>Ga0307508_10001103_pt1 | contig 31284 bp, 26 predicted proteins | sample 9_EM_MG_FD_203089 | JGI IMG/M metagenome (GOLD analysis project Ga0307508, IMG submission 203089) | Populus trichocarpa ectomycorrhiza microbial communities from riparian zone in the Pacific Northwest, United States - 9_EM | ecosystem: Host-associated > Plants > Roots > Unclassified | place...
GAGCACTACCCCTCGGAAGAGTGGAACATTTATCCGTTTCACTTCTCCGACGGCGACAACTGGTCGATGGACGACACGCTCACCTGCGTCGAGCTCCTGAAGCGTGAAATCTTGCCCAAGGTGAACATGTTCGCTTACGGCCAGGTCGAAAGCCCCTACGGCTCCGGTCAGTTCATCAAAGACTTGCGCGAACATTTCGGCAGCGAAGACGCCGTCATCGTCTCCGAAATCCGGGACCGCGACGCCATCGTCGGCTCGATCAAAGAGTTCCTCGGCAAAGGCAAATAGCGCGAGCAGGCTGCCACCCCGCAGCCTGACTTGCAGAAGCTACTGGGGCGGACCAGGGCCGCATCGTGCGATCGAGATTCACAGGGAGGACGGGAGGACGGGAGGTCCGCGAGGTTTTTGTTGTTCGAGACGTTCGAAGGCGCCCGAAGACTACGCAGTCTCCGATGAGTGACGCGCGTCTCGAACCCCAAAATTCTCGCCTCGCGAACCTCCCGTCCTCCCCTCCTCCCTGTGAAAAAATCTCGAGCCGTCCCAAGGTGTGCAACAATTGCCGGTAGATGGCGCAGTTCGCTACGAATACGACGCTGCCGCGGTACTTGAAGGTCGAGCAAGAGAAGATCGAAAAGATCGCGCGGGGCTATGGCCTGGATTTCTTTCCGATCGTGTTCGAGATGCTCAGCTACGACATGATGAATGAGATCGCCGCGTACGGCGGTTTCCCGAACCGCTACCCGCATTGGCGCTTCGGCATGGAGTACGAGCGGCTTAGCAAAAGTTACGAGTACGGCCTCTCGAAAATCTACGAGATGGTCATCAACAGTAACCCCTCGTACGCCTACTTGCTCGAGGGTAACAGCCTCACCGACCAGAAGCTCGTGATGTGTCACGTCATGGGCCACGTCGATTTCTTCAAGAACAACTTCTCGTTCCGCGCCACCGACTTGGACGCCGGCGAAACCGTCACCGATCCGATGAAGCGCTCCGGCGACGCCTACGTGCCGAACCGCAAATGGGTCGACAAGATGGCCAATCACGGCTCCGCCGTACGGCGCATCGTCGATCGCTACGGCGTGCCCAAGGTCGAAGAGTTCATCGACACCTGCCTGTCGCTCGAAAACCTGATCGACCCCTGGTCACGCTTCGTGGTGCGCCGCCGCGACGCGCAGCCCGACGAAGAGCCGGGCCAAATCGAAGTGCCGCGCATGCGCGCCAAAGACTACATGGAGGAGTTCATCAACCCCTCCGAGTACATCGAAGAGCAAAAGAAGAAGCTGGAGGCCGAGCGCGACAAGGACCGCGGCCGCTTCCCCAGCCAGCGCGAGCAGGACGTGCTGGCGTTCCTGCTCGAAAACGCGCCGCTCGAACGTTGGGAGCGCGCCATCCTCAGCATCGTGCGCGACGAGGGCTACTACTTCGTCCCGCAAATGCAGACCAAAATCATGAACGAAGGCTGGGCCAGCTTTTGGCACTCGCGCATGATGACCCAAGACGTGTGCGACTGGAGCGAGATCATCGACTACGCGGACAACAACGCGGGCGTGATGGCGACCAGCAACGGGCGGCTCAATCCGTACAAGCTCGGGGTCGAGCTGTATCGCAGCGTCGAAGAACGCTGGAATAAGGGCCAATTCGGGCGCGAGTGGGACGAATGCTCGGACCTGGACGTGAAGAAGAACTGGGATTTGCGGCTGGGGCTCGGGCGCGAGAAGGTGTTCGAGGTGCGGGCGCTGTACAACGACGTCACGTTCATCGACGAGTTTTTGACGCCCGAATTCGCGATCGAGCACAAGATGTTCACCTTCAATTGGTCGAACAGAAACGACCGCTTCGAGATCGACACGCGCGAATTTCGCGCGGTAAAAGAGAAGCTACTCGCGCAGCTCACGAATTTCGGCAATCCGTTCATTTACGTGGAAGACGGTAACTTCGACAACCGCGGCGAGCTCTTGCTGGTGCACGATCACCGCGGCGTCGACTTGCGCGCCGACTATGCGAAAGAGACCTTGAACAGCCTGGTGCGCGTGTGGCGGCGCCCGGTCTGCATCTCGACGCAGACCGACGGCAAGAAAGTGCTTTTGCGCTACGACGGCAAAGAACACACACTGAAGCACGATGCTCCGTGATTCGTCCTCCAACGCGGGGCCAGAATGGCTGTCGCGCTACGCGCCCGAAGATTGGATTCGTCAGGGCCTGAGCGAGCTTAGCCGCGCCGAAAAACGCCTGGCGGCGCACGACCGCAGCGCCGGCGTGCTCGGGTTGCGGCGCGCGGCGGGTATGGCGCTCAACGGCGCCCTGGCCGTGCATTTTCGCGACTGGGGGCGCACTTACATCGAGCACCTGCGCGCCGTCGCCGACGACCAAGCCGTGCCTGAAGTCGTGCGCGCCGCCGCCAAAGTCCTCAACGACGTGGTGCTCGAGCAGCAGCCCGGCGTCGTACGGTTGACGCCGCCGAGCGAAAGCGCGCGTTGGATCGAGGCCGCCAAAACCGTGATGGCTCATGCCTACGCCGTCGTTCATGGCACGGCGGGGCGCTCGTGACGCCGCGCGGCGCGGCCCCGCTGCTGCTCGCGCTGCTAGGTTGCTCGCCGGCCGCCACGCCACCGCCTGCGCCGGTTGCAGCTGCGGCGGTGCCTGAAGCCCCGGCCCCATCGGCGACCATCCCAGCGCCCGCACCAGCGGCAGCGGCGCCCGCGCCGGCAGCAGCGCCCGTGCCGGCAGCAGCGGCGAGCGAGGCGCCGTCGCCCGCAACCAGCGCCAACGCCGACGAGACCGCGAGCAGCGACGGCTTGGCGCGCGGCACTGGCGAGCCGGCTGACAAAGAGCTCTCGCTCGGCGACGCGGCTTACGACGCCGAAAGGTACAAGGAAGCGCGGGCCCACTTCCGCAAGGCCGAGCAGCTTGCAGCCAAAGATCCGGCGCCCAAGGTCGGCTTGGTGCGGGTCAGCGTCGCCGAGGCTGATCTGCCGCTAGATTACGCCTCTGCGCCGCACGACGCGCGCATCCCAGCGCTGCTCAAACAACTCGACCAAGCGCTCAAGCTCGGCGCAGATTACGCGCCCGCGCTGCTCGAGCGCGGACACCTGCTGCTCATTCAGGGCAAAGCCGAGCAGGCCAAGAGCGCGCTCGAGCAAGCTGCGCGACTGTTGCCACGGCAGCCCGAGGCGCAGTCAGCGGTGGGCGTCGCCCTGGTAGCCATCGGACAAACCAAAGAAGCCCTGCCCTACTTCGAACGCGCTGCCTCGCTCGACCGAAACGACCCCGACCGCCTGGGCAATCTCGGCGCCGTTTATCTGCTGCTCGGCCGCACGCCCGACGCCGTGCAGGCCTTCGAAAAGGCGGCGGCGCGAGCACCTAACAACGCTCGCTACCAAAGCGACTTGGGAACCGCCTATTTGGCCGCAAATCGGCTTGATCGCGCGCTGCCCGCCCTGGAGCGCGCCGTGGTGCTGGACCCGCAACGCGCCAGCTATCTGGCGAACCTGTCTTATGCCCTGCAGCAAAGCGCCAACTACGAGCGCGCGGTAACGACCGCCGAGCGCGCCACACAGCTCGATCCGAAGCTTGGCAGCGCGTGGCTGAACCTCGGCATAGCACGGGCCAAGCGTGGCGAGCTGGATCAGGCCGAAGCAGCCTTCAAACGCGCACAGGCCCTCGATCCAGAAGATCCCCGCGTAAAAGCCAATCTCGAAGAGCTCGCCGAGTTGCGGCAGAAGAAATCTGGGGCCCCTTAAGCCCGGCCCGAGCTATCTTGGGCCGTAGGATGCACAGGCCGCGAAAGCTACTCGCGCAAAGTTGGCTGCTCGCTTGCGGTATCTCCTGGCTCTGCTCGAGCGGCTGCGGTGGTAAGGAATTCGTCAGCGACAACGCCGTCGGCGGCAGCAGCACGAGCAGCGGCGACGGCGGCGGCAGCGACGCGGCAGGGACGACGAGCGGAGGCAGCGGAGGCACTGCGAATGGCGGGAAAGGTGGCATGGCGAGCGCCGGCGACGCGACGAGCGCGGGCGCGCCCGATACCGCCGGCAGGGGCGGCACGGGCGGCACGGGCGGCACGGTCTCGACCAGCTGCGACTGCCCGGCTGGCCACTACTGTCGGGAAGGCTCGACCGATTGCTTCGACTGCGCCGAGCTGAACCGACTGCACTTTGCGCCCCCCGAACGTTTGGCCACGCTGTCCGACATGAGCACGGGCTCGCGGTTTCCGCGCGTCGGCCTCACGAGCACGGATCTGTTCTACCACTCTGCGGGCGTCGGCCTGCGCTACACGACCGACGCTTCGACCAGTGTGGGCAGCAACGTCAAGGGGACGGTCCAGCAAGATAGCGCGCCCTTGCTGCTCAGGTCAGAGGTGACGGGCACGGTCGGCTTGACGATGCTGATGGGCTTCAACTTCGGCTTCGACCGCATCGGCACGGCCGGCAGGCGCCAGCTCTTCGTCGGAGAGTGGAAGAACGGCCTGGGCGTGGTCGAGCAACTGCCGCCGCCGTTCGATGGCGGCAAAGGTGATTTCAGCATGGCCGTCGCACCGCATGCCACGCCCGACAACGTCGCGCGCGGTTTCTGGATGACCGCGGGCGATGCCAGCATGACCGCCACCGCCCCGACGTTGGTGACCGCGCTATTTGCAGCGGGTGCGGCCGCGGCACCGGTGGTGCTCAACGTTGGCGCAGCGGGCTGCCCGCCCAAGGACCCCAAAGGTGCGGAGGATTTGACACCTTGGGTGTCCGACGACGGCAAGTTGCTGCTGATCAGCACGACGCGCACGGACAACTGCGTGCTTGGCACCGCAGGCAAAGATATCTACGCCGCGCTGCTGGAGGCCACGACGGGCCAACCCACGGCCGCCGCCCTGCCGATGAGCGACGTCAATAGCGGCATGGATGACGTCGATCCGAGCTTTTCCGCCGACATGTGTGACCTGTACTTCGCTTCGAATCGGGACGGCAAGTACGGGCTCTATCACGCTCACCGAAGGTAAGTTTCTGTTGCGGCCCTCGGCCGGCCTCGACGACCAGCGGCGCGCCGCACAGCTCGAGTGTTACGGCACGACCATGCGCGCGACGCCGCCAGAAAACATGGATGCGTAGAGGACACCGTGATCGTCGTCGAAGGCGAGGAACGGGATGCCGCCGTCGCTGCCTTGGCTAATTTGAGCGGGCGCGGGCAAGTCGGTCCAGGCGGTGTCGGCGTCGAGCGCGGCCGCTTTGATCGAAGGTTGCCACTGGTTGGCGGCGAAGACCTGTTTTCCGCCTTGAGCGATCATCACCATGGTGCCGCCCGTTCCCGCGACGTGCTCCCACTTCTCGCCGTCGGCGCTACGCAGCACGCCGGTGCGGCTACCGAGGTAGTACTGGCCGTTGGCGGCCGGCACGAACGAGCGGATCGTGTATTCGGCCTCGCACGACCCGCCGCCGCTGAGCACGTCGGCCTTCCAGGTTTCGCCGGCGTCGGTCGTTGTCATCAAGCTCGAGCCGCACCAGATCCAAAGCCCGCCCTTGACCAGGATCAGGCCGCCGCCTTCGAACCAAGCCTCGGGCGCTTTCACGACGCGCCAGGTTTTTCCGCCGTCTTTGGTTTCGCCGATGCAGTTCGGGTCGTACGGCGCCGTGCAGGCGCCGTGCGTGGAGACCACCACGTGCAGATGGTCGGTGGGATCCAGCGAGACGTTGTTGACGAAGTGGTAGTCGGCGTGCGCGTCGTACTCGCTGCCTTTCAAGACGTCGGTCCAAGTCTGCCCGCCGTCCAGTGTCTTCCACAAGCTTTCCGCGCCGTAACCGGAGGTCGCGTAGAGCACGCCCGGATCGACCGGATCGACCTGCATGCTCCACTGCGCGCCGTCGCCGACGCCACCGAACGTCTTGCCGTTGCCGACGCTGCCCGCGCCGGTATTGACTCGGTTCCAGGTCGCGCCGCAATCGTCGGAACGCCAGATCTCATCGTTTTCACCGCCGGTGCCGAGCCAGACCGTGCGCGAGTCAAAGGGGTCGACGATGATCGCCGCGCCGACGGTGCCGTTGACCGCCGGCTTCGAAGACGTGCCCGGCGGCGTCACGTCTTGCCAAGTGCCCGGCGCTGGTAGGGCGTCGCACTTGCCGACGGACGGATGCGTCGCGGCGCCGCTCGAACCGGCGCTGCCAGCGCTGCCGCTCGCGCCACCGTTTGGAGCACCAGCACCATTCGGAGCGCCGCCTCCACTCGGAGCCCCAGCGCCGCTGGTGGCTCCAGCGCCATTCATAGCCCCAGCGCCACTCATGGCCCCAGCTCCCAAGCCGCCACCGCTCGAGCTAGCGCCACCCGACCCGTGCGCGCCGCTAACGCCCGAGCCGCCGGCGGCGGTGGTTCCGCCGTTCGAGCAGCCGCAAATCGCCCAACCGCACAAAACCAGCACGGCAGGTGAAGGCGTCACGCGGGCAAGCATCAATCCGCCAGTAACTATCCAGGTGGTTTCGGGTCACGGTTGGGCAGATCGGCGCCTTCTTCTTGGCCGGAATTTCCTCGCGGCTTGCTGAAGCTAGCAGGCAGCGCCGACCATGTTGAAAGAATCTTTTCGAAGAGTTCAGAGGCATTCATGGCTCGAGCACAGCTGATTGGTGTCTGGTCGCTGGTCGCCTTGGCCATGGCCTGCTCGTCCGAGGGGGCTCTGCCGCCTGCAACTGCGAATGGCGGAACGGCCAGCGCAGCGGGCGGGGAGCCGACAACGCACGCGGGAGCGGCTGGTAATCCGAACAGCAGCGCGGGCGAAACAACACAAGGCGGCGGCACTCCGTCGGGCGGCACTCCGTCGGGCGGCACTCCGTCGGGCGGCACTCCGTCGGGCGGAGCCGGCAGCGCAAGCGTCGGTGGCGGCGGCGCTGGCGCGGGCGGCCAGGCAAGCGGCGGCGTAAGCGGCGCCGGCGTTGGCGGAGTCGGCGCAGGAGGCAGCGGCATGGCCGGTAACGCAAGCACGGGCGGTAGCCCCACGCTCGAGCCGTGCAGCGATCCCGCCGTGTCGCGCCTGAAGGTCTGGGAGATGCAAGTCGTCGGCGGCAGTATGCTGCCGGCCACTGGCTCGCCGCTGCGCAAGTACGATGGCGGCGGCTACGAGATGTACGTCGAATGGACGCTGACCGACGGCGGCGCCTACGGTACTGCCAACGCACCGCTCAACAACCAGGGTCAGTATTCGAACGGCGCCGACCCCGCAAAAAACGGCGTCGACATCAGCCAGGGCAGCGGCATCACTCTCGAATACGCGTCTGCCGGCAGCACCTACCTACAAATCCGCACGGCAGCGGTGCCCCACGGCGGCGACCACTTTCGCGCGGACCTGCCTTCGACGAACGGCCAACTCAAAACCATCGCGCTCGACTATGCCAGCTTCCGGCGGCCCGGCGGCACCACTCCGCCCGGTGACGACGTATTAAAGAGCGCCTTCTCGTTCACATTCGTCGGGTCAGCCACCACTCAGCTTACGCTACGTCAGGTGCTGATTCCCGGCTTCAAGCCGCCCTGCAATTGAGCGCCGGCTACGGGTTGATCTGCTTGATGGCCATACGGCCTCCCCTATCGCAGCCTCACCTGCCTGTCAGCACGCTCGTGATGATGGGCGACCAGCCAACGGTCGGCCTAGCGTCAGTCAGTCGGTCAGATGAGCGCGCCACCGTCTGCTGCGCTTCGTCGCTGATCAGCCATCGCAGAGGGCGCCGTCAACCAAAAGGAAGAAGCGCTCCGAGACAGCGGCGCTCAGAATTGCACTGCGCCGCGCAGGCCCAGCGCGACGGTCGAGCCGCCCAGCGCGCCGGCGACGGGAGCCTGTAGATCGATGAACAGCGCGCCGCGTTCGCCGAATTCGAAGTATGGGCTGCCGCGGAGCGTGAACTGCGCGACCGGTACGCTGCGAATGTGCTCGCTTGGGGGCAAGGCGTCGATGGTGAGCTGGGATGCGAGCGCGACGCCGAAGTGACGAGTGAACGAGTAGCGGGCTTCGAGAACGAGGACCGGCATCAGCCCGAAGGCGTGCGGGTCGCTTTGCGTGGCGGGCAGATCAGCGTCGGAAACGCGAAATAGGGCGGGCAATTTCAAAAGCGCGAGGGCGCGGAATGGGCCGCTTCCGCAGTCGAGCTGCGCGAAGGGCGTGAAGGGCAGCTCGCCGGGCGTGAAAAGTTCGGGTTCGGCGAAGCCTTGCAGCGCGTTGGCGATGGCCAGCGCGCGATTGGGCATCAATGATCGATCGTGTTCCGCAACGGGGAGACCGATGCCGCCACCGACGCTGAGCCGCAGCGTGAGCCTCGGTTGCTGGGCGAGCGTGAAGCGCTTGGCGAAGCGGAGCTCGGGATTGCCCCAAGCGGATTCGTCGAGGTACGAACCCGCGGGTTGGCGCACGCTGGCAGCAATCAGCGGCAGGCGCAGGCCGACCCAGGTTTCGGCGCTCAGCTGATACCAAGCATCGCTGACGAACGACAAAGCCTGGCCTTTGGCCTCGGACAGCGTGCCCACGTCGAACGGCGCGCCGGCAATGCCGAAGTTCACGTGCTCGGCGATGATCAAGGTGTCTGCACCTGGCGGCGTCAGGCTCTGCAAATCGGGAGTCATGGCAGCGCCTGGACCCAAGCGCGCAAATTGGCTACGGCGAGCGCGTCCACGTGTTCGGTGGCGAGCGGCGGCATCTGTTTGAACATGCCGCGGTCGGAGACTAGATCGATGGCTTTGCTGCCCTCCGGATCGCCGGGTTTGAACGCGGAGCCGACAGCCGTGCGGTACGTGGGCGTGCTTTGGGGAGAGTCGAGCGCGCTGACGCTGAGCGTGAAGTCGTACGGCTTTTTGGGGTCGAAACAGCGAGCGTTGTCCGACTGAGGCCGGTCTTGATTGTGGCAGTGGCTGCAATTGGCGTGCAGGTAGCCGAGCGCGGCGCGTTCCACCTCGTTGCCGGGAACGCTGAGCGGCTCGCTCGGCACGTTCGACAGGCGCTGCTCGGCGATTAGCTCGTGGAGACTGAGCGCGGCGGGTGCGTCTGCGCTGGGCGGCGCATCGGCGGGCTCGGCAAGTTGAAGCGCAGAGAAGCCCAGCACGCGCCCTTTGCGACCGGCGTGACACGCCATGCATTCGCCCGCCGCGGGCACGTCGTGATCGCCGCGCGCGTCGACAACGCCCCAGGGCGCGGCCACGGCCTCAGTCTCGGCCTCGTTCCACACGTAAGACAGCGCGATCCAGGTATCGTCGGTCGAGCCCGCTTTGTAGAGTAGGCGCGTTTCGACGCGCCGGCCCGTGACCGAAAATTCTTTCCAGAGCTTCGTGCCCTGTGGGAAGAGCCAATTGTCCATGTCACTCGTGTCGATCACACTGCCCGCGGGCAGCGAAACCCAGCGCCGCTTGTCCGCACCGTCGCTCCACAGCGCAAACTGCGGACGGTACGGTGAGACCCCGGGCGAAAGCGTGTCGGACGCCAGATCCGAATACAAACCGGTGTCCGAGAGACGCTCGGCCAGTTGCTCCGTGCGCGCGGGCTCTTGCTCGTCGCACAGCCAGTAGCGTTGGCAGCCGGGAAGCACCGCCAGCGCGCCTAGAAATAGCACCAAAAACCGCCGCAAAGGGCTACAAAGGGCCGCCACCCCCGAATAGTGGGCCCCGGGGACTAAACAGTCCAATAGAATAATATCATCTCAATAATCACTTTTGGAGATTTATGGAAATCCGCCACGTGCGTGTCTTCTTGACGGTCGCGGAAGAGTTGCACTTCGGGCGCAGCGCGCGGCGGCTGGGGGTCGTGCAGTCGGCGGTGAGTCAAACGATCCATGCGCTCGAAGAGGAGATCGGCGCCGAGCTGTTCGAGCGCTCGAAACGGCATGTTGCTCTGTCGTCCGCGGGCAAGGCGTTCATGCTGCCCGCGCAGCGCGCGCTGGATGAGTTCGAGCGCGCGAAAGCGTCCGCGCGCAGCGCCGCCTCGGGTGAATCCGGCGAGCTGCGCATCCGCTGTACGATGATGGCCGCGCTCACCGCGCTGCCCCAGGTGGTGGCGGAGTATCAACGACGTCACCCGGAGGTGCGCGTACAGGTCGCGTCGAGCGGCAGCGTCGAGCAACTGCAAGCCCTTCGCGAGTGGCGCTGCGACGTCGGCTTCATGCCCAAAGCCGCCGCAAAAGCGGCCCTCGAACAAGATCGCTCGTTGCAAATCGAATCGCTCACGCCCGATCCGCTGGCCGCGGTGTTCAAGCGCAGCGACGCGTTCGGCAAGCGGCGCAGTTTGCCGCTGCGAGAACTGGCCGGGCGGCCCATGGTGTTCCTGAACCAGCGTGACGAGCCGCAAGTTTACTCACGCTTCCGCGAGAATTGCGCGGCAGCGGGCTTCGAGCCCAACGTCACGGTGCAGGTGGAAAGCATCGAGGCGGCGCTGGCCTTCGCCGCCGCCGGGGTCGGCGTGGCTTGCCTCCCGACCTCGATCCGCCGCATGCGCTTCCCGGGCGTTTCCGTGGTTCCACTCGAGCCGCAGATCAAAACCATGATTTGCGCCGTTTGGCGACGCACGCCGGCATCCGCAACCGCGACGCATTTCATCGAGCTTTTGCGCGCGCGAGCTTGAGCTCGGCGCCGACAGACGTCACGCCGCAAACGCGTGTGCGACTTCGCTGCTCCGAGCGACTAGTAGCTGAAGCCGCTGCCGCCGATGAACTCACGCAGCAGCGACGTGGGTGGGACGTGGTCCGGGTGAATCGGCACGAACAGTTGGAGTAGCTGGCGCAGCCGGCGCGCGCTCGGCGCATCAGCCGCGCCGCGCGGCACCTCGAGTAAATAGCGCTCGGCGTAAACGCGGAGCACGCTGACCTCGTAGACGAGCGAGCTATCGAACACCGCGTCGGCTTCGCCCTGAAACGGGAAGATGTGCAAACGTTCCGCGCGCCGCACGCTAGGCCAGCGTAGTAGCGTTTCAGCCGCCGCGAAGCCACGCTGATGACGATCGCGCACGATGCGGCGCAGCAGCCGAACGTCGGCCGGTTCGAGGGACGATAGGCGATCGAAGGCGAGCGACGTGGCGGGATGAATGAAGACGTTGAACTGGCCGCCCTGGCGATTCGGCCCGTAAAGCGCCGGGTTGAGCGCGTGAATGCCCTCGACCAAGAGCAGGCTCTGCGCCCCGAGCCGAAGCTCGGCACCAGCTTGCTTGCGACTCAGCCCCCGCTGAAAATCGTAACGCGGGGGCCGCACGCTGGCTCCGCCGAGCAGCTCCGCCAGATCGGCGCGCAGCAACTGCACATCGAGCGCCTCCAGGGCTTCGAAATCGAAGTCGCCGTGCTCGTCGCGCGCCTGGCGTTCTCGGTCAAGATAGTAGTCGTCCAGCGAGAGCTCGAGTGGCTCGATGCCGTTCACGCGCAGTTGCACGAGCAAGCGTTTGATGAACGTGGTCTTGCCGGACGACGAAGGCCCCGCGACGGCTACGATCCGAACGTTGCCGCGCTGCTTGATCTGATCGGCGATCTCGGCAATGCGCTTCTCGTGGAAGCCTTCGCTGACACGAATCAGCTCCTCCACCTTGCCCCGCACGCAAACGCGATTGAACGTGCCGACGCTCTCGACGCCCAACAGCTTCAACCATTGTGCCTCACTGCGCGTCATGGCTGCGCCGTAGCGCGGCGTACGAAGCTCGAGCGCGATCGTGGAGGTGGAGCGCCGCGGCAGCGTCGAGCGGATGCGAGAACCGAAGTCGAGCAGCAAGCCGAGCGGATGTTCCAGGACGTGCACGTCCTCGAGCAAGCCGGCGTGGGGCAGCAGCGGGCGCGTGACCCAGGCCCTGGTCTCCCCACAGCGAAGCAGCGTCACCACCGGCTCCAGCGAATCTTCGAGTAGCAGGCAGGCGCTTTCGTCGGCCTGCTTACGAAACAGCTCGATGGCGTCGCTTATGGACCACAGCTCCTCCAGAATCGGGGTGGCTCCGCTGCAAAGCTCGCCGAAGCGCGTGTCCAGCGCTCGGGCCAGCGCTGCGCGATCCCGAGCGCCGTCCGCGAACGCCAGCCGCCCCGAGGTGATGGAGGGGCCGAGCTGTAACTGAATCCCCAGCTGCCTGCCCGCCTCCAGCAATACGAGGCCCGCGCTGCGGCGATAGATGTCGCGACCTTCCCAATCTCGAATCGTGACCGGAGTGACGACAGCAGCTTCGGGGCGCGCGTCCAGTGCCAACAGGTGCTCGCCTTGGCGGCCTGCCACCACGAGCGCGCCGTCGATCTCGACCGGCAAGCGTTCGGCAATACGCGCTCCGCGCGGGCTGGCAAGCTCAGGCATCGCTAGTCGAGCCGAGGGCGTGGTTTCCGGAGCTGTCGGGCCCGCCGCGGCAACTAGCGCCGGCGGCTTGAGCGCATGCAGTCGCTGCGTCACCAGGCGCAGCGCGCTCTGCGCGATATGCAAGGCGGTTTGTGGATGTGCCTGTGCCAGGGCCGCATAGGCTGCCGCCGAGAGCCGTGCCAAGCGCAGCTCGCTCAGAACCACGCCGCGTTCCGACGGCACGACGCCAACCAGCGCAGTCTCGCCGAACACGTCGCCCGGCGCGAGGATGCTGCGCTGTTGCCAGCCGTCGGCGAGCTCGAGCTCACCTTGCAAGACGAAGTGCAGCGCGGGCTCGGCGTTCGCCGCCGGCTCGATCACCGAACCCGCGCGCAGGTCGACGGGCGTGAGCTGCGCCAGCACGAAACCCACCTCGTCCATCGACAAGGACGAAAGCAGCGCGCTCCGAGCAAGCGTGGCGATATCTTGAATCCGCTGCTCCGACATACGGCTGGTTCGCGCTGACGCTCCTAAGCCGCGACATCTTGGCATACTTCGACGTCGGCCCGGGCGTCAGGGCTCAAGGCGCGGTTTGGGTTGCCACCTCAAAACGTACCGATCGCCCCAGGCCCGTAGCCGCTGCGGCGCATCGCGGACGGGGCGAAGCTTCGGACGAGGCGTTTTCGCGGGAGCATGACGCCGGCGACGAACATGGCGGCGCCAGCGGTTTGGACGAGGCCGTCGAGCGTGAGCACGGCGCGCAGACCGGAGTTGCTCCCGCTACACAGGTCGGAAGTCGAATCGCAGGGATCGATATCCTCGCTCTCCAGGAAGGTGGCGACGGCTCGTGACCATGTTAGGACCGTCGATGCTCTCGCTACGCACTGCGGTCGAAATAGCCGCGCTCGGTAAAATTCCCGAGCAGTCAAAAATCGCTGGTTCCGAAAGGAGAAACCATATGCTCGCTTCGGAATCGAAGCTGTTGTGGGTTTGCGTGTCATTGGCCGCCCTCGTCGCTTGCACCGACGCGGCGTCGAATCCAGGAACCACGGCTGGCGGGAGCGGAGGCTCATCGGCAGGCACGGGTGGCAATAGCGGCCCGGGCACGAGCGGCGCGAGCGCCGGGACAGCAGCCTCGAGCGCCGGGACAGCAGGCGCGAGCGCCGGCGCGACCACCGCGGGAGCCGGGACGGCGGGCGCGAGCGCCGGCGCAACCAATGCGGGCGGCGGCACCGGCGGCGCGACGACCGGCGGTGGCGGCGGTGGCGGCGGCCAGAGCCTGGCGGGTGCGACGAACGGCGGAAGCGGGGGCGCAGCCAGCAATCCGAGCAACGGCTGCGGCACCGCGGCCAGCCAGGCCCAAGGCATGTACGTGCAGCAAAACATTACCTCCGGCGGCGTCGCGCGTTCGTATCGCTTGCGCTTGCCCAACAACTACGCGCCCATGCGAGCCTATCCGTTGATCGTTCTGGGGCACGGCTGCACAGGCAACGGCGGCACGCCATTTCCGATCGAACAGGCGTCGAAGGACGACGCGATGGTGGTCGCGTTGAAGTCGGTCGGCGACTGCTTCGAGTACTCGCCTACCGGTCCCGACGTCAAATACTTCGACGACGTGCTCGCCGAAGTGTCGGCCAAGCAATGCGTGGACCGCGCGCGAGTGTTCATGGCCGGCTTCAGCAGCGGCTCGTGGCTCACGCATACGATCGGCTGCGTTCGTGCTGGCATCGTGCGCGGCCAGGGCAACGCGTCCGGCAACCAAGTCAACTTGCAAAACTGCACCGGCCCCATCGCGGCGATGTTCGCGCACGATGTCAACGACGACCAGAATTCGTTTGCAGGCGCGGAAAAGGCCCGCGATCGCATCCTGGCCAAGAACGGCTGCAGCACCGAAACGCAGCCGTACGACTACGACGGCGATCCCAACACACCGTCGACTTGCGTGGAATATCAAGGCTGCATGCCCGGCTACCCCGTCGTCTGGTGTCCGACCATGGCAGCCCAAGGAAAGCCGACGCACAACAATCAGGTGCCGATCAGCACTGTCGGATTCTGGCGCTTCTGGTCAAGCCTCTGAGCCAAGGCATCACATTTTGGGCTGCCGAGCCGCAGCCTTCTTTGCAGAAGCTTTCGTGCCGGCAGCGGGCCGAAACGCACGGGCCCAGATTTGTTTACAAAGAGATCGGGAGAGCGGGGGGTTTTGTGGTTCGAGCGGAGCGGATCCGTTCGGAACCTGCGTAGGTTGTGCAAGATCCGCTCGGCCCGAACCCCAAATTTCTTGTGCCTCCCGATCTCCCGGTCTCTTTGTGAAAAATCTCGTGCTCGCGTCTCGCTGACCTGCGCACGGCTTTGCCTGGCGACGCCACGGTAGTTTCTGCAAGGAAGGCTGCGGCGCGGCAGCCCCTTAGCGTTTATTCGCCGCCCATCATGGTGACGTAGCGGTCGATGACTTCGTGGGCTTCGGGGGGAAGCGACGAGAATTGGAGACCGACGGCGCCGGTGGCGCGTGCGGCTTTGACCCAGCGCGCCGTGGCGCCGATTTCGATCACCTTGCCGGTCATTGGCAGCGCGAAGCGCACTTTGACGAGCTCAGCCTGCTCGAAGGCTTGCGGAGCCAGCACCAGGAGCCCACCCACCGAGACGTCTTCGCTACGACCTTCCAAGATGCTGGTGCCGTGGTAGATGCGAACGGGCGTGACATACGGGGCGCGCGGAAAACGTCGGCGCGTGGCCGGCAGCGGCAGCGGTGGTGGAACCGGTACGGGGCGCGACGGCAGCGACGGAGCTCCCGGCGCGGGCGCGGCTTGCGAGACCGGGCCTGCCTGCGAGCCGGCCGTTGCGGCCAGGGCGCCGCGCACGCGCGGGGCGCCGGCTGTCGCGGGGCGCGGGATCGTCGGGGGTCCTTGACGAATACCGAGCAAGGAGCCCGGCGCCGCAGTCGGCGCCGCGCTGCGCAGGGCCTGCGCAAATGTCGCCGCGTCGACGAAGCGCTCGTCGGGCTCGCGCGCCAACGCCCGCTCGATAGCGGCAGCCAAATCGGCCGGTACGTCGGCTGCCTTGTCGCGCAGCGGCGGCAGCGGCTTGGTCGAGACGTTGAGCAGTACCTCGCCGAAGTTGCCCTCGAACGGCACCACGCCGGCCAGGCATTCGTACAGCGTCACGCCCAGCGCGTAGAGATCGGTGCGCGCGTCGACCTCACGCGCCAGCAGTTGCTCGGGCGCCATGTACTCGGGTGTACCGAGCAGCGCGCCGTCTTGTGTGAGCTTGTTGCTTTCGGAGGGCACGCGCGCCACGCCGAAGTCGAACAACTTGACTACCTCGCGGCCCTGCTCGTCGCGGGCGACGAACACGTTGCTGGGCTTGATGTCGCGATGGATGATGCCGCGGCGGTGTGCAGCCATGAGCGCGTCGCAGATCGCGGCGCCGACTTGCGCCACTTCGGCGGCGCCGATGCGGCGGCGCACCGCCAAAATACCTTCGAGGCTTCGTCCCTCGAGCAGCTCGAGCACCAGGTACGGCGTACCGTCGTCGGTTTCTCCGGCGTCGAGCGCGGCGACCACGCCTGGGTGCCGCGCCGCCGATAGGGCCAAGGCTTCGCGCAGTAGCCGGGCACGCGGCTCGGCCGCCGAACGTTGCTCCGGCACCAGCAGCTTCAGCGCAACCGAGCGTTTGGTGTAGATGTGCTCGGCCTCGAACACCGCACCTGCGCCGCCTCGTGCGATCTCGCGCTTCAGCAGGTAACGCCGATCCACGATCGTGCCGATGTCGAGAGACACGATCGCGATGCTACCTTAAGGGCCCGCGAATGGCTAAGTCGGTCGATGATCGCGGCCGAGGCGCCCGGATGGCGAGGCGCGACGAAGGCGCATACTGCAGTATGTAACTGAGGAGCAACGACGCCAGCCGGGATGCATCGGCCGCGAGAGCGATCGACTTAGCCATTCGCGGGCCCTAAGCTGCCCGGCTACTGTCCTACCTTCACGAGCAGCGGCTCAGGCGGCGGAAGAGGCGGAAAATCCCCGATCCTGATGCGTACCAGGGCCTCACGGCGACTTTCAAGCCGGCCAGTGAAGGCCGAGAGGCCGAACTCGCTACCGTCGAGGTTGGCGTCCAGGCGCGCGCTCACCAGGTACAGCCCCGGCCTGCCAAACGTGTATTTGGGGCAGAGCTCGGCGAGCAGGCTGGCGGCCGAGACGGTTTGCCCGACGCCGAGCGTCGTGTAGGCCTGGCGATCGGGTGAGCGATTGTCCGGCTGCGGATCACACTCGTGGATGCCGTCGGGCCCGTGGACGACGAAGCTTACGAGCTCGCGCCGGAAGTACAGTTGTGACTTCTGCTTGGCGCGCACCTCGACGGTGGCCGTGGCGTTGATTTCCGTCGCGGCGTCGGAGCCGTGCACCAGGCGCAGCTGCAGCGGCAAGGTCGGATCTTCTTCTGCCTCGGCTGCCGTGAGATCGGGCGTGAGCGTGACTTCGCTCGCCGTAAGCTCTTTGACGCGCAGCTCATGCTCCGGGTCGGGCTTGCTCGGCGCTTGGGCGACGGGCTCGGCGATGAACGGCGCGCTTTGCAGCGAAGGGACCTCGATGCGCTTGCCTTGTCGATACACTTGGTGCGGCGGCTTGGGCGCGTAACCGAGCTTGACCGTCACCTTTTGCCCGGTGGCGAGCAGCGCGTCACCCGCGGCAGAGATACAGTACAGCCTGGGATCGAAGGTTTGCAGCAGGCCTTCGCCGGCGCCGAGCGCACGCCACGACTCGTCGCCGCCCGGCCCGCCGAAGCCCTCAGGCAGCTTGCACACGACGGGGCCTGGCTTCTTCTTCCACTTCGGGCGCGGCTTTTTTGGATCTTCGGGCGTCTCGAGCGAAAGCGTGAGGCGACGCAAATCGAAGGCGATGCGCACGGGTTCGGTACCGCGATTGACGATCGCGACCAGCCACAGCTCGCCGGCGGGGCGCGGCGTGACTTCGAGCCGCAGATGAAGCGGGTTGTCACTTTGGGGAGGCTCGCCGGTCTTGTCGACCAGCGCCTTGACCAGCGCCGGGTCAGGCGGCGGAGGCGGCTCGGGCTCGTTCGGGTCCAACTTCCGCGCCGATTTCGCGCTCGCATCGGCGGCGCCGCCGGCCCCAGCAGCGTCCGCGGTCGGCTCGGCAGCCGTCGCTTGGCCGCCGCCCTTTTCGCCAATGCTCGAGCCGATCGTCGCCTGGCCGCCCGCGCAGGCGGAGAGCGCGGCCAGCGCAGCCAGCTCGACGAAAGTGGAAGCCCGCATAAGGCTGCCGGTACCATGACCCGGATGCGCGGCCTATACCCGATCGTCGACCTCGACACGCTGGCCAAGCGGGGCGCGCCGGTTTTGGCGGTAGCCGAGGCGATCCTGACCGCACGGCCGCCACTGCTGCAGCTGCGCGCCAAGCAGCAAACGCCACGCGTCGTGCTCGAGCTTTTGACCCAACTCAAGCCGCTGTGCGCGCGGACCGGGACCCTGCTGTTCGCCAACGATCGGCCCGATCTGGCGCTGCTGGCCGAGGTCGACGGCGTGCACGTTGGCCAAGATGATCTGCCCATCGCCGCCGTGCGGCGTTTGCCGGGGCGGCTGCGCATCGGTGTCTCGACGCACGACGAACAGCAGCTGGCGGCGGCGCTCGCGCTCCAGCCCGACTACGTCGCCTACGGCCCGATCTTCGCGACCGTCTCGAAAGCAGGGGCGGATCCGGCGTTGGGGCTGCTGGCACTGGCGCGCGCCGCCGCACTGGCGCGCGCCGCGGGTGTTCCGCTCGTCGCCATCGGCGGGCTTAGCCTCGACGTCGCACCACAGCTTGCTCAAAGCTCCGTTCTAGCCGCGGTAATCTCCGATCTGCTTGCGGACGGTCACGAAGCCTCGGCCGTCGGCGCCCGCGCTCGGGCCTGGCAGGCGGCGCTCGGCGCGCCGTAACCACGGGCCTACGCGCGGCGCAGCTTGGCCATCATGGCCTCGAGCGCGAGCTGCGGGCCGACGTTGCGCTCCAGATCGCCCAGGGCTCCGCGCACGACCTCGTAGCGTCGCGAGAGCTTGCGCGCTTCATCCGGCGCGGCTTGCACGACTTCCCTCGCCTTCAGCGCCAAGACCTGAAGCAGGTGCCCGAGCAGGTCGGACAGCTCTGCGCGTTCCGGCTTCTGTTTCTCGGCGAACGCCAAAGACGCGGCGAGATCCGGCGCATCGAGGCCGGCCAGCACGTGCTCGGCGAAGCTATTGCGCTCGGTCAATACCTCGGTATCGGCCAACGCCAGGGCTTGTTCCATGCTGCCTTGCGCGAGCGGCGCCAGCGTGGGATCGAGGCCGCGCGCGGCCAGTAGCTCGGCCACGACCTGCTCGGGCAGCGGACCGAAGCGCACGGGCAGAGTCCGCGAGCGAATCGTATCGAGCAAGCGGCTTGGCTGGCTGGTGAGCAGCAGAAAAAACGTGCGCGAAGGCGGCTCTTCCAAAGTTTTGAGCAGCGCGTTGGCGGCCGAGACGGTCAGTTCCTCGGCAGCCCGCACGATGCACACGACCGCGCGTCCCTCGTGCGGGGGAAAGCCGACGCGCGACAGCACGATGCGCCGCACCTGCTCGATACTGATGCCGCTGGCTTCGTTGGCCTGAAGCACGCTGCGGTACAGGCCCCGTTCGACGATCAGCAAATCGGGATGCGCCGGTACGCGCGGCTCGTCTTCGGAAAACGTGGCGGCGCGCTTGCACGCGGTGCAGGCTTCACAGGCCAGCGGCGAGGGCCGTTCGCAAAGCAGCGCGCGGGCCAGCGCCAGCGCGAGCAGCCCCTTGCCCACGCCGGGCGGCCCCTCGAAGCGGTAGGCGTGATGGAGCTTGCCCGAGCGAAGCGCGTGCTCGAGCGTCTGCTTGGCGGGCTCTTGGCCCAAAATAGCGGAAAAAGACATGGCTCCCGGCGACGCCCCAGCATGCCAGAGCTGGCGGGCTCGTGGTAGGTTTCCCGCCCTTCGCACCATGTCCGGCTTCTCGATCGCCTCGCTCTCTCGCCCGGAGCTCGCCGAGCTCTCCGCCTACCTGCCCGATTTGGCGAGCTATCGCGTGCGCTTGGACGCCAACGAGGCACCACCGCTGATGAGCACGGCGGCGCGGCGGCGCATTGCAGAGGTGCTCGCGGACGGCGCTTGGGAACGCTATCCGGATCCGTCGCTCAGCAGCTTGCGGCAAGCCATCGCGCAGAGCCTCGGCGTCAGCCCCGCAGAAGTGCTGCCGGGCATCGGCAGTGACGAGGTCATCAGCTTGCTGCTTACGGCGTTCACCAGGCCGCAAGGGCAAGCCGTCACCGCGACGGTACTGACGACCACGCCGTCGTTCGTGATGTACCGCATGAGCGCGCGCTGTCGCGGCCTGCGCGTTCTGGAAGTGCCGCTCGACGCCAACTGGGATTTGTCCGTAGATGCGCTGAAGAGCGCGATCGTGATGGCGCCGCCCAGCGTGGTGTTCATCGCCAGCCCCAACAATCCGACTGGCAACTTGATGTCAGCCGAACGGCTCGAGCAGGTGATTTCAGCGGCGCCCCAGGCGCTGTTCGTGGTCGACGAGGCGTATATCGCCTACTCGGACCGGGATCAGCTCGAGCTCTTGCGCCGTTTTGACAACGTCGCCATCTTGCGCACGTTATCCAAGGTCGGCTTCGCGGCTTTTCGGCTGGGTTTCCTGCTCGCGCGCCCAGACGTGGTCGCCGAGCTCGACAAAGTGCGCCTGCCGTACAACGTACCCACGCCGACGCAGCGCGTGGCCGAGCTGGCGTTCACCGAGCTTGCCCCCGAGGTGCGCCGCATCACGCGCGAGGTCGTGGCCGAGCGCGCACGGCTGAGCGAGACGCTCGCCCACCTGCCGGGCGTGAGTGTCGCTCCCAGCGACGCCAATTTTCTGTGGCTACGCACGGAGCGGCCAGCCGCGGAGCTGTACGAGGCGCTCAAACAGCGCGGCATTTTGGTGCGCAGCTTTCACGGGCGCGGCGGGCGCCTTTCGAATCAACTGCGCGTCACCATAGGTACGCCGTCCGAAAACGACGAGCTCGCCGCCGCCTTGGCCGAGCTCACGTGACCGGCCGTCTTGCGCCTCGCCGGGCCCTCGGCTGTGCCGGAGCCGCCCTCGCGCTGAGTGCGCTCGGTTGCAACGTGCTCGAGCCGCCGGTCGTGCGCAGCGTCGACGGCGTCATCACCGAAGGCCGCTTCATCGAGCCAGACGCCTACGCGCTCTACGCGGTGGCCGCGCTGCGCGAAGCCCGCGCTCAATGGCCCGAAGCCCTGAAACTGTATCAGCGCGCACTCGACATTGACGGCCGCGGACCGGAAATCAAGACACGCATTGGCGCCGTCGCCTGCAAGCTCCGTCAAAACGCGCTCGCCGATAAGGCTTTTTCGGCCGCCGCACGCAGCGACGCCGCCTACGGACCCTTGTGGTTCGAGCTTGCGCAATGCAAGAAGGCGCGCGGCGACCTGAGCGGCGCGCTGAGCGCCGCGCTCGAAGCCGTGCGCCTCGATCCAGAGCGCTACGAGTCCAGTCTGCTGGCAGCCGACGTGGCGGAGCGGCGCGGCGATCGCGCGCTCGCTTGGCAGCTGCGTGACGCGCTCGGCACGCACGCCCAAAGCTCGCTGGTCGTCCAGCGCGCATTGCTGGCGGCCGCGCGCAGCAGCGGCGACCTGCCCCGCGCCGCGCGAGCCGAGGCGGCACTTTCGAGCCTACCGGCTGCGGGCGGCTCGGCTAGAGCCGCCACCGGCCTGGCGCGCGCGCTCGACGCGCTCGAGCACGGCGACGTAACGACCGCACAACACGAGGCAGCGCTGCTTCTGGACGCCGATCCTGGCAATGCTGACGCGCTCGTGATCGCGCTCTCGGTCGCCGACTTGGAGCAAGACCATGCGGCCTTCAATGCGCTCTTGGAGCAAGCGGCCGAGCCCGGCACGCCAGCTAGCCCAACCGTGCTGAGCGCCTTGGCGGCGCTGCTTTCGCGCCGCGTGAGCACGCAAGCGGCGCAGCTGCTGCGGCGACAACCATAAGCCGCCGTTTTCAGTGCTTGGGCTTCGGCGCCGGGGCAACCGCAGGTGCCGTCGAGCCGGACGCAGCGCCAGCCGTAGCCGCGGCGTAGGCCTTGGCGTCGAAGGCGATTTGCAGCGGCAGATCCAAAGTTTGGCCGGCCTTGATCTCGATATCTCGCTCGACGAGGCCTTGCGTGGCGGGCAAGAACGCGCTGATGCGCGCCTTGCCGACCGGGATACCTTTGATCTCGTAGTGACCATCGAGGCCGGTCACGTCGTGCGTCGAGTACTTGAGCACGAACACGTCCGCCAGCATGAAGACCTTCAAGTCGTCGGTCAGCGCGTAGTGACCTGGCTCGGGCGGGTAAAGGGTGGACGGGGCGCCGCCCGGCAGCGCCAAGATCTGGGCCTGCATGTGGGCGCCGAGTAAGTTGGGCACGTAACCCTGGTTGTCTTTGCTGACCAGGTCGATGGTTTGCCCGAACGTGAGGTCGATGGTGCGGGTGTCGTAGGCGCAGCCGCGCGCCGCCACGAGTCGCCGTGGCTCTTTTTCTGGTACGTAGCCGGAGTAGCCGGTGACCGCGACCAGCACGTCCGCCAGGCTGCGCATCATGCCTTCGCGAAAAATATGGCCGTAGGCCTCACGCGCTTCCGGGCAAGCGCCCTTGATCTTCGCCAGATACGCCGTGGCCACCGGAGGCAAGTCGCCGGTCGCGGTCACGACGCCGCTCACCGTGCCAGTCGGCCCCGCGTAGGCAGGCGCGTTGTCTGGGTTCACGACTTTGCTGACCAGCTCCGGGGCCTGCGGCAGGCCGGAGGCGACGGGGGCCGCAGGTTTGAAGGACGCCGACGCCGACGTCGCGGCGGGCGCGCTTCGCTCGGCCTTCTTGCCGCAGCCCACGAGCGCGCACAGGGCAACGCCAAACAGGCCGGCCCTGGACAGCTCTCGCGTACAGCCCATGTTCCTGGGCTTTTAGCGCAGGCCCGCGGCCCGCGCCATCGTGAGCAAGGTGTCGGGGAACAAGCCGATGGCGATCACGAAGGCCGCCGCGATCACCAGCGCCGAGGTGACCATGCCGCTCTTCATCGGCGTCGCGATGGGCGCACCCGGCTCCGGCTCGCGCATGTACATGAACACCATGACGCGCAGGTAGTAGTAAGCGCCTAAGATGCTGTTCAAAAGGCCAATCACGGTGAGCACGTACAGCCCAGAGTCGACGGCGGCGTGAAACACGTACAGCTTGCTGAAGAATCCGGCCGTCGGCGGCACACCGGCCAGCGATAGCAAGAAGAACGAGAACGCCAGCGCCGCGGGTGGATGACGCCGACCGATGCCGGCGAGATCCTCGTACGAGACCGCTTCGGCTCCTTGGCGGCCGCACAGAATCAGCGCGCCGAAAGCGCCCACCGTCGAGACGGTGTAGCTCATCATGTAAAAGAGCACGCTCGGCACGCCCGTCGCCGAGCGCATCGCCGCCACCACGCCGACCAGCGCGTAACCGGCGTGCGCGATCGACGAATACGCCAGCATGCGCTTCACGGAGTCTTGCCGACCAGCGATCACGTTCGCGACCGTCATCGTCAGGATCGCCAGCAGCGCCAAGACCGGAGGCCAACCGGCGCCCCAGCTCATTAGCCGCGCATCACCGAAGGCGACCACCAGCACGCGCAGCAGCACGGCAAAAGCCGCGCTCTTCACCGCCACGGCCATGTAGCTGGTGGCAGGCGTCGGGGCACCCTCGTAGGCGTCGGGCGTCCACATGTGGAACGGCACCGCGCTGACCTTGAAGGCTAGCCCCGAAATGCTCAGCGCGAGCGCGACGATGATAAGGCTCGGGCTAACCGTGCTGCCGGCTTGGCCGATGGTACCGACGGCTTCGCCGATGCCCTTCAGGTCGGTGTGACCCGTAGCGCCGTACAGCAGCGCTCCGCCAAACAGCTGCAGCGCAGCCGCGAAGCTGCCGAGCAAGAAGTATTTCAGCGCCGCCTCGGAAGCGCGCAGGCTGGTGCGGCGCAGACCGATCAAGCAGTAGACGCCGAGCGACATGGTCTCGAGCGCGATGAACAGGCTGAGCAGATCGCCGGACGCGGCCAGCGCCATGGCGCCGACGGTCGAGAACATGACGAGCGGGAAAAACTCACCGCGCTCGAGCTTGTGCTCTGGCAGGTAGCCGCCCGCCAGCAGACACGCCAGGCCCCCGCCCAAGCACAGCACGAAGGCGAAGAAGAGCGTGAAGCGGTCGACGACCAGGTACGGCATAAGCACGTCGAGCTTGCCGAACTTGTCGGGCCCGACCATCCACACGGCCAAGGCCGCGATGGCGCCGGCGAACAGCACGACCGCGCTGCCGAGGCCCAGCTCTCCGGCGCGACCCGCGCCGGCATCGACGATGATGCCGCCGGGACCGAAGCCTTCCGGCGTGGTCGGTTTGCCGAATGCCTCGGTCAGCATCAAGAGCAAGGCGCCGACGGCCACAACCAGCAGCGGCGAGATGGCGAGCAAGACGCTCATGGCGCTCCTCCGTTCAGCGCTTGCGCGGCTGGCTTGGCCTGCTCTTCGGCCTTCTTTTTCGGATCTTCGGGGTAGCCGCGCTCGACGGGGCCGCCGAGGCGGGGCGAAAGCGTGGCGAACGTCGCGTCACGCGATTCGACGAAGTGCTCGCGGTGCGCGACGTAGTGGTCGATCACCGTCTCGACGCCCTCGCTCATGCGACGGGTGAACAGGCTCGGGAACCAGCCGATCACGAAGATCATCGCGATCATCGGTGCGACAGCGATGATTTCGCGCGGCGTCACGTCTTTGAGTCGCTTGTTCTTGGGGTTCGTGAGCGGGCCGAAGAACATCTTTTGCACGACCGACAGCATGTAGACCGCCGCCAAAATCACGCCCGCGGCAGCCAAGCCGGCCTGCAGCTTGGCGTTTCCGCCGAGCGCCTGCGACACGAAGGTACCCATCACGATCAAAAACTCACCGACGAAGCCGTTGGTGCCCGGCACGCCAACGCTCGACATGGTGACGATGACGAACAAGACCGCGTAGATCGGCATCACTTTGGCCAAGCCGCCGAACTCGCGCACCAGGCGCGTGTGGCGACGATCGTAGATCACCCCGACCAAGAGGAACAGCGCGCCGGTCGAAACACCGTGGTTCAGCATCTGAAGGATCGAACCCTCCAGGCTGGCCTGCGTGGCCGCGAAGCAGCCGAGCATCACGAAGCCCATGTGCGCGACCGACGAGTAGGCGACCAGGCGCTTCACGTCGTCTTGCTTCCAAGCCACGAGCGCGCCGTAAATGATACCGCCGCCGATCGCGACGCCGGCCAGGTTGGCGCCGGCCGCGTACGCCGGGCCACCGAGCATGCCCATGCAGAAGCGGATGTAGCCGTAGGTGCCCAGCTTGAGCAGCACCGCCGCCAGGATGATCGAGCCGCCGGTGGGGGCCTGCACGTGCGCGTCAGGCAGCCAGGTATGCAGCGGGAACATCGGCACCTTGATGGCGAAGGCCGCCAAAAAGCCCAGGAAACACAGCCAAGCGGCCGTGTGCGGCAAGATCAGCCGCGACAGCGCCAGGTAGTCGAAGCTGTAATAACCGGCCAGCTTGTAGTGCGTCCACACCATGTAAAGAATCGCGGACAGCATCAGCATGCTGCCGACCATGGTGAAGATGAAGAATTTGTAAGCGGCTTTGATCTTTTCGACGCCGCCCCAGACGCCGATCATCACGATCATCGGCACCAGCATCATTTCCCAGAACACGAAGAATAGGAACAGATCGAGCGACACGAAGCAGCCGAGCATGGCGCCGTGCAGCATCAAGAAGGCGAAGCACAGATCTTTGACGCGCGTGGTGATGGAGTTGAACGACACGTACAGCGCGATTGGCGTGCTGAAGGTGCAGAGCAAGATCAGCCACATGCTCACGCCGTCGACCGCGACGTGGTAGCGGATGCCGAGCGACGGCACCCAGTCGACGATTTGCTGGTAGTGCCAACCCTTGCTCATCGGCTGCGAGAGCAAGCCGAGCGAGGCCAGCGCGTCGACGCCGAGCACAAAGAACGTGAAGCGCTTGAGCAACGTCGGCGTTTGGCGTGGCAAGAACAACAGTGCGATCGCGCCGAAAATCGGCACGAACACGATCACGCTGAGCAGGCTGGACCACTCCGCGGCCAGGTCGACCTCGGCCGTGACCCCAGGCCAAAGGCTCTTGACGAACAGGATCGACAACGCGGCGGTGATGCCAATCGCGACACGCTCGGCCTTGCCTTGGCGCCGTGGCACCAGAGCACCTACGGCGAACGCCAACAGGTACGGCAGAAACTCGACTACGGCACGTTCCAGGGGGCGCATGCTCACTGACCTTGAATGGCAGGGTGACCGGGAGGCAGCTGGGCGCCCGCCGGAATGGGAGGCGCGCTGGGGCGTGCCGGTTGCTGGGGTTGATTGCCGCGCGGCGTGCCTTGAAGCTGGCCGTTCGCACCTTGGGTGACGTCGACGGTGTTCGTACCGCTCTTGTCTTCCCGCGGGCGTTTGACCTCGAACATCCGCCTGGCAACCTGACCAAAGGCGTTCTTCACCGAAAGCGCCACGACGCTTCCGGCGTCGCGCTTCAGGTTGAACGACACGCTGGTCTTGTCGCCGAAGTCTTTGTCGGCCTTGCCGTCGAGCGTCCACAGGTAGGAGTAGCCGAGGCCGGGGGTCGCGTTCACGCTGTACGCGCCGTCAGCGTGGTTGGCGACCACCTCCGCGTTAGCGTGAGGAGCGACCAGGAACCAGCCGACCGAGCCCAGGCCGATGACCATGACCGCCGCGTAGGCCTGAATGCGCCCAGTCTGCAGTTGGCGCAGCAAGCTGCCGGTGCCGCGCACGATGAACGACGACAGCTTGGCGATGATGCCGTCGACGATCCATTTGTCGGCCCAGGCGCCAAACTCGGCGAGCGAGTCCACGGCGCCGATCACGGTCTCTTCGTAGAGCTCGTCGATGCGCCACTTGTCGTAAACGAGCCGGTGAAAGCCCGGGAATTGCTCGACGAAGGCGCGAGCTGGCGCTCCCTTCATCTGGGCGTACACGATGTAAGCGCCGCCGGCGCCTACGATGACGGCGACCAGAGCCAGGCCCAAGAACATGCCCAGCATGTGCTCGGCGCCTTCGACGACGCGCACGCTCTGCGACGCCTTCTCGAATACCGGCTCGAGGAAATGCTCGAGCGGCAGCCACTTGATGCCGATCAGCTCGAGCGCGCCGGCGTTGAAGATGCCGCCGATAAGCGCCAGACCGCCCAAGATCGCCAAGGGCAGCCACATCTGCCAGGGCGACTCGTGCGGCTCAGGTCCTTCGAGCTCTTCGTCAGGATCGTGGTGATGGTGATGGTCGTGGCCGTGCGCGTGCGCCGGCTCCTTCCACTTTTTCACGATCTTCCAGCCCTTGAAGTCGCCGTAGAAGGTGCCGACGAACAGGCGCGTCATGTAAAACGCCGTCATGATCGCACCGGCGAAGCCGAGCGCGTAGAGCACCGTGCCGCCCCACTTGGGCCACTCGAACGGCGCGTCCACGCCGACGGGCGTCGAGATGTACGAACTGTAGGCCTTCAGCAGAATCTCGTCTTTCGAGAAGAAGCCGCTGGTGCCCGGAATGCCGATGATCGCGGCCCACGAGGCTGCGAACGTGATGAAGGTGATCGGCAGGTACTTCTTCAGCCCGCCCATGTTGCGCATGTCTTGCGACGCATCCGTATCGTGGATGCGCGCGTGCATGGCGTGAATGACCGAGCCGGCACCGAGGAACATGCAAGCCTTGAAGAAGGCGTGCGTGATAACGTGGAAGAAGCCGGCCGAGAACGCGCCGACGCCCACACCCAAGAACATGTAGCCGAGCTGGCTGACGGTCGAATACGCCAGCACCTTCTTGATGTCGTTTTGTGCGAACGCGATGCTCGCAGCGAGCACGGCCGTGACGCCGCCGGTGAGCGCGACCACGAACATGGCCGCGGGGCTGAGCACGAAGATGGCCGAGGTGCGGCACACCAAGTACACGCCCGCCGTGACCATCGTGGCGGCGTGGATCAGCGCGCTGACCGGCGTTGGGCCGGCCATCGCATCTGGCAGCCAAACGTACAGCGGTAGCTGCGCGCTCTTGCCGGCGCAGCCCAAGAACAAGGCCAGGCCGACCAGCGTAGCGGCCGAGCAATAACGCGGCGTGTTGAGCCACTCGCGCGCGCCTTGCCCGAGCAAGTTGGCTAGCGGCACGTGGTCGCCCAGCGGCCAGATTGGCACCGGGGTCAGCAGGTTGTTGCGTGCGCCTTCGATGCCGCTCCAGTCGAGCGCCCCGCAGTAGAAGAGGAGCAGGCCCATCGCGACCAGCAGGCCGAAGTCACCGATGCGGTTGGTGATGAAGGCCTTCTTGCCGGCGGCGGCGTTCTTTTCTTCGCCGAACCAGAAGCCGATCAAGAGGTAGCTGCAGAGACCCACGCCTTCCCAGCCGACGAACAAAACCGGCAAGCTGTCGCCCAAGATGAGCACCAGCATCGAGAAGATGAACAGGTTCAGGTACGTGAAGAAGCGGTAGTACCCGGGATCCTCCTCCATGTACTTGGACGAGTAGAGGTGGATGAGGAAGCCGATGCCGGTGACGATCAGCGCCATCGTGCCGGACAGCGCGTCGACCGATAGCCCCACCCACAGCGTCGTCTTGCCGCCGCCGTGGAGCGACAGCGTCATCCATTCCCAGCCCTTCCACATCAGTCGGGGCGCTTCGCCCTCACCGCTGTGGCTCTTGAGCACGAAGAACGTGATGACCGAGAACAGGAACGAGACGAACACCGAGCCGAGGCCCATCAACGTGACGGCTTCGCGCCCGAGGCGCTTACCGAACACCCCGTTCAGCATTGCGCCAAGCAGCGGCAAAAGGACGATGAACGCTAGGAGCGTGTAGTCGGCAGCTGGAAATACTTCTTCTAAAGCGTGCATGAAAGCCTCAGTGACGGAGCTGGTCCGCGTCGTCGCTGAACACCGACTGCTTCAAGCGGTAAAACGACAGCACGATCGCCAAGCCGACGGCGGCTTCGGCAGCCGCCACGGCGATGATGAAAAAAGCAAACACCTGGCCGTTCATGTCACCGACGTGGCGGCGATTGAAGGCGACCAGCACCAGGTTTACGGCGTTGAGCATGAGCTCGACGCTCATGAGCTGGACGAGCACGTTGCGGCGCACCAAAAAGCCGATCGCGCCGATGCTGAAGATGACCGACGCTAAGAGCAGGTAGTGCTCAGGGACGTTACCGAGGACGTGCATCTTAAAGCTCCTCTCCCGTAAGCGGCCGGCCGGCGTCGCGCGGATGCAGCGGGCCGTGGAAGAAGCGCCGCGTGGGGCTCGGGCTCTGCTTCGGTTTACGAGTCTGGTGACGACTGCGCGCCACCGCGATGGCGCCAATCACCGCCACGATGAGCAGCGCCGTCGCGAGCTCGAACGGCACGACGGCTTTGGTGAACAGCTGCCGACCGACGGCCTCGACACTGCCATGCTCCGGACCCACGTGCCCGAAGCGCGCCGGCGCGTCTGCCGAGCGTAGGACCAGGCCCAGCGTGACGAAGGCGATCAGCGCCATCAGCACGCCGGCCAAAGCGCGCGCGAGCTTGGCCTTCGGTTCGCTCGTCTGCTTGGCGTGCCCGGCGTCTGGACCGAGCAGCATGATCACGAACACGAACAAGACGACGACCGCGCCGGCGTACACAATCAGCTGAATCGCAGCCAAAAACTGCGCGTTCAGCTTCAGAAACAGGCCGGCGATGCCGACGATGGTGAGCAAGAGGCCCATCGCGCCGCGGATCGGGTTCTTGGCGACCACCGTGCACAGCGCGCCGACCAAGGCGGCGCTGCTGCACACGGCAAAAAAGACGTTTCCCACGTTCATGGCGTCAGCCTTCCGGTCTGCGACTTGCCGCCCGTGTGGACGTAGTCCTCGAGCTGCTTGCGAAACTTGCGCACGAAGGTCAGGGCCGGTTGCGCCGCGCCGTCGCCGAAGGCGCAGATGGTATTGCCCGTGATGTCGGAGGCAATCTCCGATATCTGATCGAGCTCGGCGATCGAGCCTTTGCCCTCGACGATCTTGTTCAAAATGCGTTCGATCCAGCCGCAGCCTTCGCGGCATGGCGTGCACTGACCGCACGACTCGTGACGGTAGAAGCGCATCACGTTGTGCAGGGCCAGCACCGGATCGGTGGCGTCGCTCATCACCGTGGCGCAGCAGGTGCCGAGCATGCTGCCGGCGCCGCGGAACGTGTCCACGCCGAGCGGCAGATCAAGCAAGAATTTTCCGTTGTACGGCTCGAAGCGTGGGTCGCCAGGTACGCTCACGACTTCGCCCGCCAGGTGCACCGGGCAGGATGAGCCGCCCGGAATTACGGCCAAGAGCGCGCGGTCATTCAAGATGCCGCCGCCCAGCTCGTAGATCAGCTCGCGCAGCGTGAGACCCACCGCCGCCTCGTACAGGCCGGGCTTTTTGACGTGACCGCTGACGCCGAAGATGCGCGTGCCGCCGTCGTTCAGGCCGTGCAACGCCGAGAGCTTGCTGAACTCGTCGCCACCCACCTCGAACACGGTCGGCGCGATGGCGATGGTCTCGACGTTGTTGACGGTGCTGGGGTTGCCGAAAGCGCCGTATTGCGCCGGAAACGGCGGCTTCAGCCGCGGCTCACCGCGCCTGCCCTCGAGCGAGTTGAGCAGCGCTGTCTCTTCGCCGCAAATGTAGGCGCCGGCGCCGGTGTGGACGTACACCTGCATCTCGAAGTCTTTGCCGAACGGCGTCTTGCCCAGGTAACCCTTGGCGCGGGCCTCGTGAATGGCGGCCCACAGTCGCTCCTTCGACAAGTGCAGCTCGTCGCGCACGTAGATGTAGGCGGTGTGGGCACCGATGGCGTAGGCGCCGATGATGCAGCCCTCGACGAGCGAGTGCGGATTCAGCTCCATGATCGAGCGATCTTTGAAGGTGCCCGGCTCGCCCTCGTCGGCGTTGACCACCAAGTAGTGGGGCTTCTTGACCTCTTTGGGCATGAAGCTCCACTTGGTGCCGCAGTCGAAGCCGGCGCCGCCGCGTCCGCGGATGTGGGCCTTCTTCATCTCGTCTACGACCTGGTCGCGCGACATGCCGAGGGCCTTGCGCACGCCGCGGTAGCCGCCGGCAGCCTCGTAGGCGGACAACTTCCAGCTGTCCGGCTTGCCGTAGGAGTGAGTCAGATAATTGGTGAGCTTGATCATGGCAGTCCCTCAGCCCGCGATCAGGCGGTCGAGGATGCGATCGACCTCTTGGGTCGTCAGATTCTCGTGGTAGCGCTTGTCGACCTGCATCACCGGTGCGGTGCCGCAAGCGGCCAAGCACTCGGCGGTGCGCAGCGTGATGCGTCCGTCTTTCGTGGTTTCACCGACGTGAACGCCGAGGCGCTTCTCGCAGTGTTTGACCAGATCTTCGGCGCCGCGCAGGGCGCACGAGAGCGTGTGGCAAACCCAGACCTGGTGCTTGCCCGGCTTCTTCTGGTTGAACAGCGTGTAGAAAGTGACGACGCCCTGCACGTGGGCCGTCGAGAGCTCGAGCCGCTTCGCGACGAACGCGATGATGTCCTCGGAAACCCAGTTCTCGTTGGCTTCCTGACAGAGATGCAGCGCGGGAATGCACGCGGCCATCTTGTTCGGGTAACGCGAGAGGATGTCTTCGAGCTTAAGCTCTTGCTCTGCGTTGAGAGCGAATGCCATTAACGTTTCCGGGGAAGGGTCTCGGCGACTGCGACCGAGCTCTGGTTGCATGAATTTTCTGGAGAATTTGCCCGGGGGCCGGGCCTGCGGGGCGAACCGTAGTGATCCGCAAAGCGGGGTGTCAAGGCTCATCCCCGCACCCGTGAACGTGAACGTGCCCGTGCCCGTGAACGTGCCCGAAAAAAGCCATACCGGCTCTTGAGTTGGGTAGGCCTGTCCTGCGCGGGCAGCTGCCCGCGGCGCGCGCGAGGTTGGGGCCGGGGCCCCAACCGACAACGAAACAGAGCTCGCGCCATGAACCCCGGC
>Ga0307508_10001104_pt1 | contig 31270 bp, 37 predicted proteins | sample 9_EM_MG_FD_203089 | JGI IMG/M metagenome (GOLD analysis project Ga0307508, IMG submission 203089) | Populus trichocarpa ectomycorrhiza microbial communities from riparian zone in the Pacific Northwest, United States - 9_EM | ecosystem: Host-associated > Plants > Roots > Unclassified | place...
TGCCGGTTCCTGGTCAACATGGAAAACCACCACCTCCGCTGTAGTGCCGCCACCCTGCGGGAACCCCTGGCCGACATCACGACCACTCAAGAAGATCAAGAAAACACCGCACCCCCTGAGGAGGCCGCCGCCAATGACGAGGCTCACGCTGCTACCCCAGCAGCCCTCCGAGACGAACAGATATCTTTGCTACACGACATCGTAACCATGCTTCACCACACTACTACCAGAGACGCACGCCGCAACCACGTCGTACACTGGACGCTCGCCCAACGGATGAACGAATTCCACGACGCGGACCTACAGCAACTCCAGCAGATGGCCAACACACTAGGGGCCATCATCACCGAACAGCAGCGAATGAACGAACAATTCCAAGCCCAGCAGCAGGCTAGCTGGCCCGGCCGCCTCCACCGCACGCCCATCCGCCACCGGACCCTGACAACCAGACATGACCTCGCCAGAGCTTCGGTCTGGACAGGGGACGTACTGTCACGAACCTTGCGCGACAGGCTCCTAAGAGCCGCGGCCGCAGCTGCCATCACACTTCCGCCCTGTGGCTGGGCCTCATCACGGCTGCCGCACTTACGGTCATCCTCCATGCTTAGGCGCCTCACCCGATCACATCGCTCTGGCAGCGATACTCCCCTACCGCTGGCCGGTCTAGATCTCTCTCCTTTGTTCTTCTATGTTGCCTATGCGTCTTTCTAATCTTTGCCGTTTCCGATTGATATTGCTTGCGCGTACTTTCTCCTGTCCGCTACGTCTGTCGTCTCCCGTTGCTTGAGCTTGCGCGTCCTTCTCCTTTATCGTTCCGAGTATTGTTTCCCCTTGATTAAGTTGTACGTCATTCTTCCTTTTCCCTTACTGTTACTGCTTGCGCGTCCTTTCTCCTGTTGCCATGAGTAGAGTGTTGGCCGCGCGGCGGCCGAGTGCGATCACGTGTTTTCCTTGGGCGTAGCGATTGAGTCATGATGAAGTATGGAGGAACTGTGTCAGTCTTGCGGGCAAGCTGTGATTCCACAGAGGGAGGGAAAAGTATAAAGGAAAGGGTGTGGTAGCTAGTCTGGAGATTCTTCTCCACGCAATCTATTATCTCTCTCCACCACTCCTACTTCTACCTTCCCGTGAAACCGGCGCTGCGACGGAAACCCCGAACCGAATGATCGTGCTACAGTAAAGACCATCGAGTGGCAGTAGACGACGACAATGAAAGACTGGGAGTTAGAGTTTCGCCAGCATAGACAGGGCTACGCCGAGGGACATCCTCAGACTTCACCGAACCAGAGAGTGAAGTACTTGTCCGCGCCAGTGAGCTGAACAAACAAAGCCCGAGAGCTGAACGAAAGGAAAGACCTACCATGTAGGCACGCCGAGGAACTACATTGCCTGTCGAGCCCCAGACAGTGCGAAGAAGTCAGGATCTTGACATACAGGCCCCAAGGACAATAACGAGTAAGACGTGACGAGTACGATGTCAATGAGGATAACGGTGAGGATGAGGGCGGTGTGGATGATAGCAAGTAAGACGCGACGAGTACGATGTCAATGAGGATGGCGGTGAGGATACTGGCAGCATGGATGATAGCAAGTAAGACGCAGCGAGAAGATCGACGAGCTTCGTGAATTGTTAGCACAGCTCTCAGAGGGACAGACAGTGAGAAGTTGTACAATATGACATGAGGAATACAATGTCGATGAGGATGTCAGCGGCATACATGATAGCAAGTAAGACGTGACAAGTACGATGTTGATGAGGATACCGGCGGCGTGGATAATAGCAAGTTTTACATGGCGAGAAGATCTACGAGCTTCATGAGATTGTTAGCGCAGCTCTGAGGGCGACAGACAGTGGGAAGTTGTACAATACGATGTGACGAGCACGATGTTGATGAGGATGGCAGTGAGGATACCGGCAGCGTGAATGATAGCAAGTAAGACACAACAAGTACGATGTCGATGAGGATGTCAGTGGCATGGATGATAGCAAGTAAGACACGACAAGTACGATGTCGATGAGGATGCTGGCGGCGTGGATGATAGAAGGTAAGATGCAGCGAGAAGATCGATGAGCTTCGTGAATTGTTAGCGCAGCTCTAGAAGGGACAGACAGTGGGAAGTTGTACAATACGACACGACGAGTACGATGTCAATGAGGATGATGGCGGTGAGGATACTGGCAGCGTGGATGATAGCAAGTAAGACGTGGCGAGAAGATCGATGAGCTTCGTGAATTATTAGCGCAGCTCTCAGAGGGACAGACAGTGGGAAGTTGTACAATACGACACGACGAGTACGATGTCAATGAGGATGGCAGTGACGATACTGGCATCGTGGATGATAGCAAGTAAGACACGGTGAGAAGATCGACAAGCTTCGTGAATTGTTAGCGTAGCTCTCAGAGGGACAGATAGTGGGAAGTTGTACAATATGACACGACGAGCACGATGTCGATGAGGATGGTGGTGAGGATACCGGTTGCGTGGATGATAGCAAGTAAGATGCGGCGAGAAGATCGATGACATCAGGAAAAAAAAATTGCATCCTTAGCGTCCAGACGCACTAGACGCTCTGGACATTTCAGACACAACCTGCTTAACTCAGACGCAGATTGCCATGGCACCGTGCGTCCGGACGCAGTACGCCATGGCATTTGCTTACCGGACAGAGCGTGGCAGGGAATTTTCGTTCTGGACGCACGGTGTCAGGCCATTTTCCTTCTGGACGCAGCTGTATCAGGGCATTTTCCTTCTGGACACAGCCGTGTCGGGGCATTTTCCTTCTGGACGCAGCCGTGTCAGGGCATTTTCCTTCTGGACGCAGCCATGTCAGGGCAATGGCATCTGGACGACGCGTGCCATGGCACCGTGGTTACGCTGGCTGTCAGGGCACGGAACATCGCCGCAAATATTCGCGTCGCATTCACAAACACGCAGCGGGTTCCAGGTATAATGACTCAGTCCAGTTCTATTCTCTATATCTAATGTACATCTATATATGCTACTACCACACTTTGCGTTTGCAGCACAAGCACCCAGCATCACATCCATCGCCGGTGTTTTTGACGCGCGTAGCATTGCTGAGTGTCGGAAACAAAGGAAAGTTGGCAAATACGACACGACGCGATGAGCCCGACGTGTTGAGCATGACACGATGAACACGACACGATGAGTATGACGCGATCAGCACGACGACTATGAGGAGGATGGCAATGAGTACGCCGGTGGCATGGACGATAGCGAGTAGGACACGGCGAGTATGAGAGCGAGAAAGACATGACGAGTATGGGAGCGAGTAGGACGCGACGAGCATGAGAGCGAGTAGGATGCGGCAAGGACGATAGCGAGTAAGACGCGGTGAGGACGATAGCGAGTACGACGCGGCGAGTATGATGGCGAGCTTTATGGCATGGTTAGCACAGCTCTCAGAGTGACAGAGACACCGGAAAGTTGTAGAATACAAAGTGACGAGTTGATGTCAATGAGGGTACCGGCGGCGAGGATGATAACTAGTAGGAGGCGGCGAGCACGACGGCGAGCTTTGTGGCATGGTTAGCACAGCTCTCCGGGTGACAGAAACAGCAGTGGGAGCTGGTACAATACGATGTGACGAGTATGATGTTGTTGAGGATGTCGATGTGTTTGATGGCAGTGAGGATGGCGGCGAGTAACGTAGCAAGAATGGCGCGATGAGTAAGATGTTGATGAGGAAAATGTTGATGAGGAAAATGTCGACGAATAAGATGTCATTAGTTTAATGGCGGTGAGTATGATGGCAATGCGAAGGACGATGATGAGTATCTAGGACGAGGTGAAAGGAGAAGAAAAAAGGGGTCTAGGAGCGATGAGGACATCGAACCTTGCGCAAGTGCAAGTGTTGGTAATGGCTTGGTGCTTTGCATTGACATCATACACGCCGCGTCCTACTCGCTATCTATTGTTCTCGCTGCCAGCAATCTCATTGAAATCCTACTCCTCACCTCGTATTGTACCACTCCCCACTGCTGTTCCTGTCACTTGGAGAGCTGTGCTAACCATGCCACAAAGCTAGCCATCGTGCTCGCCGTCTCCTACTAGCTATCGTCCACACCGCCGGTGTCCTCATTGCCATCCTCCTCATAGTGGTCGTGGTCATCGCGTCGTGGTCATCGCGTCGTGCTCGTCGCATCATGCTCATCGCGTCGGGCTCATCCCGTCGTGTCGTATTTGCCAACTTTCCTTTGTTTCCGACACTCAGAGCAATGGTATGCGCATCAAAAACAGCGGCGATGGATGTGACGCTGGGTGCTTGTGCAGGAAATGCGAAGTGTGGTAGTAGCATATATAGATGTACATTAGATATAAAGAATAGAACTGGACTGAGTCACTATGCCTGCAACCCGCTGAGTGTTTGTGAATGCGACGCGAGTATTTGCTGCGATGTTGCATGCCTTAACAGCCAGCATAACCACGGTGCCATGACACGCGTCGTCCGGATGCCATTTGCCCTGACACGGCTGCGTCCAGATGGAAAATACCCTGACACGGCTGCATCCAGAAGGAAAATGCCCTGACATGGCTGCATCCAGAAGGAAAATACCCTGACACGGCTGCGTCTAGAAGGAAAATGCCCTGACACTGTGCGTCCAGAAGGAAAATACCCAGACACCGTGCGTCTAGAACGAAAATGCCCTGCCACGCTCCGTCCGGTAAGCAGATGCCGTGGTGAGCTGCGTCCAGGCGAATGGTGCCGTGGCGTGCTGCATCCGAATTCACATTGCCTGTGCGTTTTGCATTGGGAGCGGTATGTGCACTGCCAGGGTGCGTCCAGAGTGTCCCGAGCGCCTGGTGCGTCAGGACGCACATTTTTTTTCCTGATGGAGCTTTGTGAATTGTTAGCGCAGCTCTCAGAGTGACAAACAGTGGGAAGTTGTACAATATGACGGGAGGAGTATGATGTCAATGAGGATGGTGGTGAGGATGCCGGCGGCGTGGATGATAGCAAGTAAGACGCAATGAGTACGATGTCGATGAGGATGCCGGCGGCATGGATGATAGTAAGAAAGACGCGTCGAGAAGATCTACAAGCTTTGTGAATTGTTAGCGCAGCTCTCAGAGGGACAAACAGTGGGAAGTTGTACAATACGATGCGACGAGTATGATGTCAATGAGGATGGTGGTGAGGATACCAGTGGTGTGGATGATAGCAAGTAAGACGCGATGAGTACGATGTCGATTAGGATGCCGGCAGCGTGGATGATAGCAAGTAAGACGTGTCGAGAAGATCTATGAGCTTTGTGAGATTGTTTGCGCAGCTCTCAGAGCGACATACAGTGGGAAGTTGTACAATATGACGCGACGAGCACGATGTCGATGAGGATGGCGGTGAGGAGGTTGCTGGCAGCGTGGATGATAGCAAGTAAGATGGGACAAGTACGATGGTAGCACGTATGATAAAAGGAGAAGAAAGAAGGGGTGGAATTGTGGCCAGTACCATCATATTTAGCAAGCCGTGCAGTGGTAAGGGTGCCGATCAGTGGTAAGCAGGCCAAACTGTACAAAAGCGCTGGCGCTAGCAAATGCTTGGCACCTTACAAGTTGCATACGAAATCACTTGCATTGCTCGAAACCTGTGAATTCCTCTTGCTTAGTCGTCGATACCCCGGCCCCCACCATTTATATTCGTACCATAATTCCCTATCGTATCAATTCAGTCTGACCGAAAGTTTGTGCCTACTGGCCCCTGCTTTGCAACCTATCAATGCTGCTGTTCTGATTCAACTACTTCTGCTTGGAGAATCTGTACTACATGCAATGCTCCAAATCCGTATATCCTTCAAGTTTTCAGTAACACTACCATGAAAAGCAGGAGCCAGTAGGCACAAACATTCGGTCAAACTGAATTGATACAATAGGAAATTATTCTGTGATTATAAACAGCGGGGGCCGGGGTATCGACAACGAAGTGAGAGGAATTCACAGGTTTCGAGTATTGCAAGTGATTTCACATGCAACTTGTAAGGTGCCAAGCATTTGCGAGTGCCAGCGCTTTCGTACGGTTTAGCCCGCTTACCACTGATTGGCACCCTGACTGCGGCACGGCTTGCTAAATATGATGGCACTGCATCAGGAAAAAAAAAATTGTGTCCTTAGCGTCCGGACGCACTAGACACTCTGGACGTTTCAGATGCAACCTGCTTAACTCGGATGCAGATCGCCACGGCACCGTGCGTCCGGACGTAGTACGCCATGGCATTTGCTTACCGGACGGAGCGTGGCAGGGCATTTGCGTTCTGGACGTACGGTGTCAGGGCATTTTCCTTCTGGACGCAGCCGTGTTAGGGCATTTTCCTTCTGGACGCAGCCGTATCAGGGCAAATGGCATCCGGACGATGCATGTCATGGCACCGTGGTAACGCTGGCTGTCAAGGCATGGAACATTGCAGCAAATACTCGCGTCGCATTCACAAACATGTAGTGGGTTCCAGGCATAGTGACTCAGTCCAGTTCTATTCTCTATATCTAATGTACATCTATATATGCTACTACCACACTTTGCGTTTCCAGTACAAGCACCCAGCGTCACATCCATCGCCGCTGTTTTTGACACGCGTAGCATTGCTGAGTGTCGGAAACAAAGGAATGTTGGCAAATACGACATGACACAATGAGCCCGACGTGATGAGCACGACGTGATGAGTACGACGCAATGAACACGACACGATGAGCACGACGCGATGAGCACGACGCGATGAGCACGACGACTATGAGGAGGATGGCAATGAGGACGCCGGCGGCGTGGACAATAGCGAGTAGGACATGGCAAGTATGAGAGTGAGTAGGACGCGGCGAGGACGATAGCGAGTAGGACACGGCAAGTATGAGAGCGAGTAAGACGTGACGAGTATGGGAGCGAGTTGGACGCGACGAGTATGAGAGCGAGTAGGACGCGGCGAGGACGATAGCGAGTAGGACGCGACGAGTATGAGAGTGAGTAGGATGCGGCGAGGATGATAGCGAGTAGGACACGGCGAGTATGAGAGCGAGTAAGACGTGACGAGTATGGGAGTGAGTAGGACGCGACGAGTATGAGAGCGAGTAGGACGTGGCGAGGACGATAGCGAGTAAGACGCGGCGAGGACGATAGCGAGTACGACGCGGCGAGTATGATGGCGAGCTTTATGGCATGGTTAGCACAGCTCTCAGAGTGACAGAGACACCGGGAAGTTGTAGAATACACAGTGACGAGTCGATGTCAATGAGGGTGCCGGCGGCGAGGACGATAGCTAGTAGGACGCGGTGAGCATGACGACGAGCTTTGTGGCATGGTTAGCACAGCTCTCCGAGTGACAGGAACAGCGGTGGGAGCTGGTACAATATGATGTGACGAGTATGATGTTGTTGAGGATGTCGATGTGTTTGATGGCAGTGAGGATGGCGGCGAGTAATGTAGCAAGAATGGCGCAACGAGTAAGATGTTGATGAGGAAAATGTTGATGAGGAAAATGTCGACGAATAAGATATCATTGATTTGATGGCGGCGAGTATGATGGCAATACGAAGGACGACGATGAGTATCTAGGACGAGGTGAAAGGAGAAGAACATAGGGGTCTAGGAGCGATGAGGACGCCGAACCTTGCGCAAGCGCAAGTGTTGGTAATGGCTTGGCGCTTTGCATTGATATCATACACGCCGCGTCCTACTCGCTATTTATCGTTCTCGCTGCCAGCAATCTCATTGACATCGTACTCCTCACCACCTATTGTACCACTCCCTGCCGCTGTTCCTGTCACTCGGAGAGCTGTGCTAACCATGCCACAAAGCTCGCCATCGTGGTCGCTGCCTCCTACTAGCTATCGTCCTCGCCACCGGCACCCTCATTGACATTGACTCGTCACTGTGTATTCTACAACTTCCCGGTGTCTCTGTCACTCTGAGAGCTGTGCTAACCATGCTATGAAGCTCGTCATCATACTCGCCGCGTCGTACTCGCTATCGTCCTCCCCGAGTCTTACTCGTTATCGTCCTCGCCGTGTCCTACTCGCTCTCATACTCGTCGCGTCCTATTCGCTCCCATACTCGTCACGTCTTACTCGCTCTCATACTCGCCGTGTCCTACTCGCTATCGTCCTCGCCGCGTCCTACTCGCTCTCATACTCGTCGCGTCCTACTCGCTCCCATACTCGTCACATCTTACTCGCTCTCATACTCACCGTGTCCTACTCGCTATCGTCCTCACCGCGTCCTACTCGCTCTCATACTCGTCGTGTCCTACTCGCTCCCATACTCGCCACGTCTTACTTGCTCTCATACTCGCCGTGTCCTACTCGCTATCGTCCTCGCCGCGTCCTACTCACTCTCATACTCATCGCGTGCTACTCGCTCCCATACTCGTCACGTCTTACTCGCTGTCATACTCGCCGTGTCCTACTCGCTATCGTCCTCGCCGCGTCCTACTTTCTGTCATACTCACCGTGTCCTACTCGCTATTGTCCACGCCGCCGGCGTCCTCATTGCCATCCTCCTCATAGTCGTCGTGCTCATCACGTCGTGCTCATCGTGTCGTGTTCATCGCGTCGTGCTCATCGCGTTGTGCTCATCGCGTTGTGCTCATCGCGTTGTGCTCATCGTGTCGGGCTCATTACGTTGTGTCGTATTTGCCAACATTCCTTTGTTTCTGACACTCAGCAATGCTACGCGCGTCAAAAACAGCGGCGATGGATGTGACGCTGGGTGCTTGTGCTGGAAACGCGAAGTGTGGTAGTAGCATATATAGATGTACATTACATATAGAGAATAGAACTGGACTGAGTCACTATGCCTGGAACCCGCTGCGTGTTTGTGAATGCGACGCCAGTATTTGCTGTGATGTTCCATGCCTTGACAGCCAGCGTAACCACGGTGCCATGACACGCGTCGTCCGGATGCCATTTGCCCTGACACGGGTGCGTCCCGAAGGAAAATGCCCTGACACGGCTGCGTCCAGAAGGAAAATGCCCTGACACGGCTGCGTCCAGAAGGAAAATGCCCTGACACGGCTGCGTCCAGAAGGAAAATGCCCTGACACCGTGCGTCCAGAAGGAAAATGCCTGACACCGTGCGTCCAGAAGGAAAATGCCCTGACACCGTGCGTCCAGAACGAAAATGCCCTGCCACGCTCCGTCCGGTCAGCAGATGCCGTGGTGAGCTGCGTCTGGGCGTATGGTGCCGTGGCGAGCTGCGTCCGAATTCAAATTGCCTGTGCATTTTGCGTTGGGAGCAGTATGTGCGCTGTCAGGGTGCGTCCAGAGTGTCCCCAGCGCCTGGTGCGTCAGGACATAGCCTGTGCGTCCGGACACACATTTTTTTTCCTGATGTGGCCGCAATTCCACCCCTTCTTTCTTCTCCTTTTATCATACACGCCATCATCGTACTCGTCCCATCTTACTTGCTATCATCCATGCTACTGGCAACCTCGTCACCACCATCCTCATCGTCATCGTGCTCGTCGCGTCGTATTGTACAACTTCCCACTGTCTGTTGGTCTGACAGCTGCACTAACAATCTCACGAAGCTCGTAGATCTTCTCGACGCATCTTACTTGCTATCATCCACACTGCCGGCATCCTCATCGACATCATACTTGTCGCGTCTTACTTGCTATCATCCACCCTGCTGGCATCCTCATCGACATCGTACTTGTTGCGTCTTACTTGCTATCATCCACGCCGCTGGCATCCTCACTGCCATCCTTATTGACATCATACTTGTCGCGTCATTATGTACAACTTCCCACTGTTGGTCCCTCGGAGAGCTGCGCTAACAATTCACGAAGCTCTTCGATCTTCTCGCTGCGTCTTACTTGCTATCATCCACGCTGCCGGCATCCTCATCCACATCGTACTTGTCGCGTCTTACTTGCTATGATCCACGCCACTGACATCCTCATCGACATCGTACTTGTCACGTCTTACTTGCTATCATCCACACCACTGGCATGCTCACCGCCATCCTTATTGACATCGTACTCGTCACGTCGTATTATACAACTTCCCACTGTCTGTCCCTCTGAGAGCTGTGCTAACAATTCATGAAGCTCGTCGATCTTCTCGCCGCGTCTTACTTGCTATCATCCATGCCACCAGTATCCTCACCACCATCCTCATTGACATCATACTCGTCGCGTCTTACTCGTTATTGTCCTCGCGGCCTGCATTCTCGTTGGTATCCACTTAATTGATGTTGTTCTCATTGCTTCGTGTCTCATCCGGAAAACTGCCTTTGTTACTGTCACGCAGAGCGATGCCATCTACATGACGTGGTATATTGATGTACATTAGATGTAATGAATAGAACTGGTTTGAGTCACAATGCCTGGAACCAAATGGGTGTTTGATAGTCTTTGCTGCAATGTACCATGCCCTGATAGTCGCGTATGATACCACCATAACCGCTCTATTACCTATGTGTGGTGCGCCATCGTACACCTCGTCTGGATCCCATTTGCCTTGACACCCTGCGTCTGTAAGACGCGCTGCATCCAGAAGGTAAATACCGTGACACTCCGTGTCCAGAAGGCAAATACTCTGACACTCCTCCTCCGGAAGGCAGATGCCGTGGCACGCGTAGTCTGGCCGACATTTGCCTTGACACTCTGCGTCCAGAAGAAATTTGTCTTGACACTCTGCGTCTAGTAGGTAAATGCCCTGACACTCCTCGTCTGGAAGGCAGATGCCATAGCACGCGTCGTCCTGATGACATTTGCATTGACACTCAACATCTGGAAGAAATTTGCCTTGACACTGTGCGTCTAGTAGGCAAATGCCCAGACACTCCTGGTCTGGAAGGCAGATGCCCTGGCTCGCATCGTCTGGACGACATTTGACTTGACACCCTGCATCCGGAAGACACGTGCTGTGTCCAGAAGGTAGATGTCGTGGCGCGCGTCATCCATAGGACCTTTGCCTTGACACGCTGCGTCCGGAAGAAATTTGCCTTGACACTCTGCGTCTAGTAGGCAAATGCCCTGACACTTCTCGTCTGGAAGGCAGATGCCATGGCATGCGTCGTCCTGACGACAATTACATTGACAGTCTGCATCTGGAAGAAATTTGCCTTGACACTGTGCGTCTAGTAGGCAAATGCCCTGACACTCCTCGTCTGGAAGGGAAATGCCCTGACACTCCTCGTCCAGAAGGCATATGCCCTGGCTCGCATCGTCTACACGACATTTGCCTTGACACCCTGCGTCCAGAAGACACGCGCTGCATCCAGAATGCAGATGCCATGGCGCGTGTCGTCCGTAGGACCTTTGCCTTGACACGCTGCGTTCGGAAGAAATTTGCCTTGACACTCTGCGTCCGGTAGAAATTTACGTAGACACTCTGCGTCTAGTAGGTAAATGCCCTGACACTCCTCGTCCAGAAGGCAGATGCCATTGAGTGCGTCATCCAGACGACATTTGCCTTGACACCCTGCGTCCGGAAGACATGGGCTGCTTCCAGAAGGCAGATGCCATAGCGCACGTCGTCCGTAAGACCTTTGCCTTGACATGCTGCATCCGGAAGAAATTTGCCTTGACACTCTGCATCCAGTAGGCAAATGCCCTGACACTCCTTGTCCGGAAGACAGATGCCGTGGCACCCATCGTCCGGGCGCAGACTATCTTGCCAGGTTGTGTCCCGAGCGTCTAGACATTTCAGACACGTATATAGCGTCCGGACACAGCCCCTGCATCCGGACGCAGAATTTTTTTCCTGATGTAGGCTCTTCTACTGTCCCATCACTGATCATTGGTGTATGGACGGTATTACCTTTTTCAATGATATCGAAGGTGTGATTCTCAACCAATGCCTGCCATTCTTGGTACCTGGCTTCCTTCCATTGTCTTGCTTGCGGACTTCGTAATGCAGCTTTGTAGGTGAGTGGTTCACTCTTGTTTTTGCACTCGACAGTGATAGGCTCAATGATTGATTCACTCTCATTCTCGCACTTGACGGTGGTAGGCTGAATGATTGGTTCAATTTCGGCTTCGTCTTCAGATATCTCAGCGATCCCGAGCAGCAGAAAGACTGAGGCAAGACATTCCGAAGATGTCACATCACCCCCTTCTTCGTAAGCCTTGCTCATAATCGCTTTATTGGTTTCAAGACGTACCTTGCTGTGTGTCCGTGCAGAAACATATTCATTCTTGTCTGCCATTTCAATCAGTCTTGTTCTCAATCATATGGAATCCACATCACCAGCTCTCGCTTTTCTGCAAGATATTTCTTGACTTCTTCTGCCCAGCATTCGCTGATTTCAGCAGGTATCTGCCCAGTATATTCGCTGAATTCAGCACACTGCCCAGCATTCGCTGAAGTCAGCAGTCTTTTGCCCAGCATTCGCTGAATTCAGCAGGTATCTGCCCAGCATATTCGCTGAATTCGGCACACTGCCCAGCGTTCGCTGAATTCAGCTGTCTTCTGCCCAACATTCGCTGAATTCAGCAGGTATCTGCCCAGCATTCACTGAATTCAGCAGGTATAACACATATCGCCTAGCCGCTCATAGAGCGATTTCACTGCATGATGAAAGAATTGGATATTTATTACTTACTGGTATTCTCTAGACCATGTGCGTCATTCATTTCATTGGTCTCGTCCTGCGCTCTGTCGGTCTGTGCTTTATTGGTCTGCACTTCTTCGGTCTGCACTTCATCGGTGGTGTCCAGAAACTCAATAGCTTCCGTCTGCTCTTCCGTGTGTGCGTTTTCTTCTTCATCAAACACCACACTTGAGCATTCCACTGCTCGCCCGGTTCTTCCCAATTTGAAATCCCAAATTTTCCAGATTTTCGTGGTGTTATGAACATATCCCAGCATCATGCACATACTGGAGCGGTTTCCAAATTTCTTCTCCGTTCTCTGAGCGGGTGGAATATGTTTGTATGCTCTGCATCCGAATTGTCTTAAGTGTCTGATTTTCGGAATGGTGCCATAGAATGCTTCGTATGGTGACCGGTTGTCCGTCAGACTATGCAGGTAGCATGCCGTCCTGATGGCTTCTGGCCAAAATATTATCAGCACATTTGCATCCAACATCATACTTCCTGCCTTCACATTCAGTGTCCAGATCATCCGATCGGCCGTTCCGTTCTTGTGTTGGGTGTACGGGTGGGACGGTTCAAACGTAATTCCTTTTTCTCCCAGTAAACCTAGGAATATCGAGTTGTTGCATTCTCCGGATCCATTGTCACTTCGGAAACATTTGATGTTGTCACGAATCTCGTGCCGCAGGCTCGTAAGCGCTGCTGCCGGGGCCGCCGTCACCCTTGCCGCCCTGTGGCTTGCCCTCATCACCACTGTCGCAGCCACAGTCATCCTCTGCGCCTAGACACCTCGCCCGATCATATCACTCTGGTAGCGATATCCCTCAACACCCAACTCGACCACGGGCCGGTCCAGGTCTTTCCCCTTTGTCTCCCATTGATTAAGCTTGCGCGTCTTTCTCCTTTATCGTTATGTATGTGTTTCCCCTTGATTATGTCTGCGTGTCGTTCCTCTGTTGCCGTTACTACTTGCGCGCCCTTTCTCCTGTCTTCTTACGTATATTGTTTCCTTTTGATTATACTTGCGCGTCCTTCTTCTCTTTCTGTACTGTTCTTGCTTGCGTGTCCTTTCTCCTGTTGCCATGAGTAGAGTGGTGGCCGCGCGGCGGCCAAGTACAATCATGTGTTTCCTTGGGTGCGACGATTGACTCATGATGTGATATGAAGGAACTGTGTCAGTCTTGCAGGCAAGCTGTGATTCCACAGAGGAAAGGAAAAATATAAAGGGAGGAGTGCGGTAGCTAGTCTGGAGATTCTTCTCCACATAATCTATTATCTCTCTCTACAGACCTATCTCTCTACATCTGTGACCCGGCGCTGCGACCACCACCTGTAAGAACCTATTAGAGATTAAGGTGAAGTCAGATACCGCCACAGGGAAGTCGAATACTGTAACGAGACCATGCCAGGCATGCAGAGATTAGGGTGAAGTCGGATACCGCCACAGGGAAGTCGAATACCGTAACGAGACCACGCCAGGCATGCAGAGATTAGGGCGAAGTCGGATACCGCTACAGTGAAGTCAAATACCGCAACGAGACCACGCCAGGCGTTCAGAGATTAGGCCGAAGTCGGATACCGCCACAGCGAAGTCGAATCCCACAACGAGACCACGCCAGGTGAGCAGCGATTAGGGCGAAGTCGGATACCGCCACAGCGAAGTCGAATACCGCAACGAGACCACACTGGGTGTGCAGAGATTAGGGCGAAGTCGGATACCACCAGAGTGAGACTACCGGACCTCCTACATTGTCTGTCGAGCTGCACGGACTAGGGAGACTGGATCTTGACACTAGATTGTGTCTCCCAATTGACACCTGACGTGGGAAAAGAAAAGACATAGTGGAGTCCCCAGACAAAAATACCGAGGACCCCCTCAACCTCCGAGAATTTAGGGAAGTCCCCGACGATCAGCGAGCCTTAAGTCCTGTAACTCCGGAACCAAAAATGAGACCGCAGACACCCAAATCACCAGAACAACCCAGAAGAATGGCGAAAGGACTAGGTATAGAGGGAACAGGACCCCACCTGTTGACAACAGAAATACTACAAACACTTTTAGCAGCATGCAACAGACCACCGCAGAATAGCTACCCAAAGCTCCGAGACCCAGATCCTTTCGAAGGGGACAAAGAAAAGTTTAAAACATTCTTGGCCCAATGCGAGTTAAAATTCTGAACAGAAGGAAACCGATTCGATGATGATGAGGAAAAAACGGGATACGCATCATCCTTACTCCGCGGTGTGGCATGGACCTGAGTGGAAACCTTCCTGAATCAGGACGGAGGAATCAACTTAACATGGGAAGCGCTGAAGACTAACATGAAGCATGATTTTGGCCAAGTAGATGCAGAAGAAATAGCATTCAAGAAATTCCAGAAGATCCAGCAGGGCAACCGAACGGCAGCAACTTACTAGGCAGAGTTCCAGCGACTCAAAGCAGATCTCCCATACGAGGACAATGTATGCATTGCACGATTCTGAGATGGGTTGCACCCTGAGGTAAAACGACACCTGGTCATGAGCAAAGCATCCGTTACCGTCCTGGTAGACAATGCCACTACAGCCATCAAAACAGACAGCCATCTATGCAACCTAGGAGTGATAAACCGGCGACCAACGACCAACCCCGAAGTACGGTTCCACATCTCCACAAAAGAATCGGTGCCAACACCTCCAGGAGACCCAATGGACCTCGATGCCACCCGACGATTCAAATTCGCACGGAGACCCCCATACAGGGGTGGCAGACGAACAAGCACCGATAAGTGTTACAACTGCGGAAAGAAGGGGCATTTCTCGAGGAAATGCCCCCAGCCAAAGAAGGTACGAATCCCATGGAAAAGGTCATACTGAGCCGCAGAAGCCACCTACGAAGAACCAGAAGAAGAGCCAATCACCTACAGCCCCGAACTGGCAGGAAATGGCAGCCCTCAGGAGTAGGCCCCAGCAACGGCCACCCGAGGGAAAGACAAGTTGCACAAGGAATACGGACTAAGAAGGAAGAACCACCATTTGTCGTATCCAGCACCGGAAAGTACGACTGAGAAGAGAAATTGATCATCAGGATATGCATACAAGGGGAAGACGGCAACGAACACAAGACCACCGCCCTAGTCGACTGCGGGGCATCAGAGAACTTCATAGATAGAGCATATGCAGAAGACAATCATATTCCAACACAAGAGAAGACAGTACTAAGAAGAGTCCTAACAGTCGATGGGGGGGAAGTTGCCGGCGGGCCGGTAACTCATGACGCCCAGGTATGAATGGTAATCAACCACCATGAGGAAGAGATCCGATTACACTGCATCACTATCGGAAACGCACCCATCATCCTCGGAATGCCATGGCCAAAACTCCACGACCCAACAAACGGATGGAAAAACCATACACTGAAGTTCCACTCCGATAGATGTGCGGAAAAATGCCTAACGACCTCCCCACAAGCCACCAGCGTCACAGAAGGAAGAGCAATCAACCAATATTACTGGAAGACACCAGAGGAAGCAGAACCCGACCCGTAGGAGGTTTGTCAAACGGTGATAGACAAAATCAAGGAAACCAGCAAGGACAGCAAAGGAAGAATCCCGGAAGAATATCAAGACTTTCTCGAGATCTTTACAAGTATCAAGCCAACCGCCCCCCCACCTCATCGGGACCAGGACCACCATATTCCACTACTGGAAGGAAAAATGCTGCCATATGAGCCCCTACGACCGCTCAACGAAGAAAAAATGCACGCCCTCAGAGAATACATCGAAGTCAATGAAGAGCGAGGATGGATCCAAGCTTCAACTTCACTGGCAGGGGCGCCCATCCATTTCGTGAAAAAGAAAGATGGAGGTTTACGACTCTGTGTAGACTACAGGCAGTTAAACGAAATCACAGTCAAGGACTGGACACCATTGCCACTGATCGGCGAATCACTGGACCAGCTGTCAAATGCCACGATCTACACCAAACTGGATATCAAGGATACATACTACAACCTCTGAATTGCAGAAGGAGACGAATGGAAGACAGCGTTCTGAACTCGGTATGGGCTGTACGAGTACTGCGTTATGCCATTCGGACTCACAAATGCCCCGGACTCCTTCCAGCGATAGATGAACGAGATTTTGAGCGAATATCTGGACATCTTCTGTGTGGCGTATCTGGACGATATCCTGGTCTTCTCGCAAACACTGGAAGAGCACAGACGCCACGTACGAGCTATTCTGACACGAGTCCGAGACACAGGACTCACACTGAAGGCGTCAAAATGCGAATTCCATACCACGGAAACCAAGTACCTGGGATATGTGATATCACCAAAAGGCCTGCACATAGATGAAGAGAAAATCCGAACGATCAAAGAATGGAAGGAACCCATCACCGTCAAGGGGATCCAAAGCTTCTTGGGATTTGCCAACTTCTACAGACACTTTATCAAGGACTACAGCAAAATTACCGCTCCGCTCACGTCGTTAATCAGAAAAGAGAAAAAATAGGAATGGAATGACGAGCAGCAAACAGCATTTGAGACGCTTAGAACAGCGATGATAACGGAACTGATCCTACAACACTTCGATCCGGAGAAACCGGTCACCATCGAGACAGATGCTTCGGACTACACCATAGGAGCCATATGCTCACAACCTGACAAGAAAGGGATCCTGCACCCGGTAGCATACTACTCACGAAAATTGAAGGATCCGGAACGAAACTATGATATCCACGACAAGGAACTTCTGGCGATAGTAGACGCACTACGGAAATAGGATACCTATTGCAAGACAACAGGCCCAAAAATCACGATCCTGACAGACCACAAAAACCTTGAGTACTGGAAAATGAAACGCGACCTAAATCTGCGACAAGCCCAGTGAGGTGAACGACTGGCAAACTACGATTTCATAATCAAATACCGACCAGGGAAGCTAGCGGGAAAGTCTGACATCCTCTCTAGAGAGTCAGCAGACTCTCCCTGGGAAGGGGATATGAAGCATCGACAGAATCACAGGTGAGTTCTCTTGCCAGAAGAAAATTTCGAAACACTACAAGCGCTCCAGGTTAATATGACGGAAACAATGAAACTCCAGATAGATAAGGAACTCCTGAGCGAAATACGAGAACAAAGTGCCAAGGATATGGAAGTCCGAGAAATCCTGAGGAAAAAGGCGAGTGGGAACACGCGCGACGGGAAGATCGCACTACGAGTATGCAATGAAAAGGAAGGGGTACTAATATACGCCCGCCTAATATGGATCGCTGACAACGACGAACTACGACTGCGGATGTTAAGAGACCACCACGACGCACAGGCTGCGGGAGATCCAGGGCGAGCAAGGACCCTGGAACTTGTTAGCCGAACTTTCTACTGGCCACAACAACGCAAATACGTACACCGGTACGTGGACCACTGTGATGCCTGCCGCCGCATCAAGCCAATTCGACACGCACCATTCGGATTGCTCAAGCTATTAGATCTGCCCCATCGACCTTGGGATATGATAACAATGGATTTCATTACCACGCTACCAACCAGCATTGGACAAGAAGCACTATGGGTAATCATCGATCGGCTGACCAAAATGGGACACTTCATCGCGTGCAAAGGCACGATAAGACCAGAAGACCCGGCGGACCACTTTATTCAGCAGGTCATCCGATGCCACGGGCTGCCACCAAGCATTGTATCGGACAGAGGATCGCTATTTACCTCCGACTTCTGGAAACGTGTAACCAAAGCACTCAGAATATCACGAAACCTCAGCATGGCATTTCATCCGAAGACAGACGGACAAACGGAACGAGTCAATGCCGTCCTCAAACAATACCTACGAGCATACTGCAATTACCAGCAGGACGATTGGGAAAAACTGTTTCCAATTGCCGAATTCTGCTACAACAATATGCAGGCGGGAAGCATGAAGGTAACACCCTTCTTTGCCAACTACGGATATCACCCCAGGTTCCTCCCGGATCTCAGGGCACAAAACGAGGAAACACCAGAAGTCTCAGAATATGCCGTGGCACTTGAGAGGCTTCACGAGGAACTCAGAGCGGAGATGAAGGAGGCACAAATGGCTCAGACGGAACAGGCCAACAAGGCAAGACACCCCAATCCCGTCATGGAACCGGGTGACAGAGTCTGGTTGAAGAGAAAGAACATCCGAACAACGCGACTATCGAACAAATTGGACCACAAACAAATCGGACCCTACACCATACTAGAGAAAGTTGGCTCGTGCGCATATAAGCTGGACCTGCCCGCCTCTGTCAAACTGCACCCAGTCTTCCACATCAGCCTCTTAGAACCCACAGCCATCACCGAGCCCATACCAGGACACCACCAGCCACCACCACCACCCGTGATCATAGAAGAACAACAAGAGTGGGAAGTGGAACAGATCCTCGACTCACGACAACACCGGAGCAAGGTACAATATCGAGTCAAGTGGACCGGTTTCCACGACACAGACAAAACCTGGTACCCAGCCAAAAACTTCGAAAACTCACCTGAGATTACACGCAAATTCCACGAGGAATATCCCGAAAAACCCGGCCCCACCGCTCCCAATTAGGATGTCCACCACCGCCACTGTCGACACGAACAAAGGCTGGACCTTCACCAATGTCGAGCAAACCGACCCCGAACTTCCCATGATGACCGATAACAATGACAACTGGGGCCTCCCCGCCAACGCCACCACCATGGACGGATGGAATGCCCCGCTGCCAGCACCCTCCCCTCCACTGTCCGCTGTAGGACAACCCAGCGCCAATGACCATGCCTCCCTACACTGGACCGCCTGCTACAACGACTACTGTGGCGCTCACCACCAGATGACAGATGACAACTACTACCCACAACGAGTGAATGACCGCCGCCAGCGCACCCACCAGCCCTGCAGCTGTCCCCACGCCCATCCCTTCGAATTAGCAGAAGTAATCCACAACCGACACCTGAACCCGCGCAAAGGATGTGCGGACTGGCAGAAGGGGAAGCGGGTCTGCCCCGATTGCCGGTTCCTAGTGAACATGGAAGACCACCACCAACGCTACCAGACCACGGCACAACGAACCCCATTGGCCGACGTCATGCCAGCCTCAGAAGATCAGGAACTCCCAGACCCAATCGAAGAAAATCAGGAACCCCACTCCGCCGCCACGGCTGCCAGCACCACTCCTCAAGACGAGTAACTTGCGCTGTTGGGGGAAATCGTCACCATGATACATCAAACTACAACTGGGGACGCCCGCCGCAACCACGTGGTACACCGGACACTCGCCCAACGCATGAACGAACTACACGATGCCGATCAGCAACAACTCAAGGGAATGACCCGGGTCCTGGCAGAAATCGTAACAGAGCAACAACGACTGAATGCACAACTCCAAGCCCGGCTGTAGGGGAGCCAGGCTGTATGCATCTACCGCACCCCCATCTGCCGCCATACCGCGCCTACCCGACATGACCTCGCTGGAGCTTCGGTCTGGACAGGGGACGTACTGTCATGAATCTCGCGCGGCAGGCTCGTAAGCGCCATTGCTGGGGCCGCCATCACCCTTGCCACCCTGTGGCTTGCCCTTATCACCGCTGCCGTAGCCACAGTCATCCTCTACGCCTAGACGCCTTGCCCGATCATATCGCTCTGGTAGCGATATCCCTCAATGCCCTACCCGACTGCCGGTCGGTCCAGGTCTTTCCCCTTTGTCTCCAGTTGATTAAGCTTGCGTGTCTTTCTCCTTTATCGTTACGTATATGTTTCCCCTTGATTATGTCCGCGCGTCGTTCCTCTGTTGCCGTTACTACTTGTGCGTCCTTTCGCCTGTCTTCTTACATATGTTGTTTCCTTTTGATTATGCTTGCGCGTCCTTCTTCTCTTTCTGTACTGTTCTTGCTTGCGTGTCCTTTCTCCTGTTGCCGCGAGTAGAGTCGTAGCCGCACAGCGGCCCAGTGCGATCATGTGTTTTCTTGGACGCGACGATTGAGTCATGATGTGGTATGAAGGAACTGTGTCAGTCTTGTGGGCAAGCTGTAATTCCACAGAGGAAAGGAAAAATATAAAAGGAGGAGCGCGGTAGCTAGTCTGGAGATTCTTCTCCACGCAATCTATTATCTCTCTCCACAAACCTATCTCTCTACATCCGTGACCTGGCACTGCGACCACCACCTGTAAGAACCTATTAGAGATTAAGGCGAAGTCAGATACCGCCACAGTGAAGTTGAATACCGCAACGAGACCACGCCAGGCGTGCAGAGATTAGGGTGAAGTCAGATACTGCCAGCAAATTCGAATACTGCAACGAGACCACGCCAGACGTGCAGAGATTAGGGCGAAGTCGGATACCGCCACAGCGAAGTCGAATACCGCAACGAGACCATGCCAGGCGTGCAGGGATTAGGGCGAAGTTGGATACTGCCACAGCGAAGTCGAATCCCGCAACAAGACCACGCCAGGCGTGCAGCGATTAGAGCGAAATCGGATACTGCCACAGCGAAGTCGAATACCGCAACAAGACCATGCCGGCCGTGCAGAGATTAGGGTGTAGTCGGATACCGCCACAGTGAGACTACTGGACCTCCTACGTTGCCTGTCGAGCTGCACGGACTAGGGAGACATGATCTTGACAGATGTAGAATCCCTGTGTTTCCACCCAGTCTTGATAATGTTGAAACTTGGCCGATATTTCTTCCGCGGTTTTTGTGATCAGAAAGTACACCTCTGTGTATCTTGTACAGTCATCAATATAGATGATGTAATATTGGGTGCCTCCGATACTGTACTTTATAGGCCCGCAGAGATCTGAGTGTACAAGCGCAAATGGCGTTGAGGACCGAGATGCCTTAGTGCGTACAATATGTTGTTGTTGCTTTGCATGAACACATGTCCGACACAATCCAGGTGTTTCCCAGTAAGGACTCGTGTCCATACTATCTGTCACTGGCTCTGCATCCATAGGATCTATCACCAGCTGCACATCCCGAGAATGGGTAATGCGCTTGACCGAAGACTTCAATGAATCCATAATGCGTTCTCCTGAGTATTCCAGTAGTCGTCTCAAGTCTTGATGATTAAGGTGTGCGAGATGTCGATGCCACATGTTTATTGAGTGGGAATGTAAAGCTGTTCCTAGCATCTTTATTTCGGAGATGTGTGCTGATCCATCCGTTGATAGTATGTATAGGCCGTCTTCAAGGTTGGTGTCAAGAACTTTTTGTCCTTTTGCATTGGCAATCGAGCATATCCCTGATCGGAATGTTGTTGTGTATCCATGTGAGTCGAGTTGTCCTACTGATAGGAGAGATATTCAGAATTCAGGAATGAAGAATGCCTTAATATCCACTCCTCCCAGACGTACAGTTCCTTTCTTCTTTGCTTGTACTTCATGATTATCTCCCAACTTGATGATCATATTCGTTTCCTTAACTGAGTTCTTCCAGAAATCTCGAAGATTGTTGCCGTAATTGTGAGATGCTCCGGAATCGATTACCCAGGTCCTTGTTGTTATTGCCGATCGATATGACGCCACCATTACCTCTGAGCTGAGGGAGGTAGCCCCCGCAAGTTATTGCTGGTTACCAGAGGTATTGTGAGTGCGTCTGTTTCCTTCACGTCTGTCACGTCCGCTTCCTTCGCATCCGTCGCGTCCATTTCCTTCGCGTCCGTCACGTCCGTCACGTCCGTTTCCTTTGCTGTTTCGTATGGCCTGTCCTTTTCTTCTAGCAGGGCAGTCATTCTTCATATGTCCTTCTTCTCCACAATAGTAGCAGTCATTCTGGTCTTGAGCTCGTTTGTTCTTCTTGCTCCCACAGTTGGCGGAAGCACGGGTACCGGTTTTACACCAATCATACCACCCTCTTGGAGAGTGCTCATTCCCCTGGTATCGTCCCTGGTAGCCACCTCGTCCTCCTCTTCCTCCTTGTTGGGTGTAGAGTGCCTTGGAGACCACATCAGGTTTGGTTGTCATCAATCGATTCGTCTCACATTCGTTGAGTGTATCCATCACCTCTTGAATCGTAACTCTTGTGAGATTGAAAGATCTCGATCGTGACTGCATAGGCAGGAGGAAGAATTGTGTAGGTGTGATTCTTGAGGACCATGTTGGAGACTGCTTCTTCCGAGCCAGCAAGGTCAGTAGTGATGTCAACCAGTTCGGCGAAGTAGGCATTGAGTGGCTGTCCAGGAGTGGGACGAAGAGTGCTGAATTTCCGAAAGAGTGACATTCTTCTGACGGAGGAGTTGGCAGTGTTTGTGCGTGCCTCCAGCCGTTCCATGCCTCAATGGGATCGTCCATGCCTTTGATGTACACCTTGACAGCATTGGTACAGAAACCGTAAATGATGGCCAAGGCCTGCAATTTCCGTTGTTTGTGGTCCTTATACGCCTTCCACACCAGAACCGTGTTTCTGGTGAAGTCATTGGGTCTTTCCGAATCTTCCAGTTCTTCTTCCTTCTCCGTCACAATGTCCCAAACCATTATTCACTGTAGGACCTTCATACAGTCTTCCTTCCAGACTGCATAGTTGGTACGATCGAGGAGGTGGATATTGCCCTACGGGTGTTTGAACAATTCTTCACTCATGATGACAACCGTTGTAGATGCTCGTTGAGTAGATATGTAGGTTGAGGAATCGGTCTGAGAATCGTTCATGTTTTATGAGGAGAGATCGTATCGATGCGTAGGGAGGGAAGTTCTTGTCGATCGTCAGAGATCTTCTGTCGCTGAGATGGTTAGTGATCAATTTTGAGGAGAAAGCTTCTAAGTGAGACGTAGAGGAAAGGACCCCAGAATCGCCAGCCCCCGTATTTATCACTGGCTCCTGAGGAGCTATTTATCGCACAAGAGTGTGACGGCGGTGAGGATTTGATCGTATGTGGAGCAGTTATGGCTCCAGGCTCATAACCTGCTAAAGATTGCCCAATCACCGTTCCTCTGAGAGTCTTCACACGAGCAGAGAGAGAGAAAGAGAGAGATGGAACGAGATGATTTGATCATTGACGTGTGATGGAATCGTTCAAATGTGATGTGTCTTATATTTTTTTATGCTATGAAGAAGTATGTAAGAGTGTAGAAGGAAGAATGGGAAAGACGCTGCTATGGAAGAAAGATGCTGCTATGGATGAAAGACGCTGCTATGGAAGAGTGCCAAGCCGTCATTACCAGGATCCTCTCGCCACTGCCATTGCTATGGCATTGCTCCCCAGAGCATTGCTACCGCTGCCCTTGCTGCGGTGTCACTTCCATTGGCATGCCACGCCGGAGTGGTGAGAAACAATTCCAATACGGTCCAAGTCTGTTCAGTTTCCGCTCATTTGCAATCAACCTCTCATCTCGGAATTTAGCTCTTATAGCCGTTTCTCAGCTGTAGGCTAAACTCCGGTCTCCTTAACTCCCTCCTAGACTCTCTGAATCGTTCTGTCATCCTCTAGTCCTGTGCCGCCCCAACCAGCATTCGTCCTCTCTAGATATCCCGGGTATAACAAAGACATAGGTGAGGTAGCCAACCCAGCGGTATGGATCAGAACCCTGGCCCGGCAACAGAAGTAGGCCGAAAAGGACTTGAAGCAGCTATTGGAGCTATGCGGTGATACCGTTGACTGGGCAGATCAATGTATCCAGCAGGTCGAAAGCACCTACCATGCCCTGGCAGATGGGACCAGGTACGTATATGACCGAGTAAGCACTCACGAAAAGATCACGGAAGAATGGATACGCAGTGAATTGGCTGCCATGGCAAGCACTTACTAGGCCTTTGCCACAGAGGTTTGGCAGGCCATAATTAAACAGACCCAGGTAACTAACCAGCAGCAAATTTGTCAGATGACCCAGCTCGCCCGGGTAAACGACTCGTTATCCTTTCTTGCAGAAACTAATGTGGCCCGAAGCCAGCACCTAGCTAACTTCCAGGGGAACGTGGAACTCTGGGCAAGCGCCCACCAAGACCGAGTGAACATGCTGGAAAAACAGCTCCAGGAAGTACTGTTGGAAATCCAATGAATCGTGATCTGAATCCTACTACTAACAACGACAACGCGACCCCGATACCTGGTGGCAGCAACACCCCCCCAAAGGCAGAGCCCAGTGAGGCCCACAAGTGCCAGTGATCCAACGATCCCGTCAACACAGCCGGCACTAGAGAGTCCACACCTCCTGAGTCTAATGCCAACCGAGTGGCGAACTCGCCGACCCACGATTCCCGAATCACCCTGATCACAACCACCTTCGACCCCAGAATTGAGGGACATACTTCGAAGGTTCAGGCAACCCACAACACCACCACCCCCTCCAAGCATGGGAGTTGGGAGGGGAGGACTCAGAGGACTGCCATCCACACCACCGTCCCCCCCCCTCCGATGAGACCGGCAACCCCGTCCAGTCCGCCAAAGGGTCGTCAACCCCAGATCTCCTCGCAAGAGCTTATCCAGCTAGTTGCTAAAGGGGTAGCCAGGGCCCAGCGGCCCACGGAACCACATCCGGAACGAGTCAACACCTCCAGGCTTAAAATGAAAACCTGTAGGATTTTGATGGGAAAAGCACCACAGTGTTCAACCAATGGTGGGAATCGGTCACGATGTATCTGGGTTTCTACCCGGAGACGGTCGACTGGCAAAAAATCGCCTTACCTTTGGCTAAAGCTTCTAATTTAGTTACTAAGTCTTCCCCTAACTTTTTCTTTTCCGTTGCGGGTCGGAACGCTCCTAACCGACACAGCACTTATATGGCACTTGCACCGATACCGAGAACTCTAGGACAACGACACCTGGACCAACTACTCGGCTGCCATCCGAGCAGAATACCACAACAAATGGGAAGCAGCAGATGCCCAGGTAAAATTGGGGCAGCTGAAGTACCAAAACTCAATCCAGACATATATGACCGAATTCCAGGCTGTCAACAATTTTGCAAGAGCTACTGGAGAAAGCTTAAGTGAGAAGATTGACCTAGCTATGCCCAATAGCATATTGGACATGAGGTTCAACCGGAACCCAGAAGACCCAGTGGACGACGAGCCATTCCTGCAAGCCACTTACCGAGCAGGAATACAAGTGGAGAAAAAGAAGGCCCTCAGACAAGCCAAGGAAGCCATGAGAGCATCAGGCACCCCAGCCAGCAAGGACAACAGGAAAAAAGACAGTCAAGGAAAGGAGAACCTTGACAACGCCTGAAAGGGCAAGGAAACCCAGGAACCCCAGCATGAAGAGGTCCGAGAATCCGGGAAACGGGACTCCTGGCATGGGCAGAGGGGAGCATGACCCTCCAAGGAGGCGGCTCACAAAGGTGTACCAAGCACAGAGCGAGAGGAATAAGGGTAAAGTTAGGAAGACTACTAGAGATGCGGAAGAAACAGTCATAAGACCTATGAATGCTACTCGTTCTCCATAAAAAGGGGAACCACCCTACCCTCGGCCCCCTGGAAAGTATCAGTGGTAACTCAAGGAAAGCGAAAATACTCCACAGAACCAGAAAACCTGCCGTCAAAACAACAAAAAGTTGCAGTGGTAGAAACCATGGAAATCGAACCAACTCTTGCCCAGCGATGGGAGGACTTGGACTTGGACTCAGATTTATGAAATATCGGACTACACTGCCACCCAGGACGCCAAAAGTAGGTGGGGTATCTCGAAAACGGGAAAAAGAACCCACAAGCAGTGCTCGTCTGATAATTACGATGCTACTATATCAGGGCGACAAACAACACACTGTCAAAGCGCTATTGGACATGGGTTGCTCAATAACACTAATAAACCAACAAACAGTGAAAAAACTAGGGATCCGCTGCAACCGTTGCAATCACCCTATTCAGGTCGAAAGTTATACGGGGGAAATCGTTAAAGGTGCTGGTCAGCTATACACGGAACCCCTATGTCTCCGGCACCGAAAGCATTACACCCGGGAAAGCTTCGGAGTATCACCGATGGAAGCAGGTATTAACATATTCCTTCCCTTCTAATGGATAACCAAACACCCCCCGCAAGGGGCGTGTATGTCAAATGAAGTATGGTTCAATAGTGTCAGCTGCCTCGACAACTGCAGCAAATTTGGAACAGCGGAATTCTCCCTGACCTGGGACAAGTCCGTAGTCAAAGACGATACAGCACACGTCATCGGACATGTCTCCATGGCAAACGATGACTCCCTACAAAATGTGCCAATGGAGTTCCGCCAGTACCTGGGGATCATGAGCAAAGAAGCAACTGACAGGCTCCCAAAGCACCGACTGTACGACTGTAAAATTGAGCTTAAGGAGGAAGCCACAGCCCTCTGGGGACCCATCTACTCACTTTCTGAGTTGGAGTTACAGACCCTTAGGGAATGGCTAAAAGAAATGGAGAGAACAGGGAAAATACAGAGGTCCACCTCGTCAGTGGGATCGCCTATCCTGTTCGTCCGGAAACATGGCCGGGTGAGAGCTCCGACTATACATGGACTACTGAAGTCTAAACCAAGTCACCATCCCGAACCAGTACCCCCTCCCGCTCATGCAGGAACTACAAGACCAAGTACAGGGGGCCCAATGGTTCACCAAAATGGACCTCAAAAACGGCTTCAACCTAATCCGAATCCGAGAAGGAGACAAATGGAAAACCGCGTTCCGAACTCACTACGGTCTATTCGAATTTCAGGTGATGCCATTCGGCCTAACCAACGTACCATCAATCTTTCAGGACATGATAAATCATGTGCTTTCCAGCCTATTGGATGTGGGAGAGGCTGGGTGCCGAGGTCGAGGAACCCATGGTCCTCCCCAGGTCTGCCTTCCTGGCATCCGCGGAAGAGGAGTCAGAATGCAGTGTGTTTCCTTCCTGTCTCTCTTTTGTCATTTCTTTGGGGCGCCTTCTATCTTCTTGGGACAGGCCTGGGCAGATGGCAAAGGAAAGCTTGCAACGTGCCGCCATCGCGCGGACAGCGGCAGGGAAACGGTCAAAAAAAATGTACGCTGCCATAGTCTAGATAGGCTTTATGCGAGTATGATAAAACAAAAAAAACAAAAGCCTATTGGATGTGGGAGTCCTGGTCGATATGGACAACATACTGGTATACACAAAAACTGAGGAAGAGCATGACCGACTGGTTAAGGAGGTTCTAAGAAGACTACAATCCAACAACCTGGCAGTATCACCAGAAAAATGCGTCTGGAAAGCTCCCGAAGTAGAGTTCCTGGGGTACATCATAGGACGAGACGGAATAAAAATGGCGAAAGGAAAAGTGGACGTCATGCTAAGTTGAAAAACGCTGAGCTCCTTGACAGAAGTCCAGGCCTTTCTAGGATTCACAAACTTTTACCGATGCTTTATCCAAGATTACACCTGGGTGGCAAGGCCGCTTACAGAATTGACAAAAAAGGAACTGGAAAAAGGATGGGCCTGGAACCGTGAAGTGAACACAGCTTTCCAGGAGCTGAAATGGTTGTTCACTACGGTACCAGTACTGGGCCAATTCGACCCAGCCAAACCAGTCACAATCGAGACCGATACCTCTGATTTCGTAATAGGAGTCATACTATCGCAGCGCGATGGGGAAAACTGCCTACACCCAGTAGCATTCCACTCCCGGAAATTCCAACCTGCGGAAATCAACTACGAAATCTACGACAAAGAACTCCTAGCGATAGTGGACGCATTTAAGCACTGGCACCGATACTGCGAGAGAGCAGTCCACCAAGTTCAGGTTTTTTCAGACCACCAGAATTTGGAATAGTTTACACCCACTAAAGTATTGAATCGAAGGCAGGCTCGCTGGGCTCAGGAACTAGCCGGTATCAACTTCAAAATCCACTACCGGCCAGGTAACCAGAATGGGAAACCAGATGCATTGTCGAGGTGTTCAGAGTACCGCTCCGAGAAGGGGGGGGTAGAAAACCAACCAATAAAGTTGGTTTTGGGAAAAAATCACTTTGAAGAACGTTTAGCAAGCACCTTTATCTGCTCATCAGCCTGACTGGCCTCGTTACCCAGCCGAAAATGGTCAACACAATTCCGGATAGTGGTCACAGAGAAAGGAAAGAGGACCCATAGTACCAGTAGGTATGGGACCGGGTAGAAAAGAAAGTGGTACTGGGGAATCCAGCAATGAAGGCCCGATGGCTAAGGAAGGGAAACTGGCAATACAGGAAGGATTGCTCTACAGAAGAAACATGCTCTGGGTGCCAAGGAAGTTGGTACAACAGATCATCAAATCAGAACACGACACCAAGGTAGCAGGGCACATGGGACAGGACAAAACCACCGAGCTCGTCCAGCGAAACTTCTGGTGGCCAGAGATGAACGAGCAAATCATCGACTTCATCAGAAGCTGCCCAGAGTGCCAACAAAATAAAGCCGCCTGACACCAGCCTTACGGACTGTTGTAACCACTAGAGCTCCCATACGTGCCTTGGCAGTCGATAGCTATGGACTTCATCACCGAACTACCCCTATCGGAAGGATGCGACCAGCTTTGGGTGGTAATCGACCGTTTTACTAAGATGGCACACTTCATCCCACTTCGCGAGAAAGCAGCAGCGGGCCTAGTGGCAATCTTTGCCCAGAAGGTATGGAAATACCACGGCCTCCCCACTGATATCGCATCAGACCAAGATTCCAGGTTCACATCCGGAGTATGGAAAGAATTCCTACGGCTATGTGGCAGCCGGCCATGAATGTCCACAGCGTTCCATCCACAGACAGTCGGACAAACAGAACGCCTCAACCAGACAATCGAGGCATACCTACAAGCCTTTGTGGCCAAGGATCAATATGACTGGGTCAACCTGTTGCCAATGGTGGAGTTCACATACAACAACTCGGTCACGATGGGAAACGGCATGTTGCCATTTTACGCTAACTATGGCTTCCACCTGGTAGCCATAGACCCAGTGTCAACTGAACCTCTGAATCTGGCGAGCAAGCTGTATGCACACTGGATGCACACTGTGCACGATGAGTCCTGGAAGGGGCTGAAAAAAGCACAGGAGCAGATACGACGATAGACTGACCCGACAAAGAAGAAACCCCCAGCATACCGAGTAGGAGACTTGGTGATGCTCAATGGGTGCAACATCAAAACGCACTGACCAACGAAGAAGCTGGACCACAAAAATCATGCTTCCTTCCAGATTGAGAAAATCGTCTCCCCTCTAGCCGTCTGTCTCACGCTTCCCCAGAAATGAAAAATCCACAATGTCTTCCATGTCTCACTAGTTGAGCCCTATCGAACGAGTGAGCACCGGGCCCCACCAGATCCCTCGAAGGTAGTCCGGGAAGCAGACGACATTGAGCAAAGCGAGGAATACGATGTGGAAGAAGTTATGTCCTCGACCGAACGCAGCTGAGGAAATAACAAAAGGGTACTCTACCTCGTTAAATGGTTGGACTACCCAGAACGAAGGAACTGGAAGGAGGAACCCTTCGACAACTTCTCGGAAGGAGGATTGGAGAAGCTCCGCGAATTCCATCAGCGGAATCCAGAAGCACCGAAAAACTATCGCCTCGTATAAAGAACCAGCAAACTCGAGCCAGCTTGGTGGTGATCCCGTCTCCGAAAGCGCGGTTACTCCTTGGTACGTTCCTCGACCACTGAAGGTCCATTCGGAGGGTCACTGCCCAGATACCAGTACCAGCACAAAGGACAACACAGGCTCTTCCGCCGAGATGACCCAAGATTGACCCCAGAACTGAAAACGCTGATACAAACAAAAACCCGCTACCCAGACCCCCACTATTGGCACTGACCCCGGTGTATGGGACCTCACCGTTTCGAAGCCCAAGGCCATGGAGCGGTAGAACAGCAGAGCAGGGGAAGGCTGTTCTCGAAGGTGCGGCCACTCCTTGACATACTTTGTGGCCTGTAGGGCTTAATCAGGCGGGTCACTATCTGGAAGCCAGTATAGCCCGGAGCCTACCAGCTCACTGCATCAGGCGCCAAGGGCAGGTGATCTGAAATGCGGCCGCTACACCTGGGATACGACAGTAAGAGTACGTACCAGCCTACTCTGAGTGCCCAGGCATTCCAACTGACTAAAGGACTTCTGAGGGAAGAAAGGCTTCTTGTCCAGTACCTGGGAGAGCTGCAGGGGAGGAGGACTGCAGTCACAGTATCCACAACAAATCAGACTCAGCGACACAATGATTATGAAAAGAGGAGGGCTACAACAAACGGGTTAGCACTCGGGGTGAGGCTAAGGGGGAGGGGAGGTAGTGTTACGCCTGGCTATCTAGAGTACGAAACCAGTAAGAGCAGCACGGGATTAAGAGGATGATGGAGCGATTCAGAGAATCTAGGAGGGAGTTAAGGAGATGGATGTCAGAATAATGGGCGTCCGGAGATGACGGACTGGAGATGGCGTCCGGAGATGACGGACCAGAGGCAACATGTCCGGAGATGACAGCAGCCTTAGTCTCTGAGCACCGGTTCGGGAGACAGTCTTCCGTCCTTTCCCCTTGGCGAGTCCCTCAGGCGCGTTGTATATAGAGAGAATGTTCCTCCTTCGACTTTGTATCAATCAACCAATTCACTATCTTCGTCTTTATCGATCCATATATTCCAACAGGTTATAAGCCCGGATTGAACGCTCTGCCAATCCGCTACCCATCGATAATCGCACCCGCCGTACCTGCCGCTTTGTGCCTCGCTTCTGCGTCTCATCCCTGCACTCTTGATTTTTAAGCCTCAACCCCTTGAGCCGCATCGCTACGCAACGACATCACCACCATGACCTCTACCCGACAAACTGTCAAATTCGAAGTCGCCG
>Ga0307508_10001105_pt1 | contig 31262 bp, 21 predicted proteins | sample 9_EM_MG_FD_203089 | JGI IMG/M metagenome (GOLD analysis project Ga0307508, IMG submission 203089) | Populus trichocarpa ectomycorrhiza microbial communities from riparian zone in the Pacific Northwest, United States - 9_EM | ecosystem: Host-associated > Plants > Roots > Unclassified | place...
GGGCGGGCCGGTGCGCGCGGCGCCGGGCTCGGCCCGCTCGGGGGCGGCAGAGGACCGCTGGGCACGCGGGGGCGCCTCACCCTGCGCGGGCACGCCCATCGAGCCGGCGGGCGGCGGCGGGGTCTCGGTGTGGCCGCTGGCGCCGGGCGGAGGCGGGGGCGGGAAGTCGGACTCGGGCCGACGCCGTACGCGCCGGGTCCGTGTCGCCCGTTTCGCCTTCTGCTGGGCGTTGGCGTGCGACAGGATGTCGCGCTGGAACTGCGCAGCCTGGATCTTGGCGGCGATCTGCGTGCGCTCCTTGGCCGCCGCGATGTCACGCGCCTTCAGGTCCGCGATCGAGGCATCGATCCGGGCCACGTCATTGTCGTAGTCGGGCTGATCAGCCTGCGCCACGGCACCTCCTCGACACAGCAACTCCTCGACACCGCTGGCCGCCACATTCCGGATAACTAGAGCATGCCGGTACGACACCTCATTAGAACAGGCTCACCCGGGCGAAGATCTCCGGAAAGCGCTCAGCGTCGTGGCGCGCGGCGGAAACCACCAGGTGGTGACGCCCGAACCTGCTGGACCCTGGCATCCATACGCTACGCGCCGGTAACATCGCGGCTGGGACCGCTGAACCGAAAGGGCCGAGTCATGACTGATTTCGACGTCTACCAGCTGCCGGAGGACCACGAGACCATCCGTGCCGCGGTGCGCGAGGTCTGCGACGCCCGGGTGGCGCCCCACGCGGCCGAGGCCGACGAGACCGGCGAGTTTCCCAAGGCCTCCTACGACGCCCTGCGCGCGTCCGACTTCCACGCGCCGCACATCCCGGTGGAGTACGGCGGCGCCGGCGCCGACGCCCTGGCCACCGCGATCGTGATCGAGGAGGTCGCCCGCGCGTGCGCCTCGTCCTCGCTGATCCCGGCGGTGAACAAGCTTGGCACGATGCCCCTGCTCATCGCCGCGTCCGAGGCCCTCAAGCAGCAGTACCTGCCGAAGGTCGCCGCCGGCGCCGCCATGTTCTCCTACTGCCTCTCCGAGCCCGAGGCGGGCTCCGACGCCGTATCGATGACCACCCGCGCGGTCCGCGACGGCGACTTCTGGGTGCTCAACGGCGTCAAGCGCTGGATCACCAACGCCGGCGTCTCGGAGTTCTACACGGTCTTCGCGGTCACCGACCCGGCCGCGCGTTCCCGCGGCATCTCGGCCTTCGTCGTGGAGAAATCCGACGACGGCGTCACCTTCGGCGCGCCGGAGAAGAAACTCGGCATCAAGGGCTCCCCGACCCGCGAGGTCTACCTCGACAACGTACGCATCCCGGCCGACCGCATGATCGGCGACGAGGGCACCGGCTTCGCCACCGCGATGAAGACGCTCGACCACACCCGCGTCACGATCGCCGCCCAGGCCGTCGGCATCGCACAGGGCGCGCTCGACTTCGCGAAGAACTACGTGAAGGAGCGCAAGCAGTTCGGCAAGCCGATCGCCGAGTTCCAGGGCATCCAGTTCATGCTGGCCGACATGGGCATGAAGCTCGAGGCGGCCCGCCAGCTCACCTACGTCGCCGCCGGCAAGAGCGAGCGCGGCGACGCCGACCTGACCTTTTTCGGCGCAGCGGCGAAATGCTTCGCCTCGGACGCGGCCATGGAGATCACGACGGACGCGGTGCAGCTGCTGGGCGGGTACGGCTACACCCGCGACTACCCGGTCGAGCGCATGATGCGAGACGCCAAAATCACCCAGATCTACGAAGGCACGAACCAGGTCCAGCGGATTGTGATGGCGCGCCAGCTCCTGAAGGACTGAAAGGCCCAGCTCAGGCCTATGAGGCCAGCTGGCATGTCGACTACTCTGCGTGCGGAATGGCGCTGTCTCGGTGCAGAGCTGTTACGGCACCTGCTCGCAGAATTAGAGATCAGTCGGCATGTCCGATCCACCGGTAGCGGCGCTTAGGGCTTCGAGTGGGGCCGATGGCGTCGATAGTTCCCGCTTCCACCATGGTGCGCAGATGGTTCAGGACTGCCCGTCGGGACAGCCCGGTCGCTTCGGCCAGTTCGCTGGCGGTCGCCTCGCCGCGCACCTTGAGCGCCTGTCCCACGTCGGGTGTCAGTTCGCCGGGTAGCGCGGAGAAGAGGTCAGGAGCCTCCGCCCGTCCAGAAACCGCAGGGTCGAGAACGTACCGCGCGTAGCGGCGGCCGCCTTCCTTGAGGGCTAAGCCTTGCTCGACAAGATCTCGCAGAACCTGGCCGGCGGTGACGCGGTCCACCCCCCACTGCCTGAGCACCTCGTTGGTCAGGTAGTCCTCGCGCAACATCGCCACGGCGATCTGATGCGCCGGCGTGGGCAGATGCGCGCCGAGCCCCGCGATCCAGCGGCGCGTTTCGGGGCTGAGAAGCTCTGATCGTGCCATGGTGACCATGAAGCTGGCGATGGAGCTGCGGAAGCTGGGCCGGGGCAGACCGCGACTGCGCGCGACGGCGAGCATCGCGGGGATGCCGGAGGACCGGTTCTCGGCGACGAGTTCGTTCGACGAGGGGAGATAGGTGTCGGCGAGAAGGCTGGCCAGTACCGCATTTCGTGAGGACGAGATTCCCGCTTCGCCGAGCTCGTCGACGGTGACTCCGCCGTAAAGGCCACCTGGGCTGCGAACGACGAGCCGGTCGGGGAACAGCTCGACCTGCACCTGCGTGCCGCGGGTCACGGGGCTGTAGTCGCGGTGCATCAGCGCGTTGACGATTGCCTCACGGACGGCCTCCAACGGATACTCGACCTCATCGACGCGGGAGCCGCGATCACTGATGACCGCTCGGACCGCGAGGTTTCGCCGAAGCATGGACAGCGTCGTCTCGATCATCTCGGGAATCGAGCCCCGCACTGTCTGGTTGTCCAGGAATCTCGTGCCGGAGGCGCGGTCCGGGCTGTGCACGACGACCGAGACCATCAGCTGAGGAAAGAACTGCTGCGGAAACTGCCCGTAGGCAAAGAGCCCTGCAAGCGTCAACGGAGCGTCGGCCGAGCGCCCAGCGGTGATCCCGAGCCGGAAATGGACCGTCGCGTCGTCTGACTGGGCGAGCTTGGGAAACCCGGATCGGATTCTGCGCAGCGCGCGGCGCAACGCCTCGTCGTCCAGATCCTGTACGGTCGTCCCATCGACGACTTCCCGGTCGTACAAGGGCTGGGTCCGAGCGGACATGACCAGCGCGATCTCGGCTTCGGTCATATGACGGTCACCGTCGCCGCCGCGCAGGTAGGAACCTCCCGAGATTCCCTGTGCAGTGACGTACACGGGGCGCCGGTCCGCCGGTGCCGGAGGCACTTCGGCGACGACCAGCCACCGGTCCTCGACTTCGACGACTTCAACGCTGATCTGCAGCGGTGGCGTGATGTCATCCCGGGACATCTGCACCAGCGCGTCGCGAACCGCCGGAGGGTCCGTCAGCTCCACAAGGCTGAAGCCGCTTGCCTCGTCGACGCCGAGCAGTATCGTCCCGCCGTCCGTGTTCGAGAATGCGGAAAGCGTCTCCCGGACGGACTTCGGCATCCCGCCGACGGCACGCTTGGCTTCTATCCGTGTCGGCTCTCCGCCCATCCGCCGCAGTACGGCAAGGGCTTCCTTGACAGCTTCAGCACCCATAGCTCCCATCCCACCACTTAACTTCGCACCCTGAGAAGCGGAGTGCGAAGTAAGTGCGAAGTAAGTGCGAAGTAGGTGCGAAGTAGGTGCGAAGCCGACAGGCGCCGCGTGGTGAGTTCGCGTACCTCTTGGCGCGGGTCATGACGACGCCGGCCTCAAGAGGAAGGCGTCATCGCAGCCGCGCTGCGCGCATCAAGCCGCAGCGGGCCGGTTGCGCGAGCTATCACCATTGGTCCCGCGCGGGCGCCGGGTGTCTCGTCGTAGGCGGCTTTTTCCGCTGGTCGGTGCAGCTTCAGCCAAGCATGCCATCGCGTTGTCGATCGCGGCGCGCCCACGGTCCGGGGCGTCGGGCGTCGGGCATCAGGCATCAGGCATCAGGTGCCCGTAGTACTCGTAGGTGATCTCCGGTGAGGCGTGACCGAGCCAGGCGGCGACATCGGTGATCGGGACCCTGCCGGCGAGCAGTAACGACGCGAAGAAGTGCCGCAGGGCCCGCGTACGGTCGCACGACACCCGTGACGCGGCCACTGCCGGCCGCCATACCTCGTTCCTGAAGTAGTACTGGTAGAGCAGCCCGCTGCGGCGGTGGCTCGAGAACAATCGCTGCACCGAGCCCTCAGACGACTGCCACGTGACGGTGCCGAACTGATCGAGGTGTGCTCGCAGAACATTGGCGACGATCGTCGGCAGCGGCACCGTGCGGCCAGGGTCCTCGGCGTCGCGGTGCTTCGTGTACATCTTCAGCGGCAGGCCGGCGTTCTTGCCGCTCGCCGTTTCGGCTGTTCGCCCACCGCTCGAACAGTGCGGCGACCGTCTCGGCGCCGCGCTTGGCTTCCAGGTAGGTGCCGGTGTCGAGTTCGCGTGTCCGTCGGGGTCATTTCGGATGCCATCCTGGGGAAATGCGCGGGGCTGGATCTTGTTTGTGGCCGCGTCAGCGTTGCTGTGACTGTGTATGCCGAGAGGTGGGGCCTGTCGGCCACACCGAGTTGGGCGCTACCGTTCGAGCGTGTCGCTCCCGTTGATCACCCAATCTTGTCACGAATTGAACACGGTGGGTGTAGTGCGTAACTCGGCTGACAGGCCCGTCGTTACGGGAGCCGGGAGCCGGGAGCCGGGAGCCGGGAGCCGGGAGCCGGGAGCCGGGAGCCGGGAGCCGGGAGCCGGGAGCCGGGAGCCGCCGTAGGACGGGTGCTCGGTGAGCGGTGACCTCCCGGTTCGGGTTCCGGTCGGTGCGGGGTCCGAGCGCTGGGTGACGGTCGCGGCCGAGCGGACTGTTCTTGCTGTTGCTCGTACCGTGACGTCGACGCTGCGGGTTCTCGATGCGGTGACCATGCTGGCGGGCGATCCGCGAGTTCAGGTGGTCTTCGCGGTCAACGGTTCGTCCCCGTTCGCGGGTGGTGTGAAGCGGTTGCTGGACGATGTGGGCGCATCGGTCGTGTCGTGGTCGGCGGCGACGCGGTTGCCGTTCGACCTGGTGGTGACGGCGAGCGAGAACACCGAGCTGGCCGGCATGGATGCTCCCGTACTGGTCCTGCCGCACGGGGTGGGTTTCCAGAAGTTGCTGCCGGATTCCCGGGGCGTGGGGAGTCGGTTGTCGGGTTCGCTGCGGCCCGAGGACGTGAAGGATCATCGGGTCGTGGTGGCGGTTTCCCACCCGGATCAGGCCGCCCAACTCGTCGAGCACGCTCCCTATCTGGCAGACATGACGGAAGTGGTCGTCGACCCGGTACACGAACGGCTGACGGCGAGTGCCTGGTTCCGGGATCGATACCGTACGGCCTTGGGCCTCGGCGATCGAGGGCTGGTGGTGCTCAGCTCGACGTGGGGCAGGGAGTCGCTGTTAGGTCGCTGGCCCGATCTGCCCGCTCGTTTGCTCGCGGAGCTGGGCGCCGACGAGCACCTGGCCGGTGTGGTGCTGCACCCGAACATTTGGTCGGGTCATGGGGCCTGGCAGGTCCGGTCCTGGCTGGCGCGGGCCCGGGACGCTGGTCTGATGGTGATGCCGCCGGCCGGCAGTTGGCCGTCGTTGCTGGTGGCCGCCGACTGCGTGATCGGCGACCACGGCTCGGTGAGCTTGTATGCCGCAGCGGCGGACCGGCCGATCCTGCTGGCTCCTCTGGGGACTGAGACCGTGCCCGGGACGGCGATCTCCGCGTTGAGTGCGGTCGCGGATCGGTTGGACGTGCAGGGCGGTCTGCGCGACCAGGTAATCGCGACGATGCGCGAGTACCACACGGGCCGTTACCGCGAGGCGACGGCCAAGGCTTTCGCCGGGGCGCCGGCGGCACGGTCGATGCGTAGCCTCACGTACGAACTGCTCGCCCTCGCCGAGCCCCCGTTCGAGCCGACGATGGCCGGCTCTCCACTGCCTGAGCCAGAGCGGATCGTCCCCACCGCTTACGCCGTCTACACGCGGCAGTTCGACGGCGGTGTTGACGTGCGGCGTATCCCGGTGAGCGTCGACGCCGCAGCGACCGCCCCAGAAGGTTGGGAGCGGCGCCTGGCCGTCGACGAGCTCGAGTGGGATCTGCGCCTGCTGCACAGCGCCGCGATCCTGATCACGCGGGAACCGTCCGAGGAGAACCGAGACCGTGACGTCCTGTCCCGTCTGCCCGGAGCCGACTTGGTGGTCGCCCCGGCCGAGGGTGGGGCGGTGGCCACGATGCGCGACGGCAGCCGAGTCGAGGTACGCGACCCGGGCGGGCGGCTGGATCCGATGCTGCTGGGCGCCGTGGCCCGGACCGTGGTGCACTCCCGCACACCGGCGACGACAGCGTTCACCGTCCGACTGGGCACTCGGGAATCGCGGCTCTCGCTGCGGCGGCAGTGATCGTCAGCGAAGCCGGTCGAGCCGCTGGCGAAGCCGTTCGGCACGCGGTCCGCCCGCGCGTTGTTCGACATCCAGGGCTCGTTGCAGTTCGCGTCGCTCGCCGTCTCGGTCACCGAGCTGCCCGGCCAGGTCGGCCAGGGCCTCGCGGGCTGGTACCTCGTAATGCCACAGTTCCTCGACGGCGAAGTATTCGGCGGCGGCGTGCAGTTCCCGGCTTGCCTGGGCGAGGTCGCCATCGTGCTGCCGGGCGAGCCCGAGGCTGTACCGGCATCGGGCGGCCATCCGTTCGTCGCGGTCGCGCAGCCAGTCGTACGCCTCGGACAAGAACGCCACTGCCTCGTCGCGCCGGCCCATCGTGTCGAGGCACCCGCCGAGGAAGTAACGCACCAGCGCCGCTCCGCGCCACTGCTCGGCTTGAATGTTGAGCGCGAGCGCTTTGCGGTAAGCGGTCTCGGCCTCAACCCGGTCGATGTACTCGAGGTATCGGCCGTACATCTCCCACACCGAGGCGACCAGCTCAAGGTTGTCCACATGGGTCACCGCGTCCAGCGCGGCCTCGATCTGCGACCGCGCTGCGGTCAGGTCGCCCAGATCTTGGTACGCCCGCGACACCAGACTGCACAACCGGGCCACCACGTCGTTCCGGCCTCGGGCCCGGGCCGACTGTGTCGCGAGTCGGGTCGCCTCGATCCAGTCGGCGTGATGCCGGTGGTTGAGATACAGGGCGGTCAGGGCGAGCGACAACTGCCACACCGGCTCGTCCATGCCTGCTTCGGACGCAGCACGGATTACGGCCAGCAGATTCGCGCGCTCGGCCTCCAGCGCGGCGAGCCCGACCATTCGGGGCTTCGCACCTGTGAAGGGATTGGGCGTGCCTGACGTGAGCGGATTGAACTGACCCACCCGTAGCCGATCGCCACCCATGATCGCCCGGTCCGCCCAGCTGGTGAACGGCAGGTAGGCCCCTATCGCCCGGCGCAGCACCGTGCCGCGGGCGTCAGGATCCTCGACCGCGGCCTGCCGGGCCGCATGCAACCGGACCAGCGGATGCATCCGATACCTGCCCCGGCCAGAGCGCTCCAGGAGGCTGGCACGGGCCAGCGTCTCCAAAGCGCTGGCTGCTTCCGTGAGGTCCATCCCGGTCACAGCCGCGGCGAGATCCTTGGTGCACTCGTCCAGTTCGACCGCCCCCAGCGTCCGGTACAACTGCTGGGCTTCGGTGGGCAGTCGGCTGTAACTGACCGCGAACGCGGCGGGGACGCCGCCAGCCACCCTGGTCGCTGCCCAACCTGGTAGCGACAGCGCATCCAGGCGGCCGGCCTCGTCTGCCAACTCTTCGGCAAGGTCGGCGACGGTCAACGACCGGTCGAGCGCCAGCCGTGCCCCTGCCACCCGTAGTGCCTCGGCCAGGCCGCCGCACTGGCGGACGATCTCCTCGGCCGCCGCCGGGTCGTCGGCGACCCGGTCGTCGGAACACATCTCGGCGAGCAGGGCGACCGCGTCGCGGGTCGGCAACGCCTTGACCTCGATCACCTTGGCGCCCTCCTTGACCAGGTCGGCGAGCTGATACTCGGTCGTCACGACTACGGCGCTGCCGGCTGCGGTGGGCACCAGCGCACGCACCTGAGCCGGATCCGTCACACCGTCTGCCACTATCAACATCGGTCCGCGGCCGGCGGTGCGACTGCGGAACAGCGCAACCTGATCGGCCAGGCTGGCCGGCACGAACCTGTCGTCCACACCGACGGCGCGTAACGCCGTCACCGTCGCCTCCGACACCGCGGCGCCGCCCGAGCGGCCGGACAATGTGGCGAAGTCGATGTGGATCTGACCGCCCGGGAACCGATCGCGAAGCGGCGTTACCCCGTACGACGTCAGCGCCCTCTTGCCCGCCCCCGGCATTCCAATCACCAGCACCATCGTCACGCCGGTCGGCTGGCCCCTGGCCAGATGGCGCTGCAGCGCCGCCAACTCCGTTCCCCGGTTGAAGAACGAACCCGCGAAGGCGGGTATCTGCTGCGGCATCGCCGGCTCCGCCGGCAACGACAGGTAGTTGTACGTCACGTCCCGGCCGACCTGCGTCAATCCCGCGACGGAACCGCTGAACTGACTCGCCACCCCACCGGTCTCGGCGTGAATCTCGATCCGGGCTCGCTGCCAGCCGTCCCGGAACTGCTCCGCAAACGCAGGATCCTCGGCGGCCACCTGCAGCAGCGCCATGACGAGCGCCGTCCGGGCGTCCCGGTCTTGCGGAGCCTGCTCGAACGCCACGAGCGCATGCGAAGTATCGGGGTCGCCGCCTAGTCGCCGACGGACAAGGCCCATTAGGGACGACCACGCTGCTGAGGCTGCCGCGGCCGCTCCTTCACCTGCGCGTGTCGCCAGACCACTGGACAGCGCGGTGACGAAGCCCTCGACCATTTCCTGGAACATCCGACCCCCAGACACGAACCGGTCAACAGGCGCAGCGAGGACCAATCAGACCGCCCAGCGTATAGAACGACGCACAACTGACGTGAACCTGACACAGCCAACTGGCCGACACCGACCGAGATCCTCATCCGGCGCGATGACGGTCAGCCTGGCGAGGAAGGCCTTCGCCGCGCCCACCGCGGGCGAGACGCCGACCCTCATCACGACGAACTGAGCCGCTACCGCTACTGCGGGATCGCGGGGCGGCTCCGCCGCAGCTCCGCGATCTGGTCCGCGGTCATGCTCTCGAAGGCCGCCCGGCGGCGGGCGCTCATCCCCGCCAACTGCTCGGGGGTGAGTTGGGCGGTCACGGCCTGCCGGTGCGCGGCCATCCGCTCGAACTCCTCGGGTGTGTAGGTGTGCTCCACTGCGGTCATCTCCTCGATAAGGGTCAGCAGGACCGCCGGGGACGGTGCGTCCGCGGCGTCGAACATCCCGAGCACTGTGGCGAGCCGGTCGCGCAGCCGGGCCGCGCGGTCGAGCCGGTCGGTGATCTGCGCCAACTGGCGCCGGACGAGTTCCCGTGCGTCCAGGCCGGGATCGTCCAGCAGCGCGGCGATCTGCGGCAGGGCGAAGCCGAAGCCGCGCAGGGCGACGATCCGGTGCAGCCGGCGCACGTCGTCGGCCGAATACCGCCGGTGGCCGGCGGCGGTGCGCCGGGACGCCCGGGCAAGCCCGATCTCGTCGTAGTGGCGCAGCGTCCGCACGGTCAGCCCGGTCTGCGCGGCCAGCTCGCCGATGCTCCAGGTGTCCATGCGTACGACGTTAGATTCTGCCGCTACGTCAGGTGCAAGCCCGCGCATTCAACGAATCCGCGAGCCCCGGTCCGCCGGCCGTCGTCGGGCAGACCCCTGGTATCGACCCGCCCCGAGAGTTGCCGGTGGGGGTGATGTGGCCCATCTATGTATCTGCCTGGATAGCTCGGGTGTCCCCGGTCAGCGGCCGAGGGCGTGGGCGCTGTCCGGGCTGAGCAGGGGCGAGGTGAGGATGCGGTTGTCGACGAAACGCACGGCGTCGTGGTCGGCCAACTCGGCGCGCCGGATCACCGAGTGGACATTGCCGGCGACCTTGGACAGCGTGTCGAGGTCGGCACTGAGGTGGGCGAACTCCTCCGGTGTCACGTAGAAGATTGTCGGGTGGGGCGGCTCGCCGGGATCGGGCCAGTCGAACGGCCAGTCGAGTCGCTCATCGGTGCCGGGGCGGGTCGGGTCGGGGGTGACCGAGTAGTGCGCGGTCAGCAGTTCGAGCAGGCGGGCCTGCGTCGCGGTGGTGACGTCGGCGGTGTCGGCCGGTAGGTCTTTGACCGACCAGGGGCGGGCTGCGGTCGGGTCGGGGACGAACGAGATGCTGACGACCTGGTTGAGGTCGAAGGTGTAGATGCCGTCGTAGAGGTCGGCCCGCTCGGGGTCCTCGTCCCACGCGCGGGCACGGACGCGCACGTTGTAGTTCGGCGAATTTCCGATCTTCACCGGCTTACCTCCTCACCCGCACGTTAGCGGCCGCCGAGGGCGCGGCGGATCTCGGGCTCGTAGCCGGGTTCGTCGCGTTGGCTGGTCACCACCGCGCCGCCCGGGGTCTGAACCTCGAACGCCTGCTGGTCGGTGACGATGCCGGAGGTCTCGTCGTCAGCCTGGTGCTGGGCGCCGAGGTGGTCGTCGGTGGTGTGCCGCTTGCTGAGTTCGGGTGCGACGGCACCGGGCCGTACCGGTCGAGCGGGGGCGGTGTGCTGGGCGGTGGCGCGGCCGCGTAGCTCCTTCGGCACCTCTTCGAGCTTGGAGGCGCTGTTGCCGGAATGCGGGTGGGCGGCCGCGTCGAGTATCGAGGAGCCGGCGTCGGCGCGTGCCTCCTCGGCGCCGATCCAGCTGGCGCCCGCTGGCGCCTTGCGGTCGGGCCCGGCGGCTCTGCGGTCGGGACGGCCCCGGCTGGGCGGCGCGGCGTCACCCGTACGGTTGGGGCGGTTCAGCACGGGCGGTGCGGTGCCGTCGCGACGCAGACCGTCGTCGGCGGGGTTGGCCGTGGGCCGGATTTCTGCCTGGCTGCCGGGGCGGCGCCGGCTGCGGTCGCCGGCCGGGTTCTTCAGGACGGGCGGGGTGGTGTTGCCGGACGGGCGGCCGAACTCGCTGTCGGCTGGCGAACCGGGGGTCCGGCTCGTGCCGTCGGAGCGTTCGCCTCGGCGCCGGTCGCCGGGGCGTCCGGGCTGGTTGGGATGCTCGCCCTCGGGGGAGCCGGTGGGGCGACGCAGGGTTTTGCCCGGCGGCTGGTTCGCACCCGGGGGCTGGCCGGTGCCGAGGCCCCTGCCGAAGGCGCTTCTGGTGAGTTGGCCGGGGTTGGGGGCGTTGGCGGTGGTCGGCGACGGAGTCGGCTCGGGCTGGTTGGCCCCGGACGGCAACGAACCGGGCAGTTCGCCGGGCGGGTTGGCCGGGCCGCGCAGTGCGCCTGGCGGGTTGGCCGGGCCGCGCAGTGAGCCTGGCGGTGGCGTGGGCAATGGCGTGAACAGCGCGGATGCGACTGGTGGAGCGTTCGGGTTCGGGACCGGCGTGGGCGCGGCGGGAGGCGGGACCGGCCCGTTGCCCTGAGGATTCGGCGGTGGAGGGGCCTTGCTGTTCGCCGGCGGGGGTGGAATGGCCGGCCCGGGCGGCGGTGGCGCGGAAGTCGGGCCGGGCGGAAGGCCGCCACCCAGCGGGGGCGGGGCGCCGGGTGTGTCGAGAACGGCGTTCATCGGCCGGTACGGCGGCCCGACGCCGCTGTCCACCGTGCTAATGTAGTCGTAGTGCTGGTTACCGACCTTGTACGCGAGTTGCTGCGCCTTGAGCTGGTAGGCCTTCGAGACGTCGTCGACCTGCTGCTTGATCTGCCACTGCTTGGCGTCATCCCAAGTGGTCATCCAGTAGCGGGAGGGGTCGACCCACTCGCTGAGCTGGCCGAGCAGGTCGACGTTCTGCGCGTCCTTGAGCTTCTGCCGGTACTCCGCCAGGAGGTTGTCCACGTCCCGCCGGGCGTCCGTGGTGATCTGCACGAGGTGACGCAGCGCGGTGACGTTCTTCTGGACGGCCTCCATCCAGACGTCGAGGTAGGCCAGGGCGTCGCCCGGTCCTTTCTGGAGGAAGGCGTCGCGTGCCTTGGGGGACTGCCAGTGCTCGTCGTGCAGGAGGTTGCTCTCCCGCAAGACATACGTCCGGACGTTGTCCAGCAGCGTCCAGGCGTTCTGCCACTGGTCGGCGAGGACCGAGATCTTCTCCGGATGCATGTTGTGGATCTTCGCGGCGATCTCCTCGATCGTCGTGTCGTTGCCGTCGCCGGGCCTCGCCGTGAACGGCTCGGACGACGACTCGTGCTGGCCGTAGTGCAGCTGTCCGCTGTACGGGCTGTAGCCGTAGTTCGGATCCGCGGTGGCACCCCAGTAGCTCGTCATCCGCTCAGCGCGCCGTTCTGCGTCGGGTCGTACGGCTTGTTGATCGGCGTCTGCACGCCCGGCTCACCCTTGGTCTCCGGGCCGAGGACCACCCGGTCGATGACCTCGCCCTTGGCGTTGTACGTCGTCTCGGTGCGCACGCCGGTCTTCGGGTCGACGGTCACCTCCCGGTGCCCGGTCGTCTCGGTCTTTCCGTCGACGGTCGTGGTGGTCGAGCTGTCCTCGTGGACGACCTCGTGCGAGCTGTCGTAGGTGGTGGTCGTGGTGGTCGTGCTCCCGTCACTGTCGACGACGTCGACCTCCGTGTTCGTCCGGATGTCGTAGCTGGTCGTGGTCCGGGTGCTGTTGGTCGAGATCACCTCGTGCTTGTCGCTGTAGATCGTCGTGGTGACCACCGTCCCGCCGCCCGGCACATTGAACGTCACCACCTCGCGCGTCTGGCCGGTGACCTTGTCGAACGACGTCTGCGTCGATTGGAACTCCGACTGATAGGTGATGGTGGCGGGGCCCCAGTCGGCGCTCGACGCCGGCGCCGGCGCGACCTTCTGGTCGTCGGCCAGCAGCGCCTCGTCGTACGTCTGACCGATGTTCTTCGGCAGGCTGCCGGGGCGCGGAGCTGTCGGGTCGCCGAAGGCGAACAAGACGTCGTTGAGATCGGCGGCGCCGATCGCGTCGGCCGTCCCGTAGATGTCCGCGACGGTCTGGGCCGCGGCGCCGATGTTGTACAGCGTCTGCCCGAGGTTGCCCAGGTAAGCGCTCAGTTCAGCGGCGTTGCCCAGCATTTGCGCTCGCAGGAACGCCGCCTCGCCCAGGACCATGCCGTTCCACGCCTGGACCGGCAGGTCGAACACGTGGGTCAGGTGGGCGCTGCGGCTGGCCAGGTCGAGTTGCTGGTCCAGCATGTCTTTCGCGTAGTCGCGCAGGCCGGTCACGTCGACCTTGAGGGGGTGGTCGGTGAGCCACGGGGCATGCGTGTTCGCCTGCGTCTCCGATGTATACGGATCGTCGCCCACGATGCCTCCCCCCGGTCGGCCGACCGTGTGTCCACCAGGTTCGTAACCATCAGGGTAGTCGTCTGGTGCCAGGAGCAGGGACCGGATTACCGTGGAGGCCATCGATTTGTTCGACCGAATGGGATGCTTCGGACGACTGGCCACATCGGGGTGGCCCAAAGTGGACGCGCGAGGCTACCTTCGGTGTGCAACATGGATGTTCCGCGGCCACTCCGGCGGAGTGGGCCGACATCGAGAAGCGGGGTGAACCACCTTGTCAGGAACTCCCGGTATGGGTCAGGTCCATGCCACACAAGAGCAGCTGAACGCGATGGCGCAGCGGTGTGAGGACACCGGGCAGAACGTCGCCACCGGCATGGCTCGTCTCCTCGACCGGATCCAGTCTCTCGGCGGCGGCGGCATGGCCGGTCTTGCCAACAACGCGCTCCAGGACGTCTCCGTGCAGCTCAACGACGGACTTACCAAGATCATTAATGCCCTTGACGAACTGGCCGGCAAGATGAGCAACGCCTCCAAACAGTACGGCGTGCACGACGAGGACGCGGCCAAAGAGATCCGTGCCGCGGCCGCGGCCACCCATGACAGCAGCGTCATCGGCATTCTGCGCGGCTGACGGCCCGGATCGGAGAGGCGAAACATGAGCATCACCTACAACTTCGGACAGATCAACGACGTCGCCACCGCGATCGGCACCTTCGAGGGCGAGATGGACCGGGAGCTGAACGAGCTCTACACGGCGTTCACCCAGCTCTTCGCGAATGACTGGACCGGCCAGGCCGGCACGGCCTGCGACGAGGCCCGGCAGAAATGGAACCAGGGCGCCACCGAGATCAAGGCGGCGCTGGCCAACGTCGGAGTCAAGCTCGGCGCGTCCGCCGAGCGGATGCAGCAGATCGACCAGCAGATCGCGGCCGGCATGTAGCAGCCGCTTTCGGCCGGTGATCCTCCGGGATAGCCGGGCCGGCGGCGGCCGGGTGCTCGCGCCCGGCGGGGGAGGCGGAGAGATGGCGGACATACCGGGACGACCCGATTGGGGCGTGCTCCGCGGCATGCTGGCCGACCTGCGGACGGCGACCGACGACCTACCCAATCTGCAGAAGCGCATGCTGGCGGTGACCGGCACCGCCTGGTCCTCGGACGGCATGATCAAGGCCGTGGTCGGACCGCGGGGTCACCTGATGGAACTGGACATCGACCCCCGGGTGCTGCGCCAACCGAACTCGAAGGCGCTGTCGGCGAGCATCGTGCGGACCGTGCGTGCCGCGATCGAGGACGCCGGCCGGCAGAGCCAGGAACTGCTGAGCGGCAGCCTTCCCGGTGACCTGCGGTCCCTCGGCGAGATCAACATGGAGACCTTCGTCGGCAGCCACGACGCCGACGTTCGTGTGCGGATCGAGGACAGCGATGAGTAACTTCGTGGAGATCAAGTCGAGTCCCGCCGAGATCATCGGCATCGCCACCGGCATCAGCCGGCGAGGCAGCGAGCTGGCCTCGACCGTCACCGAGATCAACCAGGCGATCACCGACCACGAGAACCGCCCGAAGACGTTCCCGTCCGACCAGTTCACCGACGGTTTCACCAAGGAGTACTGGAAGCACGTCGAGGCCGCCGACGGCAAGACGCATCCCGCCAACGAGGCGGTGCGGGTCGGCGCCCTGTACTGCGGGACGAAACTGACCGAGATCGGTGACTTCGTCAACCAGGCGATGGTGAACTACGAGGCCTCCGACCAGCAGGGCGCGGACGACATCGCCAGAACGGACACCTAGCCGCGGTGCTGCGCGGCGGTAAGCGGCGAGCCGCGCGATACGGGGACTCGGCATGAGCGACGACGAACACGAGGTCATGACCTCGATCCTCGACTGGTTCGGCCAGATCGAGGAGTGGGTTCCGGGTGCCGGGAAATGGGCCGCCGACCTGCTGGTCGGCCCGATCCCGCTCGCGTACGCCAACAACGCGTACGACCTGGCCGACCAGTGGGGACAGCTGGCCGACGCGCTCAACGCCGCGTACGAGGACGTCATGCAGGCGGCCAACCCGATCCTCGAGAACTGGTCGGGTGACGGCGCGGCTCAGGTCTTCGTCGAGCAGTGGTTCGCGTACCTCGAAGGGCTGCGCCAGACCGCCGACAGCGCCGCACAGATGCAGCGTGGCGCGCAGAACTTCGGCCTCGAGGTCGAATTGATGAAGTTCATGGCGGCGCTGAACCTCATCATGCTCGCCGTCTCGCTCTTCATGCTGATCGCGGCGGCGATCCCGACCGGCGGCGGCTCCCTCGGCGCCGCCCCCGGACTCTTCGCCACCTGCCGCATCGCGCTCGGCCGGGCCGCTTCGCAGACGGTCGGCAAGATCGCATCGATCGTGATGCGGATCGTCATGCGGGTCCTCACCCGGCTGTTCGGCAGGATCTCCGTGGCCATTGCCCAGCGGGTGGCCCAATCCGCCTTGCCGCGCATCGCCGCGGCGATCGCAGAGCGGCTCGCCACCGCGATGACCAAGACCTTCCTCGGCCGGCTGGCCCGAGCCATCGCGGCGCGCGGCATTTCGAAGGCGGTCGCCAACCGGCTCGCCGCGCAGGCCCTGCGCGGGCTGGCCGACAAGGAGATCGAGGGCACGCTCACCCGCCAGGCCACCCGCGAGGCGCAATACCTTCTCGCCAAGGAGATCCGCAACCAGCTGTTGCGGAAGTGGGCGGGCAAGGAGGGGCAGCAGGTCGCCGAGTCGGCCCTGGAGAAGCTGGCCGCCAAGCAGATCGAGAACTCGCTGCTCGGCCGGGAGTTCGCCCAGTACGTCGGGACCAGGATCGCGTTCGGCGCCGGCTTCATGGGCGGTGGCAACCTGCTCGGCCAGTTCGGCCAGGTGCTCTCCGGCAACCGGGCGGCCGGCGACATCGACTGGGCTCAGGTCAAGGACGGCGCCTTCCAGGGGGCGGTCTTCGGCGCCGGCATGTTCGGCGGCGTGGTCGGGCACACGGTCGGTGGCGCGCTCGCCGGCGGCGGGCTCACGCTCGGCCAGGAGATCTATCACTACGTCGACAGCGGGCACAAGGACGCGATCGACTGGACGGCGGTCGGGCACAGCGCCGTCCAGGGTGGGGCGGCCGGCGTCCTGTTCGGTGGGCAGGCGGCCCTCGAACACGCCAACCTCAGCTTGCCGCACACCCGGCTCGGCTCGCTGCGGATCGGCGCCGACGTGCACGTGCTGCCGGGCGATCATGACGGCTTCAACGTCGTGGCGACGAGGGCGAACGGCCGCGAGGGGCTGCTGCTGACCAGCGACGGCTATGTGGCGTTCCAGGGCCGGGACGGCGTGCAGCACCTCCCCACCGAAATCGCCGGCCGCCCCGACGTGGCCTCGATCGTGGATCAGCACTTCGCCGGCCTGACGGTCGACCCGCGCTTCGCCACCGAGATAGCTCCCTCCCCGGGCGATGTCCGGGTGGACTCGCAGGCGGCCCGGGCGGACACCAGCGCCGGCGCGCCGGCGCGGTCCAGCGGTGGCGATGGCGGCGGCGGTGGTGGTGGCGGTCCTCGCCAGAACGTTCCGGGCAACGGTGGGCTCAGGACAACGGAAACGGGCCGGTCGTCCGAAGCGAGCTCGCGGGAGTCCTCCTCGCTCGGCGGGCCGCAGACCGAACACCCCCTCGTTCCGGACGGGACGGGCGACCATACGACGGGCGACCATACGACGGGCGACGGCGCGGCGGCAGCCGCCTCGCCTGACGGACCGTCGCCCGAGGGCGGTGACCGCCCACCCGGCGACGGGACGGCCGTCCGGGACGGCGCCGGGCCGGGCGCGGACCGGAGTCCGGTCGGCGGCGACCGGACTCCGGCACACCAGGCCGCCGGCCAACACGCGCTGGCGGAGCACGGCCGGGCTGAGGACGGTTCTTCCGGGGCACGGCAGGAAGCACGCGGCGGCGGGCGACGGTCCGACGATGTCGCGTCTCCGGTCGGGCCGTCTGATGGGCTGCCGCGGACCGGGTCGGACCGGGTCGGATCGCACCTCGACGCTCGGGCCGGGGAAGCCACTCCGCCGCCCGGCGAGCACGCCGTCGCCCGGACGGGGCATGACGCCCCGGTGCGACATGACGGCGGAGACACCGTACGCGAATCGGGTGAAAGTGGACCGCCTGGCGGGCCACCGCACGATCCGACCGGGGTGCGCCCGCATGCGGCGGAGCATCATGGCGACGAGCCGGTCATGCGGAGTGCCGGGGCCGAGGTGGGGGAGCAGGCTACGCCGGAGTCCATCCGCCAGGGGACCGTGCGGATGGAGCTGCATCCGGATTTTCCGGACGTGGTGGCGTATCTCGGCGAGCACGGCTTCCGGCTGGTCGAGGATCCCGCCGGGCCTCGGGCCGTGATCCGCCACCTGTACAGCGCCGACGGCAAGACGTTCCTCGGCGAGGAGCGCGAGGTGCGGCACCTCGACGGAATGCGCTATCTCGATCTCGAACACGAGCTCGACCACGTCCGGCAGTTGATCGACCGATTTCACGGGGACCTGGGCACGGAGGCCTACCGGGTGCGGGAGAACGGCACGCGGGTCGAAATGCAGGGGGCACGGCGGATTCTGTCCGCGAAGTACGACACGGTGGTCGAATACCACGTCCGACTCGGGGAGGCGATCCGCCTCATCCGCAACGATGTGGATCCGGCCCTGATCCGCGAGCACCTGGCGGGGGTCGACGAGCGCCGGGCTCTGATGAACCAGAAGATCCACCAGCGCGACTCGAAAGCCCAGGACTGGCGCCGGGAGCACTTCTCCGACATTCCGGCGTTGGAAAGGAAACTGGGCGAGCTCCGAGAGGGATTCGCTGCCAGGGGATCCGTTCGGGAAGTAGACCCGTACCGGTTGGTCACGGTTGACGGGCCCGCTCCGGAACACCCCGTGGCCGCCGCGCATGAGGTCAAGGCCGTGCTCGACGGCGAGCTCAGCGGGCTGGTCGAGGGCCGCGACGCGGGCGCGGACGACCAGCCGCATCGCGCCGACTGGGATCCGGAGTCGGGGACCTTCCGGGTGCGCTACGGCGACGGGCTCGAGGTCGACGTCGTCGTCCAGGTGAACGAGTCGGTGCCGCCCGGCCACACGGTCGTCGTACGGCCGACCCTGGAGACCGTCGAAGGCGGCGGTTGGCGGCAGACCGGGCCGGCCGGGGTAGTGCTGTCGTCGCACCTGCCGGGCGAGGCGGCGGCGCGCGAGCCACACGTACTCGATGCCCTGCACAAAGGCTGGCACGCGCTGCACACCGAGGTGGGCGATCAGCTCCACCCGCCTGACGCCTTTACCGGTGCGTCCATCCGGCCGCGTGACGAGCTGCGTGCCTACGACTGGTCCGATCGAGCCTACGAACGGTTCCGTTCCGACGACGCCGACGTGGCCGAGATCGCCGCCAACATAGCCGACATCCCTCGCACCGAGGGCGGCACGCCGTTCACGCCGGCCGAGATTCACCAGATCAAGCAGCATCTGATGGTCGAGCCGCACCCGATCCGGGACTATGACGGCAACGTCGAGATGCGGCGGTTCGACTCATCACCCGACATCGCCGAGGCGTGGATCAGGCTGCGCGAGGGACATCCGCTCCCGGAGGACCTGGTTCTGCTCAACCACGAGCTGACCGAGTCGAACTACATGCGGCAACATCCCGAGGCGGAATACCGTACCGCCCACGACTTCGCCAACGAGCGGCACAATTGGCAGGACAACATTCCGGAGCGGACCGGCGAGGACCTCGACAACAAGTGGGGACGGCACGACGACAATGGCAATTCTGGTCGACTTCCAGAAAACCCGGGAGACCGACACGCAGGTGGACTATCGCTTCGGAAATCCGGAGATGGACCGCCTGCTGACAATCGAGAAATCCACTCTGGAGGGTTCTCCGGCAGACGGCACGGTGGATCGGACGTACGCGGCGGTGTTCACGAAGATCCTGCGGCTTCGGCGGGAACGGGAGAGCTGGCCGGCGGGCGGAACGTACGCGGCGTAGAGCCGGAGGCCCTACGCGCCCTGGAGGATCCGGTACCGGACGTTCCGGTCCAGTCCGAGGATGCTGTGGGGCGGCATCAGGCCGCGCCCGCCGAACAGCCCGAGCCGGCGGCGCTCACCCCGGAGAGTGTGCGGCAGTCGATCGCCGGACGGGGTGGTCCGGAACAGCTCGGGCGCTGGGCCGGCGAGCACCTGGCCGACCGCGCCGGGAACGGTACGCTGCGGCCGAAGACCGCCGAGGAGATCACGGCGACCGTCGACCGTCTCGCCGACCAGGCGATCGAGCTGGTCCGCCCGGAGTCACACAGATCCGAGGACCTGTACTCGAGAACCGAAGGATGGGACAGTGCCGGTGAGGTTCTTGGTCGAGGAGGTGTTCGACCTGCCGACGCGGGGAATGATCCTGGTCGCTCCGTAGCCTCGTCGCGCTCCGGCGCGGGCGACGAGGTGCGCCACACCGCCAGCCCGATCGGCGGTTCCGACTTCGTGCCGGACGGGCGCGCGTGGCACGAGCCCGATGTGTCGGTCGCCGAGTTGCACCGGGCCGCACTGGGTGCGCTGCCCGCGGATTTCGCCGACGGGCGGGTCTCGTACGTCACCTCGGACGGGCCCCACGTCCGGGTGGAGATGATCGACGGCAGCGTCCGGCATTTCCTGCCGCGGGTGGGCGAGGGGATGCGCGATCTGGCTGAGACGACTGTCCGATCGGGTACGCCCGAGGATCCGCACATCGTCGACGTGAACCGCCGGGTGGCCGGGGAGCAGTTGACCCGCGTCTGGATCCACGAGATCACCGAGACTCTGGCGATCCAGCACGCGGCCGAGACGAGGGCCGAGCCACACGGGCTGGTGCGGCGGGCGATGGCGGCGATCGGCCGGATCTTCGGCCGGGACGACACGTCGCAGCCGGAGGCGGCACGGGTCGATCCGCATGTGGCGGCGCGGATCAACGAGCGGCTGCATCTGCAACGGTTGCACGACTGGGCGTGGGGGCGACCGGACGAGCAGATTCGGCTCCGGCGGGAGATCGCCGGACTGGATCGCGACCTCGCGGCACTGGGTCATGGGGTCGATCCGCCCCGGATGGAGTGGCGTTACAACGACTGGGGCGTTCCGCACGAAATCGTCCATGACGGCGTGATCCGTGGCGCTCATCACGCGACGCCCGCCCACGAACCGGAACCGGTCCCGCACGAACCGGCCCGGCACGAGCCCGCGCCGCCGGAGTCGAGCTTCGACCGGCACTGGACCGACAAGCCGTGGGAGTCGGAAGGCCGGCGGCCGTCGCTCGACGAGCTCATTCCGCTCAGCGACGCCGAGGCGGCTCGCTGGGGCGGCGAGATCAGGGCCGAGGTCGCCCGGCAGATCGAGAGCCGCGAGTTCGGCGAGGGCTTCCGGGTACGGTTCGACGAGGACCGCGGCCACCCGATCAGCGCCGATCGCAACTCGGTGACACTGCGTTTCAAGGTGTACGGGCCGGACGGCAGCCTCGCCGGTCACACCATCCGCGAGTTCAGCCGGGAGAACGACGGCACGCTGTACGTCACCCACAGCTCGATCAAGCTGTACGACGAGGCCCAGGGACGTGGCTTCTCGGACGGGTGGAACGGCTTCCTGGAGGACTGGTACCACGAGTCCGGCGTGGACCACATCGAGGTGCACGCGGTCGACCGCGGCGCGTACGCCTGGGCCAGAGCGGGCTACGACTGGGCGCCGAACACCGAACACCGGGCGAACGGGGTGCTCAGGAACCTCCGTTCGGCCGTCGGGCGCATCGACGAGCACCTCGATCACCTCGACCGATGGCAGCGTGGCGAGGTCGAGCTGGATGTCGCGTCGCTGCTGGAGCGGTACGGCGCCGACCATCCCGATCAGCTGCCGGACCGGATGCGATACGAGCGGGACGCGGGCCGGCAGATCCTCGACCGGGCGGCTCGCCACTCGTTCGGCTCCGAGGGGTACCCGACGCCCAACGAGATCAGCCGTGCCGGCGCGGACGGGCGGCACGGCCGCGACCAGGTGTGGGTGGGCAAGGAGGCACTGCTCGGCGCGGACTGGAAGGGCGTCAAGCCGATCAGCGACGGCGGTGTCGTAAACCCGCACCCGCGCACCGACGCGCCGGACGGCCTCACCCGGCCGTTCGAGCGACACGACGCGCACCACAGTCCCGCCCGCACCAACTACGACGTGCTGGTCAACGGCAGCGATGTGCCGTTGACCGAGGCCGCGGTCAACCATGTGGCCCAGCTCATGGGCATCGACTTGAGTGGCGCGCGGATTCATTTGATCACTGACGCCGCCGAGGTCCGGCATTACGACAGCCGGGGGATCAGCGCGGTCACGCCGCCCGAGATGGGCGGCCGCGAGATCCATTTCGGCCCGGCGGCGTTCGCCGACGCCGAAACCCTCGCCGCGACGGTGGCCCACGAGTACACGCACGTCGTTCAACTCCGTGAGGGGCGCGAACTCGGAACGCATACCATGCGGGCGCTCGAGGACGAGGCGTTCGCGAGCGAGGGGCCGGCGCTCGAACGGTTCCGGCAGGGATTCGAGGGGTGGGAGCGTGTCCGAGAAGGCGCAGTTCTTGATCGAGGAGGTCTTCGACCTGAGGAGCCGCGGCGGCCTGCTGGTTTCGGGGAAGGTTCTCGCGGGTCAGATCTCCACAGGGGAGACGGTGCGGGACGCGGTGACCGGAGCGACGGCGAGGGTGCTGGGAGTGGAGTTCGAGACGCCGGCGGACCGTTTGCTGGAACGGATCACCTTGGTGGTGGAGCGCACGAATCCCACTCCGATAGCCGTCGGCCGGGTCCTCGTGACCTGAACCGGCCGATCGGCGGGCGCCGATCAGGTGGTCCGCCCTTCGGCTACGACCGGTTCTACCGCGATCCCCAGTGGACGTCCGAGGCGGTCGCGTTCGAGATGAGGCTCGGCGTCCACTACTTCAATGACCCGCACACGCTCAACACGGCCCGGGAAGCTGTTTCCCACCTGCGGGACGTGCTGACCACGCTGGCGACCAGTGGAGTGGACGACCCCGCGGCGAGGGCGGCGATCGCCCGGGAGGTCGAGGCCGCGTTCTTCCGCGGGGACGAGAAGTCATTCAACAGCGCCGGCCAGGTAGGTCTCGGTGTGCCGCTGGACGCGGTGCTGCGCGAGGGAAACCTCCGCGAGCTCACGACGGCGTTCTACAACGCGGCCTACTTCAACCGGGACAGCCCGCACACCTTGGCCGCGACGTTGCTCGGTGTGATCGATCGCGGTCGCTGGGACGAGGCAGCGCGAGCCGGCATCGACGTCGCCGAGCTGTATGACATGCGCGATCAGCTCGACCACAGTCTGAACCGGGCGATCTTCGGCCGGATCGAGGAGATGCGTCCGCCGAGTGAGTCACCTCGTTTCGTCCGAGATGCCTTCGCGACCGGAAACGTCATCATGCGGTCGCCTCGGGGCTTTCTGAACATGCTGGAAGTGGTCGCCAGTCAGCTCGGCCGGCGGACCCGCGACGAGATCGAACAGTTGGCGCTCGCCGCCACTTTCGAGCATTACGAGCAGCTCGGTGCGCCGCTCGGCAGATTCGAACGCGCCTTCGTTGAGTCGATCTTGGGGGGCTCCCTCGAACCGGGCACGAAGCTTCCCTGGCGTGAGGGGGTGGTGTGGCACGACACCGGCGGCAGCATCTGGGCCCGGGGGGTCGGGCGGGACGGCTACCCGGTGCTGGACGGCATTTCCGCCACTACGACCCGCATGCTGACCGGCGCCAAGATGATCGGCATCCACGGGCCGGAGGCCACGCACTTCCTGCATGTGTTGATGGGCTGGATGCTGCCGGCTCGCGACCATTCGCTCTTCGAGCTCCTACGCGGCGGCAGTATGGCCGGCGTCGAACCGCTCGCCGTGCACCCGAGATCGGTAAGGCCGACCGCGATCGACCTCTACCGCAACCTTCCGGGTGTCGACATGCACACCATCCGGACCGAGGTCGCCGAGGGCGGGCTGCTTCCGCACGAAGCGCGGTATCTGGACCACGCCCTCGACCCGAACGGGTTCGCCGAGACCCAGCACAGGGTACGGGCAATCGTCGATCGGCTCCGGCCGCAGCTCGAGTCCGGGCGGGTCACCGACGCGGACCTGGCGCACTGGCTGGAGCAAAATGGCATTGACCCACACGATCCCGTCGCGGTGCGCGACTTCGCCGAGCACCTGACCGGGCCGCACATGATCTCCATGGCCGTGTACAGCCTGTACAGCCATCAATTGATCAATACCGTGATCACGGCACACCTGATGACCCGCGAGGTCTCGGAGTCGGCGGTTCGTCTCGTGCACGACCGGGCGATCGCCAACCTGGTCGACCCGTACCTCCACAAGCTCGCCGAGGGCGAGACGCCGAGCCAACTCCCGTTCGGCCTGCGGTCGGTGCTGCACGAGGGCGCCGGGCTGCTCGACTCCAGCTCACCGTTGCGGCCTTCGGCACAGAGGTGGGTCGAAGCCATCCAGGCCAGGCAGGCGGCCCGGGAAGAGGCGCAGCGGTTCCTCGGCGCGGGTGACGAGGTCTCGGCACGTCGAGCGAAGGTGGAAGCGGACCGAGCCGGATCCGATGCCGCGGCGGCGCGCCGGCAGATTGCGCGCGACCTCGGCGAAGTTGCTCCGAGGCTGTTCGACGAGGTCCGCTGGCACGCCGACATGGTGTACGACGCCCTGATGCGACTGCCGACGGTCGGTACGCCGCAAGAGCCGGTCATCGCCTATCGTGGCGCGGCCGCGAACCTAGCCTCGGCGGTGACGTACGGCAGCAGGATCCTGCCGGGCGGCAAAGCCGTCAGCGTGCTGAGCCTCAGCCGCGACCCGCAGGTCGCCGTCGGGTTCATGACCCGGAACTCGGCAAGCGACGATAAGGTGCTCGCTGTCTACCGGCTCACCGGCGTGAACGCCCGGGACATCTCGGTGTTCTCGGCATTCCCGCGCCAGCAGGAGATCGTTTTGCCTCCCGGGGCACGGACTCTTCGGGTGGGCGACCCGATCCTGGAGCAGCAGGTCCGCGATCAGCTGCCTCCCGACTGGCGGGACCGCTGCCGGATCATCGTGCTGGAGGAGAGGGGCTGACATGGTCGACGCTCGGATAGAGGCCGGCGAACAGGGCTGGCGCTTCTTCAGCGGCTTGCACCGGCTGCTGTTGCGGGCGGCGGGCAGGGTTCCCGATGACTGGCTGACTGACGTCCGCACGATGCTCGACGGTGGCGATCTGGCGCAGATCCCGGACACGGTATCGAGGTCGATGGTCGAGCTCGGCGTGTCGTTGACCGTCGGCGAGGTGGCTTTGCTGCGCGAGATCGGGCGCGTCTTCTGGGACAGCGACCCGATGTACATCGATGAGGTCCCCATCTCGGAGGAGCGTGCGGAGACCGGCCATCGTTTCTTCCCGGTATCGGAGCAGGTGCTGGCGACGGACGCCGAGCGGATTCCGCGGCGGCTGGACCTGACCGGCCGACCCGGCGACGACCTGTGGGACCTGCCTCCCGAGCTGGCAGGCCTGAGCGATCTGGCGATCCGATTGACCGACTTCCCAGACCAGTCGCCGGTCAACGTCCTGCGCGACGAACAGGACGTGTTGTCGATCGCTCGGGCGTGGCGTTTTCCGCCGGAGGGTCCTCTCGTGCAGGGCGTCCGCGTGGTGCTCGTCGAGGTGGTCGCCTTCGCGCCGGCCTGGGATATCGAGCGCACGGTTCGGCTGAGCCTGGAGCGGGATGACGAGCTCGATGCCCAGATCGAGGTGTTCTGGACCGGCGAGGAGTTGCCGCTGTACCACCAGGAGGCGCTTGCCGGGTCTGCGCTGTTCTGGCGGGCGCCAGCCGGCCGAATCGTGGAAAGGTAGGTCCGGAGACCGGTGGAGGAGCCGACCGCTGTCGAAAACGAGTGCATGGGCCTCGATCCCGAGACCGGCTTGGCGGTCGACGTTCAGCCGGTCCCGTGAGGCGATACGGTCGGAGACTCGGGCGAGGGAGAAGGGCAGACCCCATGGCGGAGAGGGAGCGCAGGCTGCGCGCCGCGGACCGGGCACGCCGAGCCTGGCAGCAGCGGCACGGGATCACCAACCCCGATTGGGCGGAGGACCACAACTCGGACGGCCCCGGCCAACCTACGACCGCCCAACTGGCCGAACTGGAGCTCGAGCTGCGCCTGATCAGCGGTCAGGATCCCGAGACCGGGCGCTACGCCAAGAGCACGCCGGCGCCGGCCGGCCTGCCCGCCCGAAGCGTGTATGAGGCGAACCTGCACATGGACCTCACGCCGTGCCCGTGCGGCGGCGGCGGCGCCGGCGTGCAGATCACCGGCGTCGCCGTGGAGGGTGGTTCGCGGTACACCCGCGTCTGCCGCGCCTGCGGGACGACCGAGGAGTTCGTCTACCGGCTGCCGTCGGTGCCGTACGAGCCGGCGGGCCCGGTGGGGTTCGGGTACGGCGGGGCGCAGCCGTCCCAGCTGATCGATGCCGCACAGTGGCTGTGGGCCGCCGATCATTTCGCCCGAGCGGCCCGTGATTTCCCGCCGGAGGAGCGAGAGGAGGCGCGGGGGATGCTGAGGTCCGCCGTGGCGGCCCTGGACGAGGTGGTGAAGTTCGTGCCGCCGGACGACTCGCGGATTCCGGACGCGGCGGTGTGGACGCCGATGGGCCGGGCGGTCCGGGAGAGCATGGGCGCGCGCCTGGAACCCGACCGGCTCGCGGCGGCGCGCGAGGCCTACCTGAGCGCGTTGGCCGACCTAGCTGACAGGGACGAGGCCACCGGGCGCAGCCTGGGCGATCCGTCCGCGGCCCTCACGACCTTCCACGAGATCGAGGCCGGTGCCCGCGCGGATCAGCGCCGGGCGGGCGCCGTCGAGCGGGCGCTGGCATCCTGGGCCCGCCGGCACAGCATCGACGACGGCGACTGGACGGAGGACGGCTGGACCGGCCAGGACCGTCGCCGTCCGACGCCCGAGCAGGCATGGGAGATCGTGCGTGAGACACGCGAGATCGTTCGTGGCGCCTGATGCGCGGGCGGTCGACGTCGAGTCGGGGTCGGTGACGACCCTCCGGCTGTTGACCTTCAACACGCTCTTCACCGGGGACGTGCGGCCCCGGCTGCGGGCTCTCGGCGAGATCCTCGACCGGTCCGGCTACGACATCGTCTGCCTCCAGGAGGTCATGTACCGCCGTAACGCCCGGCTGCTCCGTCGCGCGGCTCCGGGACTTCGCCATCACGCGTACGCCGGTGCGGTGCTGCTCAAAGGCGGCCTCGTACTGCTGTCGCGGTGGCCGATCGTGCGGTGCGGCTTCGTGGCGTACCCGATCATGGCGCCTCTCCGGCCCGAGCTGATCATGCGCAAGGGCGCGCAGGTGGCCACGATCGCCACGCCGGGCGGTGAGCTGGCGGTGGTGAACACGCACCTGTCGGCGAACCGGGACGACGACTGGTCGCCGGACAACCGGTACACCCGCGTCCAGCGTGCCGAGCTGGGGCTTCTTGCCCGCCTTGTCGCGACGGTCGACGCCGGACTGCCGGTGGTGGCGGTCGGTGACCTGAACATTCCGCGCGGCTCGGCGGCGCTGACCGATTTCCTCGGCGCGGCGGGGCTGCGCGATGTCCGGGCCGGCGACGCGCGGCCGACCTATCGGCCCACTCCGGAGTGGCCCTCCCCGCCGGCCCTCGACCACGTGCTGGTCCGTGGGGCGCGGGGCCGGTCCCGCCTGGTCTTCGAGGACGCGGTGACGCTGGCCGACGGCCGGCAGGCCTACCTCTCCGATCACTACGGCGTGGAAACCGAGATCGTCCGGGACCGGTGACGGCGGCCCGGCTTCTTGTCGTACCCATCGGCCAGAATGGTCCTCATCGGATGGAGACGGAAGCGGGGAGGCGACAGCCTTGGCCACGACTGTGGATGATCGCGAGCGGATAGCGGGCGCACGTTACGCGTTCCGGGTCGCGCACCCGGCCGCGCCGACGCTGCGGGTGCGCTACCGACACGGCGTGCCGGTCGACCCGTGGGGTTTCCCCGACTGGGTTCCTTATGCGAGGACACTCGTCGCGCTGCCATCGGCCATCGCGGATCTCACCACCGACGAGTCGCGCGTCGTCGACGTGCGCGCCGCCGATTTGGTCGCCCGCGCCGGTGGCGATCCGATCTGGACCGGCAGCGTCGGCGCCCCGCCGGGCTGGACGTGGGCGCATGTCGCGCAGACGCGCCATCTCGCGTTGGTGCCGGCGGAGCTGCATGCGAGCTTCCGGCATCTCGGTGGGGTCAGCGTCGGCGCCTCCCGCACCGCCGGGCGCGGGCTGACCGCCCACGTCGGCGCCGCACCGCGGATTCTGGTGCGAGAGCGTCTGTCCGAGGCCGCGGTGGTCAAGGCCGAAAACCTCTTTGGCGTACGCCTCCCGGAGGCGTACCGGGATTTTCTGGCCCGCACCAACGGTGGCGCCCCGGCCGAGCCGGCTGTGCTTCCCGGGCACGGATTCGTCCTGGACCAGCCACTGTTCGGTTACCGGGAAGACCGCGCCCAAGATCTGGGCTACGTGAACGCCTGGTTCGGTGACCGGTTGACCACCGACTGGCTGGCCATCGGGTTGGTGCAGGGCGGCCTGCTGGCGCTACGGATCCGGGGAGAGGGTGCGGGCGCGGTGGGCTATCTCGACGACGACGATCCCCGTGATCGCGACGGGTTCACCGCCGGCGACCTTTGCGCCCGCCTGATGCACGTAGTGGCCGGCGATTTCGCCTCGTTCTGGACGGCGCTCCGCCCCGTACCGTCTGATCTTGCCGAACTCGCAGCGAGCGCGGCGGCCGCCGCGCGGCTGGAGTCGCCCGAGGGCCTGGGCGTTCTTCTTCCGCTCTCGCACCGGCGAGCCGGGTCGTGAGGGCCGGATCGTGAAGGACTGGCGCCCGGTCAACGAGGTGGAGCAGGCGATGCTCCTGGCCGCGAGCGAGGATGACCGGCAGGCGTACTTCCAGTTGGTCGCCGTGGCCGACCTGTTCCTGCCGCAGATCGCCGGCGACGAGTCCGTCGAGCAGCGATTTCTCACCGTGCACGCCTTCGACCAGGTCTTCCTGCCGGTCTTCACGTCGGTCGAGGCGCTCGCCGGGCAGTTCTCGGGCGCGGTCAACGGGTACACGATCACCAACTACGCGGAGCTGCGACGCAAGTGGCCCGACCCGGAATGGCGGCTGGCGATCAACCCCGGCACGCCCGTCGACGCGTACCTTGCGATCGAGAGCGTCGAGGGCGCGGCCGTCGGCGATGTCGCCGTGCCGACGCTGGCCGAGTTGACCGAGGCGGCCGAGGAAGACGCGTCCGTCGAGCAGGAGTTGCGGGCGCTATACGAGGCGGGCGACTATCCCGAGGACGAACCGGGCGCGGCCCTGCTCGCGGCCGCCCGGGCCGGCGACGTGTACGGGTATCTCGACCGGCTGCTCGACGCGCTCGTGCTGATCCCGACGACCCGGCCGGCGGAGGCCGAGGAGATTCTCGAGCCGGGTTTTCCCTGGCTGACAGGTCGCGATCAGATGATCGAGGTGTTCACCGGTGCCGCGGCGCTCGCCCGTCGCCACCCGGAGCCCGTGCCGATGGTCGAGGTGTCGATGCCGTTCGCCCTGGCGATGTGGCCCGACGGCTACGGTCTGTCGGTCGATCCGGGGAGCGACAACGGCATTACGGTCGCCGCGGAGGAGGTGCTGGTGCTGTTCAGCCTCAACCCTTCCGATCCGCACGCGAACTCTTCGTGACCTGATCGGCCGCCGGGGCGGTGATGGCGACCGGCGTGCCGAACTTGTCCAGCTCGAAGGTCATGTTCGCGAAGAACTCCCCGCTGGGGTGGAACGCCGCCTCGTTGGCCCCGCCGGTCCCGTCCGCGCGGTACATGAAGGTGATCCCTACCTCGAGCTTGCGGAGCAGCCCGTCGTCGTCGAACCAGGCCTTGAACCTCGGGTACTCCGGCACCTGGTTGAACACACCGTCCATCGTGGTGCCGAGCGGCGGCGGGCACCACGCGTCGGACACCGGAGTGCACCGGATCAGGTATTCGTGACTCGCGCCTTTGACGTCGGGCAGGTCGTCGGTGCTGCCGCTGAAGGCCTGTGCCGCGCTCATCTGGCTGAGGAACCGCTGCCACAGCGTGAAGTCGGGCAGGCCCAGGTTGGGATCGGCCAGCACGTTACCCCAGTACGCCCCGGTCGTCGCGCTGAACCACGGACGCCCGTCGGCCGGCATCAGGCTCGGCGAGGTGTAGTACGTCTGTGTCCCCACCCGGACCCCGTGTCCCTGGATTGCCGGCTTGTTGTCGGCCACGATGCTGGTGTAGGTGGTGTCCCAGTCGTCCGTGTCGCCAAACTTGACCATGCTGACGCCCGCCCACGTCGCCGAGGGGCCGGAGATCTGGGGGTGGATCTCGGCGGTGAACCGGACCCGCGCGCTGCCGGTCGACCGGAGTCTCTGGCCGACGTTCGTGACCCGGGCCTCGACGATCTTCGGGGTCTCCGGCTTCACCACGGTGACCACCACCGCCAAAGCCAAGCCCAGCGTGACCACGACGGCGCCGAATATCATCCGTCCACGTGACATGAAATCCCCCGGGATGACTGGTAGCGAGGGACAAGGTACCGCGTGCCGCAATCGACGGGCATATCATCGTCGAGTGCTGCCGGTTGCCCGCACCCGAGACGAGGCCCACCTCTACATGGACCTGCACGGCTGTCCACAGTGTGCGGCGGTCGACGTGTCCTGGGCGGAGGCGCTGACCGAGAAGGACGGTGTGCTGGCCCGGCGCTATCACGGGTCCTGCGACGGGTGCGGACTGGCGCGCGAGTTTCTCTTCGCCCTGCCCGAGCTGCCGACGCCACCACGGCCGGGCGCCGGCGTCACGTTCGGCGCCGACGGCGACACGTCGGTCCTGTTCGACGCCGGCGAGTGGGTGGAGGTCGCCGACATGATGGAGCTGGCGGCCGGTCTGCCCGACGTCAGCGAGGACGAGTCGCGACGATGGCGCGCCACCGCGACGGCCTGCATCGAGGAGGCGCTCAAGTTCATGCCACCCGGCGGCGAGGCGGTGCCGGCGACGGCCTTCTGGAGCGCCAAGGGCCGCGGCTTTCGGGAGCGATTCCCAGGCCGCTTCCGCAGGGCCGATCTCGAGGCGCGCCGGGCCGCGCTGGCCGCGGGCCGGTAACGTCAGGCGGTGCTGTCGATGAGTCGCCACTTGCCCGGGTTGCTGGTGGGCGTTGTCCTCGGCGGTCTCGGTTTCCCGCTGCCGGTCGTGGCGGCGCCCGACCAGAGTTGCGCCCAGGCCGGCGCGGTCAATTCCGGGACGCCATGGCCGAGCACGATGCTGGCGATCGAGTCGACGTGGCCGTTCTCCCGCGGCGGCGGGATCACCGCCGCCGTCCTTTCCACCGGGGTCGACGCGAGCCAGCCGCAACTGAAAGGCCGCGTCGACCCGGGCTTCGACGCCGTCGCCGGTCGAGGCGCGGCCGACGACGACTGCACCGGCACGGGCACCCAGGTCGCCGGGGTGATCGCCGCGAACCGCGCGGGCGGCAACGACGTGGTCGGCGCGGCGCCGGGCGCCCGGATCCAGCCGGTTCGCGTCGTCCCGGACAACCCGTCCGACACGGCCTCCGCCGAGCCGGAACCCCTGGCCCGCGGCATCGCCTGGTCGGCCGGCCACGGCGCGGACGTGATCGTCGTGACCACCCCCGTCTACCGGGAGACCGAAGGGCTCCGCACGGCCGTGGCCGACGCGCTGAGCAGGGGGATCGTGGTGGTCGCGGCCGCCGGCAGCCTCGACGCGAACGGCGTGCCTCTCCCGGCCGCCCTTCCCGGTGTCCTCGGCGTCGGCGCGGTGGGCTCCGACGGGCAGCTCTGGGAGAAGTCTCCGGCCGGCGCCTTCGTCGACCTG
>Ga0307508_10001106_pt1 | contig 31241 bp, 44 predicted proteins | sample 9_EM_MG_FD_203089 | JGI IMG/M metagenome (GOLD analysis project Ga0307508, IMG submission 203089) | Populus trichocarpa ectomycorrhiza microbial communities from riparian zone in the Pacific Northwest, United States - 9_EM | ecosystem: Host-associated > Plants > Roots > Unclassified | place...
GGTGGAAAAACCCCTCCCGGGCCATAGCCGCCTTTTGATATTGCGCTAGTCCATAAACGCCCTAGCGCGCGGCTTGGCGCGGCTAGTGGCGCTTAGAGTTTACCTCTTAAGTGAGATAATACGGTACTAGGTGCTGGTAAGGATGTAGGGAGATCGCAAAACCTTGGTAAAGATGGCACTTCACAACCACCCAGGTCAACTAGGAGTCTTTCCGTATCAGCGCAGTAGCGATACGGAAATACACATATGCTGGAATTGCCTTCCAAATGGCGTTGTGTATGAAACTTGTTATGCCGGACGCTTATGTAATCATTCAGTTGGGCACTCTACGCCGCTCGACGACAGCCGCACCCCACTCGCGCCGCTCGGGCTGCGGGGAGCCGGACTGTACATTTGGGCTCACGCCCCTCGTCATGATATACATTGGTCGCACACGAGTAATGAATAAACAAAAAAAAAAAAAAAAAAAAACTCGCGCCGCTCGGCGTACGTAAATGTTTGCCCCCTCTTCCTGCCTGTCCACTCTTTCAGTATTCACCCCTTGTGCTACAGATTATGTACCATGCGTCGGCAACATAAGGAAAGCGATAGGAGCAAAGGCGATTGGAGAAAAAGCACTAACATGCACTCATAGTTGGAATAAACCAGGTCGTTAATGTATTATGCATGCTGGAAACCGATTGACAATTGTAAAGATTTCGCTTCTAGTGCACTGGCTATGCAACAAAAAAGTAGGAGTCCGCTGTTGAAACGGTTAGCAGCTAGCAAAGGGGAGGGGTTAACCTCTACGAGACTAGTGAAGCGGGGGGCTACCTCGACACGACCAAAATCGGTCGCATGCGAGTTGGCGCGACGATTGAGTCATGATGTTGTATGGAGGATCTGTGTCAGCCTCGCGGGCGAGCTGTGATTCCACAGAGGAAGAAAAACGTATAAAGGAAAGGGCGCGGTAGCTAGTCTGGAGATACTTCTCCACGCAATCTATTATCTCTCTCCTCAATCCTACTTCTCTACCTCCGCAACCGGCGCTGCGACCAACTCCTCACGACCGACCCTAACCGCTCGCAGCACTCCGCTCCTCCGCCTCCGCCTCCCATTCCCCTTCCCGCTCCCTTCGCTTACGGAGCTCCCACTCTGACACCTCCGAGTACCTTGTGGTCCGAGCCGGTCGCCGCTTCGCTGTCGATGCTCCAGTTGAGCTCAACACTGTGAGCGTGAAGTCGATGATTGAGTGATTGTCACCGCCCACCCGTGTGGCCTCCTCGGAGTTCCACACTACCAGAGAGTGGTCGGTTATGAGGTTCTCCCAGAATGAAGCATTCCGTCTCGATGTTGCCCTTCCGTTCCACATCTGGCTGTGGACGTTCATGTCTCCAGCGATAACCACCTGGTTGTGCCTTGCAATGGCTTCCCAGTTTGCCCGCTGGGCCAGCCGCTCTCCACTTCCCCCATACAGCTTGCGATCGTATATGTTGACAATGATGATCGAGGGCCCGCTTGGAGGCTTGACCTCCAGTGCCTGCGCGTAGTTTGCGCAGTCCCGGGTTAGGTCCTTCAGCTCCGTTACCTGGCACCGAGACTCCCGGTTGACCGCCACCCAGCACTTCACTGCCTTGCCTTCCTCCCCTCTAATGAATCGGAAGCTTCGATGTGACCTTGTGCTGTCCTTTTCCATTCCTCCTCGTGGTTCCTGGATCAGGACGAGATCTGCTCCCTTCTGCACTGCCGACTCCAACACCGCTTGTAACACTTGTCCCCCCCGAGCGCAGTTATGCTGGAGCGCCACCAGCTTTGCAACCTGTGGGACCGCCACCAGACAACTACGGGTGGGGCGGTGCCACTTGTTCCCATTCCTGTTGCTGTTACCTCCATTGGGTCTTCGGTCCAGTCCGGAGAGGCCTCCACTGGTGCACCTGGGATCCAGTTCAGCAGAGCCGACCTGCCAGCGCTGACAGCTGCACTCGGCCGCACTGGCTGGACTGGGAATTTCTCAGTGGGCATCTCTGGGCAGGGCGAGGAGGTCCGCTTGCCTCGGGCGATTTCAATGGCGGCGCGCTTTGCCCGGCACCTAGCATCCTGGGCTGGGTGCCTTCCCCTGCAGTTGGGGCACTTCATCTCCATGTGGGGGCACACCTTGCCGACCTTCCCGCAGGTTGCCACCTCGCACCTGTGCTCCTCAGTTCTGTGGCTGCCCGCACAGATGGTGCAGGTTGCAGAGCCCCGCTGGCACCGGAACTCCGAGTGGCCCCACTGTCCGCACATGCCGCACAGGGAGTCGGCCTTGCTCGGGATGTAGGGGAGGGCACGGAACTTGTTGCCTGCCACCCACATCTCCACCAACAGCTTTTGGGCTGCCACCTTGCCCGGCACCTTGAAGATCACCGACGCCGCATTCTTTGGGAGGCGTCCAGCCTGGTAATATCTTTCGATGGTACTCGCCGACCGCATGCACTTCATCGAGAGCGGGGGGATCACAGCTCCCGGGTTCTCTGCCTCGATCTGCTCCCTTAGGTCCGCCAGCCCGTTCGAATGGCGGTACCCGTCGTAGGGCACCAGGATTTTCAGCTCCGCCCATGTTTCATTCGCGACAACATTGATAATTGCCCTGTCTGCCTTTCGGGCTGCTTCCAAAATCTCCTTCTTGAATCGAAGGAACATAGCCGCTGACGCTCCGAAGCGTGCTGTCGTCGACAGTCTATTCGCAGCGGTAGGTAAGAGAAGGGAGAGAGTGTGTGATGAGATTCTTCACGGTGAGGATGTTGGGGGGGGGGGGGGCCACAATCTTTTTGGTTTTCTGTGTAGTGGTATATCAAAAAAAGTACAGAACTAGAAAGGCAGAGAAGAACACAAAGTACATCTCGCTGCTTCCCCGCTTTGTCCCCATTGGGCTCCCTGCTTTAGCTCCTCCGACATTCGCTATCCCAGCAACACCACCCGCTCAACTCTAGTCGGTAACAGCGCCGTACGTCCAGCGGCGAGAAGCTTTTCCAACATTACGCTTTTCTGTTGTTCTTTCCTTTGTTAATTCCCTTGGGAGCATCTACTCTTTCTTGGGACAGGCCGGGCGGAGGGCAAAAGAGGAGCTTGCAACGAGCCGCCACCGCGCGGACTGCGGAAAGGAAAACCGGGCAAAATGTACGCCGCCATGATCTACATAGGTCGAATGCGAGTACGGTTAAACAAAAAAAAAAACCTCGCGAGGCTTGATAATGATACCGTTAGCACTGCGATGGCGAGGCATAAGCGGTCGATGGCCGACTATGGACCCACCATCTGCTCTACAATATCCCGCGAACACAAGCGCAAAATGAAGCACTGTGAAGCATTCCTCCGTAGGATTCTCAAGACTCAAGAGTCAAGAATGCCCATCGATCTGCCAGAGCAACATCTGCAGTGATGGCGTCCACCTTCAAAACCCTCTTGCTGGGTTCCTTTCGGATCACTCTGAATTCTACTCCCGAACTCGGTAGCATTGCGAGATCCGCTCACAATGTCTGCCAACAGTAGGTATCGCCGCAAGTTACCCTCTGTCATAGCCTTCCGGTTACCATGGGGATGAGAGGTTTCCATTCCATCGGCCCGCATGATTCCGCAAATGGAGATCCCACTGTTCGAGGTCACATTTGGGGAGCCGTTCGATTTGTTTGCTGATTTTGTGATACCGTTTCACTGGAGTGATAGTAGTGTACCGTATGACTTTATATGTTTAGCATCAGCTATTCGAACAGGAAAGTGATTAAACATACAATTTGGCTTCATAGAGGTAAGAGTATCCCATAATCCTGTCTGCTTGATGATATGTCCGAAAGTTGAAGTGCAATAGATCCCATTGATGTTGTGTTTCAATTCTTCAGTAGTGGGACTCCATTCTTCGGTATGTGGTGCTGCCTCAAGCTTGAAAGGTGTATCGAAGTGGATTTAAGACTGTACTTATGTACTACTGAAAGTGGTGGAGAGAGAGGATGGTCATCGAGAGGGTAGCAGTTCCGCGTCGATGGTCCCTGGTTCCTCCAGCAAGACTGTGCTCTCCGTCCTGCCCACGTATGCGAAAGCCTCCGTGAGTCTCCGTCCAATTGCTGTTGTGGCGCCGACGATCTCCCTTACCTAGATATTCTAGGGTAGGCTGAGTCGCTGTAATCTGAACCGCCGCTGTCTGTTCTCCAGCGGTGCTGCTGCTGGTCTGAGTCCGGACTCCATCGACAGGGCACCGAGATTGGTTGCCGGAAAGCAAACTTTAATCGCCCGAGCCTCTCGGTTGGCCAGAAGCCGCAGCTCGTTTGCCTGGTCGGTGGGTACTCCGGGTTTGGTCGCCCTTCTACCATGGCTCTGACCCGAACATGGCGACTGACTGGATGCATGCCGTCATGACTTTCCAGCAGCTAGCCGGTGAAAGACCTATCTGCTTTGCGAGCTGGCGGAGGCGTGCTATCGCGTTCTTCCCGTTCTTCAGCTGAATAGCGTGGTTGTCCTTGAGCTTGAGCTGGGAATCCAGCCAGACCCCAAGCCATCGCGTCGCTTCCTTGTTGAACGGGACGGTGTTGCCGCCAACCTTTACCGTTGTCCTTTCTGTCGCTCCGGTGGCCGGCAATCAGGTGGACCGCAGTGCGTTAGATCAGCTTGCTCATGGCGTCCAGGAGGGAGATTACCTGGTAGCCATCCCGGCCCGGAATTACCACTCCTCTCGCCATTCTTCACAGTCCTGGGTGACGGCCGAGTTGCGAACGAGCTGCGTGATCCACAGTTTTTCCCACTGCCAGAACACCTGAACGACGTCTGCCGAGATCCTGTTGTCGCCTGGTGCTGATGTGTTGGCCGCCCTTCCGAACAAGGCGCCAGCTAGCTGCGCGTCCACCTGCTCAAAGGCGCGCCCACTCCTTGCGGCTCGTAGCTTCAAGGCGAGCCCCTCGGGAAGCGCGCCGCCAAAATCGCCTGCTCCCTCGCCTGGTGGCCTTCCGCAATGCCGCCGTCTTCGGCCACCAGAGGCTGGCCTGCCGTGTCGACTCTCGTTCGTTCACACGGCGGCAAGCAGGAAGAAGAAGTGAGGAGGTGGGCGAGGAGGACGAGGAGGATTTCATCCGGAACGTGGGAAGGAGGGGGGAACAGCGACGTCCGAGACGCAACGGGCGACTTCTTCGCCGGCTTCTGCTTCTCCGGCGTTCCTTGTTCTGAGACCAAACGGCTAGCGGCATAGCGGGTCCGGCAATCACTCGATCAACCGGCGGCAGCAAAGCGGAGGAAAAGAAAAAAGAAAAAGAAAGGTAAAGAAAAAGAAAAAAAGAAAAAGAAAGGTAAAGAAAAAGAAAAAAAGAAAAAGAAGGTAAAGAAAAAGAAAGAAAAGAAAAAAGAAAGAAAAAGAAAAAGAAAAAAAGAGACAGAACCTCGCGATGGCTATGCGGCGCAGGGCTCGGAGGCAGGAAGCACGGCGTGGGCTGCCGGAGCCCCAGAGCCCGACGGCTACAGAAGAGGGGCGGGTGTCTATCTACGCATCACGCTCGGCTGCAGCAAAAAAGAGATCAGCAGCCGGAGAGCAGATCGGTGCTGGCGAAAGACTCCGACCGTTGGGGCCAGGGCGCGAGCATGAAGGACATCTGTGCATCAACTTGGAGAAGGACGACACGGCAGGACCGAGCTCGGCTTCTGCAGGATTACCGCGTGGGGTGTAGGCTCAAGCGCGGATCGTTCGCTGTCCCCGCCGGTGGGGCAGACAGGACCCAACGCTCCGAAGGAGATAAGACCGGCGTGCAATGCTCTCTGGATGCCGCCGAGTCTCTGGCTCGACCTGCCCCGAGATGGTCTTATCTTTCTTCCGTGCACGGAGATAGGCAGCGCCGCGGCATCAGATTGCCAGAGATGGAAATTTGAGTTCCGGAAGTGCAATTCGATGAGTCAGAAAGAGCGACCAAGGATGGGGTGTTTGCTCGGTGGGGTGAGACTTCTCCAGCACCCAGACACTCTCCCCTCTGCATCTGCCTCCGCCTCCACCTCCACCGCTTCTCCTACATACTCCCAACCCCGTCTTCCAGAATCTAGTACTGATTGCCATTTGGCCTCGCCCCCTTTTGGTCCTGATACGAGAACCCCTCTCGACACCCGTCCGCAGCCCCTTCCTCGACCCCCCGGTCTGCATCGTCGCTTGGATTCTCGGGACCTCTAAAAGGTTCAGTATCCTCTTCGGCCCTTCCGCTCTCGCCTCCTCACACCCTTCGTTTGAGCTTCTCCCCCCAGATCCCCGCAGAACAGAACCCCAGAACAGACAGCCACCATGGTTAGTGTCCCCTCCGTCCGCTCTCGCCGCCCGCTACTTTGGCTCCACTCCACTACTGTGGACGCGTGTTGACGGCTGTGCTCCGACCAGGCCGGCTCCTCTGTTATCTCCAACACTGCTGCTCTGCAGAGGTACCTGGACCTGCCGCAGAACGACGCCGTCCAGGCCGAGTACATCTGGATCGACGGATGCAACGGACTCCGCAGTAAAACCAAGGTATGCCACGCTCCTCGGCCGCTCTGTGTGCCGCGGGTGCGGAACCCACCACCGCGGCACTGGCTCGACTCGTGCTGACACTGGCCACCGCGACAGACCCTCACCCAGAAGCCCTCCTCGATCGACGATCTTCCTGAGTGGAACTTTGACGGCTCCTCCACCGGCCAGGCCCCCGGCGAGGACTCCGACGTCTACCTGCGCCCCGTCGCCATCTTCCCTGACCCTTTCCGTCGCGGTGACAACATCCTCGTCCTCTCCGAGTGCTGGAACGCCGACGGCACCCCCAACAAGTTCAACCACCGCCACGAGTGTGCCAAGCTCATGGGGGCCCACAAGAACCACGTCCCCTGGTTCGGTCTCGAGCAGGAGTACACCCTTTTCGACGAGTTCGGTGCTCCCTACGGCTGGCCTAGGGGCGGTTTCCCCGGTCCCCAGGGTCCGTACTACTGTGGTGTCGGCACCGGCAAGGTCTACTGCCGCGACATCGTCGAGGCCCACTACCGCGCCTGCATGTTCGCCGGCGTGACCATTTCCGGAATCAACGCCGAGGTGCTTCCGTCCCAGTGGGAGTTCCAGATTGGACCCTGCGAGGGTATCGACAGTAAGTTTTCACGTCCGTGAGGCGCTGTGGAATACCGAGCTGACACAACCTCGCAGTGGGTGACCATCTTTGGATCGCTCGATATATCTTGCTCAGAGTCGCCGAGGGCTTTGGTGTCAAGATCTCTTTCCACCCCAAGCCCATCCCCGGCGACTGGAACGGATCCGGCCTCCACACCAACTTCTCGACCGCCGCAATGCGTACCGAGGGTGGCATGAAGGTGATCCACGAGGCCATTGCCAAGCTCGAGAAGCGCCACAAGGAGCACATTGCCGTCTACGGCGATGACAACTCTCTCCGTCTGACCGGAAAGCACGAGACTGGGAACATCGAAGCCTTCTCCTTCGGTATTGCGGACCGTGGCTCCTCGATCAGAATCCCCCGGTCATGCGCCAAGGACGGCTACGGATACTTTGAGGACCGCCGACCCGCCTCCAACGCGTGCCCGTATCAGATCACCGCCATCATGGTTGAGACTTGCTGCGGTGCTATCTGATTGTTCTTGGATGTATAGGGAAGGCGGAGGCGGTGCGTGTGGTAAGTCCTTGAGATCCGCCTCTAAGGCCATGGGTGTATTTGGGATTGGATTTGGAATCGTCGCAGTGTGGGTAGATCTCGACCGTTTCTAGGCCAGATGTGCATCTACACTGCGACTTTAGATAGAAAATGGGAAATCTAAGGGATAACTTTTTCCACACGTTCGTTCGAGACAGCGTTGCGCGCATATGTAACCAGATTCCAGCAAAGAATTCCGCACTTTTCATTCCGCCCATCTCGAGGCCGGCGAAATGGTTGGCTTGCTGGCTGAACGTGATTAGAGGGGGCGGGAATTTTCCGAGATGCCCCGAAGATTTCCACACTTTGCACATGACGCTGCATCACGTACATACGTAGGGGCGGGGGTGTCGGGACGGCTATCTTGTCTACATATCTATCTTGACAGATAGATAAACGACCAGCGACAAGGCACCGGGAGCAGGGAGGGGGGGAGGATCCGATCCGCCACGACCACGGTGGCGAGGGATGGCCGGCTGGGCGCGAGGATGGCCATATGTGGACGGCGCACCCGAGCGGCGCACAGGAAGAACTCAACATATCACACCTACATTATTAGATACAAGACTACGTAGCACGGGGCCGGGAGACGGCCTTATACAGAAGAGTATTTTTCTTGTCTAACTACTCATTATTAATCGCTTCACTTCGCTCGTCACGTGGTATCACCCTCGTTCCTCGGGCTGACATTGCCAAAGGCAAAAATTCGTAGACTATGTACCAAGACGCGACACGGCTGGTACGCAGGGGCTGCCAATACCTCAGCACCAGGCGATGACAGTATTTCAGCGAATATCATCAAGGTGTTCTAGCAATATGGCACAAACAGCGGATCGTGCAGCTTGTTCGGGCGTGCATCCGGCTCGGCGACCACCCCGAACCATGGGAAACGGCAAGAGGAGTGGTCATCCCCAAGCCAGGGAAGTCGGACTACTCCAGGGTCCGCGCCTACCCCGAGTGATCTCCCTCGGACCTCCTGGACGTCATCAGTCGAACGAACAGCGGGCCCACCTGATTGCCGACCACCTGGAGCGAAGGAAAGCGAGAGGTCTGCACGACGGCCAGTTTTGGTGTCGGAAACGGAGGACCTGCGTGGATCGATGTCAGCAGTGGCGGCCCTGGTGAACTGCACTCAGCAAACGTGGGGGGGGGAGAAGGAAGTGGCGGGGGCCCTGTTCATTGACGTCAAGTCGGCATTCAACAACGTGAGAAAGGCGCACTTGGGGAAGACGTCTGGAGGCACTCGAAATGCAGCTTCGTGTCAGACCGCCAGGTGAAACCCGTCCGCGACGGAGGTGGCGGAGGCGAACCCAGTGGACACGGGCATCCCTCAGCGATCCCCAGCGGCACCGGTCCTCTCCATCACGTACCTGCCGGATATCTTCGATGAGGCCGAGAGGGCAGTTCCGGGCATCAGAGGGCTATCGTTTGTGGACGACATTGGATGGTGGGTGAACGGGGAGTGTGGCGAGGCAGTGACGGCCAAAACTACCCGGAGCAGCAGTGACATCCACTGGCCGGGCAGCAAAAAACGGAGTGGCCCCCGACCACGGGAAAGCAGAGACGGCGATCTCTCTCGCAGAAAAAATACCCCTTCCACGGCAACGGTGAAGGTTGCCAGCAACACCGTCCCATTCAACAAGGAAGTGCCGCGATGGCTTGGGGTCTGGCTGGATTCCCAGCTCACTCTCAAGGACAACCACGCTATTCAGCTGAAGAACGGGAAGAACGCGATAGCACGCCTCCGCCGGCTCGCGGGGCGGATAGGTCTTCCGCCGGCCAGCTACTGGGAGGCCATGACGGCACGCACTCAGTCGGTCACCATGCTCGGATCAGAGCAGCGGTGGGAGCGGGACCAGACACGGGTCATCATCGGTCACGGAAATGAGACGAAACTGCTGACCAACCAAGAAACGCGCGACCACAGGCTGCTTACGGGCAACCTGCCTGGGGACCCTGTCAATGGAATCGGAGCTCAGGCCAGCAGCAGCCCAGTTGGAGAACAGGCAGTGGCGGTTTGAAGTACGGTTGCTCAGCCTACCGCAGGGCGACCAGGCTAGGGAGATTGCCAGCGCCCCAGCAGTGGCCGGGCGAAGACTCGCGAACGCCCTCGCATGCGCGTGCGGGACGGAGTGCACAGTTTTGATAGAGGAACCAGAGACCCCTCGACGCGGAACCGCTACAGGGGGAGGAGGCCGAGGCAGAGAAATCGCGGCCCGGACTCACCATATCGACGGAACGGGCCACGACTGGGCGATGGAGCCGCAGGCTACGTGGTGGGGTGGAAGGAGTCCGGTCCTGGGTGGGTATCAAAACCCACATGGGACGCGATCAGAGGCCTACGACACGGAGTGCGCTGCCCGTGCTAGGGTGCTGGAAACGGCTTCGAGAAGACAGACGGTCCCAGAATGAGTCACGATCATCACCGATGCACAGGCGGCCATCAGACGGATGGCCTCGGAGGAGCCTGGCTCCAGCCAGATGTACGCGCTGCAGACAAGGAAGCACATCGCGGCGCTACGGAGGGCCAAGATGAACACCACCATCGAGATTTCGGTGCCGCTCCCTAGATCCCTCGCGCACCTAAAGCGCGAGATCACGGGTAAGAAGTGGGCGGAAGCACGGCGATGTGCTGGAGGCCAGACCTCCAAGAAGAAGCACGCCGTACGGGATGCCGGGAAGCCAGAAGCCCGACAGCACGGTTGCGGGTAGCTCCAATAGGCTCGTTTCGAGGCACTGCCTAGATATCCGGGCAGTACGGAAGGAAGCAGGAGAGGGAAGCACCGGTTCACGGTCCGGAACCTTCTTGCCGATAGGAGGTGCAGCCAGGCGGTATGTCCTCGACTTCCTCTCCACTACGGATGGCCCCGGCTGAGGAAGACGCGGGGAGCGAGGCGTTGGAATGGGAGTGTAGGGAGTGTAGGGAGTGGGAGGAGGAGGGGAGGGCGGAGGAGCTGGGTGCCGGGAAAGGACAACCGCTCCTCCTCCCCACACTCTCCTACATGGCATCCGCAGACAAGAACTAGGGGGTGGGCCGTGCTTCCTTTTGCCACCCTCTCGTTTCTTTCCTTTGTTCCCCACTCTCGTTCGGTCTTTTCTTCTCCTTTGTAATTTCCTTGGTGCGCACCTCATCTTCGTGGGACAGGCCTGGGCGGAGAGCAAAGGAGAGCTTGCAACGTGCCGCCACCGCGCGAACAGCGGACGGGAAAAACAGAAGGAAAAAAAATGTACGCCGCCATAGTCTACATGGGCTGAATGCGAGTATGATTAAACCCAGATGCATTCCCGACGCTGCTCACAAGCTATCACTCATCGCGTAAAATCAAATCGTGAAAATCGAGCGGGAAATATCGCTGCCGACTCTTGCTCGAGCCACGGCCTCTCCGGAAGTGAGCGTCTTACCCGCCTGTGGCAAGCTCAGGAGTAGTAGACCGGCATGACCGATCAGGCGCGGGCGACGAGTGGTTGGAGCGGCGGCCGGGAAATCCGTCAAACGTCATCATAAACCGACTTCGACGGCAGTTCGGGCGGAGCCACGATGTCTACAGAGACGTCGCCGGTCTACCGGCCTGCAGGAGATGCTGGAGCAGGCCCGTCACGCGTGCTCAGGTCCGCTAGCTGGCCGGTGCTCGAACTGTTGTCACTGGCTAACGAACCTAGGTTAACATAGCTCTACAGAATACACGACAACAAATCGTAAAAATCGAGCGGGAAAATAGCGCTGCCGGTCCCTCCCCGGGTCCATAGCCAACATCAGACGCGAGGTTGCCGGGAAAAAGTGGGACTAGGCGCGGGACTGGTCGGAGAAGAGGATCAAGAAGAAGAAGAAGTACAAGATGCCGGAAAGGCTGCGGCAAAATGCAGCGGTAGCGCGAGGGCCAAAAAGGCTGGCACAGCGATCCCATCAGCTCAGAACAGAGCACTGCCGCGCAGGGCAATACCCAGAATGGACGAAGAACACGGATACGGCGGCATGCGGGCGGTGCCAGGGCAAGAGACAGACACGAAACCACCTGTTTAAGGAATGTAAGCAGTGGAAGCCGCAGCAGAAGACCCTGTGGACGGAGGTACGAAAGGAGACAGGAAAAGGGAGAGACCGCTTCACGATCCGGGACCTGTTCGCAGATGAGCGATGCGCCGGCGCGATCTTGAAATCTTTTGCGAACCACGAAGGTGGGGAGCAGGGTGGGGCCCGAGGGCGGGGACAGAGAAGAGGAAAGCGGAAGCGTGGAAGGGGTCGAGGAACTGGGGGACGAAAGGGACGAAGGGTGGAGGGGGATCGGCGGACGGGGGGAGGCTTGGCATGGGTCCACACTCTCTCCCGCTGTAACTCGTTTAGCGCATCTTCTGATCCTTTTCTTTTTCTTCTTTCTTTTCCTACCGGGAATGGCCAGGCGGGGGCAGGGGGAATTGCCACGGGCCGCCGGCGGACTGCGCGAGGTCGCGGCGGACGGTGAACAGGAAAGGTCTGCATATAACATCTCCATGATCCAATAGGGTCGCATGGGATCAATGGATCATCATCGTCGTCGTCATTATCGCTGCCGGCTCTAGCTCGAACCACGGCCTCTACGGGGAAGCGAGTGCCTTTGCCACCTGTGACAAGCTCAGGAGTAGACCGGCATGACCGATCAGGCGCGGGCGACAAGTGGTTCGAACGGCGGCCGGGAAAGTCGTCAAGTCATCATAAACCGACTTCGACGGCAGTTCGGGCCGAGGAGTTGGCGGTCTGCCCACCTGTAGGAGGTGTCGGAGCAGGCCAACACGTGTACCCAGGTCCGCCAGCAGGCTGGTGCTCGAACTGTTGCCGGCCGAAGCCTCGTATTCACGACGCTGGTCACTAGCTATCACTCATCGTGTAAAACTTAATCGGTGTCGGGAGTGCGGTGTAGTATGGTTGGGGAATCGACACCTTTTCGACCACATTTTCAACCCCGGCTTTTCTCCTCCACCACAACATCTAAATTTAAACAGACGATTGGGCGGCGATAGAGCAGCATCGATAGTAGGTCCGCTCAATCCCCCCCAAAAATTAAAGGGCGTGGTGAATTAAAATGTGGCGGTCAAAGATGAGCAGTTTGTGTGGTGAGGGTCTAAGATGTCGCACTAGCGCCCACCCTAACAAGTGCTCTAGCCATGTCCGGAATACAGCTAAGCCATTTTAGGTAATACGAGTGCTGGTGAATGAAGCCAGAATAGAATGACTAACCAGAGTGCAAGGGGTACATCGATAACAGTGCCCTACCGATGCCACCATAACAGTTTTCGACATCTGTCTACCACTTGCTCTTATCCACCACCTGTCTGTGTCCTTTATATACACGTTCTGTGAATTCCTCTGTACCATAGCTCATTCCATCAGAGTACGCTTCTATTGTACGTTCACAGCGTTTGTAATAGCGGTGGATTGAGGAAGTAGAAACAGAGTCCAAAGCCTTTGGGGATCAGTGGCCCTTAATCCTTCGAAAGAATAGCTGCAGTTTCTCCCCGTGAATACCATTTTGCTCCACGCCAAAATCTCTCGATGAAATTCATTTCGCGGTGAGATTTTTGGACAGAAGATGCACGGGTGATTCGCAGCAGCCAGCTTCTCCCTCAAGCTTGCCCCTTTTGTTCCCGGAAGTCCCGCTGGGTAGCCAGCATGGCGCCAGCCATGCTGGGGCCCACAAACCACGCCCGCGGAGGGGCAAACTTTCCATTCCCCTTTGGCTCGCCTCGCAACTTCAGCTCCTTATGCGTATCTGAAAAGAAAAAAAAACCACCCACCTGCGGCAGTCCACGGTTGTAGTAAAATCCCATCCGTCACGCTTCTTGGGGCTGCTTTCCTCCAGGACTGAGGTTCAGCATCGTGCCCGAAAGAGCAGTGGTTTGGCCGCATTGTCGAACGCAAAGAGTGCTTGGGCAGCCAGGGAAAGCCTAACGGAAAATCGGTAGAGCTATACGTAGCATATGGTCGACCATTCTTTCGCTCGCCCACCACTCAGCGCATTATATCTAGAGATAGCACGGACACGGCGCGAGGGGTCCCGGCGGGTTATCGGTTTCAGCTGATGCGTACTTTGGGGCAATGGTGTAAAGTTGTAAAAATCCGCTAAGTGATGGTACGGGTGCGAAAGGTGTGTCCCGGTAGTACTGGACCCGAAGCCCCCGCATCGCGACGTCTTACATGAAATTTCATCACTTACTTGTTACCATCTTAATTCATCACTCGCTGCTTAGTCACTCGCCAAACAATTGTCGTGCAGGTGTCGACCAAAAGTGTCCCCAACCCGGCACGAGCTCTGACTATGTAAGTATACAGTATGACACACGACAACAATCGTGAAAATCGAGCGGGAAATACATATCGCTGCCGGCGCATGCTCGAAGCGGGGCCTCGACGGAGAAGCGAGTATCTTTCCCACCTGTGACTAGACCGGCATGACCGATCAGGCGCGGACGACGAGTAGTTCGAGCGAGCGGCGGCCGGGAAAGTCGTCAAACGTCATCATACACCGACTTCGATGGCAATTCAAGCCGAACCACGATCTCTGCAGAGAAGTTACCGGTCTGCCCGCCTGCAAGCGGTGGAACGGAAGCATGTACGTGCCCATGAACAGAGCCGGCAAGAAGCGTGCAGAGGAGTGTTTGCGTGGACTCAGGCAGTGGCAATCAACCAAAACACGAGCAACACTTTTATTCGTCAGGAAGATGGAAAGATACAACATACAAACCGCAAAAGCAAAGTCAATCTTGCAGTACTACCAAAAAAATTAACCCCCAAGATACTCCTCCAATTCCCCACCGCGTCGTGTAACAATCCCACGTTTCTGCTCCCAGTATTTCCTCCTCCAGAATGAAAGCACGAATTGCGAAGAATCAAGTGCCAATCCCGCTTCGACCGGCCCCCGCCGTCAAATCCCTCCCCCTCCGACCGTGGGGATCCGAGTCTCAGACCTACCTTCCACTTTCAATCGTGGCTCCACATCATTGGCCATCAGATGCTTCGAATCGCAGAAGGGGGGTGCATCTGGCATCGTAAGGTTGTCCTCATCGTCGTCTTCCAACTTGATCCGCGGGAAATCCTGGTCAATGGGCGTCTTGTCGGGTCTCCGGGTAGGCAGTCGCCCGGACCTCAACCGCACCAGGAACTTCTTGAGTAAGGTCGTCGATATGGCGGGTACGCCTTGCAAATTTGCCTTCACTCTCATGTTTGTATCCTCCGTGAGAAAGATAGCTGGCTGAGCGCCGTATCCGATAACACCCTTGGTTGCGAACGCTTGACGACGGGACTCCGCTTGGTGGCGCGTAGTCTGGATGGCATCATAAGTTTTGTCGATCTCGTTCTCCTCCCGCTTCACCTTCTCCCTGAAGAATCCGGCCTTGGTCACGTCGTTTCCCGTCGCAGTGACGATCCGGACGTTTGCATTATCGGCGATTGCCTTGCTTATGGCGATCAGGGCGCTCTTAGTCGGGTTCCCGATGGAAGCATTGTTCCCGAGACCCGATAATTCGGTGATCACTACACGCCCAATTAGTACCCGGCCAAGGGGGAAGATGGAACTCCGCGGCTTGACTTACCAGAGTTTGGGATAATCACCGCCCATCTTTCCCTAATGATTAGGTTGAAAGTCTCCAAGTGACCGACAAGAAGATTTGTATCGACAACAAACGCAGTGATCTCCGGATCCAAGGCCTCGGGACCTCTGACTATCGCAAACCGGGACACCTCGGCAATCGCTTCAGGTGTAATCACGTGGCCTGCTATCCCGGTTTGCAGTTGAGTTCCCAGCTGGCGTTTCCTCTGCTTGGGCTCGTTGGGCTTGGGTACCATAACATAACCATCTTCATCCGAGCTGTGTTCGGTCTTCATCATGTCAACATCCTCATCCTCATCATCCACCTGCGACCCCTCGCGCTTGATCTGCGTCGCCGCCGCCGCCCGCTTCCGTGCCTGTTCCATGCGTTCCGCCAATGCAGGATGGAGAGTAAATATTCTAGTGTTCGCATCGTATATCATCCAGTCACCCGCAGCGCAGATCCTCAAGGCCAGCCATAAAATGCGCTCGCGGCGGATATTGGTCATCGACGACAGTTCTTGGGTGCGCTCCTCATTGTCGATCTGCGCGTCATCAAACCAACGATCCGGAAAGTATCTCTCAGCCCAGTCAAAACCCCGTAGACCGTAGTCCTCAGGAAGCGGCCTGCCCACACCCTTTCTGGAAACCGGGAAGGTGTTGGCCTCGATCTTCTCCGCAGGACCGTCAAAGTTCAGACGCATGTCGTTGAGCATGGTTACCAACGGCCACCAGGGAAACTCTTTCTCTATCAGACGCATGGCTGGGATAGAGCCGGTAAGATGCGTAACAAAGACCATCCACGCGTGGATATGAGGCAAGGTGTTAGCATCGTTAAGACGATCGAGCGCAAGATTGAGAACGGTGAACGCTAGGCGTTTGGAAAAACTGAAGGATATCTCTAGGATGGACTGGGTAAGACCAGCGCTTTCCGGATCCACTAATTTCTCCTCTGCCTCATACGTAGGGTAGACGTGCTTCCCGCTCGTTCCGTATATAGGAAGCAAGGTGGCGATCGCCTCGGCTTCAGAGTCGACGGGCGGTGCCTGCTCCACCCCTCCGTCGCTAGCGACGCCCGCCCCGCCAGACGCGTGGATCCTCCGGCCTTCGTTCCAGGCTTTCCGAAGAAAACTATCCCGTGCACCGTACTGGTAAAGAGCAGTAATGTTGCAGACGGACATGTAGAAACCCCGAACCTATCCAGTTATTAGCACCGTGTTCACTCCCGCTTCACCGCCCAAAACTAACCTTCCATTTCGCCTGAGGTCCGCTGATGTGTTTACGGAGGAGGTCCAAAAATCCACACAGAGCGGGGTCGAACTTCTCGAACTCGATGTGACAGAATGTGACGGAGTGCAGCTGTATGAACAAGGCGTCGAATGCCTGCCTTCTACCACTAAACACGTCCGAGTTGAAGATGGGATCAAAGACCATTAAGATCGATTCCCGCGCGGAGCCGAAGGGCTGAGTAACACCGAGAGCCTTGCAGTAATAAAAGAATTGTTGCAAGATGTTGGGCCTCGCCAAGATTGCGAGGTGGTGATAGATTCTGCCTACGCCTGGCGTCTTATCCGCGACCTTGCTGTACCAGAACGTCGCTACGTTCTGCCAGACTTCCCTGTCACGTACGTCGTCATCCTCGATCGCCATCCTGTAACGCCCTAGGTCCCCCATGCACTCAATCCAGGTATCCTCGAAAGCGGGCACCGTTTCGTACAAAAGAGCCATCATCGAGTAAGCCAGGTAGATGAAAGCCAACATATGCTCCAGTGAAAGGGGCAGGCGATGGCGCAGCAGCTCTAGGAAATTATGGATCCCATGGAGCCACATCCTGGATGGCATGGCGTACACCCGCGCGAGTCTTTTCAAAGGGGGACTAGCGGACGGGTGCTGTGAGGCTAGAAAAAAATCGTGATGCTCGTTGAGCAGGGTACGATGTAGGGCGGTTAATGCTTGCCTGGAATTCGTCAGTTCCTAGCCGGCGCAGAACCCACCGATCCGCACTTACCATTGCTCGTTACTCAACTGCTGCGACTTGCTGGCCATCTCCAAGGAAGCTTGGTATTGCTTCGCATCGACTTCAGAACACTTCGCTTCTACCATGATCAAGCCGGCGTAGATGCCCTTAACCTCGGCAGTGAGTTGTTCGGCACTGATGGGTTTGGTTACTGGCTGTAGCACAAGGCGCGGCTGATCTTCGTTCGCGTTCGTCGCGGAAGCCGTCACTACTGGCGCGAGGGGGAGAAGACAGTTTTCCATTCTTGCTTCACGTGTCTCGCCGCAGGGCCAATAGCGTTGCGCAATACTGAACGGCGTCGTCTCGGTCAGGATCGAACAGGTGTTTGTGACCTCTGTCGAACGCGGAATTCGGTTCTATCTGTTGTTGTTGTTGCTGCTGCTGCTGCGGATGCTTAGAGCGGTGTCAGAGAGCCGTCATACGACCGATCGCGATGCGCGGTCCACATACCGTTTGTTCGCGCTGCTTCGGTGATGCCCGAGACCTTCGCTCTCTGTAGCAGCCCCAAATGCGGGTTGCGGTTCCGACTCCGAATGCTGCGGTTGGGTGGTTGTGTAGTTGCTGTGAATTGTTCTCCCTGGAGCCGATCCCTGTCGCAACGCGGAGCGAGAGCTTTCTAGTCGTCAAACCGGCGCGCGATCTCGAGCTGGTGCTGTGAGGGTCTGATGGTAGAAAGGCGAACTGCAATCTTGTATGCTATCGAGTCTTCGACGTTGGTGCTTGGAGGAGGGTTATCGCAGAGCGTGAGGTGTATGAGACGCTGAGTGCGCACAGTAACAAGGCTTTCGTGCGAAGACTGCGTACCAGGTTTGTTAGCACACTCTGAGCGAAGGAGCGCCGCTAGCCGAGCGTGTATTACAAATGTAGCAAGGCCAGTGCGGGGCGCAGCTAGCGCGAGTGCGCACACATCCGGATGAGGGAGGCGTCCAAACGACGTGTGCCATCGCACAGCGCCGTCCTGATACAGCTGGCGCACTCACGCCGGCGACGTGAACGTCGCGGTGGCGGCGGCGTCCAGACCTGTCCAGGCGCCGGATACCACACATCCGTCGTCCCTATCATCGCCCGATGTGCTGCTCGTGCTGGGCACGTCGATGATGATGATGATGATGATTCATTGATCGTGTGCGACGCTATTGGATCATGACGATATTAAGTGCTGCGCACGTCTGGAACGGAGGAAGCAGGCGAGTAAGCACGCCGACGAGTGAGCCCGCAAGCAGTGCGCCAGGCGAGGCGTCAGGCGAGAAGGAGCGCACCGACGGGTGACCCACCGGGCGAGGCGACAAGCAACCTGTCGGGTGAGGTCGGGCAAGCCGCCGGCGAGCGGAAGGAATGAGCGCGCCGACGGGCGAGCCGCTAGGAATCCGTCAGGCGAGGGGTCGGGCATGCGGCGAAGGAGATACGGATGGCGGGGAGGATTGGGCGTGTTCGTGTGTGGCGGTAGGGGAGCGCGGGAGTGCAGCTGGCGGACTTGGTACGACGAAGGCGAAGGTACGGTGGCGACGAGGACATGGTGTCTGCGGATGAGGAGTGAAGATTGGAGGTTGCTGTGCTGCCGGTGGATGGTGGCGTGGGATGGGAAGGAGGAAGGAGGGAAAGAAATAGGAAATGAGGGAGGAGGGAGGGAGGAGGGAAGGGAAGGAGGGAAGGGAGGGAGGGAAGGAGGGAAGGCAGGGAGGAAGGGGATCCTGAGTGCATTGCCATGCCCGCGACGGGTCACAAGCGATTGATGATCGAACAGAAAAGGCTGAGTTACATGTGCTCCCTCCTCGCTCTGGGAGGGGCCGGCCAGCTGCCCCCCGCGAAGAGGACTGTTATCAAGAGGGGAAAAATAAATGCTAGTGTGTGATGCCGTCCCGTATTGGGGGGGGATGGGGGGACGCTCACTGCCGATTCGACGGCAGATGGCTGAGGATAGTACATAGGCTACATGCTACGGCCATGGATGTCGAGCTGTACGGTCTAGGATTGGGTGCAATCGCACATCAGGTTGGTGCTACGGGAACAATACGCATCACGGCTGCGCTATCGAAAAAGCTGTCACGGTGGCCGCAGCGAGACCGCCAGCGGGGCTTCAGGTAGCGGGACGGACACGGAGACGAGTGGCACGCGGCGAGCGGGCGAGGACACGGCACGACAAGAGCGGCAGCAAGAGAGCTTCTATGGCTGGGCGGGACAAGACTGACGAAACAGACGGGTTGTTGCGCAGCGAAGAAGGCTCCGTGTCCAGAGTATATTATGTGGCAGGATGTCTGCCGCCCCGCGTTAACGACGCTCAAGCTTGTAGGTACCGACTTACTCGTCTAAATCCGGCGGGTGGGCTTCCTTCTTTCCGCCTCCCCCGATCCACCGCGACGACGAGGCAGCAGCATTTGCATTCAGCCCGTCCTGCAGACAGCAGAGAAAGCACTACGCTCGAATGCTTTCCATACGCCAACCTGCCCGCCGGAGACTGTGACGGCAATGCCCCCGCGTTGGACCCAGTCTTCTGGGGTTCCGCCGGAATCCCACGCAAGGAAACTCGGCGTCGGCTCAGTCGTTCGGCGCAAGGAAAACGGGCGCTGCATGCAAGCAACCGAGTAGCTGTGTGGCGATGATTGCCGCAGGGCATAGTTGATCCGGTACGAGGCGTGGGGCGGCGGTCGGGAGGGGAGGACGGCAGACGGGGCGCTGTGCATGGCGTGCAGGGGCGAGGCGCTGCTGGACGGTGCGGCGGGCTTCGAATCAGCGCACCGCCATTCATCGACCGAGCCGGGGAAGCAGTTTCTCTACCTTCTGTTCAATCCATCCGCCTGCAGCTCACCAACCCGACCCCGCACACAGCTCCACACGTGCGTGTGCCTTTATACTCTATATACACAGCGGACGACGTTGGTCAGCGCACATACCACTCCCAACGCGAAGCGCACAGGCGTACATGTGCATGTAGTACATACTATGTACCTAGATAGACGAAAGGACGGGATCTCCTGTTGGGCGCTTCCAGAAAACTGTACTCCAACATCGAGTGACAATGACCGAGATTGCGCCACTCTTTAATTGAATCCGAGTGCTCGTCACCTCGCTTGGGGTAAAAAAAGGATCGTTCGTGTTTAACAGGTCGTCGATGGGGTGCGCCATTGTCTCGTCGCCCAGCCTCGACTGGCCTCCATAACCTCACTCCAGTCCGCATCGCAGCGTCCGTTGCGGCGATAATGGCAATGGCAGTGGCGGCAGTAGTGGTGGTAGTGTCGATACGGACGAGGGGCTCCTTTTTGCTTGTGAAAACAAGTTGTCGCCACGACACAGGATACTAGTGCCGCCGGCGGAGCGAACTTCGAGCGTGTGGGACCGAGCTGTCGCTGCTATGAAGGGGGAAAACGTGTGGAATTGAAAGCATGTACATAGAAGAGAGTGTGGTGTGGGGAGAAAAGAGTGTGTGGAAGGGAAAGGGAAAAGCGGAGAAGAGGGCGCGTCGCGATAACTAGTACATCGTCACGTGCGCTTAACTTTTCGCATGCCAAAATCTCGCTTCGCGCTAGGTATGTATCTATCTGTCCAACATCTGGACGCATCTGCCACAATGCACTAAATTAAACCGGCGTCACGTGAAGCGCAGGATCGCGATGCAGATGGTGGATCCCGGTCCTCGACCCGCCGGCCCCGATCCGCGTCCGGGAAGGAAAAGGAGATGTCTGCGGACGGCAACGCAGGAGGAAAGCTTACTCTCACCATTGCTGGCAACTCCGGAGTCCCGCCGGAGGTGGTGCCCAGGCAGCTTCGAACGATCGCCAGTCGCTGCCATTCCTTCCGCAAAGACCGCGGTACGACATACCTAGATACCCACTCCAGCACCACCAAGTATCACCCCCCTCCCATCCATCCACCGTTTTTCGTCTCGGAATATATAGCTGACCGCACAGCGTCCATCTACCGGCACAGTATCGACAAGTTCGTCAGCCGTATCGAGAAGCGTTACGTGGCGTTCCCGGACTTCATCGAGAAGCGTTACGTGGCGTTCCCGGACTCCATCGAGAGGCTTGAGCCGTGCATGGCCACGGCGTTTGGATCAGGGCGACGATACCTGGCAGACTCTACTGGCTGTGCGTGCCGCAACTGCTCTAATCTTCGAAGACGTTCACACTACCGATTGCGAGTATGAAAAGCTGGTCAGCCTCATGGATACTTTGAGCAAGGATATTCGCGTTGTCATGAATTCGGATGCTACGTAAGTATCACCCAGTGGCCCGATGTGGTGAAGCGTAAGCACGTGGGTTGTGTGTGTATTTCCTCATCTGACGGACTATATATTGCAGGAGGCCCAAATGAATATGGTACGGTACGCCTTTCCTCTCGCGCGCGATACATATCTTGAGAAGGTGGTCGCCATCCCACGCACACTGCGCCGTCCTCAATATACGCGAAACTCACCCCCGCCTTCGTCGCCATTTCCACAACAAACCGCCCCAAGTCAGAAGCATACCCGAATCACAACAGCTCCGTGCCATCGCAACGCAGCGGAAGTTCCTTCGCAACGATGGCTCCGTCCCGGCTCCTGTCCACTGCGAGTGCGAATTTGGTATGCTACTTCAACAACCCAACGGTGGCCTCCGACGAGATACCTCCGAGGACATCCCGCGGGCGCCAAACAAACACAGCAACCGGAAGTACTACATCCGAGGATGCCACGGCAAACGGTACTCCCCGTGGGTATTACCTCCATCCGACCAGCAAGTTGTTCAAGCACTCTCCAAGAAAGCATACCTCGCTACACTGCCGAACTGTCGGTCTGGAAGGGCGCGGCAAGACCTACATGGACGCAATAGTGATACCCCCCGTGCCTTGACCGATGTACTCTAGAGGGTGTTTCCGAGAACAAGACCGAGGGGACTGGCCGAGATGTGGCGCTGAGGGTGTTTAAGCGTGATTTTGGTGGATCATGATGGTTGCCTTTCTTCTGCCTCGTCGGTTGACTTGCTGTTTTCTCCCCCATGGACGAGTAGCTCCTTCGCCTCGCATGGTATGTAGACAGCCACTAGCCAACAGTTGAGCCCCGCTATCAATGCCACTTAGTGGCAAGTTATCTGCGGTCAAAGCCCACCGCTAGGTGGAAGGTCGCAGTTGGCTACTGTATAGAAGGGGGGGTAAAATAAATGATATGGGGGGATCTCGAACGAGAGATAGTAGTGTACATACATGAATACCGGTTTCGCCGCATGGTTCTCTGTCACTGCTTTTGTTGCAAAGTGCGAGTACATACAGATTTAATAGGGAGAGAGCGGGCGAGGGATCGATTGGCGCCACCGCCATTAATAAAAATAGACGGTAAATAAATTCGAGTCTCTGCCAGTAAAGGGAAAATAACGAATCATTCACTTCGAATGACTAGTCAATAAGTGTGAGTGATTAGCTATGTACCTATGTTAACCTAAAACTGAAGTGATTTCACACCGTATCATTTCTATGGTACCTACATACGCACTTACCCACGCCTTACTTATTAGGTAGACGTTACGCTACGCTCGTGCATACAAGGACTGGAGTCATGAAGAGCAAAATAGCACACCCGTACCCATTGGCCGACCAACCCATCCACACCTAACCCCCACAGTTTTTTAAAACGGAAAAGCAGGAGCACAACAAGACGAGAGAAGCAGGGAGAAACGGAAAACCAGAGCAGCGGGGGTAAAAAAGAGAGAGTGACTCGTTGGTACGTGCAACGTGGACACAATCCTTCCTAACGGCCGGCAAAGGAGGAGGGACGCAGTGGGACGGGGGCACGGAATACGCCACCGTAGAACGGAATACCATTGCCCTGGAAGGACATGAGGGAGCCGTATGCACGGAGATCTCGGATCAAACGTCGGTGCTCGTCCAGCAGGGATGGCTGGTGCAAGTGTGGTCGTAACCAGTAGTTGGCGTCGGCGTGGCTAAAGCTGCGTGACTGCAGGTGAATGGTACTCTGCGAGAAGAACACTGTGACTGCCGAGGGTAAGACGGTTGTGCGTGATCCCGTTGGGCAGGTCGATTGAAGGTTCCCAGCCCCCCGCCGCTCCGACAGGAGTATCGGCCGCTGGACACGTTCGCGAATTCGAGGGGAATGATCGAGGGTGACCTGTGTCCGTCAAATGCACTTGATAACGGAGATGAGTCAGCGGCGCAGTCAGAAGCACTTACTGGCGGAGTACGATGAATGGAGCTGGGCAAGGAAATGTGAGGGTTAGCGGCACCGTCATAAACGCGTGGTGACGGGGAACAGTAGACGGAGCTAGACCAGAAGATCATACACAGACCTTGAATAACCATCTGGGATGCCCTCACCCTCCTCCATACAATTATAGACCGCCTGGTGATTATCGTTGCAGCCAGATGTGTTAAAGGAAGCTTCCGAATCGCCCGGTACGTTAATGGCGCGTACACGATGAAGTACCCGATCAGTAGTTGCGGCACTCTCCGTACGTATTGGCGGCGAGTGATCGTGCGGGAAGTGGGTTGATCGGGGGTGGCATTTCCGGTGTAGGTTTCCGCCTTCTTGAGATCTTTCAGACCTACCTACCCCATCTCGTTCCGTTACCGCCATCCAAACCGAAATGTGACAAATTCCCGACGGTAAAGTTTCGTAACACCCCCTGCTACAGCGTCGGCTCCGCAGATTGTGGAGTTGCCGTCTTCAACGTTCTGGAAGCAGAACAGCAATGCCATCTTCTCATCCATCAAGATCACACGTCGACGTTTGCAAAAGAGCTGGTGAAGAGATCCCTGTCCCGACCCTTGATAGAGTTCCGCACCATACTGGCGTCTTTGTACACCATGAGCTCCCCTCCGCCACCTGTGCAGCCTCAAGAATTGTCATGTCGACTCTTGCCGGAAAAGGATATCGTAGGAACGCGGCTGTGGATGATTGCCAACACCACTGGTGCAATCGGTGCGATTATGTGAGTGCAGATAGGTCCAAGCGCGGACATCGGCCTCGTTGCTCATCGTGACTGCGTGTCCAGTTGCAAGCGCCCGGAGGATAGGGTGCTAATCCTTTCGGTGCTGGAGTCGACCACTTGCGAAATGACGACGATGTAGTTCAAGAGTCTGGCAATATGGTGAAGGTGGGAATCGTCGGCTGTGCGGGTCAGTCAGTGTCGGGGAAATGTTACGAGAAAGGTTTAGTACATACGCACTGGAGGGTGGCGGGGGGTAAGGGACTCCCACAGGGATCTCTGACGCTGGGAGAAAACTGCTTATCGGGCAAGACTCCGACTAGACATCTGGGAAGAGATTCGGCCGTGGGTGTTTGGGAGAGACACATGTCTCTGATTGGAGCGTGACAGTGCTAGCCTAGCGGATAGAAATGCTGTAATGGATTTCACTCCGAACGTGTTTTGGCAAGTGGAGGATGAGGTGGGAACAAGTAGGAGAGGTGCGGTTGTAGTTCAGTAAGGAGAGAAAGACCCGGGAGTGGACTGTTTTGGAGGTATCGAACTGTGGCTGATAACTGTCAGGGGTCAAGCGCCACCGATCGCGGTGTCTTTTTCCATAGAAAGCTATGGGACCTTTTACTCAGCTTAGCGCCCTCGTGACTAATCTTCCCATTAGTCAGACTCTCTTAGTAACCTCTGCACGTGACAATTCCTAACGCGTTGATTTTTTTTTTGTTCATTCATTACTCGCGTGCGACCTATGGAGATCATGGCGAGATTATATACAGTCCATTTCCTGTCCGCTGTCCGCGCAGTGGCGGCACGTTGCTAGCACCCCTTTGCCCTCCGCCCAGGCCTGTCCCGAGAAGATTTTTTTTTTTTTTTTTTTGTTTATTCATTACTCGTGTAGATCATGACGAGGGGCGTGAGCCCATATGTACAGTCCGGCTCCCCGCTGCAGTCCGCGTGTAGCGGCACGGTGCAAGCTTCCCTTTTTGCCCTCCGCCCAGGCCTGTCCCAAGAAGAAGTATGGCGCACCAAACTGAAATGACAAAGGAAATGACAAAAGAAAAAGAGAGCCGCGACCGCCCGCTACTCCTCTCCCGCCGATACCATGAACCGGGGGGTAGGGAGGAACAGTTGCTGTTCATCCCCGGCGTCCCCCTCCTCCTCGGCACCCAGCACTTGCGCCTCCGTCTCCATTTCCTCTTCCCGCTCCCTCCTCTCCCGGAGCTCCCATTCCGACGCCTCACTCCCCTCGGCGTCTGTTTCCACCGCCGGCACTATCTTCCCTACGTCTGTCGAGGAGAGGAAGTCCAGCACGGCTCGGCTGCACCCACTCTCGGCGAACAGCTCGTGCGCTTTCTACCGCTACCTCCCACAGGCACTGATCAACATTGCTGTACTTGTTGCCCCAACACGAAGTTTCTCTTTGGCATGATAGGATTCCATCCCATTCTTCAGTTGTGATCGGCAGCCAGTATGTCGCGGAACATCTATCTTCTAGAGAAGATGGAAAAACAGACATCCCCCTGCCCCGAATCAACACTCTCCTCACCCAATTGAAAGTCCGCCTGCGCTGAGAATTGTGGATATGTGGATAGGGAAATCTCCCGCTACATGATGGATCTGTCTTCGTCAGTAATGGGTCACCTGCGCTCGCTCCCCTTCAGCTACTCTTACCGGCTAGAACTTCGAGGTCTGGGCGCGGAAATATATGCGCTAGGAAGCGTATGTTGTGAAATACGCTTGGCACATACGCTACAGAACATACGCTCGAAAAGAACAGGCCCTTATGTATGAATGCAGACATGCAATGCGATGAACGATACGGACGCGTAGCGCTGCAAACCCATCACGAAATATTGCCAGACATTTTGACAGGAGTTCACCATCTGAGAATGGCACCCGACCAGATCCGCAAACTAAACCATTGCTCCAACATTCCAATCCCGCGATCACACGTAGTATACCAATGTACAAAGTTGCAGAGACTAAGCTGTCTGAGATGCTGCGGCATTGTTACCGCCGCCGGCTAATATTCGGTCATGCTTACTTACATAATCCAGTCCATGCAGTGTAGACTATCGGTACCCGTTCCGACACCAGACAGAGCCAATCCAGATTATTCGATTTTTTTTTGTTTGCTCACACTCGCATTCAGCCTACGTAGACTATGGCGGCCTACATTTTACCCAGTTCCCGTCCGGTGTCTGCGCGGTGGCGGCACCTTGCAAGTTCCCCTTTGCCCTCCGCCCAGGCCTTTCCCGAAGATATAGAAAACCAAAGAAATGACAAAGCAAAGACAAAGGAAATCGTTGGAGAACCTCCGCCTAGTCCTACCTCTTTCCTGCGGAAACCATGAAGGAAGGGGTGGGGAGGAACAGTGGTAGTTCCTCAACCTCTCCCCCCCAACTCCTCGGCTCCAGCCTCCTCTCTCTACGGGCTGACACGTCCGCTCCCTTTCCCACCTCTCCTCTGTCTCTCAGTCTGAGTGCTCGGCTCCGACCCTTTTTTGGGTTTGCGTACCTTTTGCGGCCTGATGTCCCTGTTACCGCCGATGAGACGGTCACAGAGATGCCGCCCCTGCCCCTCTCTTCTCTCCTTTCCCGTTGGGCTTCCTCTCAACTGTCTTCCATCCCTCATCCGTGTCGTCATGGTGAGGTGCGGGCCCTGCGGCCGTGACGGATGTTGATGGCGGGGGTTGTGCGGGGTCGGTTTCCAAATCCGCATGCACCGAGTGCATGATAATTGGTGTGGGGGAGGGTATCCCTCAGTTGCTTCGCCGGCTGGTGCGGGGTTTGAGGCCCCGTCCTTTCCGCTTTGGCCGCGAAGATGGTGTCGATGGAGTAGGCGGCATCGGCTGTGTAGCTGGCATTGGCGTTTGCTTCCGGAGTGTCCGGTTCTCCTCTGTAAGCTTATCGGTTCGCTCATTCACCGCAACCATAAGGACCTTGGGGTCCTCCATCTTGCGCGCTGTCTCTTTTGCCGCCGACAAACGAATTTTGACGGCTGCTTACTGCTTTCCGATGTCGTCGTATGCGATCGTAATCTCGGAGCCGAAGTAGGACTGAAGCGTTATTGTTTGCAGTTCGAGGTTTTGCACAACAGTCTGGGAGGCGATGTTGTCGCCACTTCCGACGTCGGAGCGATCGTCTTCCTCCATGGGTAGTGATGCGGTGGAGGGGAGCAGTGCACTGGCGAGCCAGATGACTGAGGCGACCGCACCAGATTATTCGAATGGGGCGCATAAAACATCTTCAAGACCCTTTCCCCTTCGTGTTTCATTCTTCCATTCTCCCTCCGCCACAGTTTCGTTCCGCCTCTCCCAGCATGTTTCACCTCCTCCAGGGTGTTTCGCCTCCTACCCAGCGTGTCCCGCCTTGGACCCTGATTGAGACTCATTCGCTCCTCAGCCTGTGTCTTCTGCGGAGGTCGGGCTACCAGTCGACCATCAAATCTGGCGATGTCTGCAGACAGCAGCAAGATCGATCGCGGGCACAACAACGACGTCAACGCTACCGTCCGGGCACTGCTAGATATCCACCCATCAGCTGCCAGAATACATAAGCTACTGGGTTTGTGCATTTTGATGACCTCCAAATACCGCATACCACCACGTATACCTGAACACCGAGTCACCATCGGCAAAACCAGAAAATACCATGTTCCCAACATCAGGCCGATCGATGATATTGGATCACCAGAGACCAGATCTGTCCTCCAAGCCCGCATCGATATGGTCATCACGGTCCCTCTCGTTCCGATATGCATAGGCAACGTTGCCGGCAAGAAGGCTGATATATATTCAACCTAGGAAGGTTATCGAGCGTATACCGACGGGATAATATTAGACCGTGTGAAATAATAACAGGTGTAGGTGTCTTACATAATGAGATCTTTGAAGGGAGCAGTAGATACTCACGCAACAGCGTTGACTCCATTATTGTACCCGCCATCGATCTTGCTGCTATCTGCAGGCATCACTAGGTTTGGTAGCTCGACCTCTACGAGAGGCATAGGCTGAGGCTGAGCAGTGAGAGATCTCAAACCGGGACCAAGGCGAAACATTCCGTGGAGGAGGCGAGACGGTCTTGGAAGAGGCGGAACCTTCTGTGGCAGAGGGAGAGTGGAAGAGTCAAACACAATGGGGAAAAGGTGAAGGGCGTCAATAGTCGATGTATCCAGCCGGATGGCTTGGCAACGCACGTGCCAAGCTACCGACGCTAGTCATCTACTACCATGTAGATACATATAAGTATGTAAGTTCATACTTAAGTACCTACTAGATGCTTCCGCGCCTGCTCCCCACCAGCATCACACTCGTTCCTCATCTGTCTCGTTGTCACCACTTTCCACCACTTTCCACCACTCCCACTACTTACCATTAACTCTATACCTACTACTGCGCGTCAGACGTTGCAAGCCATCACCGCTTCAACCGCTCTGTTGCGTCTCGCCGAGTGCATCGCTGTCAAGAGGGGAGTCCTGCATCGTACCACTGTCTGCTATTTGCATCTCGGAGAGATAATTCCAGATTTGGTCTTATTTTCTGTCATGTCACGCACTACCCTCTCGCGTCGCCCCGCGAGAGCCTATTCCGCAAATCACAAAGCTGCAATGCGACTCCCCTGACGGGCGACTACGGCGTGCGATCACCTCACGACAAGGACTGCATGCGATACAATTGGCATTGCTCATTGCTTGAGGCTACCTGTTCGCACGAAGGAGCGCGTAGCGTCGCTGCCCGCCAATCCTCTTCCTTTACTCCTTCCAGCGAATAGTTTGTTGCCACACTCTTTCCTGACTGCGGTATTTCCTTCCAGTCCCCTTCGCTGATTCCTCCCAGCGAGTAGTCTGTCATCTCTGCACTTCCCCTCCCTTCTTCGTTCAGGGTCTCCAGCGGTCCCCCTTCTCCTGCGCTCTCTTCGGGCTCGCCCATCGAGTGATCGTCCGTGATCGCCTCTGCCGCGCCTGCCCCGTCTTCCCCGAAGGCCGCCTTCGCCAGTTCCGCCGTGTCCACCTCGCCCTTCGTCTCTTCCTCCAAGTCCATCCAGTCTCCCCCTTGCTCTCCTTTCTGTTTCCCTTCTTCTTTTCTTCCCCTCTTGCTGTGCCTGAAGAAATCTAGCAGGTTCTCCTCTTTCTTGGTCACCCTGTTTCCCGCTGCCACCTGCGGAAAGGCTGGTTTTCCGGTACCCTTGCCCTTCCTCTCCCGTCCTCCGGCCTTCCTCTCCGCTACCGCCTTCACTGCAGATTCCAGCAGGTCCTCCACCTGATAGCCTCCCATGAGCGCCTCCAACATCTCCATCCTCTCCTTCTTCTCCCTCTGCCTCATCTCCTCTCTCTGGGCGGCCATCACCTCATGGGCCTCCTTGTTGTCCTCCCTCAGCGCTCTCTGATCCTCCTCTAATCCCCCAGGGCTCTCGTCCTCAAACATCAGGCCGGGTACCACTGGAGCCGGTTGGTGTTTGCGTGGTTTTGTTTAGCGAAGCTGGTGATGAAGTCGAACTCGTTACTCGAATAGGCAATGGATCGTAGGCTTGGCGATTTCAGTAAGATGAGTGTGGTGTGTAAGGTGGGTGGTGAAGTCCTTTCTCCTGTTGATGATGATGATGATGATTCATTAATCGTGTGCGACCCTACTGGATCATGACGATATTATATACAGTCCTTTCCTGTTCACCGTCCGCCGCGACCTCCCACAGTCCGCCGACGGCCCGCGGTAACTCCCCCTGCACCCGCCTGGCCTTCCCACTGAAACTGAAAGAAAAGAGAGAGAGCGAAAAGACAGGAAACACACATAAAGAGAGGAAAAACACATAGAGAGAGGATAGACAAAGGAAAAAACCCCCCCCACACGCCCTTGCCCTACTTCCACCTTCTCATCCCTCCTGTCTCTCAGCCCACTCCTGCCACCGTCGCCTTCGCTCTAGGTCCCACCCTGCTCCCCACCTCTGTGGTCCGTAAGAAGCCCAGGATGGCGCCCGTGCACCGCTCATCTGCGAATAGGTCTCGGATCGCATGGCAGTCCTTCCCTTTCCCTGTCTCCTTTCGTACTTCCGCCCACAGGACCTTCTGCTGCCGCTTCCATTTCCTGCAGTGCTTGAACAAGTGTTCCCTCGTCCTTTCTCCTGTTGTCTTGAGTAGAGTGTTGGCCGCGCGGCGGCCGAGTGCGATCATGTGTTTCCTTTGGGTTGCGACGGGGGGATTATGATGGGGAAACTGTGTCAGTCTTGCGGGCAAGCTGTGATTCCACAAAGGAGGGGAGAAGTATAAAGGAGGGGCGCGGTAAGTCTGGAGATTCTTCTCCACGCAATCTACGTGACCCGGCGCTGCGACCGAACACCTTTTCCCCCCGCGACACTGATCTCCGCCGAGCGGACGGCCAGACCACACGAGACCGTGCTACAGTAAAGACCACCGGGTGGCAGTAGACGAAGACCGCGTAAGACCTAGCACGGCCACACAAGAAGACTGGGAGCACGACGCCTCACCAGCACGAAAGGCTACGCCGAGGGACATCCTTAGACTTCACCTGAAACAGTGGGAAGTACTAGCCTGCGCCAGAGAGCTGAACGAGCACAGCCCGAGAGCCGAATAAACGGAAGCCCTACAGAGTAGCTATGTTGCCTGTCGAGCCCCAGACAGAGAACGGAAATCAGGATCTTGACACAGTGTTTCTCCGACTAGATCGTCCTGTGGTATCCACGCCGTGTCCGTATCCTCAGCTCCCTCCGTTCATCAGCGTCCGGGTACTCAGGCATCACCGCCCTACGGACTACACAGTCAAACCTCCTGAAGTAGCTGTCGAGGTTCTCTCCCGGTGCATCTCAGAGAGGGCTTGACCTTCACCCACGTGGGGCTTCTCATGTCGTGCGGTTCAGTCTCTCCCGGTGTAAGATCCCCCCCTTCGCCCTATACAGGCTCGTCTCCATCTCTTCTTCCTTCTCTTCGTATACAGTCGCTGAAAGCTCCTCGCTATCCCTTCGTTGCTGCTGGCGGTGTGTGTGCTGGCTGGTCGAATAAACCGCTGTTGGGGTTATAGTGGGCGTGGAACTCTAACTTTCGCAAAAAACCCTACGTGGCTTAGTGGTATAAAACTACCCAACAGACACCGTCACAACCTGGAATGGGGGAA
>Ga0307508_10001107_pt1 | contig 31214 bp, 23 predicted proteins | sample 9_EM_MG_FD_203089 | JGI IMG/M metagenome (GOLD analysis project Ga0307508, IMG submission 203089) | Populus trichocarpa ectomycorrhiza microbial communities from riparian zone in the Pacific Northwest, United States - 9_EM | ecosystem: Host-associated > Plants > Roots > Unclassified | place...
ATCGCCGGGGATGGTATGCTTCATAGCGGAAGCGGCTACACCGAATTCGGCGGCTTCCGGCATCTTCATACCAGCTACAAGACCGTAAATAAAGCCGCTGGCGAAAGAATCGCCGCTGCCTACGCGGTCTACGATGCGCACTTCATATTGTTTGGTATGGTAAAACTCGCTGCCGTCGTATACGAGGGCGCTCCAGCCATTGTCGGAGGCGCTATGGCTTTCGCGCAGGGTGGAAGCGATGTACTTGAAACCGAATTTGGCTTTCATTTGCTGGAACACGTCTTTATACCCGTCCAGGTTCAGCTCGCCTTTGGTTACATCCGTGCCTTTGGCTTTAAAGCCCAGGGTGGTATCGGCGTCTTCTTCGTTGCCGATGCACACGTCTACATATTGACAAAGCTTGCCCATCACCTCGCGGGCTTTTTCTTTGGTCCACAGTTTCTTGCGGTAGTTCAAATCGATGCTTGTGGTAATGCCTTTTGCTTTGGCGGCTTTAAGGGCGGCTTCGGTGAGGGCGGCGGCCTTATCGCTCAGGGCAGGGGTGATGCCGGTGGTATGAAACCAGGAAGCGCCTTCCAGTATTTTATCGAAATCAAATTCATTCAGATCCACGTCGGCAATGGAAGCGCCGGCGCGATCATATATTACTTTGGACGCGCGCATGGCAGCGCCTGTTTCAAGAAAATAAATGCCGAGGCGCTTACCGCCGCGGGCTACAAATTGTGTGTCAACACCATAACGGCGCAGGTGATTGATGGCCGCCTGGCCCAGTGAATCGGTCGGAACTTTGCTGACAAAAGTGCCGTTCAAACCATAATTGCAAAGCGCCGCTGCTACATTGGCTTCGCCGCCGCCGTAGGTAACATCAAAACTGTTGGCTTGTTCAAATCGCTGGAAGCCGGGCGTAGACAATCGCATCATAATTTCACCCAGGGTGACAACTTTCTTTGGCATGTCGTTCTGTTGATTTTAAATTAAAAAGGAGTTTTAGAATTATGTTATATCTTGACGGAAAATTCGGTCAAATGTCTTTATAATTTGGGTAAGTAACAAGCATTTATTCAAAAAAGACCGGTAACGATTGCGTAAAAAAAAACGGTGTAATTCTGCATTTTCCAATAACATTGTCCACCGAATAAACATACTGATATGGATAAAAAAGCAGCATTATTAGAATTGATCCCCAAACAAGGGGTATTGCCCTTGTATTTTTACAAAGATCCTGAAGTGAGTGTGGAAGTATTGAAGGCCCTGTACCGGGCGGGTATCCGTACCGTAGAATACACCAACCGCGGCGAAGCGGCCCTGAAAAACTTCGAAAAACTGCGCAAAATAGCCGATACCGAGCTGAAAGGTATGTACCTGGGCATCGGCACCATTAAAAACGGGCAGCAGGCCACCGCCTTTATCAATGCCGGCGCCGATTATATCATCTGTCCGGGCCTGGTGGAAAGCGTAGCCGAAGTAGCTACCAAACACAATATGCTCTGGGCGCCGGGCTGTATGACCCCCACGGAAATCATCCGCGCCGAAGAGCTGGGCGCTAAAATTATCAAGCTTTTCCCCGGCAATATACTGGGACCGGCCTTCCTGTCGGCCATCAAAGAATTGTTTCCCGACCTGCTGTTTATGCCTACCGGCGGGGTAGACCTCGACAAGGAAAACATCGCCGGCTGGTTCAAGGCGGGCGTTTGCGCCGTAGGCATGGGCAGCAAACTAATCAGCAAGCCATTACTGGAACAAAAAGATTACGCAAAAATAGAAACCCTTACAACACAGGTGCTGGATATCATTAAATCCATCGCCCGATAAAAACCGAATCTCCGCATGTTACAGCAAGCCATAGGAAAGTACAGATGGACGATCTGCTCGCTTCTCTTTATTGCCACTACCGTCAATTATCTCGACAGGCAGGTATTGAGCCTGCTGCAGCCGCATCTCGCCGAGAAGTTTCAATGGACCAACAGCGATTATGCCAATATTACGGCGGTTTTTCAATTCATTTACGCCTTCGCCCTCTTATTTGCGGGACGTATTATTGACAAGCTGGGTACAAAAAAAGGATATGCATGGGCTATCATCATCTGGTCGATAGGCGCCATGGTGCATGCTTTGGCCATTCCGATAGGGGCACGGCTTACTTCTGTTTTGGGATGGGCAGGTATCACTGCTTTCTCTGTGTCTGTGCTGGGATTTATGTTTGGCCGCGCTATATTGGCCATCGGAGAAGCCGGTAATTTTCCGGCGGCAATTAAAGCAACCGCAGAGTACTTCCCTAAAAAAGAACGGTCTTTTGCCACGGGGATTTTTAATTCCGGCGCCAACGTCGGCGCCATTCTCGCACCCCTTACTGTTCCCTGGATCAGGCTGAACTGGGGATGGGGCGCCGCATTTATTATTATCGGCGCTATCGGCCTTTTCTGGTTGATTTTCTGGTTTTGGCTCTATGAAAAACCCGAAAAGCAAAAGCGGCTTTCGGCAGCAGAGCTGGCTTATATTAACGGAGGCGAAGAAGAAGCCCCGCCGGCGGTGGTTGCTGAAACCGGGAAAGTATCCTGGTTTAAATTGCTGGGATATAAACAAACCTGGGCCTTTACATTCGGTAAGTTTATGACCGATGGCGTATGGTGGTTCTTTTTATTCTGGCTGCCTGCCTACCTGAAAGCGCAATATGGAATGGTGGATGATGCTATCTCCTTCCCATTGGCCGTTTTATATACGCTGGCTATGGTGGGAAGCGTCATGGGAGGCTGGTTTCCGATGTATTTTATAAAAAAAGGATACAGGGTGTACGACGGACGAATGAGGGCCATGTTTGTCATAGCGCTTATTCCACTTATCGTATTGCTGGCCCAACCCCTGGGTTATATCAGTTTTTGGGTGCCGGTACTTCTTATAGGGCTCGGTACCTCCGCGCACCAGGCATGGTCAGCCAATATATTTACCACGGTATCGGATATGTTCCCTAAAAAAGCTATTGGCTCCGTGGTCGGCATCGGCGGTATGGCCGGCGGTTTGGGCGGCGTTGTGATGTCGAAATTAGGGGGGGGCTTATTTGATCACTACAAAGCGCTCGGGCACATCCAAACCGGGTATACGATTATGTTTACGATATGCGCCCTCGCTTACCTGGTGGCATGGTCTGTTATGAAAGCCCTGGTGCCAAAATACAAGCCGATTGATATCAGCGATCTTGAAGGCAAATAATAATAACGCATTGTTTATATGAAAAATAATATCCTCCTTTTCCTTATCATCGGTTCCCTGCCCGTTTTTGCCCAGCAGCCGCAATGGCAAAACCTGTTCAATGGCAAGGACCTTAGCGGCTGGCGCCAGCTCAATGGCCAGGCTAAATATGAAGTGAAAAACGGCGAAATCGTTGGCACCACCGTGCCCAACCAGCCCAATTCATTCCTGGCCACCGATAAAGACTACGGTGATTTTATACTGGAGCTGGAGTTTAAGGTAGACAGCCCCATGAATTCGGGTATCCAGTTTCGCAGCGAGTCCACGCCCGATTATATGAACGGCCGGGTACATGGCTACCAGGTGGAAATCGATCCCTCGCCGCGCCAATGGTCGGGCGGCATTTACGACGAGGCCCGCCGCCTCTGGCTGTATTCGCTGGAATACAATCCCGCCGCCAAACCCGCTTTTAAAAACGGCGCCTGGAACAAATACCGCATCGAATGCATCGGCACCAGCCTGCGTACCTGGGTAAATGGCGTACCGGCAGCACACGTAGAAGACAATATGACTCCCAAAGGTTTTATTGCCCTGCAGGTACATGCCGTATCCAAACCCACAGATGTGGGCGAGCAGATACGCTGGCGCCATATCCGGATACAAACACAGCGCCTGGCGCCGTCGCCGCCTGATAATATATTTGTATTCAGCACCCTTGTTAATACCATCACCCCCTCAGAAAAAAAGAACGGCTGGCAATTGCTTTGGGATGGCAAAACCACCAATGGCTGGCGCGGGGCGTATAAAGACCATTTTCCCGCCAAGGGCTGGGAAATAAAAGACGGTACCCTGAACGTGCTGGCCTCCACTGGCGCCGAATCGACCAACGGCGGCGATATCGTGACGGATAGGGAATACACCGCTTTCGATTTGCAGTTTGATTTTAAAATAACCGATTCCGCCAACAGCGGTATCAAATACTTTGTGACCGAAACGGAAAACAATGCCGGTTCGGCCATCGGCCTCGAATACCAGGTGCTGGACGATGACAAGCACCCCGACGCCAAACTGGGCGCCGGCGGCAACCGTACCATGGGCTCGCTGTACGACCTGATCCCATCGCTGAAAATTCCGGCCGCCAGGAAGAAGATAGGAGAGTGGAATACCGGCCGCATCGTGGTATACCGCGACGGACGGGTGGAACATTGGCTGAACGGCTATAAAGTGCTGGAATACCAGCGCGGCACCCAGTATTACTATGCCCTGGTGGCCCGCAGCAAATACGAGAAATGGCCCCGCTTTGGAATGGCGCCCAAAGGGCATATCCTGGTGCAGGACCATGGCAACCAGGTGTCTTACCGCAGTATCAGGATAAAAGAATTGTAAATTTTCTTATTTGCTTTTTTGATGCGATATTCGTGAAGCGCCTAAACCGCCGCTTGTTCATATGTCGTTGGGTATATCTTGTTTCCTTATTGACGATGATGTGGATGACCAGGATATTTTTATACTTGCCCTGGCAGAAGTGGATAGATCTATCCGCTGCGAAGTGGCCAGCGATAGCATAGACGCGCTCAAAAGACTTAGCAACAAAGAGCTCCGCCCCGATTATATTTTTCTTGATCTCAATATGCCGCGCATGAACGGCAAGCAATGCCTTTCGCAGATCAGGAAGATTGACTTTCTCCGCGATATTCCCGTAATTATTTATTCCACTTCGTCCGACCAGCGCGACAGGACCGAGACGGCGCAGCTGGGAGCGGCCGATTATATCGTCAAGCCCAATACCGTATCCGCCCTTGCCGGTATACTGGCGCAGTTTTTCAAAGTCTCGTCCAAAAATCCGGTGCACAAAGACGAATACCCATAAAAAAGCCGCTCCCTAAGAGCGGCCCCGAAAAAAGACCTAAGCTTCTTAACATCACACGGCCTGGTCTTTTTCCTTCTTATTACCACTATTATCTATAAACTCCGGTTGGTAATCATTTGAATGTCTCATATATCCTCCAAAAAATGATGCCATCCAATACCCGCTGTGGCAAGTCTACATACGCCGGCACCCGCTTCCGCTACTGTCCCCTTTTTTCCCCGCCGCTGCCCCATATATGACGCTATTATTAAAATACCCGCTTTCTGTAAAACTGGCATGCATTTTCCCCTGTTATAAAGACTTTTAATTGTTTTCCCTCATTTAAACCCATCAAGGATGAAAACAAAAACAGCAAAAACCAAAAAAGCCGCTTCTGTTCCCGGCAGGGATGCCATACAGCAACAGGGCGCCGCCACCAGTCTCGCCGATTCGAAACAGGACCAGGAAAAACTTCAGCCCGAGGCCACGATGATTGATCTGCCCGATGTAGAAGACATTCCCGGGCAGGAATACATTAAGCCGCCTACCCTCGAGTCGTTTGTAGACGATACCATTTCTTCGGCCGATGAAGAAGGGCCGGTTCCAACCAAAAAGCGTAAGAACCGCGACAACGATGAGGCCCGGGAAATATTCAAGGAAGAAGACGAGGGACTCAACGACAGCACCGACAGCGAGGACTATAATCTCCGCCGGGCGGAGCTCGACAATACCGACAACGAGGGCGATCCGCTGAATGAAGAAGGTTTTGGAGAAGATCTTAGCGGCGAAGACCTCGATATCCCCGGCGCGGAAGCCGATGACGACAACGAGGAAATAGGCGAGGAAGACGAGGAAAACAACAATTGGAGCCTGGAAGGAGAACAGGAAGACAACGAAATCTCAAAGCACGAATAATATATACGCGAATGTGCGCGAATGAATGCCAATGAATGCCAATGAGCGCGAATGAATGCGAATACATATGCCGGGGATAAGTAAAAATAAGATGACGGTGCCGCAGTGGTTGCCGGAAGGAGAGGGAGAGCTTACGGTGACGGTAAACCGTCATGCGCTTACCTTTACGCACCTGGATAAGCTATACTGGCCAAAAGAAAAGATCACCAAAAGGGATTTGCTGAATTATTACCATGCCGTTGCGCCCTATATGCTTCCGTACCTAAAGGACAGGCCGCAATCGCTCAACCGCCATCCCAATGGTATCACGGCCCCGGCTTTTTACCAGAAGAATGTGGGCGATAAAATTCCCGGCTGGATAACAACCCATGAATATCAAAGCGAATCGGAAGACAAGACCATTCATTTCCTGGTGTGTAAAGACGAAGCGTCCCTGTTATACATGGCCTCGCAGGGTTGTATTGAAATCAATCCCTGGCACAGCCGCGTGCAGTCGCCCGATAATCCCGACTGGTGCGTTATCGATCTCGACCCCGATGGCAACAGCTTTAACGAAGTGGTAGAAGCCGCCCTGGTAACAAAGCAGGTGCTGGATAATATAAAAGTGCCGGCTTATTGCAAAACCTCGGGCGCTACGGGTATGCATATATTGATACCGCTGGGCGCCCGGTATAGCTATGACCAGTCGCGTATGCTGGCCCAGCTGATTGTAACGATGGTGCATGAGCAGCTTCCTTCCTTTACCAGCCTGGAGCGATCGCCGTCGAAACGAAAAGGAAAGCTTTACCTGGATTACCTGCAAAACCGTTCCATTCAAACCATTGCTGCGCCTTACTCCGTGCGCCCGCGGCCCGGGGCCACCGTATCGGCCCCGCTGCATTGGGAAGAAGTAAAAAAAGGATTACTGCCTAAAAGCTTCACCATGTTCAATATCCTTGCCCGTATTAAAAGCGAAGGCGATCCCATTGCGCCTGTTTTAAAAAAAGGCATCCACCTTGAAAAAGCCCTTCGCGCCATGCAGTCCATGCATGTATAAGCACGGTTAACAGGAAGATGATTCATGCGCTGCTGTGTTTTATTTGTCGGCCTCGTTTGCCTCGGATATTCTTTTCGCCGCTTCATCGTCTTTCCTGATATAGGGACGGATGATAAGGCGGTTTCCTTTATCATACATAATATAATTCCATACCCAGTTGGCAAATACGAGCAGCTTATTACGGAAACTGATAAGATAATTGATGTGTACAAAAAGCCATATCCACCATGCCGGGCGGCCACCGAAATGAATGTTGCGCGGTAAATCTGCTACCGCCTTTCCGCGGCCGATGGTAGCGAGATCTCCCTTATTGCGGTAATGGAAGGGTGGTGCTGTCTTTCCCTGGTGCAGGTTCCACAGGTGCTTTCCCATATATTTTCCCATTTGTATCGCCGGTTGCGCTACACCGGGATGCCCCTTCGGGTATTCACTGGTTTTCATGGCCGATACATCGCCGATAGCAAAGATATTATTGCTGCCAATGACGCGGCAATTGGTATCCGTGAGCAATTTTGAACGTTCCGTCCATTCCGGTTTTATACCATTCAGCACATCGCCCATCACTCCGGCCGACCAGATAACGGTTTGCGTAGCGATCATTTCCCCGCTCTTCATGGTGATGGTTTGCCCGTCGTAGCCGGCTACCATCGTGTTTAGCTTTATCTGCACCCCCATTTTTTCGAGGCTTTTGCGCGCGGTATTTCCGGCCTGCTCCGACAGTGCGGGCAATACCCGGTCCACGCCCTCGACCAGGTATATTTTCATGGCCGAAAAATCGAGCCCGGGATAATCCTTGGGCAATACGTGTTTGCGTAGCTCCGACAGGGCGCCGGCCATTTCCACGCCCGTGGGGCCTGCGCCGGTAATAACGATGGTCATCAGCCTTTCACGGAGCGTGGTATCATTCGTCAGGCTGGCCCATTCAAACAGCTGCATCAGGTGACTGCGCACGTTAAGCGCATCGGGCACCGATTTAAGCGGCAGCGAATACCGGCGTATCTGTTCGTTGCCAAAGAAATTCGATTTCATACCATTGGCAATAACAAGGTAGTCGTACCGCAGCGATCCCACCACGGTCTGGATCATATTATTGCCGGGGTCTACCGATAGCACACGCAGCATCCTGAAATGAAAATCGGCGCGCTTATAAAATAGTTTCCTGAGCGGCCCCGCTATCGCATCGGGCTGCAGCCCGGCAGTAGCCACCTGGTACAGCAGGGGCTGAAACGTATGGTAATTCCTTTTGTCGAATAGCACCACCTGGAAACGGTCTTTGGGAAGACTGCGCATCATATTAATACCGCCAAACCCGCCGCCGATAATAACTACCCGGGGTTTGCCGGTATCGGGGATATTTATTTGATATGCCGCGAGATTATCCATCGGAAAAAAGTTTTTTAGAATAACTAAAAAAGCGGGCTAGCCATAAACACAAACTCCCGGTGGAAGGACCGGGAGTATTGTGTTGGTTATGGTTCTGCGAAACAAGATGGGGAAATTATTCCTCATTCTGTTGCTGCGCCTCGTATACCCTCAGCTTATTATAAAGTGTCTTGCGATCGATTTTAAGTATTTCGGCGGCCCGGGTTTTATTAAACCGCACCTGCCGCAGCACATTCATAATGGTTTCATATTCTGCCTGCGAAGCGGCGTTTTTCAGGTCCGGTTCGCCATTTCCCGCTGTAAATGCCGGAACGGCGGGCCGTATCAGCTCTTCGCGCTTATGGCTGTTGAGGGGCGTTCCCTGCTCATTGGTGATCTCCCAGGGCAGCGTATTGCTTTTAATAAGTCCCCCGGTGGTAAGCAGGGCGGCGCGGCGGATAACATTCTTAAACTCGCGCAGGTTGCCCGGCCACTGGTAGCTGATAAACAGCTGCATGACTTCGTCTTCAAACCCGTCGATGGTCTTATTCAGCTCTGCACAGGCCTTGTCCATAAAGAACTGGGCAAACAGCGGGATATCTTTTTTGCGCTCCCGCAGGGGAGGGATATTGATGGAGAATTCGTTGAAACGGTGGTAGAGGTCTTCCCTGAACTTGCCGCGGCGATAAGCTTCCTGCAGGTTTTCATTGGAAGCCACGATGATGCGGATATCCAAATCCATCTCTTTGGTGCCGCCTACACGTTTAAACTTGCGCTCCTGTATCACCCGCAGCAGCGACGCCTGTATTTCAACCGAAAGATTGGCTACCTCATCCAGGAAAAGCGTACCGCCGTTGGCCATTTCAAAATGGCCTTCTTTTTCACCCATGGCGCCTGTAAAAGCGCCTTTGACGTGCCCGAAGAGTTCGCTGCCCGCCAACTCTTTGGACAGGGTGCCGCAATCAAGCGCAATAAAAGGCTTGCCGCGGCGGCTGCTGTATTCGTGAATGGTTTTGGCCATTACCTCTTTGCCTGTTCCGCTCTCGCCATAAAGGATAATGCTGTAATTGGTAGGGCCCAGCAGCTCTATCTGCTGGTACAATTCCCGCGTGGAGGGGTCCTGCCCGATCATATATTGGCCGTTGGCAACCGCTTTTTCAATTTTACGTGGCCCGGGAGCGCTTTCCGCCACGGCAACGGGGGCGGCCACGGGATCAGTGATTGTATTGGCTGTATAGGGAGCGCCCTGTGTTTCAAAGGCTTTGTTGATCACATTCAATACCTCTTCGGGTATCAGCGGTTTGGTGATATAATCGAAGGCGCCGTGCTTAATGACCTCCACGGCTGTTTTGATATCGGAATACCCGGTAATGATGATAACGATAGCGCGGGAATTGATTTCCTTGATCTTTTTAAGCACCTCGCGGCCTTCCTTGTCTCCCAGCCGGAAATCACACAATACCAGGTCAAACGACTCATCTTTGAATTTGGCGATTCCCTTATTACCGGTAAAGGCGCAATCTGTTTCAAAACCCTTGCGCTGCAGGAACCTTCCCAGCAGGTTGCACATATCCATGTCGTCGTCAATGATAAGAATTCGTTTCATAAATATTCGAGATTATCGGCCTGTTAAAATAAATTACATGGAGCACAGCAGGTGCGGCTGGTAAATCAAGGAAGGATAATGGACAAGGGGCCCGGGCCCTCTATAAAATTAAGAATATATCTTCTCTTAATCAACAACATTGCCAGTCTTTGGGCCGGCGAAAAAATTCATAACACCTTAGAAAATAGAAAACTATGACTTATTCTACCCATTAAAACAATTACTATGCCTGTTTTTGACACCCGGTTACGATATTACCCGTTTCACGGGGGCGGGTTTGTAGCAAATATTTCACAGCTGGTCATTTCTTTCCACTAAAACCTTTCTCAAATGGCCATTGCTGCCGCCTTGGAGGGCCATGGTATAGGAATTGAATAAGTAGCAGCAAACGAAGAGGTTAAGAATTTAAACGTTAAGTTTTCTTCATAGGTGACGGGTATTGGTTTTGGGTTAAAAAAGAGGATACTATCAGTATCCTCTTCTCTTTTTTATAGCTTCTTCTTTCAATATATCTCATTGTTTTTTTTGTAACGGGACCTGTTTGCTACAAATAAAATGTTACAATTTAAATTGTAACATTTTATTTGTAGCATTATTTTAATTCAAGGAAATAATAAGGCCTGTATTCGGGCTTGGGAGGGAAAATAACCTTACCTATCCTGCCGAGCAGCTGCTTCCAGGAAAAAGTTTTCCTGGTGGATACGGAGCTGAAATAATCTGCTTTCAATATTTTGAATCGCACCAGCACCAGCTGCTCCCGGGCCATCCGGCGGATGTCTTCCGACAGCTCTTCCAGCCCATTGATTTCTTCGGGGTCGGTTACGATGGAAGCGCGGCCCGAAACACGTAGAAAATAATGTTTCCCCTTACGGAAAAAATCAAGGCGGGCGGGGAACTCGCGGTCGAATTCCTGTAATGACTGGGTGGGGCGATGGAGGAAAAACCAGACCTGGCCTACTTCGTCCACATCCAACGCGGTCACTACGGTGGAGGGCAGCCTCAGCACCGAATTATTCTGGCTAAAAAATAAAGCGCTTCCAATCGCGCTTATCTTTTCCCGCAGAAAGCCAAGATGTGTATAAGTGGATGTTGACATAAAGAGGACGTTTACCCAATACTTTTTAAAAAATGTACCAGACGCTTCAGCCAGCATTTGCTTTACCGGCGTGGAAAAAAATGCACGATATGCGGCGCTTTTGCATGAAAATGATAATTGAGTTTTTTTTATACATCGTATCTGCGCTAAAAACGGTCCGTTACGGTCATGGCATCCTTTTCACCTTCCTCTATACATGCAGGCTACATCCTATTCATTATCACATAAGGAGTTATTGAAGGCGGGCAAAGACGCCCGGGGTGCGGCGCTGGCCGCCCGGCTGGTATATGTGTCAGACAGTAAACCGGGCATTAGCCGGCAACGGAAGGGGAAGGGCTTTGCCTACCTGCTGGGCAACAAACCGGTGACCGGCCAAAAGCTCATGGAGCGGATAAAAAAACTGGCGATACCCCCGGCATGGACCGGCGTATGGATCTGTTCGCACGAAAACGGTCATATACAGGCTACCGGCTTCGATGTGCGCGGCCGCAAGCAATACCGCTATCATCCGCAATGGAGCGTATTGCGCAACGAAACCAAGTTCCATCACCTCTACGAATTTGGAAAAGCCCTGCCGCAGCTCCGCAAAAAGCTGGAGGCGGATATGGCTGCCCGCGAGCTGACAGAGCAAAAGGTCATTGCCACCGTTATCTGCGTGATGGAAAAGACTTATATACGCATTGGCAGCAACGAGTATGAAAAAATGTATGGCTCCTATGGGCTTACAACATTTAAAGACAAGCACCTGCAGGTAAAAGGCGATAAAATACAATTCATGTTTACGGGCAAAAAAGGCATCGGGCACAGTATCAGCCTGCGCAATAAAAGGCTGGCGCGGGTGCTCAAAGCCTGCCAGGATATACCCGGCAAGGAATTGTTCCAGTATTATGATGCGGAAGGTAACCATAAAGCCATCGATTCGGGTATGGTAAACGGTTATATCAAGGAGGCCGCCGGCGGCGATTTCACCGCGAAAGATTTTCGCACCTGGGCAGGCTCGCTGCAGGTGCTGCATGCGTTTTGTACATTGGGAGAGGCAGCTTCTGCCAGGGACTGTAAGAAAAAAGTGCTCGAAGCCATCGACCAGGTAAGCAGGCAGCTAGGTAATACCCGTACCGTGTGCAGGAAATATTATATTCATCCCGGCCTTATTCAATTGTATGAAGAAAACAAGCTGCTCACGCACCTGCGTGCGCTGAAAACACCAGGGGAACAAACCGCTAAGGCCGGGCTGACGGCCGATGAAAGCGTAATGATGAAAATACTCAGGAAGCTGGTGCAGGACAGTTGGCAGTTGGCAGTTGACAGTTGACAGCAGATCGACACAAACGTCTGTCAACCATCAACTGCCAACTGTCAACCGCCTTTCACGCTCTTCGTATGATGCCCAGCAATAATGCTACGATTGCCAGTACGATTAAAATATGAATAAGCCCAGTAGCGCTGTAGACGAATACGCCCAGCAGCCAGCCGATAATAAGTATAACGGCGATCAGGTATAATAAGCTTCTCATTGTAAGATGGTTTATCTGTAAATAAATGGTGTTTATCGTATGTACCTGAAATAAAAACCCTGCCGGAGTATAAATCAGGGAAAATCAGCGTATAATTTCCTGAACCGGTTTTCTTCGTGGAAATTAATACCCGGATTCCCGGGAAAAGCGCACCACGCGGGCTGGCACATTCTTCCTTTGACTGATAATTATGACATTTTTAAAAAAAGCCTGGGGCCTGCTCAAAACAACGTTCGACGAGTTCTCGCAGGACAATGCGCTCAAACTAAGCGCTTCATTGGCCTATTTCACCGTGTTCTCGCTGGGCCCGCTGCTTATTATCATTATATCGCTCAGCGGGCTGATTTTAGGCAGGGCTGCGGTAGAAGGAAGAATATATGCGCAGTTGAAGGGATTGATAGGAGGGGAAGCATCCCTGCAGGTAGAAGAAATCATCCGCAACATCCAGCAAACGCAGAATACGGTGGCCGGCGCTATTATCGGTTTTGGCATTTTACTACTGGGCGCTACCGGTGTGTTTACCGAAATACAGGGGTCCATCAATTATATCTGGAGCCTTAAAACAAAGCCCAAAAAAGGCTGGCTGAAAATCATTGTCAACCGCTTGCTTTCTTTTTCACTGGTGGTAGCCCTCAGTTTCCTCCTGATGGTATCGCTTGTTGTTAACGCTATTATGGATGTGCTGAATGAAAATTTAGCCCGCTATTTTGTCAACAAAACGGTGGACTTTGTTTACATCGTCAATATCATCCTTATCCTGGTGGTCACCACCAGCCTGTTTGCCGTTATATTCAAAGTGCTGCCCGACGCGCGCATCCGGTGGAAGGATGCTTTTGTGGGCGCAGGCTTTACCGCCCTGCTGTTCCTGCTGGGTAAAGCGCTTATCGGGTTGTACCTCGGCAAATCGAAAATAGGATTGACATATGGGGCTTCCGCCTCGGTTATCATTATCCTTACCTGGGTGTATTATGCATCCATTATCCTGTATTTCGGCGCCGAGTTTACCAAGGTATATACCATGCGTTTTGGCAGCGGTATCAGTCCGGGCGACAGCGCCGTATTTATTGTTAAGCGTGAGGCGAAGGAAATTTCTCCGGAGCCGCTAACACCACCCCCGGTGGAAAAAGCCTAACCCGTTGAGTGACAATTTTTATCGACTGGCACAACATTTTCAGCTGTTACCACAACCATCATTTATAAACTAAACGATCGCGTATGAAGAACCTGTCAAAACCTATTTTTATTTTTGGTTGTATCAGCGTATTGATATCGCTGGTTGGTTTTGTAATGCAAAGAGCGCAAAACCCGGCAGGTATATATATATACTATATCGGTCTGGTGGGAGGTGCCATATTCTGGGTATGGAACATCATTCATGTGGCTGCCAACAGCGAGCTGAGGGGCTACCAGAAAATGTTCTGGCTTATCATCGTAATTTCGGTACCGGTGATGGGCGGGTTTATCTACCTGCTCATGCACCAGCGCAATAACCGGATAGTTACTTAAAGGGAAGCTCGCGGCTCGTTTCATCCCGCTTTCTTTCTCTTTCCTCCCAGGCTTGCCTTGAGCTGCTCCATGAGGTCCTTGGTGTCTGAATGCACCACCTTCATTGCCGGTGGTTTTATCTTCTGCCCCTTTGCCTTGGCGCGGATTAGTTTCATCAGGTTGTCGGAATAGGTATCCTTATAAGCGGATATATCAAATGCTTCGGTAAGCGAATTAATCAGCTCTATCGCCATTTTCAGCTCCGGCGCTTTGGGCGTGCTGTCGGGCACCTTCAATTCCTTTGTGTCGCGTATTTCTTCTGCGAACCTTATTTTATTTAATACCAGCACATCCTCCACGCATTTCACCAGGCAAAGGCTTTCCCTGGCGCGTATGACGATACTGCCCAGCCCGGCCTTGCCGGTTTTTTTAAGGGCATCTCTTAATAGCACGTAGGCGCGGGCGCCGCCTTTTTCGGGCTCCAGGTAATAGGGCGTTTCGAAATAAATACTTTCAATATCGCCTTCATCTACAAATGATTTTATATCGATGGACTTTGTTTTTTCGGGACTGGCTTTCTGAAAATCTTCGTCTGTCAATACAACATATTTATCGTTGTACTTATATCCCTTGATAATATTAGCCCAGGCTACTTCTTTGCCTGTTTTCTCGTTGATGCGCTGGAATTTGATATGCGAATGGTCTTTTTTGTCCAGCATATCAAGATCCAGGCTGCTGTCCTGTACCGCCGAATACATTTTTACGGGAATGTTTACCAACCCAAACCCGATGGCGCCTGTCCAAATGGCTTTCATGGTGTTGTTTTTTACTGATAGTGTTGAAACTTTTGTGCCAACGTTGCCGGTTCCCGCCACGGCTGTAGAGCCAATTACCCGGCTTTGGGGCGGAAATTCACCCGCAAAACAGGGCTTTCTGCGGGGGCATAACAATTGAAACAGTAGGAGTGAACCAAATTGTTGATCATGAAATCTTGTAACAGAAAACTACGAAATGGCATGCTGGCCCTGGGTTTGGCGATATTGATCGCTCCGGGTGTTTTTGCACAGGAGCCCCAGACTGCCAGTGAACCCACCCCTACTACCAAGTTTGGTATTAAAGGTGGGGTGAACCTGACCAATCTGTACGTAAGCGACGTCAAGGACGAAAATATGAAAGTAGGTTTCAACGCCGGTGTATTTGCAAAAGTTCCTATGTCGAGAGTCGTTTCTCTTCAACCGGAATTATTGTATTCGCAGAAAGGCTCCAAACTTACCTACGACAATGTTTTCGGTAGCGGTGAATACCGTTTTAACCTGAACTACGTCGAATTGCCGCTGTCGCTTGTATTCAACGTTGCCAAAAACTTTAACCTGCATGCAGGCGGTTATGCTTCTTACCTGGTAGGCGCCAACATCAAGCAGTTAAAAAGCAATGGCGATATCAATACGATAGCCGATCTAAAGGCGGACGACTTTAACCGGTTCGACTTTGGTTTGTTGGGTGGTTTAGGCGTTGACGTGGACAACTTCACGATTGGCGCACGCTACAATTACGGTTTACGCGATGTAGGTAAATCGGGCAATCTTTCCGGAAATGTGACCAGCGACTCTAAAAACAGCGCTGTAAGCGTATACCTTGGCTTTGGGTTCTAGATGCAGCATAGTTAATCAATCGTTGAATGGGGCGGCCTCTGGCCGCCCCTATTTTTTACGCTACCACCTTTTCGAACTGAAGCATAAACGTGGTTCCCTGGTTGGGCATCGACTGCACTTCGATGGAAGCCTTGTGCGATTGTATGATATTAAGCGTAGCGGCCAGTCCCAGCCCCATACCATTGCGCTTGGAAGTAAAATAAGGTTCAAACAGGCGTGAAAGGTTTTCCTCGTTGATCCCGCATCCATTGTCTTTGATGTATACCAGGTGTGAATGCGACTCGTTGGCCACCGAAATTTCGAGCACCCCATTGCCTTCTTCCATCGCCTCTACGGCGTTAATGATGATATTGAGGAACGCTATCTTCAGCTTCCCTATATCGGCCATGATATAAGCGGGCTCTTCGGGATACCGGATAGTATAAGTCACCTTTTTCAGGTTTATCCGGTCGAGCGCCACCGTTATGCTTGCATCGATGATTTCCTGCAGCGCTTTTTTCTGTTGCATTATCTCGGTCGGCCGGGCCGAGTCCAGCAGCTCCGATATCAGGGCGCCGATGCGATTGCTGTTGCGGGTAATGATGTCGAGGTAAAGCGGCAGGTCCTGCGGCGCCGTAGGCTCTATCTGGTCAAGGGCCAGCTGTATATTGTTCAGGGGATTTCTCACCTCATGCGCCAGTGTGCGCACCAGACGCCCTGTAGCGCCCAGCTTTTCTATCTGCAGGGTTATTTTTTCCGCTTTTTTCAGGTTGGTGATATCGTGCAGGATACCCTGGGTATATAGACTGCCGTTGAAATCTTTTTCCTGGGAGATGGAGATGATGCAAATCTTTTTTTCCTTGTTTTTTGTCATTACCTCTACCTCCTTATCATTCAGAAAACCGGCATTGTCCAGCTCCTGTCGTACCAGCAGCTGGTTTTCTATGGTCAGCAGGCTGTACAAGCTCATTTCCTGCAGCTCTCCTTTGGTATATCCCAGCAGGATGGAGCTGGCGGGATTCGCATCCCTGAATACCAGGCGTTCATCGGCCAGGAAAACCATGTCCTTCGATTTTTCGAAGATGCCCCGGAATTTCCGTTCATTGGCCCGCAGGTTTTTGGTAGACACAGAGCGTTCCAGCGAATAGCGGATACAGCGTTCCAGCTTCTCGGTATTCAGTTCCGGCTTGAGCAGGTAATCTACCGCACCGGCCTGCATGGCTTCTATATCGATGTATTGATTGCCCTTACCCGTTAGCAGGATGATAGGCTCCTCGCAGTTGCACTGCATCGCTTCTTTCAGCAGGTCGAGGCCTGTTTTGGCGCCCAGCCGGTAGTCTACAAGGTATAAATCGTACCGGGCATTGCACATATGTGCAAGCGCTTCCTGGTATTTATGGCACCAGTCAATAACAAATGTCCGCCCCTCGATGGCCTTTATATACTCGCTCGTAATAAAAAAATCATCTTCGTCGTCGTCTATTATCAGGATGCGGATGGGATTATTGGTAGTAGGCATATGCAAAAATAGTTATTTCAAACGCCGTCCGGTCATTGGTTTTTTAGCTCCCGGTACTGGCTCATTTTATTATAAAGGGTTTTACGATCAATGTTGAGTAGCCTGGCTGCCTTACTTTTATTGAAATTAACTTTTTTCAGGGTTTCCACTATCATTTCATATTCCGCGTCGATACCCGCCTCTTTGAGCGAGCTTTCGCGGCCGTTGTGAACCGGCTTTATCCGCGCGTCGGGTACGGGATGTGGCGATACCAGCGCCTGCTGGTCGTGGCCGGAACGGCGATAGCTTACAATTTCGTGCGGCAGCGACTCGATGCCGATATACTCCGATTCGGTGAGCAGGGTCGCTTTCTTGATGACGTTCTTCAATTCCCGCAGGTTGCCATACCAATGGTAGTTCTTAAAGGCTTCTTCCAGCTCTTCTGTAAAGCCTTTTACGTTCTTGTTCAGCTCTTCATTGGTAAGCCGCAAAAAATGGCGGGCAAAAACCATAATATCCTCCTTACGGTCGCGCAGCGGCGGCACGTCGATGCAGAACTCGTTGAAGCGATGGTATAGATCCTCGCGGAACTTGCCTGCCCGCACGGCGTTCCATAATATTTCATTACTGGCCACGACAATGCGGATATCAAGCTCAATGTCTTTCATACCGCCTACCGCTTTCATTTTTCTTTCCTGTATCACGCGCAGCAGCGATACCTGTATTTCATACGAGAGATTGGATATCTCGTCGAGGAATATAGTACCGCCGTTGGCTATCTCGAAGCTGCCGGGCTTCTGGTTGTGCGCACCGGTGAAAGCGCCTTTTTCATGACCAAACAACTCGCTGCCCGCCAGCTCTTTTGAAAGGGCGCCGCAGTCGATGGCCACAAACGGTTTGTCGCGGCGCTTGCTGCGCTGGTGCAGCTCGCGGGCGATGGCTTCCTTGCCGCTGCCGCTTTCGCCATAAATGATGACGCTGTAGTTGGTGGGCGCTACCAGGTCTACCTGCTTCAGGATATTTTTAAGGGATTGCGCGTCCTCAAAAATATAAGGCGTAATGGCGCTGTACGGGGTCGCTTTCTCTTTTTCACGCACCGCCATGGCGCCGTTGCCATTGGCCGTTGCCGACGGCTTACCCGGCTCCTGCAGGGCTTCCCGGATGGACAACAGTATTTCTTTGGGTAGCAGCGGCTTGGTAAGATAGTCGAGCGCACCCATGCGCATCGCGTTTACCGACGTGCGGATATCGCTGTAGGCGGTAATCATGATTACCGGCATGCCGGGATATAGCTCCATTATCTTTTTCAATACCTCGATGCCGTCCATGTCTTCCAGTCTTACATCGCAAAGCACCAGGTCGGGCTTGTTTTTTTCCAGGTATTGAATGGCCTTTTTGCCGTTATAGAATTCTGCTACCTCAAAGCCGTTTTGCGTGAGGTACCTGTTAAGCAGCGCGCACATATCACGATCGTCATCGATGATAAGAATTTTTGACATATGTCATAAGGTTTTACAGTATTGCAGCTATAGTTAACTCCATATTCCACGCATTTGTGAAATGGGTATTTTCAACAGGTTACGGTATTTGGCCACGGTTCTGCGGGCTACCTGGTAACCTTTTGCCGAGAGAATGGTTACCAGCTCCTTGTCTGTATAAGGCCTGTTTTTGTCTTCGCTTTTAATAACGTCTTCAATGGTATTCTGTATCACCTTGTTGCTGATGGCGTCGCCCTCCTTGTTGGGCAGGCCTTCGGAAAACAGGTCTTTCAGCAGAATGGTGCCGAAAGGCGTTTCTACATACTTGTTGCAGGTAATGCGCGAAACGGTGGAAATATCCAGTCCCACTTTGTCGGCAATGTTTTTTAATATCATCGGTTTCAGCTGCATGATATCGCCTGTCAGGAAATAATTGTACTGCATCTGCACGATGGCCTGCATTACCTTGAGCATATTAGCCTCGCGCAGCTCGATGGCGCTGATAAACCATTGCGCGGCCGACAGCTTGTTGCGAAGGTATTGCCGGGTGGCTTTGTCGGTATGGTCCGTATCGGCAGAATGTACTTTTTCCATCCACGACTGGCTGATATGGAGCGAGGACGAGCGCTGCCTGTACAGGCTTGCTTCGAGGTCTTCGCCGTCGCGCTGCACCACAAAATCGGGTATGATGGAATTATTGACGGCCGATGTTTCCGAAACAGGTTTGGTCTTGAGCGTTGAAATGAGCCGGATGATGATCCTTACCTCGTCTTCCTCCAGCTGCAGCGCATGCTTTATCTTTTCCATATTGCAGGAGCGCAGGTCGGTAAAGAAATCCTCCAGCAGGTGGATGGCCATTTTTACATCCGGCCTTTTGGTGTTCATGCTTTTCAGCTGCAGCAGCAGGCATTCGCGCGCATCGCGCGTACCCACGCCAATGGGTTCGAGCTCTTTAAGATATTTCAGCGCATCTTCTACATCAGACGCCTCTATCCATTGCTTGTTGCGGAAGGAAAACTCGGTGGCCAACGCCTCCGCATCCTGCTCCAGGAAGCCATTGTCATCAAGGGAATCGATCAAAAAGTCGAGCAGCGCGTACTGCTCTTCCGGCAGGGCCACAAAGCGGCATTGCTTTTTTAAATCCTCCCTGAAGTCCTCGGTATCGGCCAGCGGCCTGTCGGGTATCGTTTCGGCCGGCAGGTAGTTTTTATACTCCATTTTATAATCGGGGATATCATCATAGGCATATTCCTCGTATCCCTGGAAATCCTGGATGGCTTCTTTTGAGAACTTATCCGCACCCTCCTCTGTTCCACCGCCGGTTTCTTCCAGCATGGGGTTCTCGTTTATTTCATCCTGGATGCGTTGCTCCAACTCGAGACTGTTTAAATGCAAAAAATGCAACAACTCTATTTGCTGCGGCAGAATTTTGTGTACCTGCTTTTGGGTTTGAACTTGACTCAGCATAACGGGTTGGTTTTATATAGTGTGTGTCGTACAAATACGTAACCAAAAAGACGGACCCCGGGCAATTAGCACTGCTTCAGTTTAAAAATGATTATGTATTAATTTTTTTTAGAAGGCAATAATGCAAAAGCCGTGGAAGAAAGTTCCCGGCAGGGGGAGAAAATTTCCTCCAAAAGGTAGCCATTCATGACCTGGAACGCCGCAGCAGGCCGGCTGCTTTTTTAAGCAGGAAGGGAGCCGCCACACCCGCCAGCCATCTCACGGGACGGATGGCGCCGATGGCTTTTTCGGCCAGCAGGCCGGCGCCCAGTCCTAAACCGGCGCCCAGCAGTGGATTCTTCCTGGCAGGGGCAGACATACGGCTTACAAAGGAAGCGACTTTCGCCACCGGCGCCAGCTGCTTTTTGAAATCCTGCAGGTCTCCCCGCAGTTGATCTTTTTGCCAGGCAGTCAGCAGGGTAAGACGCTGCTCTTCCTGCAGTAAATCATCGTAGCTATGTACAGGTATAGCGTTATTCATATAATTTCCGCACGATAATGTTTTTTAATGGCGCCAGCATCTTCTTACGAAGCAGTACCAGCAGCAGCAATAAGAGTAAAAAGAAACCGCCCACGACAAAATACCCGAGTTGCACGTTATTGGTAAGGCTTCCAATCCACCAGGCCAGCCCCAGCCCCGCAAAGAAGAGCACAAACGTGCACAATATCACCAGAACCACCAGGTAAAAACCCTCGGCGGTGATGGTAGTGGTCTTTTTCGCCGCCTTTACCGTGGTAAGCTGGTAATAGGAGGTAATAAAATCCTCTACGTGCTCTGCAAAGGTTTCCAGCTTGTTTTTTTCCTCTTCCATATGCCTGTTTTGGGTGAAACAATCGTCTTGCAGCGTTCCATTCGTACTAATTAGCGCCAATGAGCGTTTCTAAAAGAACATGCCACGTTTGTAAGGCGGAACGGGGCATGCATCCCTGTACGGGGAATACTGGTAAAGAAATACGGGAAAAAAACGCTACAATTAATAAAATAGGAGAAAATAATAAACTGGCGGTAAATTGGTAAGGTTTTTTATATTACAAATGGTATGGATAAGAAGAAAGTACTGATAATTGATGACGAAACAGATTTTTGCTTGCTGTTGAAGTCCTATTTTTCACGTCTCAAGTACGACGTAACCGTTGCGCATCGCCTGCAGGAAGGAATGCAGCTCCTGCAGAAAGACACGCCGGATATCGTCTTCCTCGACAATAACCTGCCCGATGGCTTCGGATGGGATAAAACAGACTTCATCCTCACCAATTTTCCCTCCCTGCAGCTCAATCTTATCAGCGCTTATCATTACGACCAGCCCAAAACAGCCAGAACGTCCTTCCTCAAAATCTGGGAGAAACCCATCAATCTCAAAGAATTGGGTAAATTCTTCTATGCCTGGTAGCCTGGTTGCGCGCGGTCTGTCTTTTGCCATTACCTTAGCGTATATGTAAATACTGTTTGAAATGGATCACCTATGTCATCTCACCCGCCCGCTCATAACTACGGTAAACGTTTCTACAAAAAGATTATCCGCATCGTACTGTGGATAGTAGGCTCCCTGCTAATACTTATCATTATTATCATCCTGCTGCTGCAAACCCCCTGGGCGCAGAATATCATCAGGTCCAAAGCACAGGCATACCTTTCCGGTAAGCTGCATACCAGGGTGGAGATAAAGGAATTACGTGTTCTCTTTCCCACCAGCATATCGCTGGGCGGCGTATATATCGAAGATCATCAGAAGGATACGCTCTTATCGGGGAAAAAGCTGGGAGTTGGTCTCAATATGTGGAAATTATTGCACGGCGACCTGGCCATTTCCACGATCCGGCTGGAAGGCATCACCGCAAAAGTAAAAAGACAGCTGCCCGATACCAGTTTTAACTTTCAGTTTGTAATCGATGCGTTTGCACCCGCAACGCCTGCCGCTCCCAAAGACCCTACCGATACCGCGCAAATGGTTATTACGCTCAAAAAACTGGTGCTGGATTCCGTTCGCCTGGTATATAAGGATGTGGTAACGGGCAACGATATGGACGCCTGGATAGGCCATACCGTGGTGGACATGGGTGATTTCAATACCGCTACCCGGCGCTTTGCCGTTACTTCCATCGCCGTAACGGATACCCGCGCCAGGTATTACCGGACCGCGCCGCTGGTAAAAATTGCCGCGTCTGCGCCACCACCCCCGGGCACGACCGATAGCTCCGCAAAACCCCTCCCGGTGCCCTTTTTTGCGCTGGAACGTTTTTCACTCAGCAATGTGCTGCTCGACTATCGCGACTCAGTAGGTGCTTTTTATACCTATGTCAGCCTCGGTAAGCTGGCAGGCAAGGTAAAGGATATGGACATGGACCGCAGGGTGATACGGGTAAACAGCCTTACCCTCGATCAAACCACCGCCAATATCCTCCTCGGTAAAAAGGCGCTGATACCCGCCCGCGATCTCACATCTCCCGCTTCCCGCCGGCTCCCGCCTCCGGCCCCTGATTCAACCACCGGCTGGCGCATCATTGCCGAAAACATAGCGCTGAACAATAACAACGTACAGTTCGACGACAACAACAAGCGCCCCCTTGCTTCGGGCATGGATTATTGGCATATCAAAGCCACCGGCATCAGCCTGCATGCCGCTGACCTGTTATATAGTTCCGATTCCATCACGGCCAATATCACCTCCGGCAGCCTGAAGGAAAAAAGCGGCTTTGAGCTGAGCAAACTGCAAACGAAATTTTTATACGCGTCCAACCAGGCTTACCTGGACAACCTCGACCTGCGGACGCCGCATACCATCCTGCGCAACTATGCGCGGATCAGGTACAGCTCCCTCAACGATTTTACCGATAACCCGGGCAGGGTAGGAGTGGAGCTGCAGCTGCGCAACAGCCAGCTGCAGCTCCGCGATATACTCTACTTTGCCCCGCAGCTGTCCAAACAGGCATTGTTTCGCCACCCGGCCGACATACTCCGTGTAAACAGCCGGCTAAAGGGTACGATGGATAATATTAATGTAGCGCAGCTGCAGGTAAGCGGCATCGGTAGCACCACCATTGATGTGGCCGGCACCCTGCAGCATCCTACCGATGCCAGGCGTTTTGCCACCAACCTGCGGGTGAACAATATTATCACCACCCGCAAAGACCTGCTGGCCATCCTGCCCGCCGGCAGCCTGCCTTCCAATATTTCCCTGCCGGAAAAAGCCCGTATGAGCGGCAGGCTTACCGGCGGGACAAAAAATATGAATGCCGACCTGGTGCTGGTAACCAGCTCGGGCACCGTTGTGCTCAAAGGCTTTATGCGCCCGCTGGATGATATAAAGCGTGCGGTGTACGACCTGCACGTGGAAGCCCGCAATTTGCAGCTGGGATATATCTTACAGGACACCCTGACCTTCGGCACGCTCAGTGGTATATTCAATGCCAAAGGCCGTGGAATGGATATCCATAACGCCTATGCAACCGCGGATGGGAATATTGCTGTTATCACGCTGAAAGGGTATGATTACCACGGCCTGCAATTCAGGGCCCGTGCGGAGGGGCCGGCCATAAGCGCCGTTGCTACGGCCAATGACCCCAACGTTCGCTTTAACCTGGACCTGCACGCCAATACGACCAATAAATATCCCGCCGTGCAAACCACGCTTCGCATCGATACCCTCAATGCGCTGGCCCTGCACCTGTCGGATAGCCTGCTCACCTACCACGGGCTTATCACCGCGGGTTTTGCCAGTACAGACCCGGATAAGCTGGAGGGAAAACTGCTGGTAACGGAATCCATCCTGCACAGCGCCCGGCAGCACATTGCGCTGGATACCGTGCAGCTGCTGGCCGGTATGAACGACAGCGGCCGTTTTGTACACCTGAATACGCAGGCTGTGAACATGCAGCTATACGGTCAATACAGGCTTACCCAGCTGGGTGATGTTTTCCAGCAAATGATCCACCCGTATTACGCCATCAGCGATTCGGTGGTGAAGAAACCGGTAGACCCTTATAACTTTTATGTCAAAGCCGGGGTGATAGATGGTCCTATGTTAAGGACCTTTGTGCCGGACCTGAAAAAAATGTCGCCTGTCAGCTTCGACGGTCATTTCTCCAGCGCCGATACACTGAAGCTGGCCCTCAACGCGCCGCTGGTTATTGTAGGCGCAAATGAGATCAATGGCCTTCAGCTGCAAGGCAACGGCGACCGGCAGAAACTGGATATGCAGCTGTCGCTGGCCCGCGCCCGGAGCGGCGGTTTGAACATATACGCCACTACCCTCAATACGTCGCTGGCCAACAGTAAAGCCGATTTTGTTCTGAACAATAAGGACGTGAAAGGGAAAAACAGGTATCACCTCGAAGGGCTGCTGGAACATATAAACGACCAGTATGGGTTTTCGCTCCGGCTCGAAAACCTGCTGCTTAACTACAACAGGTGGACCGTAAACCCCAACAATAAGATAGTGCTGGGTAAAGGTAATCCTGCGGTCAATCATTTCGAGCTCAGCCGCGACGCTGAAAAACTTACCATCAGCACCGCCGGTACGGCGCCCAACGATTCGATGCGCGTACAGTTTGATAATTTCAGGATCGCTACCCTTACGTCTTTCGCCATGACCGATTCTACCCGCTTCAATGGTATGCTGCAGGGAACCGTGACGCTGCGCGACCTGATGAAAAACCCCACGTTTACCAGCGACTTGCTGGTGAATAACTTTGAAGCCGCCGGCGATACCCTCGGTAATATCTACGTTAAGGTCAATAATGTCACCCCGCAGGTTTTTGCAGCCGATTTGGGTATTACAGGCCGTGGCAACGATGTACAGGTGACCGGTACCTATGATACCCATGCCAATACGGCCAAACCGCTCAACCTTACCATGGACATCCGAAAACTACAGCTGCACAGCCTGGAGGGCGTATCGGGGAATGCAATTAACAATGCTTCCGGCCATATAGAAGGTAAGATGGCCATCGGCGGCAGCTTTGAAAAACCGGAGGTGAGCGGTGTGCTTGCTTTCAATAAAACGAGGTTCAACCTTGCGATGGTCAACAGCTATTTTGCCATCGACAGCGAAAAAATAGAGTTCGATGACACCGGCTTTAATTTCGACACCTTCACCATCGCCGACTCTTCCGGCAATAAAGCGATAGTAGACGGCAACGTTTATACCACCGATTACAGGAGCTATAAATTCGATTTTGATTTTTACGCCAATAACTTTCATGCGCTCAACAGTACCAAAAAGAACAATAAAAAATATTACGGGCAGCTCTACTTCGACAGCCGGCTCACGGTAAAAGGAACAGCCGAAAAACCCGCCATGGACGGCCGGGTAACGGTTAATGATAAAACCAACCTCACTATTTCACTCCCGCAGGAAGAGCCCGGCGTGGAAGAACGCAGGGGCATCGTAGAGTTTGTAAGCCATACCACGCAGGTGGCCGATACCAGCGCTACAATGGCTGCTGATTCCGTGCTGGCGGCTTCCCTGGCCGGGATGGATATATCGGTCAATTTCGAGCTGAAAAAAGAAGCGCAGGTAAATATCATCATCGACCCCGACAACGGCGATATGCTCCGCGTAAAAGGAGAAGCCACGCTCAATGGCGGTATCGACCCCGGCGGTCATCTCATCCTTACCGGCTCGTATGAAATAGCGGAGGGCTCCTACGATCTTACATTCAACCTGCTGCACCGCAGGTTCAGCATTAAAAAAGGAAGTACGCTTATATGGAAAGGCGCGCCTACCGAAGCAGAGGCGGATATCACCGCCGTATATGCCATCGATGCGCCGCCTATCGACCTGATGCAGCAAACCGAGCAGGGCACACAGAACAATGTCTACCGGCAAAAACTACCCTTCCAGGTACAGCTCAACATGAAAGGGCCGATACTCAAGCCCATCATTACATTCGATATATTGTTGCCCGAAGAGAGGAGCTACAGCGTTTCGGGTGACCTGATTGCCAATATCAACTACCGGCTCGAACAGCTGCGCAAAGAACCTTCGGAGCTGAATAAGCAGGTGTTTGCGCTCCTGCTGCTGGGCCGCTTTGTGGGCGAAAATCCCTTTCAAAGCAGCGCAGGCGGCATGACGGCAGAATCCTTTGCACGCAAAAGCGCCAGCGCCCTGCTGGCCGACCAGCTCAACCAGCTGGCAGGCAGTCTCATTAAAGGGGTAGACATCAATTTCGATGTGGTATCGGAAGACGACTACAGCAGCGGCGAACGGCTCAACCGCACCGATTTGAACGTGGCCTTGTCCAAACGCCTGTTCAACGACCGGCTGACCGTGACCGTTGGTAATAATTTCGAGCTCGAAGGTCCGCAGCAATCAAACAGCCAGGCCAGCACGCTCGCCGGCAGCATCGCCGTCGACTACCGCATCAGCAAGGATGGCCGTTATATGCTTCGCGCTTACCGGAAAAACGGTTACCAGGGTGTGATAGAAGGGTATGTGGTGGAAACTGGCGTGGGCTTTGTCATCACCCTCGATTATAATAAGTTTAAGGAAATATTTCAAAAGAAAAAGGACCGCCGCAGATCAAACACCCCCTTACCCAGGTCGAAAAAGAAAAATCCGCCCTCACCCGGCAAGACGAATCCATGACACCACGACACATTATATCATACGCAATGGTGCTGTTGCTGGCATATGGTCTGTTTTCATGCAGCAATCTTAAATACCTGCCCGCAGGTGATGCGCTGTATACCGGCGCTAAGGTGACGGTTAAAGATACCGGGAGGCTAAGGCCCAAAAGAAGAAAGGCGCTGCAGGAGCAAATGGAAAGCCTTGTCCGCCCCAAACCCAACTCCAAAATCCTCGGCATGCGGCTGCGGCTTACGGCTTATAACATTGCCGGGCACCCTAAGAAAGAAAAATCACCCCGCGGGTGGCTTAAAAATAAAGTAGGTGAGCCGCCGGTATTGCTGAGCGATGTAGACCTGCAGCGGAATATACAGGTATTGCAAAGCGCGATGGAGAACAGCGGCTTTTTCCGCGACTCGGTCAGTGGCGATACCATTGTAAAAAAACGCCTGGCCTCGGCGCGGTACGATATCATGACCGGCCCCCGCTATCGCTATCGCAACGTTGCGTATTCACTGGACAGCAGCGATATAGGCAAAGCCCTTGCGGCGGCGGCCCCCCGCTCATTGCTCAAAACCAAAAGACCGTTTTCCCTTGCCCGTATCAAGGCAGAACGCGAGCGTGCCGACAGCAGCGTAAAAGAGAAAGGGTTTTATTTTTTCAATCCCGATTTTCTCGTTGCCAAAGCAGATACCGCCGTTGGCAATCATGGGGTGGATGTTACCATGAAGCTGAAGCCGGGTATACCGGAGCCATCCCTGCAATCGTACAGAATCAACAATATTTATGTTTTTGCCGGTTATAGCATCGGTACGGCCGGCGGACCGGATACCACTTTTGCTCATGCGGTGTATTATGAAGGGCTGAACATCGTGGACAAGCGTAATTTATACAGGCCCATTTTATTCGGGCAGTCCATCCTGTTTACGCCCCACGAGCTGTATAAGCAATCCCTGCATGACAATTCGCTCAACCGGCTCATAACGCTCGGCCTGTTTAAATTCGTGAAGAACCGTTTTGAAGTGGTGCCCGGCATCGATTCACCCAGGCTCAACGTATATTATTATCTTACGCCCCGGGCTAAAAAATCACTCAATTTCGAGGTCACCGGCACCACCAAGTCCAATAACCTCGCGGGCTCGCAGGTATCGGTGGGCTGGAAAAACCGCAATGCGTTTAAAGCCGGCGAGCTGCTTTCCATTAACCTGCTCGGCGGCTTTGAAGTGCAGTACGGCGGTTCGCTGAGCGGCTATAATACCTATCGCGGTTCTATCGAAACCAAACTGTCCATACCCCGCTTTATCGTGCCTTTCTATAACCTCAACACCAAAAGCGGCTTCGTACCCAAAACCAATATCCTGCTGGCCTACGATGTGCTCAACAAGCAAAAGCTGTTTACCCTTTATTCCCTGCGCAGCTCGTATGGATATGCCTGGAAGGAATCTGCGCGTAAGGAGCATGTGCTCAATCCCATCAATATCCAGTTCGTGCATCCTTTTGATGTAACCCCGGCATACAACGACAGCGCATCCAAATACCCCACCCTCAGGCGGGCCATCGAGCCCCAGTTTATCATCGGCGCCACCTATAGCTATACCTACAACCAGCTCACAGGCCGGGTCGCCGAATCGGGGTGGTACCTCAATGGCAATGCCGATGTTTCGGGTAATGCAGCAGGTTTGATCATTCCCAGGGGAAGCTCCGGCAAAAGGGCCATCTTCGGGTATGATTTTGCCCAGTACCTGCGCTTCGACGCAGATCTCAGGCGGTATATACAAACCGGTAAAAACAGCGTATGGGCCAGCCGCATCATGGCAGGATTTGGTCTCCCTTACGGCAATTCCATCGCGCTTCCTTTTGTAAAACAATATTTCGTAGGCGGCAACAACAGCATCCGTGCTTTCAGGAGCATGGCCATCGGGCCCGGTATTGTGAGCCCGCCCGGTATCAGCTCCACCGGTTTTTATCCCACGCAAACCGGCGATATCAAGCTCGAAGGTAATACCGAACTACGCGCCAAACTGTTCAGCGTGGTTCATGGCGCCATCTTTATCGACGCCGGTAATGTATGGTTGTATAACCGCGATACGGCGCTTAATGCCCAGCCTGGCGGCCAGTTCACCAAAGAATTCCTGAAGCAGCTGGCCGTAGGCGCCGGTGTGGGGCTGCGGTTCGATATTTCTTTTCTTGTGCTGCGCCTCGACCTGGCCATACCCCTCCGTATTCCTTACCTGCCCGAAGGGCAGCGCTGGGTTATCAATAAAATAGATTTTGGCGACCGCCAGTGGCGGCGCGATAACCTGATCCTCAACCTGGCGATTGGGTATCCGTTTTAGTGGCTATTTCTCCACGCCCAATGATATTTTTACCCCCTGCAGCACCGATTTCCAAACCAGGTTAAAGAAGGAACGATTCGTCAGGCGCTTAAAATCAATGGTCGCTTCCCTTGGTGCGGTATCTTTTTTCCCGGGGTTGGCATCCTTCACCATGATGTTGGCAATGAGGCTGACCAGTTTTTTTTCTTTCAGCTTTTTTCCCTGCACATCTTTTTTCCAAACCGATACTTTCAGCCCGTCATAGAGCATGACCAGCTTGCCATGACTAGTATAATCGTTGCCCTCCAGCGAAAAATCCAGTTGCCTGATCCACCCTTTCTCCGCCTGCGCCAGCGCCATCGGCCGCAGCAGCACATTCAGCCGCGTGGCATCAAACCCTGTCAGCGAACCCTGTACCGTAAACAGTCCCCGGGTATCTTTCAGCTTCAATGCGATGGTGGCTTTCAGCGACGACATATTTAAGAAGCGTGTATTGAAATACACCATGCACTCATTACTTTTTGCCAGCATCGAATCGATATTGGTGAGGCGGCTGATAACAACCGTACTATGATCAAACTGTACCCTTCCGGCAGAATCGGAGCGCGGATTTCTTTCTTTATATTCGATAAATGCATCTTTTGCCACTATTTTTTCCAGGCGGTAAGGCAGTCCCAGCTTCATCAGGGTCTGGTGGGGAAAGCGGCCTACCATGCTTTTACCGCTGCGCGGATAGCTCAAATCGCGGTAAATATTAAACCGTCCCTGGCCGATAAAAAGCGTATCGGCTACAAGGGCGCCGTTCATCAGCTGCGGCAAACCGAGGTGTGTAAAAAGCAGCTCACCGCAATGAAAATCAAACCTGTCTGTTTGAACGCCCGAGGCGCGCATCATGGCATCTTCTCCCAGCAACGGCACAATGCGAAAATGATGGATGATAAGTGAGCGCCCTGCCGAGCTGAAACCGACGCTGTCGGCGGTATAATGGTAAAATCCTTTTTTGTCTGTTATCGTCAGCTTGCGCATATTGGCTGTGACCTGCCTGGCAAACAACATACGGCTGGTATCGGCCACGCTGGCGCTGTCGATAAGGATATCGTACAGGTGGATGGACAAAGCCGCGCCTTTTACCCGTTGCGCTTCGTCGATAAAATCCACATATGACAGTGTTGTATTGTCTACTTCCAGTGTATCGGCTTTTACGCGATGCAGCTTATTAAGCCACTGCAGGCAGGTTTCCTGCAGGGAGGGCGTCCGGGTGGTATCGTTCAGGGCGGAATCGCTTTGTGAACGGGCATGGTACACCACAATAGTGGCATTGCTGATGGTTATTTTGCCACCCTCTATTTCTTTATTCAATACCGCTTTGGGCGTCTTCACGCCCGAAATGCGCAACAGGGGAATGGTCACGCCCACCAGCAGGGCCGGCGCCTTCCGGCGCCCGTTGTACAGCTCGCGGTAACGGGCCGTATCGGGCACCAGCTGCAGGTTGGTGATAAAAAGATTGCCCGCCACCTCATCTACCGACAGGCTGTCGTATTCCACGGTATACAACCCATTGGTGTTTTTATACAGCAGGTTGCTCACCTTATGTTTGATAAACCGGTATTTGAAATAATTCCATCCGCCGATGCCTGCCCCGATAAGGGCAATAACAATGGCTACCACAATAAGCCGGCGTCGGCCGGGGTTCGTTTTTTTCTTCATGATAAGGTTTACACGGCCTTTTCGGCTATGCTCGTTTTATCTGTTATTACGTCTACCTGGTGCTCCTGCCGGTCGTCCACCAGCTGTATAAAAGCCTCCTGTTGCGCCCTGCCATCGGTACTAACGGTTAGCCGGCTTCCTTTTTCGCCCGAAAGCGAAAAACGGATATGATACATTGCCTGGCCATAGCGGTAATGCACCAGCACCTCTTCCCATCCCGGTGGCAGGCAGGGCTGCAGCAGCAGCCTGTTGCCTTCCAGGCGCAGCCCCAGGAAGGATTCTATGATGAGCTGGTACATCCATCCCGCCGAACCGGTATACCAGGTCCAGCCGCCGCGGCCGGCATGGCTTTCGGCTTTATATACATCCGCAGCCATTACATAAGGCTCCACCCGGTACCTGTTTTCCGTCTGTACGGCGCTGCCATGGTTGATGGGGTTGATCATCGACAGCAGCTCCCAGGT
>Ga0307508_10001108_pt1 | contig 31203 bp, 18 predicted proteins | sample 9_EM_MG_FD_203089 | JGI IMG/M metagenome (GOLD analysis project Ga0307508, IMG submission 203089) | Populus trichocarpa ectomycorrhiza microbial communities from riparian zone in the Pacific Northwest, United States - 9_EM | ecosystem: Host-associated > Plants > Roots > Unclassified | place...
ATAGTTATACGTATCAAACTCTTACCACAGACTTGTATGTATATATATACTTTGAGAAACATTCCTGTCCTAAGAGATGTCAGTCCCCAATTAAATACAATTAGATCTGAATCTTTCTGTTACTTAAATTTATCCTAATTAATTAAGAAATGGCATAAATTAATTAATTAGATGGATGGAGAGAATGTGATCCCACAATCACTTAGTGCTTTCGTGACTCAAAACATGGGGCACTTTACCAAGTTGCATGATTAATTAAGTGTTAAACCCTTACTTTACAATCACTAACACAAGTATTCAAATTGTTAATGTTACGAGCACATATCTATCATTCCAATCTCTACCCTCCTTCTCCTTGTTCTTATTCGAATTTGGTTTTCATGTGGGTAAGATAATACCATGGAAACCAGTACTGTCGAAATCCTGTGAGAAGAATTTTATGAAACAGGACAGACGGCAAGAAAACAAAGGAACCCATTGGTTCCAACTAAAGCACGCGGGTTACGTATAGGGTAAAGTAGCAATCTAATTAATTCCTAGATCTTAATTTTAGAGCTCTAATGAATTGGGATTTACAAGTTGGTAGCTATAATATAATAGTTATTCACATATTTTGTGACGAGAGAACCGAGATTTTCATTATCACGACAAAGGGGTCGTCACGGGCTGTATTATGCCTGGACTTGGAGCCAGCTTAATTATTAATTAATTAATTAATTAATTATAAAGGGTGGAAAACCATTATGGTTTTAGCTAGGGCCATGCACGATCGATAAATGAGGATTAAAAAAAGATAGCGTATTAGTGTTTTTATGATGATGCCATGGGGAAAAGGGAGATGATTATTCCGGCTAAATGCTCGACCAAAATGCGCCTCACGGTGTCCCGACCCCGAAACAACATAATTATGCATGTCCATCTCCAAGCACTTGCTAGTTCAAAGGACCGGGAACTACACAGGCAGGGAGGCAGACACTTCAGTCATAATTAAGAGAAATTAATTTTGCTCCTGTTTTAACAAGAGAAAGAGATCAATATTGTCGACAAGCAAACTCTTTTATCTCAGTTCATGATTATGCAATGGAGCTCATGCCAGATTGTGCATGCAAGGCCTTTCTCGCATAATATTAATTAATTAATTAATTAGTAATATGCATAGAGATACGTACCTAGTTGCGCATATGCTATATGATATATATGATTCAAATTAATTAAATTAATAGAGTACATCTCCTAACTAGAATTTAATTAAATGGTATTTTAGTTAATTAGAAACTTTTTTTTTTCTTTTTTCCCACCAATCTATAGTTTCTAAACTAACCGGGGGTTGTATATATAATACTATATATATATATATATTTTTTTTTTCTTAATAAAAAAAATATCATAGTAGTGTCAACTTGTTATCTCTCTCGAGTATCTTAATTCTTAAGAGGGTGTTTTTTACCTGATGTATTTAAAAGGAAAGTAATTTCTGTTGAATGCTAATTTTAAAACTTAAATCTAAAAAACAAATTAAAAAAAGGCATACCTTTTAGTCGTCTTACAACTCTACTAAGTATACTCCGTGGTAGTTAATAAATAAGAATTATTGAATAAAGAGACGGGAGAAAAAAAAGAAAAAAAGAAAACTAAGTCAGCTACGTACGGCGGCACATACAGTAGCATATTTTATACATAAAGAGAGGGACCCTACGGAGAAAGTGGTTGTGTAAGCCACTGAGCTAGACATTCATCCGAGACAAGGGTCTTTGTTTCCACCTCCGTACTTGCTGTTGCCCATCATCATAATCCTAAGTTTCAGTATAAAACAAAGGACAATTCCCCATTTTGCACAATAACTTCATATTTGCATTGCATTCATCACCCTTCACCTTCGATCTGCTATATATCCTTAATTGTATCAAATACATATATAGTCCGCCTATTTAATAAATTAATTTGAAACAGATCAATCACACCATGTCCAGGATTCATCCTTCTGATCAGAGCAGATGCCATGGCCATTTGTTGTTTAAGAATCACAAATTAGGCAGCAGGACGCGGCCACTTCATGATGATGATGATGATGATGATGACAAACGTAGTGATCAGTTATCAGCTGATCCATCTGTAATGCTCACCGTATGGAAGAGATCCAGCATGAGCTTCCAGGGTACCGATGGATTCACTGTTTTCGACCCACATGGGACATTAGTTTTCAGGGTTGACAATTATTCGAGGAAGAATGGTTATGGTCTTGTCCTCATGGACGGGGTTGGCAATGCCTTACTTTCCTTGAAACCCAAGGTACGTACGTATAATGTGTATCAACTAGTTCATCAAGGCTTTATTTTTGCTATGTCAACTCCTCGTGTCATGGCCTGATTCGATGTTGTTGATGTTATCAGATGCTAAGCATGCAATACCAGTGGAATGCATACCGAGGAGATCAAGACGGGTGTGAAAGGACGTCCAAAGTGTTCTCAATGAGGAGCCCGTCAGTGCTTTCAGATTTCCACGCTGCAGGCCGCAAACATGTAGCAGAGATCTTCATGGGAACACGATTAGGTGGTCGTCGTCATGATCAAAACATGCCAGATTTCAAGATTCAGGGATCATTCCGGTCGAGAGATTGCAAGATCGTCAAGACTTGTACCGGAGAAGTAGTGGCAAGGATATCTAGGAAGAGAGTGAACAACACTACCATTTTACTGAGCGATGATGTGTTCAGCTTGGTGGTACAGCCTGGTTTCGACACACACCTTATCATGGCTTTTGTGATTGTATTAGATCGCATCAGCAGTAAGCCCTTTTCTCCTTTTTTGTGTTCTTAATTAATCATATATGGATTCAAACCCATCTTGTAGTTTATATATTAATGCATAAACCAATTAATTAAAACACGCAACAGAATTCAAAACTAATAATATTCTCTACTCATGCTCTTTTCTTGAGTCATTAGCTCAAGGTTTTGATTGATTTTCATACAATGATCATGGTTTTCTCGCACACACATACATATAAAGCATAATATATATATATATATATATATAGGAGGAAGTTTTTTCCAATCCTGAGCGGAGAAGTAATTATCCTCCATGAAAGGATGGATTCCCAGAGAAAAGTGGGCACATATTGCCTCCACACGATTAGAGATTGCAAAGAGGTAAATCATGCAGGCACCATGACTATCTACCCTATATATGATAACAATAGTAATAGTAAGGGTATCGTTTCTTTACCGGCAATAGGCCACCCATATTTACATCGCCCACTAGCAGCTAACTATCTACCCGATTCTAACCGATTCAAGCCCAGCCCAAACTAACAAAATCTTAGCAGAAAAAAGTTTTTTTTCACGCCCTCGATCAAACAATGTTGCCAATTTGTCAAGGTTTGATAGTTTATTTACAACCGCTTGACTAGCACGGGGACGCAAAAATATTTCTTCTGTTTAAAAATGTAATTTAGGTTGTTTTTTTAGAATGTTTGTCGCTTGAAAATATATTAAAATAATATTTTTTTATTTTTTAAAAATATTTTTAACATTAGTACATCAAAATAATTTAAAAACATTAAAAAAAATATTAATTTAAAGTAAAGAAAAAAATAAAAAAAATTTAATTTTTTTTTAAAATATTTTTGAAACATGAAAAGAAACTGGGCGGAAGAGATAGAGAGAAGGGAAGAATTACATTCTTTACAATCCCAACCTGGGCCTGCGTTTAGGTACAGCATAAGGGGCAACATATATATGATCAACTTCTTACAAATATGAACGTCCAACCGAGAGTGCCTCAGATAATGCCCGAGTGGATTTCTTAAAAAACTCAACAATCCAGCCCCTCAATTTTGCTATTGGTATCCTGGATCTAATTCCAAGAGATCATTTGCCTGACAAAGAAGCGAATAATAGCATGTGATCTCGACCACAAATCACAACCTCATTGGGCTGCATGTGATGTTAGCGCTCAGGTAACTTCTTTATAGCGGTACCACTAACTACATCAACGCTCAGTCAACAACCCACAAGGCTTGGTGGAGACTCAATCACCAGATACATAAGCTTTATCCTCATAATACCTCCTCTCACTTGCTGCCTTCTTCTGATTACGTTTCTGCATAGCAAAGATACACTTCTGTGAGCTTTAACCAGAATAAGCACGCACTAAAGAAACAATTTGTTCTTGTGAGTATGTCTCTATAATCAAAAGACTCCTCTACAATTTGTCAACAGAAGATAGCATGGTAGGGGAATAGGTGAACCTGATATGCTTCATGATTTGATACAATCCTCTTAATTATCGTGGTGGTTGTAATATCTAAAGGGCTATCCAAAACTTGGAAGATACCCATACTGATTGGCACAACATAAGGATTGTCTTTTTCCTGCAAGGCTAAAGAGAAGCATGTAAGCAACTTCTTAATTAGTAGGTGATTGTGTGTTTCCAGTCCTGCTGAGCTTCTAGCTACATGTATGATTTACCTTCAGAAAGTCATTGTTCTCTGCAACTGTCCCATGGACAACTGAAGAGATGTTGAAGGTTGTAATCTGCAGATTTGCATCAAGTCTAGAAAAATCAGCTAAAAAAGGCTAAACAAGAAATCAAAAAGTTGACTAATTAAAAGATCACCACAATTATGAGCAGAGAAAGAGAGAAGAAAAGGAATAAAAATCATAACAGGCCTCGCACATCTGACTTAACACTGGTAGTGACTACCAGAGCAAAAACTTTCTCAAGCATGACACGCCAAGAATATGATTGAACAATCTGAGAACTGCTAGGAGCCAGATTTGCAAGTTTTAAGGCAGTTTGAGGTCTGCTTCCCTCAGGAAAGCAAAGACCAGATGGTGAGTAAACTAAGTTCAAGACTAGATAACATGATGAACTCAAGCTATAATGTTTAATGTTAAGGATGCATGCCAAATCAGGGCCAAATCTTCATAATATGGTCATTCCCCCCTTCCTAGAGGGGAGAGCAGAGGAGGAGGGCCACCCTTCATCTTGCTTTGACTTATTTTCCACCGAAATAATCTACATAGGTTCCCCATAGAAGTCATGGGTGCCTGTTAGTTTTAGTTGGCACGCTTATCACCTATGTTTGGATTCCACTCACGCATTAGAAAGAGAGCCTACCCATTCAAAATCATCATAGAAAAGAAGAAGAGGAGAAAAGGAGGAGGAGACAAGGATCTCCTCTCCTCCCCTGTGTAGGTCTTCCCCTGCTAGCTCAAGTTCCACCAAGAATTTAAAATACCAAATCAGGTAGTGAAATAGCCAGCCACTGCAAACTGAGAAAAACAGCACATGCCAAGACAGGAATAAGAAGATGGCACTCATGCCTGTTACTGCTTATTCAAATTATATGATGTGTGCTTGTGGCATTATTACATATTAAGGACATTACAAATGAACAGTAATATGTATATCTGCTGGGATTTCAAGCATATTGACAAAGTCAGCAATGTCTAGAAAAATTACTTGGCATTTTTATAAAGATGAAGGAAACTAAAAAAAGATCACTTATTTATTCCACAAATGGAAAAACAAGAACAAAGAATAAGTTAATAACATACTAACCATGTCTTTAGATACTTCCCATGGAGCACCTATAATCACCTCATCCACATATTGACATGCCAACACACTTAAACTTCTTTCATGAAGATTCATAATAGGACGGTGTGCACCTCTTTTTGAACTGCCGGGAAACACTCTCAGATATTAGTCAACTAATTGAGGCTTAAACAATTAAGCATAACAAAGTAAAATCCATGAATGATTCTTCATAGACTATAGAATTTTACTACTATCCAATTACAATAATATTATTGTAGCTTTCCTGAGAAAAGTTCAGCACTATACACTAGGAATGTTCAAAAAAACCGACCAACCGATTAAACCGAAAAAACTGAGAAAAAAATAACCGAAAAAACTGAACCGATAGAAAAAACCGAATAAACCGATTAAAAAATAAAAAAAATCACCCGGTCCGGTCCAGTTCCAGTTTAAAAAAGCTTAAGCCGATTGAACCGGACCAAACCGAACCGGTTTAATTGAATCTAAAAGAGAGGTATAAAAAGAAACATTCTAAACCTAAATACCCTAACACTACCTTTCCAACCCCCCCCTCCCTTTACCCTTTCTCTCTTTCCAGCCGCCCCTCCTTCCCTTTCCCCCCGCTTCATGTACTCTCACATCTTGTTAATGAGCTCCAGGTTCCTTTCTTGTCTTTCACAGCTCTGGATCCCACTCTTTCACCTCTCTAATTTCCATACTTTATTCAAACAGCTCTCAATTGGCTTTCCCCTTTCCCCCTCCCCCTCCCCCTTCCCCTTCCCCTTTCCCCCATTTCAAGCCGCCCCACCCGTCCCTCCCTCCCTCTCCCTCGTGCTCTTCTCTCTCATATGTTAACATTAAATCTTACTTTATTTCATCACTCTGGTTTATTTTATACCATACCGCTCATCTCTTGAAAAAAGATCGCTAGCCTGACGTGTCGGGCTTTAGCGAACAAGCAGGTCAAACCGGTTCTTATTAGAATCTCGTTGATTGGGACACTTATCATGAGTGGCAAATCGGCCTCCTGCTCTCTGGTTTATTTCATGGTCGCCTTGCAACAATGGTAGTTGCAAAAACATTTTGGTTTTTCTGATTTTTAATGTTAGAAAACCGATCCAAACCGAACAAAACCGGTTCTCAGTTCGGTCCGGGTTATATTAACCAGGAATGTTATTTTCCGGTTCGGTTGAATTTTTGGGTTAAAACCGGACTGAACCGGACTATGAACACCCTTACTATACACTTACACAAATAAGATGACATCTGAAGACAAGTTTTAACAAGCTACTGAAGCTCGAGGAATTTCAATTTCTATATATAGTAGCACTATAATTCCAGGCAGCATCATAACTGCACTTAAAATCAAGCAGCCATCACTGAAGCACAAGGTCATCCAAAATTTTCTCAATAGTAACATGTGATGCCGAATTTCTAAGAACTCATATGATTCTGAGAATATACAACTTCCAAGTGTATTCATAAAATATTTCCACAAAACTCTGTATTCTTCCCTTGAGGCTAAATATCTGCAACCATAGATCGGGTGAGCAACCAAATTCAAATTTCCAGAGCAAGTGCTTGACACAACTGAAAGGTAGAACTATAGCCTAAATGTAGACTAAACAAAAGTTAGGATTTTATTTAAGTTTATTTGTTGATATTGATTTAATTATTGATGGATATTTTATTTAGTGGGCTATAAGCCCAATTGTCTATTCTAGTTAGGGTTTTAATATTTATATGTTATTTTTCTAAATGTTAGACAATTTTTGATGAATTAAATAAAATTTGCAGAGTTGCAGACTTTTGCAACCCCATTCTCTCTCTTCTTCAACTTTCTCTTCTCTTTCTTTGGCTTCTTCTTCTAAGCTTCTTCTTTTCTTTTTTCTTTAGCTTTAAATTTCTTTTGTCCTACATCAAAGTGCTTTGGAAAATTTGGCAGTTTCTTTAGAGCTGATTGATCCACTCCAATTGAATTTCTTAACAATGATGAGATGCACTCCAATTGGATTCTAGCACTTTTAAGAATTTGTTCCCAATATGTCAATTCTACTATTTATTTAATTGAATAAGAAACTACTAAGATATAATTTTACCACTAATATGACTGAAATTTGTTGTTAAAAAGCAGCACTACTAGAAACGGATTGAATTAATGATCATAAAAGTGGGTACTGTTCCCATCCTCTAGCCACTTCATTCCTATGATCTTTCAAAAATTTGTTGAATAAAGAATGAGTCTCACTAATAGTTTCTTGTCACTATAGACTTATTGAATCCTAAGGTTCCTTTTATATTCCGGAATGTTGTTTTTTTCAAGTTTTGAAATTTTCACGTGGCTTCCGTATTTCTTGCCCAGGGCTAGTGAGAAACACAACTATGGGCATTGCAAACCAATGCTAACAACCAACATTCATAGTCCATTCAACAGTGTTACAGTAAGTTGTGAAGCATTGCCCATTCAAATCTTTTAATTACCATAAGATGAATATAATTAGCATCTTTTCCTAGTTCATTGTCATCTCAACATTTTGTATGGTGCAGAAAATCATCCTTCCTGGTTTAGAATTGTTAGTCTCATTCAACTTAAATTATACGTCTTTACCCAGGCATGGAGGGGCATTCCTAGTATATTCATTAGTGTCCCCAAAGCAAATGTTTAAACAGTAACACCATGAAGGTTTACCTATTTGTATCTTTTAGTCTCCATAAGAGGAGATCAATGTCCCTATAATGTTACAAGAGGCTATTTTCTAGCGCTTGAAGCAGAACACTTCCCTTTTTTCTTTTTTTAACAAGCTAGCATAAGGCACATAATATAAATATAAAAGCAGCAAAGTAAATTCCAAGAAAGCAAAGACAAAACCAGGAAGTATGGAAATAGGGTGTAAAGATATCAGAACACAGGGCGCTACCTGACTATATGATCATTGTGTATTCCAACAAGAAGAAAATCTCCAAGCGCTCGAGCAAGCTTGAGAATCTAAACAATAGATAATGGTCATTATTCACATAGAGGCACACACCACTCACTTTAGCCAACTAAGCTTAGCTAGATGGAATAAACTGGACAAAATTCTTTGCACCATCTCATACAATCCAGGACATTATCATACAAAAGCTTTCTTTCCAGAGTACTAGTCACAAGTTACTACGATTTCTGTCATTAATTTATTTTTTTTAACTGTTGACATAATTTGAGCAACCACAAGTGCAAGGCATATGGATGTTTCCCTTGTTTCAGCACCAAGTGGTGCCACTTTTAACATATACTAAGCTCTTTTTTTTTTGTCTTTTATTTTTCACTCATCTATCAAGGCATCCCTGCCTTCCTGCGCTTGCTTTTGAACTCATTACCCCTCTGTTTTCCAAAGCCGACACTAGGTTCGTAGATCATAACTTCATTTTACAGCATTCTTCAAACATAATGCTCATGAATTAGCAAACATCAAACTAGGGGTGTTAAAAAAAAACCTGGTATATTTGTAATATTTGCATTATCTAACTTGACTCAGCCCATCAAAGTCGAATAATATGGATATTACAGATAATAGCAGGTCAAAAAACCTAAAAAATAGATATTACAGATGATAGCAGGTTAAAAAACCTAAAAAATGGATATCACAGGTTAGGTGGCAGGTCATAATTTTTAAAACCCGATCAACCCAACCCAACTTGTATACTCTATACTCTGTTGTCTTTATATTTGATAGTTTGTGTATTGAACATTTATTTTTATTTTATTTAGAAATGTTTTGACTTCAAAGTTATTATTAGTGAGCTTCCTATTAGATTATTTAACGTGATAAAAAAAAAGCTCATCTCTTTGCTAGGGACGGTAACTATAATTTAATAATGGTGTAAAATATTAAAATTAGACCTAACATTGAGGATGTCATGGCAACTACAATACATACCGTAGATCCGCCTCTAAATACGGACTTATAAAATTAGCAATATAATCCCAACTTGTGAATATCTGTAATATCTACATAAAAATTAACTCAACCTGATATATCCAACTCGCTTGGGTCCAAAAAAATTTGAATGGGTCAGGTTTACAATTTATAAAATATTAGAAGTTAGGTATGATACAATTATAGGCTCAAACCTGACCTAACTATATCAATGAAGACCCATAATCAAACAACAACAAAGATGCTTTTTCTAGATTTATCCACCTTTCACTAGTTTATGGACCGCTCCCTAATCAACATCAGCCTTCTTAATAAATATTGATAATATAGCGAAACATATCAATTTTTCTAACCTCCGAGCCATCATTCACAATGTTCCATTTCTTGTCATGACAAACTAGCATCAACATATTACAGCTTTATTGCTTCTAATTTAAAACATTGAGTTCAAAATGTCTCTCCCAACAATCTAATTTACAAGTTTCTTTATATTGGTTTATCCATGAAAAACCATGGTGATCAGCAACCAACATCATCTTAAACATGATTCTCTGACATATCAATGCTCAGAGTAAACAACACAAGGCTCACTCCCAACCCCTAGTGTAAGGCTGACATGACTTGCAAGTAGCTCATCTTTCCTTCCATTTTTCTTAAACTAGTCAGAGGATCATCACAAGCACGAAAGAGTAAAAAAAGGCAAGTGTAAATGGATAATAAAAAGATGCACTTCACACATAATTGGGGAAGAATAACTAGAAGGTGTAGAAATCAGAGGTAGATTGAATTTATTCCATACGAACAGAAGAAGAAAAGTTTGAAGTCCAAAAAATTAGCCACTTGTATCTCAACAGGCACGGGCATGAGAAGACACAGGAAAAGCATAACACACCTCGACATGTCCAGCATGGAAGAGATCAAACGCACCATCAATATAAACTATGCGAGCATCCTGCCCTGGCCCCTGAAATCACTTGTGTAGAAAATTGGTTGAGAAATGGCATTGTGGATATCATAATATTTGCATAAAAACAGCAGAAATTCACTTAGAATATGGAGAACGCATTAAAGACGAACTAGATATAAATCTTGTTTCATTGAGATCAGTAAAGTAATCCACTTTTACGATAGAACTTTACCAGCTTCTATTTGAACAAATGGTGGGTAACAGGTTACAAGGTCCTAGCTTTTGTGAGAGGCACAAAAGTTGCACAACAAATGAGGACTCAAGCATTGCATGATGCCTAGTGCTTGTTTGAGATGAAATGAACGCCACCCAGTTAGTTGCAGAACATGATTCCACACAGGAAAAGGCGCAAGGTTTACCGGCTCTTGGCAGCAATACCCAATAAAGTGCAGCAAGCAAGGAATCACTAAAGATGTGGAAAACTAATAATGAAATTACTGTTATTGGCCGAATGATGAGTAACTAACTGGATACCTTGTCATTGGAGAATTGTACAATTCTGCGTGAAGTAGGAAGGAAATGAGAAACCCGAGTTCCACTTCCAGATCCACCGTCTTCAAATTTCTGGCTGTGCCCATGGCTAAACTGCCTTTGCAATGACGACTGATTGTGGCTGTCACTAATGGATCTCTCTCGAGTACACAGAAGCATGCGACCTATTTATTCACAACAACAACAACAACAACAACAACAACAACAATTATAATTCCATGAAATACACACACAGACACACATATCTTTTTTCTTTTCTTTTCTTTTAAAAAAGAATAAAAATAAATAAATAAATAAATTACCAACGATATCCGTGCTGGAAACGCCTTCAGTGCGCTTAATCTGTTTGTAACGGCCAGCTTTCTTAGCGAGCGCATAAGCATCGGTGCCATCAGGGAGGACGCAAGGATCATCGCCGTGAATAATATAATCAATATTATATTCATCAAAAAGCTTCTTCATGAAGTCTTCAGTTATAGCGTATGGCGCATCTGAAATCACCTCGTCCACCCATTTCACCGCATTCACCATAATCATCCTTTCATGGACAGGTGTCACTGGAGGACCTTTATTGGCTATAATTTCGTCGTCGCTAACAACGCCCACCACCAATTGATCTCCGAGGGCGCGTGCTTGGCGGAGGGCGTTGCAGTGTCCGTAGTGCATCATGTCGAAACAGCCGTCCATGTACACTCGAATTGGCTTCTTCTTCTTCTTCTTGTTTAAAGATAATGACCAATTAGACCTCCATTCGGCGCCGGACTTGAGATATAACCCTAAGAGGGATACGCCAACCGCAACCACCAAACATGTGGCTACAATCTTCACCTTCTCGGGATGCAGTGCAATGTCTGAACCACCATCAGCTCCACCTCCACCACCACCCATTGCTTTTATTTTTGCTTGTTTTCGAAAATAAAGAAAAATTGGGTGTGTTATATTCTAACGTCTCTCTATTGAAGGTTTTTTTTTATCTTCATTCCATTTCGCTCTCTTCTCTTCTTTTCCCCAATTGGACGATGGGCTTTGCTCGGTTATTATGACAAATCCAAAGGCATATAATTGGCTTATTGGCCCACAAATAAATCCCTTGGACCTCAGCTGTACTTGGGCTGTTTTGCGCCAGAGCGTAACTCTACTTTGATCAATAGGAGGAGTATTGAATAAAAAGATAAAAAGAAGAACAGAAAAGCAACGCTTGTCAACTCTTCTGTTAGTAACGAACTTCCAATGACGGAAAATTGAAGCGAAGCGAGAAGGGACAGCCTTGCACTACACGCCGCCTCTTTTAAATTTAATTCCTTAAATATTTTTAACATGAAAATATAAATATATAAAAAGGAAAATAAAACAAAGGAAAAGGATATAAAAGAAAGAAAGAAAGGAATATACTACGGCATAAGAGGGAGGATGGAGTAGGAGCAGCTTGGACTTGAAATCCATTTAATTAATTGAATTATTATTTTCGATCTTCTTCTATCGAAAATTCACCGCTTTTTTTATTTTTCTGATAGTAATTGGGTTTGGTTATTTGACTCAAATCAGCAGAAAGTTGTTGTTGTTGTTGTTGTTGTTTTTTTTTTTTTTTTTCTGGAGATCAGATTAGATTAGAAATGGCATCAACAGAGGGTCTGGTGCCGATAACCAGGATTTTCCTGGCATCTTATTACGACAAATACCCTTTTACCCCTCTCCCCGACGACGTTTCTCGCCTTTCCTCGGAGATCCGCTCCATGAACTCCGATTTGCTCAAGGACTCTCCTCCCTCCTCTCAAGGTTCACTCCCTTTCTTTTCCCTTTTTTTTTTAAATAATTACAACAACAATAATTGTTCAGTTTATTTATTTATTTGGGTGGGTGGTGATTGATTTTTAGATGAAAGCTTATTGCTAAAAGAATCTGAAGGAGAGTCTCCTCATAAAATTGATGAGAATATGTGGAAGAACCGAGAACACATGGAAGAAATTATCTTTTTGCTTCATGAATCTCACTGCCCTCAGCCCGTAAGCCTCCATATTTTTTTTTTTAATTTCTTTTATTTTTTACACAAATTCTTTGCATTATCTTACATTATTTGTGATGTAATTGTAGCTTCAAGATGACAGTGAACTCTCTACTGTTTTTAACAACATGAGATATAAGTTTCAGAAGACTTTGAACGCATTGCAAGATTTCCAAGCTGTGAATTCTGATCATGTGTTCAACACAGGTTATTTCTCCATGCATCAATTATTTTCCACTTTAATCTTTCAGAAGAATGCTGCATTGCCTATGTTGACTCATATGTTCTGTTGAAATGCTTTGAGTTTTCTGAATTGATCATTTTATTTCCTTTTTTAAACTTCTGCGGCGGCGATTCATCTTATTCACAATCTTGATCCCATGTACCATTTCTTCTCGGTGCACCAATCTTGACCTTAGCATTAAATAAATGAATGATCTTCTAGTACACCAGAATTCAATGCATGCTTGGTTTTATAATCAGATTTATGTGGTCACTGAGATTGATTTTAAGTGCCTTGGAAGAGATGGCATCACAGCGGTTAGCTTTTTGCCTTTGGGAGTTTGGGTTAATACAGGATTATACTAATTCAGATTAGTTTTTGCAATATCTGAAAAAAATTTCAATGCGGTTCTGAAATGGGACATTAGGTTAGAAATATGCTAGCTTATCAGGGTTACTTGCCAGCAGTTTACTTCTTAGCAAATCAGAGTTTTCCTTTTGTATTCTTGCTAGCAGGTTGCTGATAAAGGTTGTAGGCTGTTTAGTCACTAGTATATGTTTATCTCTGAGTGCAAACCATCTTAAAATGGTGAATTACATGTACTCAATACTAATAATTAGTGTGGATTAAGTTTGTAACAGGAAAAGTTTTGATATAAATCACAGAACTGAGTTTAATTTGAGAAGTTATACTGTACTTCTCAAACGCTCAGATTTCATAATTCGATCACTAACTAACTTTGAGTTTATGAGTGGAGAAAATAGATGAAACTGTTGACTTAGTCTCTTCTTTCTTCTGTTTTTATTTGAGAATTGTTTGAGGATTACCTTGATACAAGCAGGCTGCTATCCTCTGCCAAAGGTATAGAATTGATTCATTAATTAGTGATAGGCATGAGGATCATAGTTATGCATGGTTTTCAACCTATCTTGTTGGTTATTCAAGATACCAGCTGAGGTGAATGGTTTAGGCCACTGCCAGGATTTTTGTACTGATGTTTGCTAAGGTGTTTGAGAACTTGCTTTCATTCAGTCATGACCTACATGCCTCAAGATTTTCGGGGAACGCTTATCAGACAGCAAAGGGAGCGGTCAGAAAGGAATAAGCAAGCAGAGGTTGATGCGCTCGTTAATTCTGGTGGAAGTATACGTGATCAATACGCTCTGTTGTGGAGACAACAAATGGATAGGTGAGGCACCTTGGTTTTTGTTTTACAGATTGTGGTACTTAGGTGCTCTGCCCTGCTATCTTTGAAGTGATTTCATTAGAAGATAAGCTGATAGATCAGAAAGCTTTGTTGTTTTAATTTTGTTTAGCTTTTTCTTTTTTGGTTATTTGGAGGATGTCTTATCCTTTGTTGTGTGCCGGCATGACCTTTCATATTGTTAAGTATATAATTATTTGTAATTAAAAAAAATGATGCAAGGGGCTATACAGTTCTGACCCAAATGCTGTATCCTACCAGGAGGAGACAGTTAGCACAGCTTGGTTCAGCAACAGGTGTATATAAAACTCTTGTGAAGTACTTGGTAGGAGTTCCTCAGGTACAATCCTACCTTCTCCTCACCTCCCTTTTGGCCTAGGTTGTTTGATTTTTTTTTTTGGTTGGGGCATTGAAGTATTTCCTTTTAGGTTGTGTTTGGTATGGGGTGAAAATTTTGAAGGGGAAATGTTAAGGGGGGCAGATTTAAAAGTGAAGTGTTGAAGGTGTGAAAAAGGATTAAGGGATGAAGTGTTAAGGATGTTCAGTTAGAGGTGGGAAAATTAGAGATAATAGTAGGTCTTAGTGAAGGTAAAATCAAATTTTAGGTTAAATGCAATTGTAAAAAGAAAATAGATAATTTATAGTTGTGTTCCAAAATAGATGTGGAAAAAAAGAATTAAAATAGTATAAAATGGAAAAAAAAGAAAGAAAGAAAGGACACAGAACCCAAAATCCCCCTCTCAAAAAATTTCATTATCCCTCCCCATGAGGTTAATGTTTAACTCGTTCCCTATAACTTGTACCAAACATAAGTAAAGGAGGTGAAAATTTACAACTTGACCCCTGTACCGCACGTATCATTGGTCTAATCTTTTTGGGAGCTGATGGTTAGCAATATCAATTTTGTTTGCCCTGGGCATTTTTTACATACTTAAGCATCAATGTTCACATGCAACTGACGTGATGCCTTCCTCCCTTCATCTGATGCAGGTTTTACTAGACTTCATTCGCCAAATAAATGATGACAATGGGTATGCACCTTTATGTTTTTGGAAGTATTTTGTACTCCTCTTTACATTACTGTATATGCTCAGTGCCGCTTGTCAGACAAATAGATATATGGAAATCAACATGAATCTGGTACCTAATTGATAATGTTTGATCAAAATCTTAAATGTACAGGCCCATGGAAGAGCAAAGACAGCGTTACGGACCATCTTTATACAGTCTGACAGCAATGGTTCTCTTGATTAGACTATTCATTCAACTTGCTTGGGGGAGATTTGAGGCTAAAAAATTGTGGGTAACTTGCTGCCTTTACTGAGTTTTCTAATGTTTAGATGTAGTATGTTGTCATAAGCTAGATATATGTTTTACTTTATCTTAGCCAGTGCTGTTGTGACATTTTCCGTGGGTTGCTTTTTTGCCTTTGTGCTGTGGTGTATATTTTATCAGAACCAGGGATCAAGTTGCTGTCCTGGAACAAGCTGTTGATGTCTACACTTATGAGTTCAGAAGGTTCATCACCTTCATCAGGTATTGCTCCTGCTTCTATTGTGATGGTGGTGATGCTACTTCTACAATTATTTACATTAGCATTGCCGTTGTTGTTAGTTTTTTTTTTAATTTACTAAAACCATCACCATCATCATTTTGCTATCCTGTTGATAAATGCTCTTGGAGTTTAAAGGGATATTTCTCTTTCCATAAACTAGTGATTTTTTATGTTCTGAGAAAATAGGAAAAATGAGATGTAGGAGGGGCTTACACAAATCTGCTAATGTGGATTAAGGTAGGGTAAAATTGGAATTACAGGGTTGTTGAAGGTCAACAAAGATTCTTGGGGCATGTTGATGAAATTTTGTTGAAAAGGTTCTCTTTTACTATTGTCTTAGCTACAAGAAATTAAGATAGAGTGTAGATTATCTATGGAGACCAACAAATCATCAGGTTGGGGGCCAAATTTGATAGATCAATTGATGCAGAAATTGTTGGGAAAATACACAGGAGTTTAGGGTTTTAAGTGGTGCCATAAATGGGATATGATTGGGTGAAAAATCAAGAAAATGAGCAACTCTTGCGGCTGCACTGTGCTACGAACAGTATGGGAGCATTGTCAGGGTTGGAATCTTGGGATTTTTGGTGCTACATGATGGAGGAAGACATCAAGATTTAAGTGTAACTTTTTATTGATGAAATAAGGTTATTGTGATATGAGTAGTTAGAGAGGTGATGGTAAAAGAACTTCTTGAGCATAATGAGGTAAAATATTCATTCAAACTTAAAGTAAAACATGCATTAATTTATTAACAAAACTCTACAATATTACAAGAGTATGTGGTTGTTTATATTCATTTGGATTTCCTTACGCAAAAATTCTCTAATTATGACCAAACTTGAACATGAAAAGAGATAGGGCTTGTATGCCCTTTTTTTTACTGGTGGAAAACAATGGTTTGTTTTTATAAAAGAAAATCCACTGAGAAGGAAAATTGGGATTTTCAATTTTAATATGATAGATAATAATTAATGTTTTATGTGATCAATATTAGTTGTTCTCATGTTCATTTGAATGTTTGTATTGTCAGTGAGGTATTTGCAAATTCCCCTTTCTTTATTTCAGCAGAAGCTGCTGGTGCATTAGAAGCTGGGTAAGTTTTTCAGGTTTTCACCTTCTAATTAGCATCAGTACTTTCAATTTGAACTTTTCTATTTTGTTCTATACAGAAACAATGATGACTACAAGGAGATAAATGTTCCAGCTGGGAAAACTTACGAGGTTTGTTTTTAAGCACTATTTGCAGGATTTCTATTCATATTGTGCGCGCACGCGCTTGTGTGCACGCATAAATGAATCAAGTGGAAGTTAAATCTTTCATAGTTGCTTGCTAATTATTCTACACACTTGGGAGGAGCTTCATTGAAATTTGCTGAAAGCTTTTTTTTCTTTTTGAAATGCACAAGTCTATATTAATCTCCTTCTAGACTTTGTGCCTGCTAGCATATGAACAGGAATTTGTAAAAGAGTTCAACTGTAGATTGCTCTGGAGAAGTTCATTTGTGTGCTCAGATGACTGGCTTGTTTTTTTAAATGTTTTCTCTTTTCCATTGTTTAAATGCAATTCCTGTAGCTGCTTGGAATCTTTTACATCTTTTCAGATGTTGACTTGCTAATGGTAACGGCATTACCTTTCTAGGTTTCATTGTCTGTGGAATCAGTGAACTCATACATTGCTTGGGATTTCAGTTTGATACAAGGCAAAATTAACATGGTAGTATTCTCAAACTATTTCTTGAGCTGGGTTCTTAACACGAAATCTGTTTTTGTTGCTCTTTCAATTATTTTTAGCTTCTGGGGTGTTTAGCTAACGAAATTTTTCATCTTGGTAATCGTCTTGTTCATGCTGTCAATCCTTCCAAGCTTTTGAACTTTGTCTGCTGTATTTTAAAATTAGATACTGCAGTTTTAACTTCCCATTTCCTCTACGCAGTACAAGAAAAACTGTTTTTCTCTTAGTTATATCCATTCAACTGTAGAGGGTGACATGGACCAAGCACATTTTTAGAAATTATTTTATCAGGCCTTATGTCACAGTCAGTATTCTGTGAATTACCTACAGAAGTTGTCGTGTAGACTAGAAATGAGGTTTCCTATTTCAATTGCAACGTTCAGTTTTCATTTATTGTTTTAGACTCTTAGTGGATGCCAATATGATAGTAAGTGGAACTGTCTTTATTCCCATGCCAACATCACCATCTACAGTGTTGTCACAATGCATGTCAAAATGTCAGAGCAGTAACACCTTTAGAATTTTATTGATCATTTTTTTTTTTAATTATCCTTTTTACTCATTTTCCAAAATTCATATCAAGAACTCAATTGCCTTTTTTCTGCTCTCTTTTTCCCTTTAAATCAATTATTGTTGAGTTTCTCCAAATTTACTGAAGGGTTTTATGGGATAAAAAAAGGTGTCAAAAGTGGGATTTATCATTGAATAAGAAACTCGGAATGTGACCGATGACAAACTAGATTGATGACTAGGAAATTAGTATCAATTTCATGTGTGTTCTTTCCAAGAAAGATGCCTTTTGTGGTACTGTCTGCATGATGCAATGAAAGCAGTTGGATGCTTCCTGTTTTCACAGGGGGTCTCCATTTATCTAGTGCTAATTAGGTGGTTTGGGATTAATTTGAAGCTTTGGGTCGGTTATGTTAAAGCTTTCTGGTTAAACTGGTATGTTTTGGTTGTGCCTTATAATGTTGAGAAAATCTGATGTAGTCATCAAACTAGAAAAGGGAAGGTAAAAAATCAGAGATTTGATTCGCGTTTAAGCCAGGGTTGAACTGTGATGCTATTATTATCTCATAGTTTTAGCCTTTTTTATTTTATTTTTTGTTTCAATCACTGCCTTTTCCATCTTACTGGGGTTATATGTTGCCGGTCAGGATATTGGATTTAGTGTGGAGTGTACAGACCCTACAGGGAAAAAAACTGTAAGTTAAACTAGGAAATGTTTACTACTTTTGTAGTTTTTTTTATAAAAAAACATTTCTTCAATTAGACCTTTCACTTATATTGGACTGCAAAAACAAAAGATTGTGGTTGACCTATTGTTGCTAATTTCTGATTTCCTGGTTTCGATTTTGTATTAATTTCTTTAATTATGTATTTTGTCCTTGCATGTACCTTGTGGCATGTGTGGTCCTTCCACAGCTGATACTACCATATCGACGTTATGAGTCTGACCAAGTGAGTTACTGACTGTTTTACCACACCTTCTAATATGATGGATGGATCTCTTCATGATATAAATGCTGATACAGGGAGATCCCTTACCCATGACGTTGATGTTGTTACAGGGGAACTTCTCCACGTGCGTATCTGGAAACTACAAGCTTATTTGGGATAATTCATATTCTGCATTTTTTAAAAAGGTGAGAAGGCATGCTGAGCATTAATAACATGATTCATTTGGGACAATTTACTCCTTTTCTGCGAGACTAACATAACCTACTTATAGTGATATCAGTATGTGACTTGTTAAAAACAATGACTAGTAGTGAGCTACTGTGCTGCATTCACAATTATTTAAACATTGCTCGTGCCATCTCAATTTTTGTAATAGGTCCTGCGTTACAAGGTGGACTGTATACCTCCGGTGGTAGAGCCAGTGCAATCTGCAGGTGAAATGGAAGAATAACTGTCGCCTCCTTAGCTTTAGCATTTGCGCCAAGATGCTGTCTCATGGTGATTTGGATCAAATTTATTTGTACTTGTTGCCTTTTTTTATTATTTTTTATCACATCCGATGAAAGAATGCTGTGAAAGCTTGCTCATGTAGTCGCCGGATGAATCCGCCACTACACTAACTTGTTCTATGTTACCTGACAATCAGTATAACCCATTCCAATTATTGCAATCAATGTCAGAGCAGCCTAGCAAATAACAAACTCCCAGGAGCAAAGAATATGGGAGGTCCCTTTTTTAAAAAAAAAAATTATCCCTTTCGATAAAGAAAATGTTTGGATTTAAAAGGTTTTTGCAACACAAAAGTTATTACTTCTGATATTCCTACGTGATCAAGGATGGCATGGACTCTAAAAAACAAAAAGATGGCATGGTAGGAGGTGCCTACATGCATAGCTGAAATTGTCATCTCCTGAGAACTGCTCGCTACACCAAATGAGGTTACTGCATATCACTAGTGGCAATGGCCGCTTGATTATGATTCTACTGTTCTTGATGCTTGAGAGCTGCATGAAGCAGTTGTCTGCTTTACAGATAGGATTTCAGAAAGGTCATTCTTTAAGGTGATGCTGAGTTGGTGATCGAGGCTGCAATATCAGAGCCAAACACGCCTTAAGGAGTTCCGCACTTCAACATGGTCGTAACAAGTAACAGAAGCTGTTGCAATGTCCATATATAGTAGTCGTAATTGGGCTGCCCACTTTGGGAACAAAGGGCCCTGAGTGATCTTGATTTTGATCAATGTTTGTCCAAAATAACCATGTAGAAGACAATCTTGAACTATTGTTTAGGGCTACTTGACCAAAGAAAAAAAAGCTACTTGCTGCAGCTGGTACCAATGCTTGAAACCTAGCAAACCACTTGAGGTCCGATAAGGATGGCCAGGCCGGTGAATCCAGTATCCAGAGCACAGAGGCAGATATCCAGAATTGAAGCTCGGACAGCGACCGGGAAGGGGGTATTTGATTGAACAAGGAACCTTTCATGAGCATGCATCATCATCTATCACTGGATTATATGCATCAATGAAAGCAGTTAAACACACAATTAATAGCAACAAATATGATGATGGTAAGGCAAGAGAAACTATTTACTAACTACGTATGTGGTCAAGTGAAACCAGAAACCCGCTTCGCAGAATCCCGAGTAGCATGGTAATTATTGTCATGGGTCAAACTCCATCGCATTTTCCCCATGATTTCAACACACACCTGACCTGATAAATAGCTAGCTCAATGCAACCCTTTGGAGAGCCTCTCACAGCAAGATTCCCCATGTTGAGTGGATGGAAGCCATATATCTACATCCTTTTCTAACTTAAGAAGATTCAAAACCCTCCCCTCATCCATATGCTAGCCCATAGCACATTCGTTCTTAAGTCATCCATAGAACACCAGCATCTCAAATAGGCCTTATCAAATCCTGAACTATTTCAATTCTATACATAAGCAGCTAAATACATGACCACCTACCTACCACAAAAAGCTATTATCTGGTCTTAGATATCCCATAAGAAGAATTAATTCATTAGGCCGTTTAAGGAGTTTTGTATGGCCTGATCAAATATCTTACAGGAAAATGCATTAAATTGTAACATGAAGATTATCATCTTATTTTCAAGGTTAATCTTCGAAACAAATTGCTTTGACATGAGAAGTATGGAAGAACAAAGCTTCATGTATTAGCACCAAAATCAGGCATTACTAGAAGGTAATGACACTTAAAAAATCACAATTCTCAGCCAATTACGGGGATAAATATCGATATTCATGTATTAGCATCAAAGACAGGAATGAAACAATTATGGGCATTTATAGCACAGAACAGTAAGGATTTATGCAATCTACAAACGCTATAGAGGTCAAGTGTGTTGGGTTTTTCAAAACACATACACACAGCAAAAACAATAAATTTACAAAAATAATTGGAGTCTCAAGATTCTATAGACAGATTAAGAGTTGTTTAGTGTTTATAGAAAGATTACCTAAAGATCAGATGTTCTTTTCGGCTTTAAATAATTTCTTCAAGACTAGGTTGTTGCAAACTACAAGTCACCCAAGTGTATGGTCTCAAATGATAATACACACGAACCACCAATGAAAAATATCATAAACCCTTTTAGGAGGAGAGGAATTGTTGTGTCTTTGAGTGCTAGTTTTTTTTGTGTTTTTCAAGTATTCTGTAACTTAAACCTGAAAACCTTATAAATAGCAAAATATCAATTTGTCTCCTGAATAATATCACAAATATTGTTTCAGAATAATTTTATAAATTTATTCAATCAAGTCCTTACTTGATTTTTCTAGATTTAGAATTGTAATTTTCTGTATAAATTACACTATAGTCCTTAATTTCTAAAACTTATTTACAATAAAGTCACACTTGATTAATCATCACATTTTAATTTTTGACTAATGGTTCGTATATATATGACCCATTAGGTTCCCAAATAAGGTGGCTCAAATATAAATCATAATCCTAAATAAAATAGGATTAAGTAAATTAACAAGTAATTTATTATCAATTCAACAATTGATTGATTTATATTTGAAGATCAAGTATAATCTCTAGCAACCTATTATAATTCTTTAATTATTAGAAAAGTCGTAAGTGATTTGACTTAACTTCTTAGTGTAATTATTATCATTTCATCAACATTGTTTCTGATTTAGATATTATAACATGTAATTTGTCTACTCTGTCGAATCATCTTTGTTTTCAACATCATAGTCATGTATTCTTTAAATATGATTTGAAAATCTTTTCAAATCTCATTTCACCTTACAAAAGGATTTATAATTAATACTATTTGATAACAAATAGAATATTTTCTCTAATTCACTTAGGATGATAAATCATCTTTTGATTATTTAAATACATTTATATAGTTCATGTTAAGCCTAATATTTGCTCATTTGTTACCCTTGATTAGGACAACATGTAGTAGGATCAAATCATAACAACACAACCATCATGTGAGCCTTTCCATGGGCACAGGTGATCTCTACATCTGAAATTTTCATGCGGGTCAGTTCAGTGCACATGTCATCTGACAAGCACGTATATATTAGTTTTAAGTATCTCTCATACCTTGGTTTATATGAATAACTATTTCTTTTCATAAAAAAATATAATATATATTAATCTCAACAATTCTAATTAATATTCAATCTTGATAGAATATTGAATGAAAAAATTTTAGAAATAATGTTTTGATGCAATAAAATTATATAATTATAACAACTTTATAAAAGAATGATCAAAAGATAAAGATAGGTAGTCAAAGAAATATTAAAATGATGGTGAACAGAAATTACTAAGGGTTAAGGAAGCTGCACAAGAATACCATGAATAGATAAGTCTTCATTAAAAGTGGACACAACATAGATAACATCATTTTATTTACAATCTAAGGGGAACTGAGTGACAAGTGACTTGATTCCACTATCCTTTCAAGCTTTAACCTTGTTACGTATGTAAGTTTGAGAGTCCTTTTGGTGGTCCACAAGAATGCCAGCCAAGCCAGGCACTCTAGCAATGAAATCTCTCATCCTCCTAACTTGGTCAACAATTCTATGGCTTATTTCATCCGCAATTAACTTGCCATCAATTACAAGAGCATGAGTAGTAAGAGAAGCAGGACCTTCATTAGTTATGCATGTTAATGTATAATAATTGAATTAATATCTTTTTTACTAGCTAGTAATTGAGAAAAAAAAAAGGTAAAGAAAATAATATACAACAATAAATAATTGGTGGGGTTGATAAAGGACAAGGAGGCCCAATTTCAAGGAGGTCATGAGAGAGCAGAGATGAAGGAAACTTAAGAATATCATTGTTGCTCCTTACACTTATTACACCAATAATAGTAGTTATTGAAAAGCACTTGATATTTATTCTTTGGCTCGTAATATTAGTAATAAGACTCATCGTCCTTTCCATTGTTATCGTCACCTCAGCTAAACTCTAAACTTTAAACTCTAAATCCTCAACCCATATATTCACCTAGACTACCACTACTAAAAAAAAAATTAAGACTATTAGCATCAGTAATAATAGAATAATTCAGTTACTAATTTAGTAACAGATTTGCAACGGATTATATATATTATTTTTTTAATATCAATAACAGACTTAGTAATGAAAAATCTATTATTGAAGGCAACATAAAATTTACAACTGATTATCTATTGCTGATTGGAAAAAAAATATTTAAATCTTAACCTAAAACTAAAATTATACACATTGTTGATTAGCTTTGACATTATGAGATCTCAAACATTGATTAGCCTAAAAGAAAAATTCTAATATTGCACTCTCTCCCCCTCAGAAATGTAAACACAACAAAGAAAAAAAAAATTAACTTGCAGTCTCTTCATCTTCTTTGTCCCTAACATCCATAACTCTAGAAAAATAATTAACTTGCACTCTCTCTTCATCGATCTTATTTTCCTTCATCCCTAACTTTTATCTTCATTTTCTTCTCCTTCATCTCAATAAATTTAATCTTCTTTTGTAAACCACCAAAAACACCGACCCATGGCAACATCCCACTAGACCCATAATTATCACCATCGAACATCCTTGATTTACCCCCTCTCTTTATATATGGGTTGGGTTTTACACTCTTCTCTTCAATAATTCAAGTAATTTTAGGATTTATTGTTTTATCTATTGCAATTTAGCTTACACTAAAAGGTTTTTACCTAACTTTCCTAATCTCATGTGTTCTTCTCTCGTGTAGATTCCATCTCGCTTGCCTAGAACTCAAGAACGCAAGTAACAAAAAAAATTTTATCAATACTTTGAATAATGGTTTTAGGTTGTTTATTTGATAAAATTGAGGGTTTATGAAATGTTTTTACCATGATATATAACCTAATTATACATGTTTAATTGAAAATTTATCAAAACCCTCAATTTAATTTATAGGGTTACAAATTATAAATTGTATGATAATATCTTTTCTGGGCTTAGGACTATCTTTTTTCTTTCCTCATTCAATGCGAGTTTGTATAAAATATCAATTGAATGATTTTCTTTTATTAAATCTAATATTGAGTTTCTTTTTGGATGGAAATTGTATGACCAAAATGAAGTCTAGGAAGCCAAAATAAGTGTTCCTAAAACTGACCATGACATTGTAAGTGCATGAACATATAATATATCAATTAACTATAAATTTATATCCATATAATAGTTAATTATTGTTAAATACTAACTGATGTGGAGGTGACTGTATATCTTAAGGATAGGTATACAACATATTGTTATCAAATTGCCATGTGGAGTTGAAAAAATAATAAAGAGTTTGTTTAAATTATTTTACATTAGGTACATGTCTTAAATTCAATTTCTATATTTGGACCATGTTATGAACTTTGACTAGAGATTTATGTGGTACATATTTTATTTTAAATAATTGTTTAAGTACTAATAGTAAGGAAGTATGCTTATTTTTATGACGTTCTGAGTCAAATTTTGAAGCCAACATTTAAAAGAATTTATTAAATTTCTTTAAGTATACAGAGCTAAATTTAGGGGTATGTTTTTAAAATTGTCTTAAAAGGAATTTAGTTTTGATCAACAAGCAAGTTGATTCAAGTTCTACCTACTTAGGAGTATTGTGTATTGTTGATGAAAAAAAGATTTATTTATATATGATACATAGTTGGGGTTGATTTATGTGTGTAATAAATTTTTAAAAAATATAAAATAGTAATTAGCAGAGTTGTTTTGATAATTTGTTACATAACGTTTTACTTTTAGATTAATAAAATATTAAATTAAATAACATTCTAAAATGTTTGTTTCTAAAATGCTTATTGGTGTTATCATGTTAATTAGATTATGGATGATCGATCGTGGATGTATCATCATCTTATGTATGGTCATCTTTGTCCTGAATACATTGCGAGTGTTAGAAGATTTATCAATTTTGCATTTTTAATTGATAAAAATATATCCGGGGGAAAATTAGATATCCTTGTGTGAGGTGTAAAAATCAAAAGTTTTTAAAGGAAGATGATGTTTGTAAGCACCTATTGATAAAAGGATTTTTACCTTGTTATGAAAAATAGATTATACATGGGGAGCCTTATGTTACAAAACCAATGTTGGCTGGATCTTTATCGATTGGGATTAGTCTTGTTGTGAATGATGTTTGTCCTGTGGTAGCAGAGTAACTTCCAAATCTGAAAGCAACTAATTTTTATAAACTTTTGAAAGTTGCAGGGTAGCCTTTGTGGGATGGGTGTACCAAGCAATCCAAATTATATGTTTGTGTACAATTGCTTAATATGAAGTCAACTTTAAATTTGACTTAGACTGCCTTCAACAAATTTACTGATTTTACAAAAAGTTGCATTCCTAATGATGAAAATTTGGTATTAAAATTTGCTAAGAAATTTATGCGGCCACTTGGACTTGGTTATGAGAAATATGATGTGTGTCCTAATTATTGTATATTGTATTATGGGGTAGATGCAATGAAAACAAATTATGACTTTTATGGAAGTTCACGATACAAACCTAGAAATTCAACTAATAAAGGTTCTAATAAGGTAGAGCAGCAACTCCGATACTTTTCCTTAACACCAAGGCTTTAGAGATTATTCATGTCTCCACATCATGCCAAAGATATGACATGATATCATTTTCATAAGTCAGATAATAGGGTTATGGTGCACTCATATGATGGGGAGGTATGGAAAGAGTTTAATCGTGTCCATTAAGCTTTACATATTATCCAAGAAATATTCGATTAGGGTTATGCATTGATAGGTTTTATCTATTTGACATGTCTTCGAATGCATACTCTCATTGGCTAGTAATTATGATTGTTTATCATTTGCCTCCGTGAAAATGCATGTCTAGATCATTCATGTTTTTGGCAATGATGATTCCAAGGCCAAAGAATTCGGGGAAAAAGCTTGATGTTTTTCTAAGACTTTTGATTGATGAGTTAAATAATTTATGGTTTGTTGGTGTTGAAACCTTTAATGTATATAGAAAGAAAATTTTTCAATTAAAGACAGCTTTAATGTGGACCATTAATGACTTTCTAGCATATGACATATTATCGAGTTGGCGCACTCATGATAATTTGTCTTGTCCTTATTATATGGAGCATAACAAAGCTTTTAGATTAAAAAAAATAAAGGGAAAACTACATTTTTTTATTGTCATCGACGATTCCTACCCATGAATCACCCATATAGATATCAATTAGATAAGTTTCTCTCGAGATAACCAACTTGCTTATGAAGGACATAATTTATATAGGAGTTATGAAAGAGTAGATGGTGATTATGGTGATGATGATGATGATGCAAACATTAGAGATGAAGATGAGGGAGACGATAGTAATGAGGGGGATGATTATAATGTGAGAGGCGTGGAGGATCAAGATGGTCCCATCAAACCACAATTCGACCTCTTCTCTGTACAATTATGATCGAAGAGTTAAAAGGAAGGGTTTTGACACGCTAATGGATTCAATTACAAGGAAAAAAAGGAACAACAGAGTATGTTAAGACTTTTAAAAACTAAGTTATTAAGGTTATATTTTCAGGTATGAAAAAAATACTTATTATTGTGTAATTATTTGTTTAATAAAAGTTTGTTATTATATTTTTTTAGGTTCAATAACGCATCGTATGAACATGCAATCAGAGATATTTTAAGGTCCAATTTTAAGGGAGCATGACACTCTTTGAAAAAAGTAGATTCAATGTGTAGGGATGAACTATTTAAAGAGTTTAAGGTATGAACCAACGCTACTTGCCATATTCTTTTCAATTTTGATCAATGTAATGTAGCATTATGAAAATTTATAGGCATCCTTTTATATATTTTTTACAACTTATTTATTAAAGTCAAGCCAACTATAATATTTTAGTTTAAATCATCAACTTAATTAATTAATAATATAGATTTTGCAAGGTGTTAACTATAATGAATCTGATGTTGACGAGCATCGTTTTATGTTGTTTAATTGCTTCATTTAATTTCTCTAGTTATTTTAATCATTGTGTCTCTTGTTTAGTCCTAACACATAATCTTGCAATTCTTAACAAGATAACACAATATGATTAATCATTTCCATACTTTGAAATTTTATGCACTCTTTTTACTTATTATATATTATTTGGTAGAAAAAATATATCTTTCCTAAGAAAAATGAATCGATTGTTCGTAATATTTGGGAAGATAAGGCTAGGATTGCTTTGAATCAATAATTGACACGAGCTCGCAAGAAAGCCAAGTCAAATGAAAACACTACAAATATTATAGATTGTATTGATAAAGGTCCTGCTTGGATAAACAATAACGACTGGAATCAAATGATTAAAGATGTTTGGTCCACCCATGAATTTCAAAAAAGGTTGGAATCTATAAGGAGGAATCGGTTAACCAAAACAAATGGAAAAATAAGTACTTATTCTAAAGGAACAGTGTCATTTGCACCATATCGAGCTAACATGGTAAGGATTTTTATTTTTATTTTTCTTAAGATAATAAATTAAAATTTTTATATTTATCTTTTATAATATTTATTAATCTTGAAAGCAAGAGCAAGCTAGTAGAAAAGAACCTTCATAGGATGATGTCTTTTCAGCTTTGCATCAGAATACTAAGCAATCTAACATCTTCGTAGACAACAAGTCTAAAAAAGTGGTTGTATGTATTTTATTTATTTATTTATATAACTTAAATATTATTTAACATTCAAATAAATTTATTATTGCATGTATTTTTTTGGTAGAAAAATTATAAGAAAGAGATGATTTCAAAGTATGGAACTGATTGAGAAAATCATCCTTCATTTGATGGAGAAACTTGGTGTGTGGCTTCAAGAGGAGTTACAAATGGTAGGATATATGGTACACCTCGTATGCCAAAATCTATAGTTAATACAAGTTCTTCACCACATTCCTACTCGGTTGAGTCATCATATCCTAGTTCATCTTATCGGGCATTGCAAGAGGAGATAAAGAAAACAAATGATTTTATTTTTTAAACGAAATAACAGATGGATTCCATGATAGAATATCTTATGAACAATCTTGCTAATTGTAAATAATTCATAAATCAACAATGAAAAATCCAATGTTGATTAAAAAAACCAACAACAGAATGTTTCGTTGCTGGTTTATTAGCAATGAAAAATCCATTGTTAATATATGCAACGATTGATTCGCTGCTGATTTAACAGATTGTTTGTTGCTGATTATAAGCAACAAAAAAATCCGTTGCTGAAAAATTAACAACATATCTACATTTGATATTTTTTATTACTGATTTTGTTGATAAATTTATTTAATAATGGATTTTAGTTTTATTTGGAATTGATTTGGTTGCTAATTGCTCCATTTTTTAGTAGTGGTATACGACGATCAATCTTTTTGTTAAGAGAAAGCTGGCTTGTGAATGGCAATTAGTAGGTTGTGAGATTCCAACTGGGCTTCACTTCTCTTCTCTTCTCTTCTCAAGGGTCTAGGAAAGTGGATTTTTAGGCTTCTGGCCTATTTTCCACTCAATTGTCAAAACAACTGCTTGTGCCTATATATATTCCTAAACTTGACAATATGAACTACACTCCAGTTCTGATTGCATGCATGCCATTGACAAAGTGGTTTTGGTTTGTGTTGTTTGTGATAAAATTATCTTGCTTTGTTTTCTTTTTTTGGCTTTGATCGGTTTTAGGGTTCAGAGAAATATCTTGAAACCTATAAGCTTTAGAACTTCATTTGGACTAAAGGAATACATGCATGTCAAGGATTAATCAAAGAATCTTAATTCATAATATTTTATTCATTATTGGTATATGTGTGAGTCCTAAATACGTAGAATTCATAGACTCTTTCACTAGGTTTTGATATATATACAACATCAAAATTTTAAGGTCTTCCTCAATTAATATCAAAGCATATACATTACTTTTTCTTCAACTTATTACTATTGTTATCTTAACTCTTTCCTCTTTTTATTACTTTTTTTTGCTTTTGTTTTAATAGGCTTTTTGTTGCTTTTGATTTATTTATCTTTCTATGAATCTAACCTAGTTTTCTTAACATGAGCCTTAATTTTCCCTTCCAAACTCTTATTAATTCAACCCTTGAAAGAGCCATTGATCCCCTTCTTTTTCTTTTTTTTTCTTTTTTGGTTTTTTGTATTATTAATAAAGATTATAATCAACTCACGAATATTTAAAATAAAATGGTCAGACCAATGCAAGAAGAAAATGACAATTCATGATTAAAATTACTGATTTTTTTTTCTAAAATGATGCATGAATCACTTATTCAATTGCGCCAAATCACTTATTTTGTTTTGTTATATTCTTTTCTTTCATTGAGTTAGCTATGTTTTGATCTATAATTCATTAATTTGATTTTTTTTTCTTATAGAAGCTCCCTTTTTTGTGTTCCTAAGGATGCATTTGCTTTGCAAAATTAAATATTTTCTTGAAAATTAACATTATTTCCATCATTTGGATGTATTAAGAAAATTATTTTTAATCCATAGTTGTAGAGTGATGGTAATAAGATATGAGATATGATGGTGTGTGTGATATTAATAATTATAGTGGATGTGGTGATTATGATCGTTATTGAATATTGAGTCATGCGATGAAGATAGTGTTTATGGATAAAATGATGGTTGCTACAATAGTTACATTAATTAGTGACAAAGTAGCGTTTTTTTTGTGGTGGTTGCAACTGTTATATGGTGGTGAATTAATTGGAATAATAATAATAATATAGTAGTTATATTAGTAGTAATTAAGATGGTGATGATGGTAAGTGGTCGGTAGCAATGATAGTACTGAAGAGATTAATGTTGAAAAAATGATGTTATTTTGATAGCAAGGTTGTATTAGTGGTAGTGTGCGGGGGTTGTTGGTTCTGCAGTGGTGATTAAAGTACTAATTAATGATATTGGTGAAAATTATGAGTAATTTTAAGGGAAAATATTTTTTTCTTGATTCATGAAGTAAAAACCTTGTCCTCCGAATTAATACTATACGGGGATTGGCAAAAAAATGTTGTTTATATAGAATAATTTTTCAATATCTTTTTCTACATTTAAAGAATGAAGGAATATAAGAAATATTTTTTACAAAAAAAAATAACACAACCTGAGGAAACATTAATTATCCTTTTGCTGCAAGACTTGTTAGCTAATAATTAATCAATTAAAAGCATGTGAGAACAACCGAGAGGGGATGGATTTTATATTAAAGCATGCATGAACTTTATACACTTGATTTCCTGTACGTAGAATGTACGTAGTACACTAGATGGAAATTAATCATCCTGGAGATTAAGATATTGTGATATATACAAATTAATTAATTGATGGATGGATGCGCAAGATAGGCAGGCTGGTTATGTTACTCGTGTTGTTGTTAATGAAAGGATTGGCATGCAAGAGGGAAATTTGACGTATCCCGCGAGCCGTATCCACCTTTTCCCTGTTAGCTTTATAGTTATGCCGTTGTTTTGTTGTAAAACTCGAATGTTTGGTGGGGGGGATGATCCGTCTTTTTCCTATCAACAGACGATCCTTCTCTGCGTATGAACATTCATAAATCTTAA
>Ga0307508_10001109_pt1 | contig 31161 bp, 28 predicted proteins | sample 9_EM_MG_FD_203089 | JGI IMG/M metagenome (GOLD analysis project Ga0307508, IMG submission 203089) | Populus trichocarpa ectomycorrhiza microbial communities from riparian zone in the Pacific Northwest, United States - 9_EM | ecosystem: Host-associated > Plants > Roots > Unclassified | place...
AAGACAGGTTTTGGGGCGGGGATTGCCCACGCAGGGACCAAGCCTGACCGCCCGAAGTGGGCAATCCCCGCCCCAAAACCCCCCGGCGAAGCCGGAAAAACAACTCAGGCAGCAGCGTTCTTAAGATCCTGAGCCCGATCAGTAGACTCCCACAAAAGATCAGGAAGCTCCCGCCCAAAATGCCCATAAGCAGCAGTCTGCTGATAAATAGGCCGCATCAAATCAAGATCCCGAATAATAGCCGCAGGCCGCAGATCAAACACCTCATTGATTGCCCGCTCGATCCGCTCCACAGGCACATTCTCCGTACCAAACGTCTCCACGAACAACGACACCGGATGCGCCTTGCCGATCGCGTACGCAACCTGCGTCTCGCACCGCTCCGCGAGCCCGGCCGCGACCACGTTCTTGGCGACCCAGCGCATCGCGTACGCCGCGGACCGGTCCACCTTGGACGGGTCCTTGCCGGAGAACGCGCCACCGCCGTGCCGGGCGTACCCGCCGTAGGTGTCCACGATGATCTTCCGGCCGGTGAGGCCGGCGTCGCCCATGGGGCCGCCGATCTCGAAGCGGCCGGTCGGGTTGACCAGCAGCCGGTAGCCCTCGGTGTCGAGGCCGAGGCCCTCGAGCTCGGGCGCGATGACGTGCTCGCGGACGTCCGGGGTCAGCAGGGACTCGAGCGAGATGTCCGCCGCGTGCTGCGACGACACGACCACCGTGTCCAGGCGGACCGGGCGCAGGCCGTCGTACTCGATCGTGACCTGGGTCTTGCCGTCGGGGCGCAGGTAGGGGATCGTGCCGTCCTTGCGCGCCGTGGACAGGCGCAGGGCTAGGCGGTGGGCGAGCGCGATCGGCAGCGGCATCAGCTCGGGCGTCTCCGAGCAGGCGAAGCCGAACATCATGCCCTGGTCGCCGGCCCCCTGCGAGTCGAGCACGTGCTCCGAGTCGCCCGAGCGCAGCTCGAGCGCGCTGTCGACGCCTTGGGCGATGTCGGGCGACTGGGAGCCGATGGAGACGCTCACGCCGCAGGACGCGCCGTCGAAGCCCTTCTTCGACGAGTCGTAGCCGATCCGCAGGATCGTCTCGCGCACGATGCTGGGAATGTCGGCGTACGCCTGGGTGGTGACCTCGCCCGCGACGTGCACCTGCCCGGTCGTGATCAGCGTCTCCACGGCCACGCGGCTGCGGGGGTCCTGCGTGAGCAGGGCGTCGAGAATGCCGTCGCTGATCTGGTCAGCGATCTTGTCCGGGTGGCCCTCCGTGACCGACTCGGAGGTGAACAGGCGGCGTGCCACGGTGCTCCTCAGAATTGTCGAATACAACGTAACGCGGAAGTGTAGTCACCGCGGTCGACGGAAGTCGCCCGGGTGCTACGCGGTCTCACCGTCGCCGACCTGCCGATCCAGGATTGCGACCGCCTCGTCCCAAATCATATCGGCCACATCATCTTTCGGGAGTTCACCGGCGGCCGTCGTGCTCCCGTCGGCGCCCAGCAGGGTGACCGTGTTGCGGTCGGCGCCGAAGACTCGGTCCACGCCAACCACGTTAACGACGATCAGGTCGGCACGTTTCTTGATCAACTTAGCCCGGGCGTTCTCCAGAGCGTCCTGCGTCTCGGCGGCGAACGCGACCAGGACCTGGCCAGGGCGCTTGCTGGCACCGAGTTCGGCCGCGATGTCCGGGTTCGCCACCAGAACGACCGGCGGCGGCGTACCCCCGTCGATTTTCTTGATCTTTTGATCGGCGACCGTGGCCGGCCGGAAGTCGGCCGGCGCGGCCGCCATGACCACGACGTGGGCATCGCCGGCGGCCTTGACCGTCGCCGCGCGCAACTCCTCGGTCGTGCCGACCCGGACGATGTCAGTTCCTGCAGGATCGGGCAGTGTGACGTTCGCCGCGATCAGCGTCACCCGGGCCCCGCGCGCGGCCGCGGCGCGAGCCAGCGCGTAGCCCTGCTTGCCCGACGACCGGTTGCCGAGGAACCGGACCGGGTCCAGCGGCTCGCGGGTGCCACCCGCGGTGACGACGACGTGCCGGCCCGCAAGATCAAGATCAACACCCCGGCGCAGTACGCGGAGAGCCAGCTCGAAGATCGACTCGGGCTCGGGCAGCCGGCCCTTGCCGGTGTCCTGGCCGGTCAGCCGGCCGACCGCGGGCTCGATCACGACGGCGCCGCGTGCGCGCAGGGTCGCGACGTTCGCCCGGGTCGCCGGATTTTCCCACATCTCGGTGTGCATGGCCGGCGCGTACACGATCGGGCAGGTGGCCGTGAGCAGCGTATTGGTGAGCAGGTCGTCGGCGATGCCGTGGGCCGCCTTGGCCAGCAGGTCGGCGGTGGCCGGAGCGACCACGACCAGCTCGGCGGCGCGTCCGATGCGCACGTGCGGCACCTCGTGGGCGTCGTCCCAGACCTCGGTGGCGACCGTACGCCCGGAAAGCGCCGCCCAGGTCGGCGCGCCGACGAACCGCAGCGCCGAGGCGGTCGGCACGACGCGCACGCCGTGGCCCGACTCGGTGAACAGCCGGAGCAGCTCGCACGCCTTGAACGCCGCGATACCGCCACACACGCCCAGCACAACCTCAGTCACAACTCATCCCAACACGTAGACAGCCAATACACGAACCCCCCCTTCACGTCACCGCAAACAGGGGACACCCGAATCAGACATCCCACCATCGCGCGCCCGAATCGCGCCTAAAGGGTACCCAATCAGCACCAAAGAGACTCCCCGGAACAACTTGGTCGTTCTCTCCGCGAATGGGCTTGGTGCCACAGCCACCCGACCGAAGAGCCGACCAACTTGTTCCCAGATGAGCCCTAAGTTCTATTTCAAACGATTGGTGTCGTGGGCGTCGCCTTCAAGGCAACCGCTTCGAGGATGCGCTCGGGCGATCTTGTTGAGCTCTGCCGGGATGGGCAGTGGCGCGTGTTTCAGGGTTGAAGGCGGGGCCTGCTCTGGTCAGTGGGCGGCGAGCTCGGCCGCCCGACAGGAGGCTTCGCTTTTGCGTTCACAACGCGAGGGACGTAGTCACGCCCTATCAGTTGTGGTGCGAAAATCTACCGGTCCGCCGGCCGGCGACACGCCGAGACGCGAAACGCCGAACAGTGTTGTGCCGAAGTGTCGCTCAGCATCTGAGCGGGCTGCCACGATCCGGGACGCCGCCGCGGAGTTGGGTCGCGCGCGCCGGGGCCGGCGACCGCGGCAGGTCCCGGTTGACAATTCCAAGGAGCATCGCCGGGTGCCTCAGGCGCGTGGTGTGGGCGGTTCGGGCGCGCTACGAACCGCAGATCCCCACGCGTTGTATCGAGTGGTCAACAGTGGTGGAGGTTTCCGGGGGCTCGGCCCCCGGAGCAGACATCCGTAGGCGCTCAAACCGGTTCGCGCTTTCCGCGAACAGACTGCGCCCTAGCGACTACGGCTGGTCGGTCGCCTCGGCCGTGAGCAGGCCGGCGTTGATCTCGCGCATCGCGATCGAGAGCGGCTTCTCCTGCGGGGTGGTCTCGACCAGGGGTCCCACGTATTCGAGCAGGCCCTCGCCGAGCTGGCTGTAGTAGGCGTTGACCTGGCGGGCGCGCTTGGCCGCGAAGATCACCAGCGAGTACTTCGACGAGGTCTTGTCGAGCAGCTCGTCGATCGGCGGGTTGGTGATGCCTTCGGGGTTCGCGATGGTTCCCACTTTTTCGGATTCCTTAGGTGGTCGGCCGATGGTGCTCGGGGACTGGCGAAGCGCTCCTGATCGGGCGTCTGAGTGCCACTGAACGAACCTCAGTGCTCCTGGACGGGCGTCAGAAACGACGAACCGAGCAATCCTACCAGCTCGTCGGCGGCCCGTTCGACGAAGTCGTTGATGACCGTACGGTCGAACTCCTTCTCGGCGGCCAGTTCCTCGTCGGCGTGCGCGAGGCGACGGCGGATCGTCTCCTCGTCGTCGGTGCCCCGGCCCACGAGTCGACGCTTGAGCTCCTCGACGCTGGGCGGGGCGAGGAACACCAGTTGGGCGTCGGGCATGGTGGCCCGGACCTGCCGGGCGCCCTGCAGATCGATCTTGAGCAGCACCGGCCGCCCCTGGGCCAGCCAGCCCTCGACCTGGGCCCGTGGCGTGCCGTAGAGGTTGCCGGCGAACTCGGCCCACTCGAGCAGTTGCCCGCCGTCGACGAGCCGCTGGAACTCCGAGCGGGTCACAAAGTGGTAGTGCTCGCCGTCGGTCTCGTAGTCACGTTTCTTGCGAGTCGTGACCGAAACCGACAGCTTGATCCACGGCGAGCGCGCCCGGATCAGCTCGATCACGCTGTCCTTGCCGACCCCGGAGGGGCCGGACAGGACGGTGAGGCGTGCTGCCGGGCGCGCGTCGTCATCCATGCTCACAGGCACATTCAACACGAGCCCGTGAGTCAGTTGGCAGCGAACTCCCCCAGGAGGGCCTTTCGCTGCTGGTCGCCGAGACCGCGCAGCCGGCGGCTGTCAGCGATCTTGAGCTTCTCCATGATCTGGGTCGCGCGGATCTTGCCGATGCCCGGCAGCGCCTGAAGCACGGCCGAAACCTTCAGCTTGCCGACGACCTCGTCGCCCTCCGCGCGGTCCAGCACGGCCGCGAGGGTTGTCTTGCCGGACTTGAGCTGTTCCTTCAGCTCAGCCCGGGCCTTGCGAACTTCCGCGGCCTTCTCCAGCGCTGCAGCGCGCTGCTCGGGGCTCAGTGACGGGAGCGGCACCAGTTCTCCTCAGGTCCCTATCGCGGCGGTAGCAATACCGGCGCATCTGTGAAACGTGGTGTGCCAGGGAACCAAAGGGGCATGTGGTTCCCGGCGCCGGGAAAACTAGCGGTCAACGACGGTTTCGGCAACGTGGGGGTACCCCGTGATCGGCCGTCGAGGGGCCTGGTAAGCAGGCCCTTTCACCCGAGCGCGGCCCGGCAGGCGTCCGCCGCGCGGTCGCTCGCGGCCCGCAGTTCGACCACGCCAGGTCCCGCCGCGAGGACTTCGCGTGAGTACGACGGCAGCACGTTGCGCAGGTTTTCGCCGAAGACCGAGCGCAGGTCGGCAGGGGTCGCACCCTGCGCTCCGAGCCCCGGCGCGAGCAGTGGACCGTTCACTTCGGACAGATCATGACCGCTGCTCCCGGTGGTCGCACCGACCACCAACCCCACACTGCCGAGGGGCTCTGAACCCTTGTTTAGCTGGGAAATCTCATCGATCACGGTTTGCGCGACGGTCTTGCCGGAGGCCGTCACGGCATGTTGGACGGTCGGTCCCTCGGGGTTCGACGTGAGCGCGAGAACGAAGACTCCGGCGCCGTTGGCGGCCGCGAGGTCGAACGCCGGCTGCAACGACCCGACCCCGAGATAGGGACTGAGAGTAATCGCGTCCGCACACAGCGGACTCAAAGGATCAAGGTAAGCGCTTGAGTACGCAACCATCGTCGAGCCGATGTCGCCCCGTTTCACGTCCAGAAGGACAAGGGATCCGGCCTCCCGGGACTGTCGGATAGTTGACTCAAGAATGCCGATGCCACGTGACCCAAATCTCTCGAAAAAAGCCGACTGAGGCTTGATCACCGCCACCCGATCGGCCAGGGCTTCGACCACCGTACGGGCGAAGCGTTCCAGGCCGGCGATGTCATCTGACAGGCCCCAGCGCGCCAGGAGGGCCGGGTGCGGGTCGATGCCGACACACAGCGGCCCCCGTTTTCCGATTGCTTCGACGAACCTCTTGCCGAACGTCTCCATCGCTGAGCCTCCTTGGCTGTCAGGTAGCCGCCACCGCGGCGGCGATTCCCGCGGTAATGCGGGCCACGTCGGCGTCGTCCGCGACGTACGGCGGCATGGTGTAGATCAGGTCCCGGAAGGGCCGGAGCCAGACGCCGGCGGCGACCGCCGCGGCGGTCGCCGCGGCGACGTCGACGTCGTGGTCGAGCTGCACGACGCCGATCGCGCCGAGCACGCGCACATCCGCCACCCCCGGCAACCCGCGGAGAGGCTCCAGGCCGTCCCGCAGACCGCTTTCGATACCCGGTACGCGGCGAGCCCAGTCTCCGGCCGCCAGCAGCCCCAGAGAGGCGTTCGCGACGGCACAGGCGAGCGGGTTGGCCATGAAGGTCGGGCCGTGCGCCAGGCCGCCGCCCTGCCCGGCCGAGATCGCCTCGGCCACCGCCGCCGTGCAGAGCGTCGCCGCGAGCGTGAGGTATCCGCCGGTCAGCGCCTTGCCGACGCACATGATGTCGGGGGCGACTCCGGCGTGCTCGGCCGCGAAGAACCTGCCGGTCCGCCCGAAGCCGGTCGCGATTTCGTCGAAGATCAGGTAGATCCCGTGCTCGGCGGTCGCCTCGCGCAGGATCCGCAGGTACTCCGGATGGTGGAAACGCATCCCGCCCGCGCCCTGCACGACCGGCTCGACGATCACCGCGGCGATCTCCGGGTGGCGCCGCTCGATCATCTCGGCGAGCGACGCGGCGTAGGCCGGGTCGTAGCCGGCCGGCGGCGGCCCCGCGAAGATCTGCGTGGGCAGCACCCCGGTCCAGAGCGAGTGCATGCCGCCGACCGGATCGCAGACGCTCATCGGGTGGAAGGTGTCGCCGTGGTAGCCGCCGCGCCAGGTCGCCAGCCGCCGCCTGCCGGGCCGGCCGAGGGCGAGCTGAGCCTGCAGCGCCATCTTGATCGCCACCTCGACGCCGACCGAGCCCGAGTCGCAGAGGAAGACGTGCTCGAGCCCGGGCGGGGCCAGCTCGACGAGCGTGGTGGCCAGCCGGATGGCGGGCTCGTGGGTGAGGCCGCCGAACATGACGTGGCTCATCCGGGCGGACTGCTCGGCCAGCGCGGCGTCCAGGACCGGGTGGCGGTACCCGTGGATCGCCGCCCACCACGACGACATGCCGTCGATCAGCTCGCGCCCGTCGGCCAGCCGCAGCCGGACTCCCTCGGCGCTGTCCACCAGGTAGGGCTCGCTCCGGCCGGGCATCGGGCCGTACGGATGCCACACGTGGGCGCGGTCCAGCGCGAGCAGCTCGCCGGGCGTCCGGGCGCCGGCCACCGCAGGTCCGGAGGCCCGCGCCGGGCCGGCGCCGGTCATCGCTGGTCCGGCGTAGTTTCCCGGTCGCCGGCCGGGTGGCCGGGGTCCGCCGCGGCCTTCCCGTCCCCGGCCGGGCGGACACGGGCCGCGGCGGCCGCCCCGTCGCCCGGGCTGGAAGCGCGGGACCCGGCGGCATTCCCCTCGCCCATGCGGGAAGCGCGGGACCCGGCGGCATTCCCCTCGCCCGTGCAGGAAGCGCGGGCCGCGGCGCGGACCAGGGCCGGGCCTCGGTAGATGAAGCCGCTGTAGAGCTGCACCAGCGCGGCGCCGGCGTCGAAGAGGCGGCTCGCGTCGTCGGCGTCCATGATCCCGCCGACGCCGATGACCGGCAGCCGGCCGCCGGTCTCGGTGTGGACGAAGTGGACGATCTTGCGGGCCCTCTCGGTCAGCGGCCTACCGGAGAGGCCGCCCGCCTCGACGGCCCGCGGCTGGTCGGCGAGGGCAAGCCCGTCGCGGGCCAGCGTGGTGTTAGTCGCGATCACCCCGGCCGCGCCCTCCCGCAGGCAGACGTCGAGCAGTTCGGCGATCGCCGGTTCGGTGAGGTCCGGAGCGATCTTGACGAGCACCGGGGTCGGGCCGGCCAGCGCGCGGAGCAGGCCCGCGATGGCCGATTTGTCCTGCAGGGCGCGCAGGCCGGGGGTGTTGGGCGAGGAGACGTTGACCGCGATGTAGTCGGCGAACCGGTGCAGCAGCCGGTAGGACGTCAGGTAGTCCTCGACGGCCGCCTCAAGCGGGGTGACCTTGGACTTGCCGAGCGACACGCCCAGCGGCGTCCCGATCGGGCCGAGCGCTTCGAGGCGGGCGGCGAGCGCCGCCGCGCCGGCGTTGTTGAAGCCCATCCGGTTGATGATCGCCTCGCTGTCCCGGAGCCGGAACAGCCTCGGCCGGTCGTTGCCCGGCTGTGCGTGCGCGGTGACCGTGCCGACCTCGACGAAGCCGAAGCCGAGCGCGGGCCAGGCGGGCAGGGCGACGCCGTTCTTGTCCATTCCGGCGGCGAGCCCGACGGGGTTGGGAAAGCGGACGCCGAAGACGTCGACCGGCGCGTCGGTCGCATACCGGCTGCGGAGCACGGCACGGGTTCGGGCGCCGAGACGGGACAGCCGCTCGAGCGTGAACTCGTGCGCGGTCTCCGCGTCGCCGCCGCCCAGCCGGAACAGGACCGGCCGGACGACGGACTCGAACAGCGTCACCGCCGCTCCTCGGCAGCCGCCCCGCAGTTCACGGTCACTTCTCGCCCCGCAAGGAGGCGTGCAGCTCCTGCAGCGGGCGGACGGTCAGGTCGCCGCGCATCAGCGCCTCGATGCCCATCACCGCGGCGGCCGCACCGGGCACGGTGGTGATGCACGGGATGTCCGCGGTCACGGCCGCGCTGCGGATCTCATAGCCGTCGAAGCGGGCGCTCGCGCCCGAGCCCTGCGGCGTGTTGATGATCATCGCGATCTCGCCGGCCTCGATCAGCGCCACGGCGTTCTGGCCGGGGCTCTCGAAGTGTTTCGGCACGACCTCGCAGGCGATGCCGTGCCGGCGCAGCACCTCGCCGGTGCCGGCAGTGGTGACGATCGTGAACCCGAGGTCGGCCAGCCGTTTGATCGGGAAGATCATCGACCGCTTGTCCCGGTTCGCCACCGACACGAAGATCTTGCCGGCGGTCGGGAGCGACCCGTACGCGGCCGCCTGCGACTTCGCGAACGCCTCGCCGAAGCCGGCGTCGATGCCCATCACCTCGCCGGTCGACTTCATCTCGGGGCCGAGCAGGCTGTCGACGCCCTTGCCGGCCGGGGTGCGGAACCGCTTGAACGGCAGCACCGCCTCCTTGATCGCGATCGGCGCATGTTCCGGGGTGGAGCCGCCGTCGCGGTCGGCCAGCAGCAGGCCCTCGGCGCGCAGCTCGGCGATGGTGGCGCCGAGCATGATCCGGGCGGCCGCCTTGGCGAGCGGAACCGCGGTCGCCTTCGAGACGAACGGCACGGTCCGGGAGGCGCGCGGGTTGGCCTCCAGCACGTAGAGCGCGTCGTCCTTGAGCGCGTACTGCACGTTGAGCAGGCCCTGCACGCCTACGCCGCGGGCGATCGCCTCGGTGTAGCGGCGGACCTCGGCCAGGTGCGAGCCGGCCAGCGTGATCGGCGGCAGCGAACAGGACGAGTCGCCGGAGTGGATGCCGGCCTCCTCGATGTGCTCCATCACGCCGCCCAGGTAGACCTCGCCGGTGGCGTCGCAGAGCGCGTCCACGTCGATCTCGATCGCGTCGTCCAGGAACCGGTCCACCAGCACCGGGTGGTTGGGCGAGATCTCGGTGGCCCGTTCGATGTAGCCGCGCAGGGTCGGCTCGTCGTACACGATCTCCATGCCCCGGCCGCCGAGCACGTACGACGGGCGGACCAGCACGGGATAGCCGATCGTGTCGGCGATCGCCTTGGCCTCGTCGAAGCTGGTCGCGGTGCCGTGCTCGGGCGAGCGCAGGCCGGCCTTGGCCAGCACCGCGCCGAACAAGCCACGGTCCTCGGCCAGGTCGATCGACTCGGGCGAGGTGCCGACGATCGGGATGCCGGCCGCCTTGAGCCGGTTGGCGAGCCCGAGCGGGGTCTGGCCGCCGAGCTGCACGATCACGCCGACCACGCCGGGGCCGCCGGCGGCCTTGCCCGAGCTGTCCTCGGAGTGGAAGACCTCGAGAACGTCCTCGAAGGTGAGCGGCTCGAAATAGAGCCGGTCGGCCGTGTCGTAGTCGGTGGAGACCGTCTCCGGGTTGCAGTTGACCATGACGGTCTCGTAGCCGCTCCAGGAATCGTCCGTCCGCTTCGCTCCCGGGCGAGGCAGTCTGACGGCCCGCAACGCCATGACCGCGTGTACGCAGGAGTAGTCGAACTCGATGCCCTGCCCGATCCGGTTCGGCCCGGAGCCCAGGATCAGCACCTTGGGCCGGGCCGAGGGCGCGACCTCGGTCTCCTCGTCGTACGTCGAGTAGTGGTACGGCGTGTCTGCCTCGAACTCGGCCGCGCAAGTGTCGACGGTCTTGTAGACCGGCCGTACGCCGAGCCGGTGCCGCAGCGTCCGTACGCCGTCCTCGCCGGCCAACTCGGGCCGCAGCGCCGCGAGCTGCTGGTCGGAGAGCCCGGACCGCTTCGCCCGCCGCAGCAGCTCCTCGTCGAGGACCGGCGCGTCCAAAATGTCCGACCGCAGGTCGACCAACGCCTTGATCTCGTCGAGGAACCACGGGTCGATTCCGCCACTCGCCTCGTGCACCTGCTCGACAGTCGCGCCGAGCCGCAATGCGCGCTCGACCGTGTAGAGCCGGCCGTCGTGCGGCGTGCGGAGCGCCGTGAGCGCCTCGTCCAGTGAGTCCGATTTATCCAAAAGGGTCCAGAAGCCGGCGGCCTTGGTCTCCATTGAGCGCATCGCCTTGTTGAGCGCCTCGGCGAAGTTGCGGCCCAGGCTCATCGCCTCGCCGACCGACTTCATCGTGGTGGTCAACTCGGGGTCGGCGCCCGGGAACTTCTCGAACGCGAACCGCGGGATCTTCACGACCACGTAGTCGAGGGCCGGCTCGAAGGCGGCCGGCGTCTTGCGGGTGATGTCGTTCGGGATCTCGTCGAGGGTGTAGCCGATGGCCAGCTTCGCGGCGATCTTGGCGATCGGGAAGCCGGTCGCCTTCGACGCGAGCGCGCTGGACCGGGACACCCGCGGGTTCATCTCGATCACGACCAGGCGGCCGTCCGCCGGGTTGACCGCGAACTGGATGTTGCAGCCGCCGGTGTCGACGCCGACCTCGCGCAGCACGGCGATGCCGAGGTCGCGCAGGTTCTGGTACTCCCGGTCGGTCAGGGTCATGGCCGGGGCGACGGTGACGCTGTCGCCGGTGTGCACGCCCATCGGGTCGACGTTCTCGATCGAGCAGACGACCACGACGTTGTCGTGTTTGTCGCGCATCAGCTCGAGCTCGTACTCCTTCCAGCCGAGCACGCTCTCCTCGATCAGCACCTCGTGCACTGGCGAGGCGGCCAGGCCGCCGCCGGCCAGCCGGTCGAGGTCGGCGTCGTTGTGCGCCATGCCGGAGCCCAGGCCGCCCATCGTGAACGACGGCCGGATGACCACCGGCAGGCCCAGCTCGACCACGGTGGCGTGAACCTCGTCCATCGAGTGGCACACCCGCGAGCGCGGGGTCTCGCCGCCGGCCCGGGCCACGATGTCCTTGAACAGCTGCCGGTCCTCGCCGCGGCGGATCGCCTCGATGTCGGCGCCGATCAGCTCGACGCCGTACTTCTCCAGCACGCCGCTCTCGTGCAGGGCGACCGCGGTGTTGAGCGCGGTCTGGCCGCCCAGGGTGGGCAGGATCGCGTCAGGGCGCTCCTTGGCGATGATCAGCTCGACGAACTCGGGGGTGATCGGCTCGACGTAGGTGGCGTCGGCGAACTCCGGGTCCGTCATGATCGTGGCCGGGTTGGAGTTGACCAGCGAGACGCGCAGCCCCTCGGCGCGCAGCACCCGGCAGGCCTGGGTGCCGGAGTAGTCGAACTCGCAGGCCTGGCCGATCACGATCGGCCCGGATCCGATCACCATGACATGTCGCAGGTCGGTGCGCTTGGGCATCGGCTCAGCCCCTCTTTTCCACAAGTTCCACGAAGCGATCGAACAGGTAGTCGGCGTCGTGCGGGCCGGCGGCCGCCTCGGGGTGGTACTGAACGGTGAACGCGGGGACGTCGATGCCCCGCAGCCCTTCGACCACGTTGTCGTTGAGGCAGACGTGCGAGACCTCGACGCCGCCGAAGTCCGTGTCGAGCACCGCGTCCAGCGGCGCGTCGACCGCGAAGCCGTGGTTGTGGCTGGTCACCTCGACCTTGCCGGTGGTCTTGTCGAGCACCGGCTGGTTGATGCCGCGATGCCCGTAGCCGAGCTTGTAGGTGCCGAAGCCCAGCGCGCGGCCGAGGATCTGGCTGCCGAAGCAGATGCCGAACAGCGGCTTGCGCAGCCGCATCACCTCGCGGGCGAGGGCGACCGGTCCGTCGGCGGTGGCCGGGTCGCCCGGGCCGGGCGAGAAGAACACCGCGTCGGGGCTCACCGCGAGCAGGTCCTCGATCGTCGCCGAGGCCGGGAAGACGTGCGTGGTCACGCCGCGCACGGCGAGCCGGCGCGACACGTTGCGCTTGATGCCCAGGTCGAGCGCGGCGACCGTGAAGCGGTGCTCGCCGGCGGCCTCCACCGTGTAGCGCCGCGGGGTGGTGACCTCGGCGGAGAGGTCCGCGCCCAGCATTTCAGGCGATTTCCGGACTTTTTCCACAAGGGATCGCGGGTCGAGGTCGACGCTCGACACGCCGACCCGCATCGCGCCGCGGGAGCGCAGGTGCCGGGTGAGCGCCCGGGTGTCGATGTCGCTGATCCCGACGATGCCTTCAGCCGCCAGCCGGGCGCCCAGGTCGCCGGTGGCGCGCCAGCTCGACGGGCGGCGGGCGGGATCGCGCACGACGTATCCGGCGACCCAGATCCGGTCCGACTCGTCGTCCTCGTCGTTGACCCCGGTGTTGCCGATCTGCGGCGCGGTCTGCACGACGACCTGCCGGTGGTACGACGGATCGGTCAGCGTCTCCTGGTAGCCCGTCATGCCGGTGGTGAACACGGCCTCGCCGAATGTCTCGCCCACCGCGCCGTACGCGTTGCCGCTGAACGTGCGCCCGTCCTCGAGCACGAGGATCGCCCTGGTAGTCATTTGACCGCCTTCCCGTCCAGAACAGTCGGCTCCCCCCGCAGGAAGGTCGCGACGATGCGACCCGGCAGGGTGGTGCCCGCGTACGGCGTGTTGCGGCTGCGGCTCGCCAGCTCGGCCGGGTCGACCACCCGCCGGGCGGCCGGATCGACCAGCGTCAGGTTGGCCGGCGAGCCGGCGGTCAGGTCGTTGCCGTGCCCGACCAGCCCCGCGATCCGGGCCGGCGTGCGGGACATCCGGTCGGCGATCAGGGACCACAGACGATCGGGCCTGAGCTGGCTCAGGACGCTGAGCACGACCGGCAGGGCCGTCTCCAGCCCGACCATGCCCGGCCGGGCGTACGCCCACTCGCACTCCTTGTCCTCGACCGCGTGCGGCGCGTGGTCGGTGGCCACCACGTCGATCACGCCCTCGATCAGCGCCTCGCGCAGGGCCGCCACGTCCCGCGCCGTACGCAACGGGGGGTTGACCTTGAAGACCGGGTCGTAGCCGGCCGCCAGCTCGTCGGTCAGCAGCAGGTGATGCGGCGTGACCTCGGCGGTGACGCGGACGCCCCGCGCCTTCGCCTGGCGCAGGACCTCGACCGACCCGGCGGTGGACACGTGGCAGACGTGCAGGCGGCTGCCGACGTGCTCGGCGAGGAGCACGTCCCGGGCGATGATCGCCTCCTCGGCCACGGCGGGCCAGCCGGTGAGGCCGAGCCGCGCGCTGACCTGGCCCTCGTGCATCTGCGCGCCCTCGGTGAGCCGCGGCTCCTCGGCGTGCTGCGCGATGATCCCGTCGAACGCCTTGACGTACTCGAGCGCGCGGCGCATCAGGCGCGGGTCGGCGACGCAGTTGCCGTCGTCGGAGAAGATCCGCACGTTGGCCGCGGAGGCCGCCATCGCGCCCAGCTCGGCCATCTGCCGGCCGGCCAGCCCGACGGTGACCGCGCCGATCGGCTGGACGTCGACCAGCCCGGCCTCGCGGCCCAGCCGCCAGACCTGCTCGACGACGCCCGCGGTGTCGGCGACCGGCGACGTGTTGGCCATCGCGCACACCGCCGTGTAGCCGCCGAGCGCGGCCGCCCGGGAGCCGGTCTCGACGGTCTCGGCGTCCTCCCGGCCGGGCTCGCGCAGGTGGGTGTGCAGGTCGACGAGCCCGGGCAGCGCGACCAGCCCGGCGCCGTCGATCACCTCGGCGCTCTTGTCCGACTTGTCGGCAGCGATCACGCCGTCGCGGATCAGCAGGTCGGTCGGCGCCCCACCGACGACGGCCACGCCCTTGATCAAGTAAGCGGTCACGATGTGCCTCCTGTGGCGTGCTCTCCTGGCCCTGCGAACGCTTCGCTGACTCCGGTGCAGTCGGTCACGCCTTGCCTCCGAGCAGCAGGTAGAGGACCGCCATCCGGGCGCTGACGCCGTTGGCGACCTGTTCGGTGATGGTGGAGCGGGATGAGTCGGCCACCTCGGGGGCGATCTCCATGCCCCGGTTCATCGGGCCCGGGTGCATGACGATCGCGTGCTCGGGCAGTCGCCGCATGCGCGCGACGTCGAGGCCGTAGCGGCGGCTGTACTCCCGCGCCGAGGGGAAGTACGAATCCTGCATGCGCTCGGTCTGCACCCGCAGCATCATCACGACGTCCATGTCGGGCAGGACGCTGTCGAGGTCGTAGGACACCGCCGTGCGAGCCTGCCCGGCCGGTCGGACCGGGTCGGGCGTCGACGGTTCGAGCGCGGCCGCGACGCCGACCGGAATGAGCGTCGGCGGGCCGACCAGGGTGACCTGCGCGCCGAGGGTGGTGAGCAGCAGGACGTTGGAGCGGGCGACGCGGCTGTGCAGCACGTCGCCGACGATCGCGACCTTGAGACCGTCCAGCTTCCCGAGCCGGGAGCGCATCGTGTACGCGTCCAGCAGGGCCTGGGTCGGGTGCTCGTGGGTGCCGTCGCCGGCGTTGATCACCGAACCGTCCACCCAGGCCGACAGCCGGTGCGCGGCGCCGCTCGCGGAGTGCCGGATGACCACCGCGTCGGCGCCCATCGCCTGCAGCGTGAGCGCGGTGTCCTTGAGGCTCTCGCCCTTCGAGACGCTGGAGCCCTTCGCGGAGAAGTTGATGACGTCGGCGGAGAGCCGCTTCGCCGCGGCCTCGAACGAGATCCGGGTCCGCGTCGAGTCCTCGTAGAACAGGTTCACCACGGTCCGCCCACGCAGCGTCGGCAGCTTCTTGACCTCGCGGCCGGCCAGCGCGGCCATCTCGGCGGCGGTGTCCAGGATCAGGGTCGCGGTGGCCGCGTCCAGGTCGGCGGCCGATCGCAGATGCTTGATCACTTCTGACCCCCAGTTTCGCCGCTGCCGGTCAGCTTGATCTCGTCCAGCCCGTCGGTCTCGGTGAGCAGGACCCGCACGCTCTCCGAGAGCGCGGTCGGCAGGTTCTTGCCGACGTAGTCGGCGCGGATCGGCAGCTGCCGGTGTCCACGGTCGACCAGCACGGCGAGCTGCACCGAGCTGGGACGGCCCTCGTCGCTCAGGGCGTCGAGCGCGGCCCGGACCGTACGCCCGGAGAAGAGCACGTCGTCGACGAGGATGACCCGTCGCCCGTCGATGCCCTCGCCGGGCAGCTCGGTCTTGCCGAGCGCGCGGGTCGCGCGAAGGCGCAGGTCGTCGCGGTAGAGCGTGATGTCGAGCGCCCCGACCGGGACGTCGATGCCCTCGAAGGCATGGATGCGGGCGGCCAGCCGGTGGGCCAGCGGCACTCCGCGGGTCGGGATTCCGAGTAGGACCGTGCCGGTGGCGCCGGAGGTCTTCTCGAGGATCTGATGGGCTATCCGGTCGACGACCCGATGCAGGTCGGCGGCGCCCAAAACAATCTTGCTGGTCGTGTCCGCACGCGGCTGAGCCACGGCTGACCTCCTTCCCCGCCTCACGGGACGGGTCGTTAAAGGACGTCGGTCGAGGCAACCCCGGAAGGAGCCGCCCCGATGGCTGACGCTACGTTACCAGTGGACGCGGCGTTGACCATCGTGACGTGCCCGACCCGAGAAGCAGGCGGACCCCGGAATTTCGGGTGAAACGGCGGCAACTCTCCCGCTGGGCGCGCGACTCATCGGTAACCGACACTTGACCGGGGGTCGCAAACTCCGTACCGTCACGCTGCGTAGCGATCGCGGAGGAAGAACCCTCCGGGCCAGCACAGTACTGGGAGTGTTCCGAATGCCGTCTGAGTACGCCAAGTCGTTGGGCGCCCGCCTGCGCTCCATCCGGCAGCAGCAGGGCCTGTCCCTGCAGGGTGTGGAAGAGAAGTCGAACGGCCGCTGGAAGGCCGTCGTGGTGGGCTCGTACGAGCGGGGCGACCGCGCCGTCACGGTGTCGCGTCTCGCCGAACTGGCCGACTTCTACCGCGTGCCCGTCTCGGAACTGCTGCCAGACGGCAGCGGCGTCCGGCTCGAGGCCACCAACAAGATCGTGCTCGACCTGGAGAAGCTGTACGACACCACCGGCGAGGATCTTGCCTACGTCGCGCGGTACGCCCGGGCCATCCAGCAGCAGCGCGGCGACTACAACGGCCGCGTCCTGTCGATCCGAGCCGACGATCTGCGCGCGCTCGCCATCGTCTACGACATCTCGCCGTCGGGCCTCATCGAGCGCCTGACCGAGCAGGGCGTACTCGTGGCCGACCCGCGCGCGTTCTTCGCCAGCTGAAATTCGCTCCATCCGAAGAGCCCGCGCTCCCCCGCGGGCTCTTTCGCTGTCATCAGGCGCCTTTCGCTCCGTTTCGCCCCATTCTCTAGATCGACCGCCAAACCTCGATCAGATACGCCTCCACCCCTGACCAACCGCACCAGGGCAGCCCTCGGCTCCGCCGCTGCCACCCGCGACCTCGGCGCCCCCCAAGGCCGCCACGCGCCTCACGCGCCTCACGCGCCACCGCGCCACCGCTCCGCCACGCGCCACTGCTCCCACGCCGCGCACTGCTCCCACGCCGCGCACTGCCCCCACGCCGCGCACTGCCCCCACGCCGCGCACTGCCCCCACGCCGCGCACTGCCCGCGCACCGCCCGCGCCGCACACCCCACGCGCCACTGCCCCGCCCCTCACGGCGGAGCCCAAGCACGCGTGCCGTGCCCGCCCGACCCCGTCACGGAGATCGCGGACAGCGGACATCACAGATCGTGTTCGGCGAGAACAACAGCCGCCACATGACCGTTTTTCATCACGATCGGTGATCAAAAAGAAGCTCCCCGTTCGGCCCTGAGCACGTGCTCAGGCGCCGCAACCGCCCCGATCATGTGGGGCTGCGGTCGATATTTGGGCCGTAGTCGACACCCTTGCGGCGAGCCGCGCGGTTCGGAGGGGTGAGCGCAACCGCTCACGCAGGTCGCCGGGCGTGGTGAGCGTTTTGGACGCGCCAGCGGCCAGCTCGCCGCGCCCGGCCCTCGGCGGGAGCAGCGGTCCGCACCACCCACCGGGCTACGACCAGCCCCTAGTTCTTACGCATCCCGCGATTGGTGACGAAACCGGAAGGGACGCCGAACCGCGAAAAATCGGGTTATCGGCTGGCGAACTCTGCGATGCGGCCGAGGATGCCGTTGAGGAAGCGCGGGCTGTCGTCGGTGGACATCTGCTTGGCCAGTTCGACCGCCTCGGTGATCGCGACCGGGTCGTCGATCTCGGGAACGTAGAGCAGCTCGTAGACGGCGATGCGCGCCAGGTTGCGGTCGATCACGGGCATCCGCTCGAGGGTCCAGCCCTCGGCGTAGCTGGCGATCAGCTCGTCGATGCGGTCGAGGTTCTTGGCGACGCCCTCGATCAGGCCGACCGCGTAGTCCATGTGGTCGGGGCGCGGCTTCTCGATGCGGTCGACATAGCTGGCCAGCACCACTCCGGGCGGCAGGTCACGCTGATCGGCCTCGTAGAGGACGTCCAGGGCCCGCTTGCGCGCCTTGCGACGCGCGGGCATCTGCGTCTTGGGGCCCTCTGCCATGATCAGGAACGACCGAGGTAGCGGCCGTCGCGTGTGTCGACCTTGATCTTTTCGCCGGTGGTGATGAAGAGCGGGACCTGGACGCTCGCGCCGGTCTCGACGGTCGCCGGCTTGGTGCCGCCGGTCGAGCGGTCGCCCTGCAGGCCGGGCTCGGTGTAGGTCACCTCGAGGAAGACGCTGGTCGGCAGCTCGATGTAGAGCGGAACGTCCTCGTGCGTCGCGACCGTGGCCTCGGCCTCGGCCAGCAGGTAGTTCGCCGCCTCGCCGACCGTGCCGCCGGGCACCGTGATCTGGTCGAACGTGTCCAGGTCCATGAAGACGTAGTCCTCACCGTCCTGGTACAGGTACTGCATCGTGCGCTTGTCCACGGTCGCGGTCTCGACCTTGGTGCCGGCGTTGAACGTCTTGTCGACGACCTTGCCGGAGAGGACGTTCTTGAGCGTGGTGCGCACGAACGCCCCGCCCTTGCCCGGCTTGACGTGCTGGAACTCCACGACGGCCCACAGCTCGCCTTCGAGGTTGAGCACGAGGCCGTTCTTCAGGTCGTTGGTGGAAGCCATGTCCTGCCTTGATGTTGACGCGATTTCGGTGACCGATCGAGCTTACCGGCGCGCGCGCTCTCCCGGCGAATCGGGTCTCAGTGCCAACTCGGCGCCCGCAGACTCGCTCAAGGCCGCCAACTCAGCGCCCACAGACTCGCTCAAGGCTGCCAACTCAGCGCCCACAGACTCGCTCAAGGCTGCGCGAGGTGCTCCAGCGCCAGCCGGTAGCCATCGACCCCGAGGCCCGCGATGACCCCGGTCGCCACCGACGAAATAACCGAATGATGACGGAATTCCTCGCGGGTGTGGATGTTGGAGATGTGCACCTCGACGAGCTTCCCGGGCAGCATCGCGCAGGCGTCCCGGATCGCGTAGTTGTAGTGCGACCAGGCGCCGGGGTTCAGCACGACGTCGGCGCCCTCGTCCGCGGCCGCGTGCAGCCAGTGGATCATCTCGTGCTCGGCGTCGGTCTGCCGCACCTCGACCGGCAGGCCCAGGCCCTCGGCCGTCCGGGAGCAGAGCGCGACCAGGTCGGCGTAGGTCGTGCTGCCGTAGACGGTGGGCTCCCTGGTGCCCAGCCGCCCGAGGTTCGGCCCGTTCAGCACGTAGATCATCGCGCGACCTCCGCGTACGCCCGCTCCAGCAGGTCCTCACCGGGCCCGGTGAGAATGCCAGGCTTCGCCAGGGCGTCGAGAACCACGAACCGCAAGGTGTCGGCCCGCGCCTTCTTGTCGACGCGCATCGCGGCGAGCAGATCGGGCCAGGCCTCTTTCCCGTACGCCGTGGGCAGCCCCAGCAGCTCCAGGACGTCCCGGTGCCGCCGGGCGGTCGCCTCGTCCAGCCGCTCGCAGAGCCGGGACAGCTCGGCCGCGAAGATCAGCCCGACCGAGATCGCGTGGCCGTGCTTCCAGGTGTACTTTTCGCGCCGCTCGATCGCGTGCCCGAGAGTGTGGCCGTAGTTGAGGATCTCGCGCAGCCCCGACTCCTTGAGGTCGACGCCGACCACCTCGGCCTTGACCCGGATCGACCGCTCGATCAGCTCGCGCACGACCGCGCCGCCGGGATCGACCGCGGCCGCCGGGTCGCCCTCGATCAGCTCCAGGATGAGCGGGTCGGCGATGAAGCCGCACTTGACCACCTCGGCGAGCCCCGCCCGCAGGTCGTCGGAGGGCAGGGTGGCCAGCGTGTCGAGATCGCAGAGCACTCCGGCCGGCGGGTGGAACGCGCCGACCAGGTTCTTGCCGGCGGCGATGTTGACGGCCGTCTTGCCGCCGACCGCCGCGTCGACCATGCCGAGCAGCGACGTCGCGACCGGCACCCAGCGCACGCCGCGAAGCCAGCTCGCCGCGACGAACCCGGCCAGGTCGGTCACCGCTCCCCCGCCGACCCCGACCACCACGTCCGTACGCGTGAAGTTCTCCCGGCCGAGCTCGTCCCAGCAGCGCGCGGCGACCTCGACGGTCTTGCCCTGCTCCGCGTCGGGCACCTCGACCAGAAGAGCGCGAACGCCGGACGCGGCCGCGACCTGCTCGGCCCGTTCCCGCAGAGGGGCCGAGTAGAGGACCGCCGCGCGGGCCGCGCCCTCGATCAACGACGGCAGCTCGCCGGCGAGGTCCTGCCCGACGAGCACGTCGTACGGCCGGTCGCCGGCCACCTGGATGCGAGTCACCACGGCGGTCACCCTATCCGCGACTCGGATGGGGTTATATCTTCTAACCCCAACAGGGGTTATAAAGGCCTCATGCCAAAAATCAACGTGTACCTACCCGACGACCTTGCCGACGCGGTCCGGGACACCGGCGTCCCGGTGTCCGCGATCTGCCAGCGCGCCCTGGAACAGGCCGTGCGCCGGATGACCGCGATACGCCAGACGGTCCTCACCGACCTGGACGCCGCCGAGACGGCAGCCGGGCTGAACCAGTTCGCCACCGCCCGCCTGGTGGCCGTCGTGACCCAGGCCGCAGGCCGGGCCACGCTGGCCGGCGCGCCCAACGTCACGACCGGCGACCTCCTGCACGGCACGCTCGCCGAGGGCGCCAACCTGGGTGTGCGGATCATCGCCGCGATGGACATCCCGCCGGCGACGCTCACCCCGCCCACCGAAGCGGAGCCGTCGCTGCCCGGCCCTGCCGAGGGCGGCCTGCGGTTCAGCGCGCCGGCCGCCGTCGCCGTCGAGCTGGCGGTGACCGAGGCGATCGGGCTGGGCCACAACTACGTCGGGTGCGAGCACCTGCTCGTCGGCCTGGCCGCCGAGCCGGACGGCGCGGCGGGCGCCCTGCTGCGCGCCAAGGGCGCCGACGGCAAGACCACCCGCCGGGCCGTGGCGACGATCCTGGCCGGCTTCGCGGCGGGCTACGCCCGCGTGCAGAAGGACAACTCCGGCACGGCGGACCTGCTCACCGCGGTACGGGCCGAACTCGCCCCGCTGATCGAGCGCATCGAAAGCCTGGAGGCTCGCGTGAACTGACGACCCGCCGGGGCCGCCCGGTCAGCCGATCGCCGCCCGGTCAGCCGATCGCCGCCCGGTCAGCCGATCGCCGCCCGGCGTCCCGCGCCCGCGGGAAGCCGCGTCGACAGAACGATCTTGCCTCGGGTCTTGCGGCGGGCCAGCTCGACGTAGGCCTCGCGTACGTCGTCGAGGGGGTAGATCGCGGCGATCGGCATGACCAGGCGGCCCCACGCCAGCTCGCCGGCCAGGTAGGCGAGGACGTCGGCCGAGCTCGCGGCCGAACTTGCCTCGACCTTCGCGCCGGTCCGCTGGGCGGCGGCCCAGTCGATGATCGTGTCGATCCGGGACGGGTCCACGCCCAGCGACACGGCCAGATCGACGTACCCGCCCCCGTACGTGTCGACGAAAGCGTCGATGCCGGACCCGGCCGCCTCGCGCAACCGCTCGCCCAGCCCCTCGCCGTAGGCGACCGGGGTGACGCCGACCGATCGCAGCCAGTCGGCGTTGTCCTCGCCGGCGATGCCGATGACCCGGGCGCCGGCATTGCGCGCGAGCTGAGCCGCCAGCGAGCCCACCCCGCCGGCCGCGCCGCTGACGGCGACCGTCTCGCCCGGTTTCGGCGCGACCGCGCGCACGGCGGCGAAGGCCGTCACGCCCGCGACGAAGAGGCCGCCGGCCCGGATCCAGTCGAGGGCCAGCGGCTTCGGGGCCAGGTGGGCGGGCGGGACGACGACGTAGTCGGCATGCGCCGAGCGCCAGTCGGACCAGCCCAGGACCTCGTCGCCGGCTGCGACGCCGGTGACCCCGGCGCCGGTGGCGACGACCCGGCCGGCGAAGTCGGTGCCCTCGCCCGAGGGGAACGTGGCCGGCCAGCGGTCGTGCAGCGCGCCCGTCCGGATCGCGATCTCGCCGGGGTTGATCCCGGTCGCGATCACCTGGACGAGCACCTGGCCGGGACCGGGCTCGGGCCGCTCGACCTCGCGGACCTCCAGCACGTCGACCTCGCCGTACGCGTCAAACCGAACCGCTCGTGGCATGGCGGTAAGTCTGCTCCGGCCACCCCGGCGACCGCACTGTCTCGCGGATCACGCTGTCTCGCGGATCACGCTGTCTCGCGGATCACGCTCTCTCGCGGATCACGCCTTGAGCAGCGCGGCGATCTCGTCGGCGATCTCGCGGACCTCGCGCCCGTCGGTCGAGACCGTGTGGGCGGCCACCGCCGCGTAGAGCGGCTTGCGCTGGTCGAGCAGGTATTTCAGGGTGGCCCGCGGGTTGACGCTCAGCAGCGGGCGGCCGGCGCCGAGCCCGACCCGCTTCACGGCGTCGCTCAGCTCGACCGAGAGGTAGACCACCGTGTGCCCGGCCAGCGACTCCCGCGTGCCCGCGTCCAGAATCGCCCCGCCGCCGAGGGCGAGGATGCCGTCGAAGCCGGCCAGCGCGGAGGAGATCGTCGACCGTTCGAGCGCGCGGAACGCGTCCTCGCCGTCGTCGAAGAAGATCTCCGGGATCGGCTTGCCGGCCCGCTCCTCGATGATCGCGTCGGAGTCGGCGAACGGCACGCCGAGCAGCCGCGCGACCGCCTGGCCGAGCGTGGTCTTTCCGGCGCCGGGCGCTCCGACGAACACCGCCGTGGGGGCCATCAGCGGATCACCAGGCTGTCGAGGTAACCGGCGACGTTCCGGCGGATCTCGGCGACCGAGTCGCCGCCGAACTTCTCCACCGCCGCCTCGGCCAGCACCAGCGCCACCATCGCCTCGGCGACCACGGCGCCGGCCGGCACCGCGCACACGTCGGAACGCTGGTTGATCGCGGTCGCCGGCTCGCCGGTCAGGACGTCGACGGTCTGCAGGGCGCGGTTGAGCGAGGAGATCGGCTTCAGCGCGGCCCGCACCCGCAACGGCTCGCCGTTGGTGATGCCGCCCTCGAGGCCGCCGGCCCGATCGGTCACCCGCCGGACGCCGCCGGGCGTCGGGATGATCTCGTCGTGCGCCACCGAGCCCCGCGACCGGGCCTGGGTGAAGCCGTCCCCGATCTCCACGCCCTTCACCGACTGGATGGACATCAACGCGGTGGCGAGCCGGGCGTCCAACTTGCGGTCCCATTGCACATGCGACCCCAGACCCGGAGGTACGCCGTACGCCAGCACCTCGACGATGCCGCCCAGCGTGTCCGCGTCCCGTTTCGCCGCGTCGACCTCGGCGACCATCCGCGCGCTGGCCTCGGGGTCGAGGCAGCGCAGCGGGTCGGCGTCGATCCGCTCGGCGTCGTCGGGGGTGGGGATCAGGCCGGTCTTGGCGGCCACGGAGCCGAGCTCGATCACGTGCGAGACGATCTCGATGCCCAGGGCCTGCCGGATCAGCGCCTTGGCGACCACGCCGACGGCGACCCGGGCGGCGGTCTCCCGTGCGCTGGCCCGCTCCAGGATCGGGCGGGCGTCGGCGTGCCCGTACTTCTGCATGCCCGCCAGGTCGGCGTGGCCCGGGCGAGGGCGGGTCAGCGGGGCGTTGCGTGCCTGGGCGGCCAACTCCTCGGGGTCGACCGGGTCGGCGGCCATCACGGTCTGCCACTTGGGCCACTCCGAGTTGCCCACCCGGATGGCGACCGGGCTGCCCATCGTCACCCCGTGCCGCACGCCGCCGATGACCTCGACCTCGTCCTGTTCGAACGACATGCGCGCACCGCGGCCGTAACCCAGCCGCCGGCGCGCGAGATCTCGCCCGATCTGGGCGCTCGTCACTTCGATCCCGGCGGGAACACCCTCGAGGAGCGCGACGAGCGCCGGTCCGTGCGATTCACCTGCGGTAAGCCAGCGCAACACGGGTCACAGTCTGGCACGCCGCCGGGCACGTCCGCCGCGAAGGCCCCTCAGGGCCGGCCGGCTGCCTCGAAAAGGGCCGCGCGCATCGCCGGCTCGGGGGCCGGGGCGACGCCGGTGAACTGCTCGAACTGGCTCAACGCCTGCGCCAGCAGCAGGTCGAGGCCGGAGACGACCGGGACGCCGGCCGCGGCCGCCGCGGCGGCGAGCGGTGTCGGCCAGGGGTCGTAGATCGCGTCGAAGAGCACCGTGCCGGAACGCCAGGCGACCTGCCCGGCGAGGTGGTCGGCGGCGCCTTTCGGGACCGTGGAGATCACCGCGTCGGCGTCGAAGAGCCCGGCCGCGTCCGGCCAGTCGGCACCCGCCAGTGTCACGCCGAGCGCCTCAGCGGCCGGAATCAGCTCGTCCCGGGCCGCCGCGCGCCTGGTGACGACTGTCACCTCGGCCGCGCCGAGCCGTGCCGCGGCGGCGAGCGCGGCGCGGGCGGTCCCGCCGCCGCCGAGCACGGTCACCGACGGGGACCCGGAACCGCCGAGGCCGGCCGCCCGGAGCACCCGCACCATGCCGGCGACGTCCGTGTTGTCCGCGAACCAGCCGCCGCCGTCCCGGCGGACCAGGGTGTTGGCCGCGCCGGTCGCCCGCGCGACCGGCGACGCCGCCGCGGCAAGGCGCAGCGCCTCCTGCTTGAGCGGCATGGTCAACGACAGCCCCGCCCACTCGGGGCCGAGGCCGTCGACCAGCCCGGCCAACTCGGCCTCGGCGCACTCGATCGCGACGTAGCTCCAGCCCGGCAGGCCCGCCGCCGCGAAGCCGGCGTTGTGAATCACCGGCGAGAGCGAATGACCGATCGGCTTGCCCAGCACGGCAGCACGCCGGGCTGCCGGAGGCGCCGCACCGGTCAGCATCGACCTCTCCCGGCCGGCGCCGGCCACCTCAGCACAGCGGAATCCCGTTGTGGCAGGCCACCTTGATGTTCGCCTGGTGCTCGGCGAACGTCTTCGCGTAGAGCATCGTGCCGGCCTTGTCGACGCTGACGAAGTAGAAGTACGGGAAGTTCGCGGGCGGGTCCATCGCGCCCTCGATCGCGGTCTTGCCCGGGTTGCCGATCGGGCCCACCGGCATCCCGGCGACGTCGTGGGTGTTGTACGGGTCCTTCGGATCGTGCAACTCGGAGTTGGTGAGGTGCTCCGAAGCCTTGCCACCCTTGCCCGTGATCTTGAGCCAGTAGTTGACCGTGCTGTCGAGCTGCAGGCAGTTGCACGGGAACTTCTTGGTGTAGACGCGGTTGTAGAGCACCCGGACGACCTTGGCCATGTCCTCGTTCTTGAGCGCCTCGGCCTGGGTGATCGAGGCGGCGATCAGGGCCTCGAACGGCGAGATCGACAGGTTCTGCTGCACCTTGTCGACGAAGCCGAGGTCCTGGACGACCGAGAGGAACCGCTGGACCATCACCTTCAGGATGTCGGTGGCGGTCGCCTTGGGATCGAACTGGTAGGTATCGGGGAACAGGAACCCCTCGATGGTCTTCGACGCCTTCTTGCCGTCGCGCCGGTTGAACCAGAAGTCCGGAACGCCCAGCGCGGACGGGTCTTTCGCCGCCGTCTCGAAGTCCTTGACCGGGATCTTCGTCGCCTTCGACAGCAGCGCGTAGATCTCCACGGTGGTCTTGCCCTCGGGAATGGTCACCCCGGAGCTGACCCGCGCCTTCGGATCCAGCATCAGCGCGACCGCGCTCTTGGCCGACATCTGCTTGCGCAGGTTGTACGTGCCGCCCTGGATGTTCTTGCCGCGCGGGTCGGCGTCGGCCGCGTTGACGAAGGCCTTGGTGCTCTTGACGACGTCGGCGTCGACCAGGACGTTTCCCATGTCGGTGAGGGTCGAGCCGCGTTCGATGGTCACCTGGACCGGGTCGGTTCCGCTGCCGCTGTAGTCGGCGGCGACGAAGAAGCCCTTGATCTTGGTGTAGCCGAAATACACCCCGCCGCCCAGCGCGGCGAGCAGGATAAAAGCCATCAAAAAGGCGATAGCCGACTTGCCCGCGCTTTTCTTCCCACTACGAGCGCCCCGCCGGTGGCGGGGTTTGCCGCGCTCGGCTTCCTCGTCGAACGCCAGGTCCAGCTCGTCGATCATCTCTGCCTCCGCTGAGCGTCCAGCCAGCTCTGCAGGATCTCCACCGCGGCCGCCTGATCGACGACAGCACGTTGCCGCTTACCGCGCACGCCGCGTTCGGCGAGCCTACGGGTCGCGACCACGGTCGACATCCTCTCGTCCGCCAGAACGACCGGCACTTGGCCGGCCGCCTCCGCCAGTCGCCCAGCGTACGCACGAATGTCGATGGCGGCAGGACCCTCGGACCCGTTGAGGCGCACCGGGAGGCCCACCACGATCTGCACCGCCTCGTGTTCCCCCACGAGTCGGACGAGCTCAGCTATGTCGCCGGGCACGGCATCGGCCGCCGCGCCCATGTCACGGGCCACCGTGACCAGGGGGGTGGCCAGGATCCCGTCAGGGTCACTGACCGCGACCCCGACGCGCACCTTACCTACATCGACGCCCAGCCGCCTACCCCACGACACCACGCTCATCCGGCCAACCCTCCTCCTCCAACCGCCCCACCGACCGCCCTGGAACGGCCCGAAGACTGGGTCTCGGTCACGCGGCGGCGCCGGCCACCGCCTTCTCGACGGCCGCGAGCAGCACCGGAACCTGATCGGCCGGCAGGCCGCCACCCTGCGCGAGGTCGGCGTTACCGCCGCCACGTCCGGAAAGCGCGCCCTTGACCAGATCGGCCGCGGACAAGCCTCGACCCTTGGCCGCGCCGTTGATCGCTACGATCAGCGACGCCTTGCCGTTCGCCCGGGCCGCGACCGCGACCACCGCGGGCCGACCGGCGTCGATCTTGCCACGGATTTCCTGCGCGAGCGTACGCACGTCGTTGCCCGCCGCCCCCTCGGGCGCCTCCGTGCCGACGTACGCGATCCCGCCCAACTCCTTCGCCTGGGCCGCGATCGAGGCCGCGCCGCCGAGCACCATCTGCGCCCGCAGCTTCTCCAGCTCCTTCTCCGCGTCGCGCAGCGCCGTGACGGTCTGCTCCACCCGGTCGGCGACCTGCTCGCCGGGCACCCGGAACAGCTCCGCGAGCCGCGCCACCAGCAGATGCTCTTTCGCCAGGAAGCCGAACGCGTCGATGCCGACCAGCGCCTCGACGCGACGCACCCCGGAGCCGATCGAGGACTCGTTGAGGATCTTCACGAGGCCGAGCTGGCCGGAGCGGGACACGTGCGTGCCGCCGCAGAGCTCGCGCGCGTAGTCGCCGACTTCAACCACCCGGACCTCATCGCCGTACTTCTCCCCGAAGAGTGCCATCGCGCCGAGCCGGCGCGCTTCCTCCTGGGAGGTGATGAAGGCGTGCACCTCGAGATCGCGCAGCAGCACCTCGTTGACCTGCTGCTCGACGTCGTGCAGCACGGCCGGCGACACCGCGCCCGGGGTGTTGAAGTCGAACCGCAGCCGGCCCGGCGCGTTCAGCGAGCCCGCCTGGGTCGCCGACTCGCCGAGGAACGACCGCATCGTCTGGTGGATCAGGTGGGTCGCGGTGTGCGAGCGCGAGATGGCCCGGCGCCGGGTCACGTCGATCTCGGCGAAGCCGGCCTCGCCCGCGCGCACCTCGCCCCGCACGACCCGCGCCTTGTGCACGATCAGGCCCGGGAGCGGCTGCTGCACGTCGAGCACCTCGACCTGGCCGCCGCCCACCCGGATCAGACCGGTGTCGGCCTGCTGGCCGCCGCCCTCGGCGTAGAACGGGGTCGTGTCGAGGACCAGCTCGACGAGGTCGCCCTCGCCGGCCGCCTCGATCCGGCCTCCGTCGCCGATCAGCGCACGGATCCGCGACTCGCGGGACACCTCCTGGTAGCCGGTGAACTCCACCGGGCCGCCCACGTCCAGCGCGCCGCGGTACGCCGACAGGTCCGCGTGACCCGTCTTGCGCGCCTTGGCGTCCGCCTTCGCCCGGGTCCGCTGCTCGGCCATCAACCGGCGGAAGCTGTCCTGGTCGACCTCGAGGCCCTGCTCCTGCGCGATCTCCAGGGTCAGATCGATCGGGAAACCGTACGTGTCGTGCAGCTGGAACGCCTGCGCGCCGGACAGCTGCCTGCCGCCCTTCTCGCGCGTCTCGGTGATCGCGGTGTCCAGGATCGTCGTGCCGGATTTCAGCGTCGCCAGGAACGCGTCCTCCTCGGCGTACGCGTAGGTGGAGATCCGGCCGAACTCCTCGGCCAGCTCCGGATAGGACGGCGCCATGCAGTCGCGCGCCACCGGCAGCAACTCGGGCAGCGCCGGCGCCTGCCAGCCGAGCAGGCGCATCGACCGGATCGCCCGTCGCATGATCCGCCGCAGCACGTAGCCGCGGCCCTCGTTGCTCGGCACCACCCCGTCACCGATCAACATCAACGCGGTACGCACGTGGTCCGCGATCACCCGCAGGCGTACGTCGTCCGGGTGGGACTCGCCGGCCACGTGACCCGAGTGCGCCCCGTATCGCTTGCCGGTCATCTCCGCGGCGCGCGCCAGGATCGGACGGACCTCGTCGATCTCGTACAGGTTGTCGACGCCCTGCAGGATCGACGCGATTCGCTCCAGGCCCATGCCGGTGTCGATGTTCTTGTTCGGCAGGCCACCGACGATCGTGAACTCTTCCTTGCTCTTCACGTCGGTGATCTCGTACGTCATGAAGACCAGGTTCCAGAACTCCATGAACCGGTCCTCGTCGACCTCGGGGCCGCCGTCCTTGCCGTACTCCGGGCCGCGGTCGTAGAACAGCTCCGAGCACGGGCCCGCCGGCCCCGGGATGCCCATCGACCAGTAGTTGTCCTTCTTGCCCCGGCGCACGATGTGCTCGGCCGGCACGCCGATCCCCCGCCACAGCGCGAACGCCTCGTCGTCGTCCAGGTAGACGGTCGGCCAGATCCGCTCCGGGTCCAGCCCGTACCCGCCCTCGGCGACCGGCTTGGTGGACAGCTCCCAGGCGAGCTTGACCGCGCCCTCCTTGAAGTAGTCGCCGAACGAGAAGTTGCCGTTCATCTGGAAGAACGTGCCGTGCCGGCTGGTCTTGCCGACCTCGTCGATGTCCGGGGTGCGGAGGCATTTCTGCACGCTCGCCGCGCGCGCGAACGGCGGCGTGCGCTGGCCCAGGAAGTAGGGCACGAACTGCACCATGCCGGCGTTGACGAACAGCAGGTTGGGGTCGTCGATGGCCGGCAGCGGGGCACTCGGCACGACCGTGTGCCCGTTGGCCTCGAAATGCGCCAGAAAGCGCCGCTTGATCTCCGCCGTCTTCATCGGTTCCCCTCCTGGGCGTCCGGCCCACTCTCATACAGCTCACCGTCGGCGAACGCCTGGTGAATCTGCTGTTCCCGCTCGGCCATGCCGTCGCGGACGTCATCCACGAAGCTACGCACCGACTCGACCAGGCCGCCAGCGGATTGTGACAGCGAGGTGGCGATGCCCGACGGGGTGAATTCGTTCGCCCTGCGGGTGAGCTTGCGAACGACGATGGCGCCGACGGCCAGGCCGACGCCCAGCCAGAGCAGGCGCTTCATGGCGGCGTTTCCCTTCGCGAAAAGTGGGGGTGATGCGGCGTGCCCGGCGGCCTACAGCTTGGCGGCCTTACGGCGCTGCTTGACGGTGGCGCGGACCTCGCGGTCCTCCTCCGCCTTGCGGCGGGCGTTCGCGGCCTTGCGCAGGCCGTAGCCGAAGGACGCCACCTTGATCAACGGACTGGCGGCCGCGGCGGACACCACGGTGGAGAGGTTGGCCACGTTCGCGGTGATGTGCGCCGCGTTCTCGGTGATGGTGTCGACCCTGGCCAGTTGCAGGTTGACACCGTCCAAAGAGACCTGCACCTGGCCGAGCGCGGTGTTGACGTTCTCCACCGTCTCGTTGACGTTGCCGAGCAGCGGCCCGGTCCGGTCGGTCAGGTCGTTGATCGCCCGAGTCGCCGCGTCGACAGTGCGGCCCAGCTTGAGGATCGGCACCGCGAGCACGATGACGAGCATCAGGAAGGCGCCCGCCGCGATGAGTCCTGCGATTTCTCCGGCGTTCATCTCGCGCGTCTCCTCTACGAGTGGTCATGGCTTCGGCGGGACAACGTGCAGACCCTACCGTCCGTGACCGTGGCGCGCGTCAGGACGCCGAGGGTGTCGGCGTCAGGAGTGGATCGTTCGGCACCACCGGAACCGGGGTCTCGCCCACCAGGTCCGGAAGCTGCCTCGGTTCCGCCTTGCCGCGGGTGTCGGAGATCGCGTTCTGCACCTTGATTCTCACCGTGGACCCGACGCATTTCGAGGGATCCGCCAGGGGCGCGGCGCCCGAGGGCAGCGTGCCCGGAACCTGCGCGGCGAACGCGTCCACCGCACAGTCCGGCAGCCCCACCCGAAGGTCCAGAGTGAACTCGTCGCGCCGCCAGCAGCTGTAGGTGGTGGACCCCGCATCGAGCGGCTGGTCCGGGCACCCGGCGACCTTCCATGACCGCCAACCTGCGGCGACCAGCGCTTTCTCGTACGCCGTGGCGGTTTCCTTGAACGGCCGCTGCGAGGCCGCCTGCCGCTCCCGGAACCGGCAGTCGATGAAGCACCACCGGCTGCCGCTGCTCTGATCGACGACCTTGGTAGCGGCCCACGACGGCACCTTCAGCGCGTCCAGCGACCCGAAGACCGGGTCCTTGGCCGCCGACCGCAGCCCGAAGAACGCCGGCAGCACGACCAGCACCACGACCGCGAGCGAGACGAGAGTCACCATCCGCAGGCGCCGCCGGCTGCGCAGCTGGTTGCGCAGCTCGCTGCCGGCCCCGCGCAGCCCGCTCATCGTCTCGCCGGGCCCGGGAACGGCCGGCTTGCCCGCTCCCGCGACGCTCGCGGTGGCCTTGGCGGGCGCGGCCGGCTGTGGTCCTTCTTCACCCCACGGCGGTACGCCCGGACCACCCGTTCGCGGGCGCCCGGCCAGGGTCCCGGCCGCGGCCGACTCGGAGCCGAGCGTCCCGGCACTCACCCGCCCGGCCGCCACCGACACGGCGCCGACCGCCGCGGCCCCGCCGGATCCAGCGCCCACCGACGCCGAACCCACCGACCCGACGCCCACCGACGCCGAACCCACCGACGCCGACCCGACGCTCACCGACGCCGACCCGACCGAAACCGACCCGACCGGCGCAGGGCCGATTCCGGCCGGTGCGGAGCCCACCGAAGCGGACCCGACCGGCGCCGAGCCGACAGAACCTGTGCCCACCGGCGCAGACCCCACCGGGCCCGTGCCGACGGCCGCGGCGCCGGCCTGGCCACCGCCGAGCGGTCCGGGCGGACCACCCAACGCGCCAGGCATCTCCACGCCGCCCGCCGCCGATCCCAGGTCGCGGGACCCGACCGCGCCACGCGACACCACGCCACCCGCGGCCGGCCCCAGGTCGCGGGACCCGGACACGCCATCCACCGCACCGCGCGGCCCCAGGCCACCCGCGGCCGGGTCCGCGTCACGCGGTCCCGGCACGACGCCCGCCGCGCCACGCGGCCTGACGCCGCCGCCCGGATAGGCTCCGCTCGTTCCGCCGCGGGGGCCAACGCCGTCGCCGGGCGCCGAGCCATATG
>Ga0307508_10001110_pt1 | contig 31159 bp, 26 predicted proteins | sample 9_EM_MG_FD_203089 | JGI IMG/M metagenome (GOLD analysis project Ga0307508, IMG submission 203089) | Populus trichocarpa ectomycorrhiza microbial communities from riparian zone in the Pacific Northwest, United States - 9_EM | ecosystem: Host-associated > Plants > Roots > Unclassified | place...
CGCGAGCGCCGCGCCACCCGCAGCGGGCAGTTGCCGGAGATCCCGACCGGCGAGGCCCTCGAACTCGATTCCCCACCCCGCGAGACCTGAGCGCCTCTTTCATGACCTCGATGACCCTCTACACGCCTGCCGGCGTGCTCGTCAAATCCGCGCCGCTGACGCTGGCCGCGAAGCGCCTGAAGGCGCTCGGCTTCGACGTCCAGATCGACGACGCGGCGCGGGCGCGCTTTCAGCGCTTCGGCGGCGACGACGAGACGCGGCTGGCCGCGCTGCACCGCGTCGCGGCGCAAGCGCCCGGCATCGCGCTGGCCACGCGCGGCGGCTACGGCCTGACGCGCCTGCTCGACCGCATCGACTGGCCGCTGATCGAACACAGCATCGAGCACGGCACGCGCTGGGTCGGGCACAGCGATGTGACGACCCTGCAGCTCGGCCTGCTGGCGCGGCGCAAGGGCGGCAGCGGCGCTATCACTTGGGCCGGGCCGCTCGCCTGCGACGATTTCGGCCGCAGCGATGCCGATGGCGGCGTCGACGAGGTCACGCGCGACTGTTTCGTCGAGGCGATGAGCGGCGAGCTCGAAGCGGTGGGCTTTCGCACCGAGGCCGGCTTCGACGGGCTCGAGGTGCGCGGCACGCTGTGGGGCGGCAACCTGTGCATGGTCAACTCGCTGCTGGGCACGAAGTACTTTCCGCGCATCAAGGGCGGCATCCTGTATTTCGAGGACGTGAACGAGCACCCGTACCGCGTCGAGCGCAACCTGCTGCAGCTGCACCAGGCCGGCGTGCTCGACGCGCAGAAGGCCATCGTGCTCGGCCAGTTCAGCGCCTGGCGCCCATCGCCACACGACCGCGGCTTTTCACTGAAGACGGTGGTCGCGCATCTGCGCTCGCTGACCAAGACGCCGATCCTCACCGGTTTGCCGTTCGGGCATGTGCAGCCCAAGGTGACGATGCCGGTCGGCGCGCGCGTGACCTTGCTGGTCGACGGGCGCAATGTGCTGATCGGCTGGGACCACGTGCATTCGGGCGCCCCGCACGAGCACACTCACGCCTGAGCGGGGCGACCCGCGACGCACCGTACAATCCGCCGCGCATCGCGGTAGCCGGCCACAAGCCAGGCTCGCCAGAGATGCATTGACCAAGGAACGAGAGCGCCATGAGCGGTGGGGTGTGGTGGACAAGCATGGTGCTCGGCATCGCGGCGCTGATCGGCGGCTGCGACAACAGCCCGAACCCGAAAGGCAGCGAAGCCACGAACACGATGTTCATCGCGTTCCAGGAGCGCTCGCCGCATCACCTCGACCCGACGGCCTCGTACGCGCTCAACGAAGTGCCGTACATGTACGCGGTCTACGAGCCGCCCTACGCGTACCACTACCTGAAGCGTCCCTACGAGCTGGTGCCCAAGGCGGTCACCGAGCTGGCCACACCGCACTACCTCGACAAGGACGGCAAGCCGCTGCCCGCCGATGCGCCGGGTGAGCTGGTCGCCGAGAGCCAGTACGACCTGCACATCATTCCGGGCACGCTCTACGCACCGCACCCGGCGTTCGCGAAGGACGCGAAGGGCGAGTACCTCTACCACGCGCTGACCGAGGCGCAGACGCGCGACAAGCACAAGCCGCAGGACTTCGCGGTGAGCGGCACGCGCGAGCTCGTCGCCGACGACTTCGTCTACGCGATCAAGCGCCACGCCACGCCGCGCATCGAGGCGCCGATCTACGGCATCTTCTCGGAGTACGTGATCGGCCTGAAGGACTACGGCAAGCTGATCCGCGAAGAAGACCAGAAGCTGCGCCGCGGCATGGACCCGGCCGCGCTCGACAAGCCATTTTTGGACTTTCGCAAGTACCCGCTGGCCGGCGCGATCGCGCTCGACAAATACACGCTTCGCCTGCGCATCAAAGGCAAGTACCCGCAGTGGAAGTACTGGATGACGCTGACCTTCACGGCGCCGATCCCGTGGGAGGCGGACAAGTTCTACGCGCAGCCCGGCATGGCCAAGAACAGCCTGTCGCTGGACGTATGGCCGGTCGGCACCGGGCCGTTCATGCCCGTCGAATACGACGCGGACCGGCGCCACGTGCTGGTGCGCAACCCCAACTACCACGGCGTCACCTACCCATGCGAAGGCATGCCGGGCGACAAGGAGCTCGGGCTGCTCGACGACTGCGGCAAGAAGCTGCCGTTCATCGACAAGCTCGTGTTCAACATCGAGAAGGACAAGACGCCGCTGCGCTCCAAGTTCACGCAGGGTTTTCTCGACGTGCCGGAGATCGAACGCAGCGACTGGGGCCCGGACTTTCTCGCCGACGCGAACGACTCCGACGAAGTCAGGAAGCGCTTCGACGAGCGCGGCATGCGCTTCCCGAAGAGCATCGAGCCGCAGAACTGGTACCTCGGATTCAACTGGCTGGACCCGGTGGTCGGCAAGGGCGACACGCCCGAGCAGCAGGCGAAGAACCGCAAGCTGCGGCAGGCGCTGTCGATCGCGATCGACTGGGAAGAGGGCTATGGCCGCGTCTTCACGCAAAAGGCCGGCGAGGCGGCGATGGGGCCGATCCCGGGCGGCATGTTCGGCTCGCGCCACGGCACCATCGAGGGCATGAACCCGATGACCCACAAGCTCATCGACGGCAAGATCGTTCGGCGTTCCATCGACGAGGCCAAGACGCTGCTGGCCGAGGCCGGCTACCCGGACGGGCGCGATGCCAGGACCGGCAAGCCGCTGGTGCTGAACTACGACTACCAGCGCGTGCCCACGCCCGAGTACCGCGCCGAACTCGACTGGATGGTCAAGCAGTTCGCCAAGCTCAATGTGCAGCTCGAGATCCGCGCGACCGACTACAACCAGTTCCAGGAAAAGATGTTCAAGGGCAAGCAGCAGATCTTCTGGTGGGGCTGGTTCGCCGACTACCCGGACGCCGAGAACTTCCTGTTCCTGTTCTACGGCCCGAACGCCAAAGCGAAGTTCGAAGGCGAGAACACCGTGAACTACGACAACCCCGAGTACGACAAGCGCTACAAGCAGCTCGCCTTGCTCGACGATGGCCCGGCCAAGCAGAAGCTCATCGACGAGATGGTCGACATCCTGCGCAAGGACTCGCCGTGGGCGTTCGGCTACTTCCCGTATTCGGCCGGCGCCTACCAGCAGTGGGTGGGCGACGCGAAGTACGGCTTGTTCACCACCGACCGCGCGCTCTACTACAAGATCGATGCGCCGCTGCGCGCGCGCATGCAGGCCGAATGGAACCCGCCGCGCTACTGGCCGCTGGCCTTGCTGCTCGCGGCGGCGCTCGCGTTCGTCGTCGTCGCGCGGCGCGGTTTCATCGCGCGCGAGCGACGCACCGCGTTGGCCCATCAGGCCGCGCAGACGCCCAGTGCCTGACCGATGCTGAACTACGTCATCCGCCGTTGCTTCTACGGCCTGCTGGTGCTGCTGGGCGTGAACCTGGTCACCTTCATGCTGTTCTTCACCGTCAACACGCCCGACGACATGGCGCGCCTGAACATCGGCGGCAAGCGCGTGACGCAGGAGCAGATCCTGAAGTGGAAGGTCGAGCGCGGCTACGACAAGCCGCTGTACTGGAACGGCGCGGCCGAGGGCACGCACAAGGCCACCGACACGGTGTTCTGGGATCGCTCGGTGTCGCTGTTCGCGCTCGACTTCGGCCGCTCCGATTCGAAGAGCGCGACCGACATCGGCCACGAGATCAAGACCCGCATGGTGATCAGCCTGCAGCTCGCAGTGCCGCTGTTTCTGCTGCAGGTGATCGTCAGCGTCGCGTTCGCGCTGCTGCTGGTGTTCTTCAAGAATTCGCCGATCGACTTCTGGGGCGTGGTCGGCTGTGTGCTGATGCTGTCGATCAGCGCGCTGTTCTACATCATCGTCGGGCAGTTCCTGTTCTCGCGCGTGTTCCACCTGGTGCCGATCTCGGGCTTCGAGTCGGGCTGGGACGCGTCACGCTTTCTGATCCTGCCGGTGATCTTGTCGCTGCTGTCGCGGCTCGGCAGTGAAGGGCGCCTGTACCGCGCGATGTTCCTCGAGGAGCTCGGCCGCGACTACGTGCGCACCGCGCGCGCCAAGGGCTTGAGCGAACCGAAAGTGCTGTTCGACCACGTGCTGCGCAACGCGCTGATCCCGATCCTGACGAGTGCCGGCAGCTACCTGCCGTTCGTGTTCCTGGGCAGCCTGGTGTTCGAGAGCTTCTTCGGCATCCCCGGCCTCGGCTCGTACGTGATCGAGGCGATCACGGGCCAGGACTTCGCGATCGTGCGCTCGATGGTCTTCGTCGGCTCGGTGATCTACATCCTGAGCTACATCGTCATCGACGTGGCCTATACCTGGGTGGACCCGCGCGTCCGCCTCGCTTGACCGGACAACAGCAAAACATGAGTCCCAAGATCGTCGTGCTGTGGTCCGATGTCGTCGTCATCGCGACGCTGCTGATGCTGATCGTCTATGCCTGGCGCATTCACGGCAGCGCGAACCTGCGCGCGAGCTGGATGAAGGTGCTGCACGATCGTGCGGCGATCTGTTCGTCGGTCGTGCTGCTGCTGTTCTTCGCGGTCGCGGTGGCCGACAGCGTGCACTTCCGGCGCGCGCTGCCGAACGCCGCCGGTGCCGACGCGAACCAAGCGCAGGCCTACAGCACGCGCACCGAATCGCTGCTCGACCTTGTGCTGGCGCGCCAGGTCGCGGGGCGCGAGACCTCGTACTCGGCACCGCTGGCGATCCATGGCTTCACCAAGGACACGGCCGAAGAGAACGGCGAGATCGTGCGGACCTACCCGCGCCTGAAGCATGGCGGCGAGATGCTGAGCAACGACTCGCAGTGGCTGGGCGATGTGGCGCAGATGGCGTGCATCGGGCTGGCCCTCGGCGTGCTGACGGCCTTGCTCGCGGCCGCGAGCATTGCGCTGGCCGTGTCGCACAAGAACCGCGTCGGCTTCGGCGAGGCATCGCGCAGGCTGAGGCGAGGCCATACCGATCTGCCCTTGCGCGCGGTCGCGCTCACGCTGCTGGCGCTGTGCGTCGTGTTCGGCCCGCTGCTCGCGCTCGCCCAGCACTACCACGTGTTCGGCACCGACCGCACCGGCAACGATGTGTTCTACCAGGCGCTCAAGAGCATTCGCACGGCGTTCGTGATCGGCACGCTGTCGACGATCGCGACGCTGCCGCTGGCGGTCGGGCTGGGCATTCTGTCGGGCTATCTGCGCGGCTGGGTCGACGAGGTCGTGCAGTATCTCTACACGACGCTGTCGTCGATCCCGAACGTGCTGCTGATCGCGGCCTGCGTGCTGATGATGCAGGTCTTCATCGACACCCACCCCGACATGTTCGAGACCGGCGCTGAGCGCTCGGATGTGCGTCTGTTCTTGCTGTGCGTGATCCTCGGGCTGACCGGCTGGGCGACGCTGTGCCGGCTGCTGCGCGCCGAGACCATGAAGCTGAGCCAGCTCGAGTACGTGCAGGCCGCGACCGCGTTCGGCGTGCGCGCGGGCCGCATCATGGTGCGTCACATCTTCCCGAATGTGGTGCACCTGATCATCATCACGACGGTGCTCGATTTCTCGGCGCTGATTCTCTACGAGGCCGTGCTGTCTTATGTGGGCGTCGGTGTCGATCCATCGATGAACAGCTTCGGCGGCATGATCAATCTCGCGCGCACCGAGATGAGCCGCGACCCGCTGGTCTGGTGGTCGTTCGCGGCCGCGTTCGCCTTCATGGTCACGCTGGTGCTGGCGGCGAATCTCTTTGCCGACGGCGTGCGCGACGCATTCGACCCGCGCGCTCGGGCGTTCCGGCCGCGTCTGCGGCTCAACAACGTGCCGGGCTGACGCGATGTTGCACATCGACAACCTCAAGGTCGCGCTCGACGCCGATGCCGGCCTCGTCAAGGCCATCGACGGCCTGACGCTCTCGATCCGGCGCGGCGAGACCTTTGCGCTCGTCGGCGAATCGGGCTGCGGCAAGAGCATGACCGCGCTCGCGCTGATGCGCCTGTTGCCCGACAACGGCAGCATCACGCACGGGCAGGTGGCGCTCGAAGGGCAGGACGTGCTCGCGCTGCCCGAGTCCGGCATGCGCGCGGTGCGCGGCGGGCGCATCGGCATGATCTTCCAGGAGCCGGCGACGAGCCTGAACCCGGTGATGCGCGTCGGCGACCAGATCGTCGAGGCGATCCAGGCGCACACGCCGCTGCGTGGCGCGGCGGCGCGTGCGAAGGCGATCGAGTGGTTGGGCAAGGTCGGCATCCCCGAGCCCGAACGGCGCATCGACGAGTATCCGTTCCGCCTGAGCGGCGGCCAGAAGCAACGCGTGATGATCGCGATGACGCTGGCCTCGGAACCCGACTTCTTGATCGCCGACGAGCCGACCACCGCGCTCGATGTGACGATCCAGGCGCAGATCCTCGACCTGCTGAAGCGGCTGCAGAAAGAGCAGGGCATGGGCCTGCTGCTGATCACGCACGATCTCGCGGTGGTCTCGGGCATGGCACACCGCGTCGCGCTGATGTATGCGGGGCAGATCATCGAGGTCGCGAGTGCCGCCGAGTTCTTCGCGGCGCCGAAGCACCCGTATGCACGGCTGCTGCTGCGCGCCTTGCCCGACACGGCGAAGCGCGGCGACGCGCTGGCGGCGATCCCCGGTATGGTGCCGCCGCTGTGGCAGGCCTTCGATGGCTGCCGCTTCGCGCCGCGCTGCGACCGCGTGTTCGATGCCTGCGCAAGCACACGCCCCGAACTGATAGCGCTCGGGGCGCGCGACGTGCGCTGCCTGCTGTACCGCGACGGGGCGACGCCTGCGATGCGCGCGACTGTCGTCGATTCTTCATTGCGATTTGCGGCCCCGAGCGCGGTGTTGCGGGCGAGCGAGTCGCTGCTCGACGTGCGCAAGCTCAGCGTGCGCTTCGCGATCCGAAGAGGGTTGCTGCAACGCACCGCCGGCGCGTTCGTTGCCGTGAACGATGTGTCGTTCAGCATCGCATCCGGCCAGACGCTGGCGCTGGTCGGCGAATCGGGCTGCGGCAAGACGACCACCGGCAAGGCACTGGTGCAGTTGCTGCGAGGGCAGGCGGTGATCGCGGGCGAAGCGTTGTTCGGCGGCCAGGATCTGTTCAGCCTCGATGGCGATGCGCTGCGTGCGGCGCGCCGACAGATCCAGATCATCTTTCAGGACCCATTCGCGTCGCTGAACCCGCGCATGCGCGTGTTCGACATTCTCGAAGAAGGCCTGCTCGGGCTGCGGCTCGACCTGGACGCCGCGGCGCGGCGCGCCAGCCTCGAGCGGCTCGTCGATCAGGTGGGCCTGCGGCGCGATGCGCTCGAGCGCTACCCGCACGAGTTCTCGGGCGGTCAACGCCAGCGCATCGCGATCGCGCGCGCGCTCGCGGTCGCGCCCAAGCTGATCGTCTGCGACGAGCCGACGTCAGCGCTCGATGTGTCGGTGCAGGCGCAGATTCTCAATCTGCTGAAGACCTTGCAGCGCGAGCTGGGTGTGTCCTATCTGTTCATCACGCACAACATTGGCGTGGTCGAATACATCGCCGATCAGGTTGCGGTGATGAACCGGGGCCGAATCGAAGAAGCCGGCGCCGCACGCGCCGTACTGGAGCATCCGCGCAGCGAGTACACCCGGACGCTGCTCGCCGCCGTGCCACGCATCATGGCGGCCACGGCGCTGTAGTCGCAAGCTGGCTTGGCGTGTCCGCATGTTGCGGGCAGCCAACGTGTGACGTAACGCAGCTTAGGGAAATGCTCGCATCGGGGGTGTGGCGGTTGGGTTCCGAACCAATCGAGTCATTGGCTGTTGGCCTGGATGCCGCGTGGATAAAGGCTTTGCGATGGATTCGAAGGGGTCGTCCGTTGCAAGTACAGCGCCGCTAGCGGATCGATAGATGAATACCCTAGGTCGAGTTTCATAAATCTTGTGGTGACAATCGATTTACACGTCTTCGCAGACAAGCCACGACCCGTTCACAAAGCTGGTACGTCGCTTGCTCGCTGGCTTGGTCTTTCGATCAACCTTTCTTCAGGAGTCCTCGATGCTCAAGAGAACGACAATGGCCAAAAGCCTGCTGATCGCGTTCAGCGGTACCGCCGCACTACATGGCGGCGCGGCGCTGGCGCAGCAAACGACCCAAGAACTCGAACGCGTCACTGTGACAGGGTCGAACATCCGACGCACCGACGCGGAGACACCCAGCCCGGTCCAGGTGATCACGGCCGCCGATCTCAAGGCGTCGGGCTACACGAGCACCCAGGATGTGCTGCACAACCTGACGGCCAACGGCCAGGGCACGCTGTCGCAGGGCTTTGGCGGCGCATTTGCCGAAGGCGCTTCCGGCATCTCGCTGCGCGGCCTGACGGTCGGCGCAACCCTGATCCTGATCGACGGCAAGCGGATGGCGCCGTACCCGATCGGCGACGATGGCCAGCGTTCCTTCGTCGACATCTCGAACATTCCCTTTGACGCCATCGAGCGGATCGAAGTGTTGAAGGACGGCGCATCGGCCATTTATGGCTCTGACGCCATCGCCGGCGTCGTCAACGTCATCCTCAAGAAGAAGTTCGTCGGCGGAACGATCAATGCCGACGTGGGCACGTCGAACCACAACGACGGCCAGACCCACAGCGTCTCCGGCATCTGGGGCTTCGGTGACCTGGACAAGGATGGCCACAACTTCTTCATCTCCGGCGAAATTCGCAAGCAGCGGATGATCCGGTACTCGGATCGTGATATGTCATCAAGAGACTTCACGTCGTCCGGCGGGTACGACCTGTCGCTGGGGGTGATCAGTCCGTTCGCTCCGAACCCTAGGAGCACGACCGGCTACATCAAGAACAACACGGACACTTCGGATACCACCAAATACTTCATGCCCGGATGCAGCCAAGCCGCATTGGACGCGAAGCAGTGCAAGTTCGAGGACACCTGGAGCTACGTGCAGGCGCCGACGGAAAACTACAACTTCGTCGGCAAGTACACGCAAGACCTGGGCAGCGACTGGCAGGCGTCGGTGACGGGCAGCTATTTCGAGCGGAAGCTTAAGTCGTACGCCGCTCCTTCGAGAGAGGGGGCCAGGAATTCTCCCACGGGCTACCAGGGGGTCGCCTTCGGCCCTGGCTCTGGGCCGACACTGTTGCCAGTGGTGCCACGCACGACGATCCCAAGCACGAATCCGGCCTTCCCACAGTCGGCCATTGATGCTGGCCTGACTTCGGGCAACTTGTTCTACACCTTCCTGAGGGAACTCGGCCCGTCCCTCACGGACATCGACTCGAAGACTTCGCGCGTGGCTTTTGACCTGACCGGGCGCCTGGGCAACTGGGATCTTCAGGCCGCGGCAGGCTACAGCCAGGTCAAACTCAGCTTGACCGATACGGGACTGATCGATCCCGTGAATCTGCAGAGCGCATTGAACGACGGGTCGTTCGCTCCAGGGCTGACGCAGCCCGGCGCTGCGGTGTTCTCGTTCATCTCCCCAACCTTGCAGCGCAACGACAAGTCGAGCCTCTGGTACGTGCACCTTGGTGCTAACACCGAGTTGACCACGTTGCCCGGCGGGCCGTTGTCGGTCGCACTAGGCACCGACTATTACGAGCGCAAGCAGGACGCGACCTCGGCGCAGCAGATCGCCGACGGTCTGATGGAGGGCGTCAGCAACAACTTCACCATCGGCAAGCAAAAGGTCGCGTCGGCCTACGCCGAAGTGGTGGCGCCCGTCACCAAGACCCTCGAACTCGACGGCGCGGTGCGATACGACTACTACAACATCTCGGGGGGTAAGGCCAGCCCGAAGATCGGTTTCAAGTACAAGCCCATCGACCAGGTGCTGCTGAGAGGCACAGCCTCGAAGGGTTTCCGGGCGCCTGGCCCGGCTGAGAATGGAACCGCGGGCCAGACGTTCTTTGCCGGCTCGAGCGATGACCCGATCCTGTGCTCGAGCGGCGATCCCACCACACCGGGCAGTTTCCCGAGTCAATGCGGCGTCAACGTCCCTACCGTCCAGTCGACGACCAAGACCTTGAAGCCGGAGACTTCGACGGCGTTGACGCTGGGTACGATCATCGAGCCGGTCAAGAATCTGAGCTTCAGCCTCGATTTCTTCCAGATCGAGCTGAAGGATCAGATCGTGACGGCTTCTGACTCGGTGGAGGTACGCGGCACGAACCTCACACCGATTCCACAGGTCCAACCCGATGGCAGCACCATCGATGTTGTTCCGCCGGTGGCTCCGATCGCGTACAAGACGGCCGGTTACGTCAACGCCAATTCCACCAAGGTGGCCGGCGTCGATTTCGGTGTTCAGTACAAGGTTCGCATCGCAGGATTCGGGGAGTACAAGACCGACTTTCTCTGGTCGTACATGTCCAAATACGATCTGACGGTCGACGGCGTAACGTACAAACTTGCTGGGACGCACGGCCCGTTCGTCATCTCCGGCGACACCGGCAACCCGAGGTCGCGCATTCAGTGGAGCAACACCATCAGCCAGGACAAGTGGTCGGTGACCGGCACCATCAACTACATCAGTTCGTTCGACCTGACCGACCCTTCGTTCGGCTACAACACCTGCTACGACGCGCTGGATGGCAACCTCGCCTCCACGATCTTCAACGCGGAGTACAGCGCGGGTAACGTGCCGGCGGCGACGAGTTGCAAGGTCGCATCGTTCACGACGTTCGACCTGTACGGCCGCTATCAGGTGACCAAGAACCTGTCGGTGCATGGCTCCGTTACCAACTTGTTCGACCGCAGGTTCCCGCAGGACTGGAACACGTATGCGTCGCAGTCCTATGCGCCGTACAACCCGTCCTTGCACAGTGCCGGCGCCATCGGCCGCTACTTCAGCGTTGGAGCGAGCTACAACTTCTAAGCGACACGCCCGGCGCACGAGGCGAGTGGTGGCTCTGGCTACCGCTCGCTTTCTTTTTTTCTTCTGAAGGATGGTGTCGCAACTGACCAACAAGCCCGCCGACGGAGTGCGTCTGGTGTGGGGCCCCCTCAGTTGCTGCGCGCATCAAGAATCGGCCGCCAACCCGCATGAATCCTCAGAATTCTCCACGAGGGGCGGACGGTCTTGAGCGTGCCGTCGCTTGTCAACAGACCCAACAAAGGTATTTCCCCTAGGCGGGACGTTTGATGCACCCAGTGACAATTGAATTACATGTCTTCGCAGACGAGTCATACCCGGTTCATGAAGCTGGTATGTGACTTGCTGGACGACTTGGTCTTTACCTTCAGATCAATCTTCCCCCTTCAGGAGTTTTCCGATGCTCAAAAGAACCACGCTGTCGAGGAGCTTGCTGCTCGCCTTCAGCAGTACCGCCGTCCTCTCCGGATCCGCAGTCTTCGCGCAACAGGCGCCGGCGCCACAGCCGCAGGAACTGCAGCGCGTCACCGTCACGGGCTCAAACATCAAGCGGATCGATGCCGAAGGTGCAAACCCTATTCAGACGATCACGAAGGAAGAAATCAGCAATTCCGGCAAGGCCACCTTGACGGAATACCTGCAATCGCTGGCTCTTGATGGGCAGGGTTCGCTGCCGACGGGTTTCGGTAACGGTTTCGCCGCAGGCGCGACGGCGATTTCTCTGCGTGGCTTGGGCGCCAATGCGACCCTGGTCCTGGTGAATGGTCGCCGTCTCGCACCTTACCCGCGCGCCGACGACTTCCAGAAAATGTTCACCGACCTGTCGACGATTCCGTTGGAGGCGGTCGAACGAATCGACGTCCTGAAAGAAGGCGCATCGGCCATCTATGGTTCGGATGCACTGGCGGGCGTGGTGAACATCATCCTGCGCAAGAACTTCACCGGTGTCGTGGCGAAGGCCGAGGCGGGCACGTCCAGGTACAGCGATGGCAACAGGACCAAGGCGGCGGTCCTTGTGGGTGGAGGCGACATCGCGTCCGACAAGTGGAATGCATTCGTGAATATCGAAGCGACCAAAACCGACGAGATTCACTATCGTGATCGCGATCGCGAATGGATCGGCAAGGGTGACGTGCGTCCCTGGGGCTATGACGCCCTTGCGACCCAATGGACCCCGGGCTACCGAATTGGCAACACGGTATCTTCCAGTCCTGCGGGCTACGTCCGCAATGGCACCACCTCCGGCGCCTATCAACTGGTCTCGCCCTGCACGACCGCGCTGCGGGGGGTGATCAGCCCGGCCATCGCCGGCGACGCCGGCTGCTCCTATGACATTGGCCAGTACCGCAGCTTCCAGCCCAAACTGGAGAATCTGTCGATCTTTGGCCGCGCTACGCTTGCACTCAGCAACGACTGGGAAGCTTCTGCAGAACTGAGCTACGCCAAGAACAAGACCGGCTTCGACGTCAGCCCGCTCGGCACTCCCGGCACCATCGTCGGGCCGTACGGAATCCGCGGTTACGGCACCGGCATCAATGTGCCTGAGCTGACGTTGGCCGCCAGCCATCCGGACAACCCCTTCGGAGCTCCGGCGCGCTTCCGCTATGTGTTCAGCGAATTCGGCGCGCAACGCCGCACCAACGACGTGGACGTCACGCGTCTCATGGTCGGCGTCAAGGGCTCGGCTGCCGGTTGGGACCTTGATGCAGGCGTGGTGCACAGCGAGTCGAAACTCGACCAGGCCTACACGCTGCTCCGCACCCAAGGCGTGATCGATGCGTTCAACGATCCTACCAGCGCGACCTTCGGCTACCGCATGGGCGCGAATGCCGGCCTGAACACGGACGCGCAACGTGCATCGCTGCTCACCACCGCTACCAGCGCGAGCAAGACGACACTCGACGTCGTCGACGCCCACGCTTCTCGCGAGTTGATGAATCTTGACGGCGGCGCGATGCAGCTCGCGTTGGGTACCGAATTCCGCAAGCTGAGCCTCAAGGCGCCGTCGCTGAGTGGGACCGAAGATGGGTCCGTGATGGCGAGCTACAACGGCTTCTTTGGTGACGAAAAGGTCTGGGCGGCGTATGGCGAACTGCTGGTGCCTGTGCTCAAGAACCTTGAGTTCACTGGCGCGGTGCGTTATGACCATTACGATAGCTTCAGCGCAACGACGCCCAAGATCTCGGTCAAGTTCACGCCGATTCCTCAACTTCTCCTGCGTGCGTCCTATTCCGAAGGGTTCCGCGCGCCGAACCCGGCCGAGTCTAGCCCGAGCGCTCAGGCGGCTTTTGCTTCGAGCGGGGCTTACGACCCGATCCGTTGCCCGGGCGGCGTTCAGGCGCCTGGTGCTGTCGCAGCGGACTGCACTGGCAGCGCCGCGGGCGGCATCAGCCAGGGCAATCCGAATCTGCAGCCCGAGAAGTCCAAGAACTTCAACCTGGGCTTCGTTGCCGAGCCGGTGAAGGGTTTGACCTTTGGGGCCGATTTCTGGCAGATCAAGAAGACCAACAACATCCAGACGATCTCGTTCCAGGAAGCGTTCAACAGGCCTGATGTTGTCCGCTCCGACAACAACCTGCCGGGCATTCCGAATTCCGGCAGCATCATCGTCGCGTACGCCCCGTTCGCGAACTTGGGTGGGTCCACGGTTGCCGGTGTGGACGTGGACGTCGGATACCGCTGGAAGATGCAGGACGTGGGCAACTTCAGGACCGACCTGCACTGGACGCGCCTCTCGAAATGGGAGGACATCACCGTGGACGGCACGAGCCGCGACTTCGTCGGCACGCACGGCAACTGCGACGTGTCCAACTGCATCGGCACGCCGCAGAACAAGGTCAATCTGTCCGGCACCTGGGAAACGGCGACCTTTGGCGTGACCGCAACGGTGAACTGGCGCAGCAGCATAGAGAACGTCGGTGACAACAGCGACCCGACGTGCCTTTCGCTTGGTCGCCTTGACGGCAGCACGGACTGCGCCAAGCTGCCGAGCTTCTACACGATGGACCTGACCGGCCGCTGGAATATCAACAAGAACCTGCAGATCTACGGCTCGATCACCAATCTGTTCGACCGTGTTGCGCCGCTGGATACCGTCACTTACGGCGGCATCAATTACAACCCGATGGATTCGTCTGGCGCGATGGGTAGGTACTTCTCGGTGGGCCTCAAGTATTCGTTCAAGTAATCGCCTGGCAAGCACGACATCAAGGGGCTCTTCGGGGCCCCTTTCTCTATCCTGCTACGAGCTTGCGTGGCCGAGTGTTCTTTCCCGTTGAATTCAGCTCTACGTCACCCGGCATCACCGAGTGCGGGTTTTCTCTGGTCAGCCTCACCCGGAACGACTCTTGCTCATGGCTAGAATGCGGGCCTGCATGAAGGCGTGGTTTTCCAGATGCCACCGCCTTCCCGGCCACAAGCCGGCCGATGCTAAGGTTCGCTGTTCACTGTTTCCTGTTGACTATCTGGAGATCCCAGACCATGAATTTCTCTCAGCGACAAGCGGACCCTCGCCGCCACTTGGTGGGGCTGTCGGTTGTCATTCTGTTTCACGCGTTCATCGTGTACGCGCTGGTGACGGGCCTGGCCAAGAAGGTGGTCGATGTGGTGCGGGCACCCATCGAGACCAAGGTGATCGAAGAGATCAAGAAGCCGCCGCCGCCGCCCGAGATCGTGCTGCCGCCGCCGCCCAAGCTGGAAGCGCCGCCGCCGCCCTACATCCCGCCGCCTGAAGTTCAGATCGCGACGCCGCCTCCGCCGCAGCCGACGATCTCGGTGGCGCCGTCGCCGACACCGCCGCCCCCGACGGTGATGACGCCGACGCCACCGGTGGCAGCGCCGGCGCCGCCCGCGCCCAAGCCCACGGCCATGAACATCGGCGTCGCGTGCCCGACGCAGGTCAAGCCCGATACGCCGGTGAAGGCGGCCCGCGAAGGCATCTCGGGTGTCGTTCGCGCCCAGGCCACGATCAAGGGCGGCAAGGTCGTCAGCGTGGAGATCCTGTCGTCGCCGGCACGTGGCGTGTACGACGCCAGCGTGCGCAAGGCCATGATGCAGTACGTCTGCTCGGGTGCCGGCGACGAAGAGATCAAGGCCGTGCAGGAGTTCGTCTTCAACCTCGAGTGAGCGATGAGCGCGCATCCGGCGCACACCGGCCTGAGCTCAGGCCGGTGTGCAGCCTCAAAGAGCCTTCCGGCCTTACCTCAACAACAATCGAATCTACCGTTTCCATGTCAGGAGTCCTCAAGATGACCACCCGTTCCCTGCTCAAGCGCTCGCACACGATGCTTGCCGCCTTCGCCCTGGCCACCAGCCTGATCGTTGCCCCGCAGATCGCCAGCGCGCAAGCGTCGGCTCCGGCTGCCGAGGCGTCTGCCGCACCGGCCGCCGCCGTGGCGCCTGCGGCCGCGCCGTCGCCGATCGCCGACGCGACCACGTCCAAGGAAACGGTCGACAACCCCTACGGCCTGGGTGCGCTGTGGGCGCAGGGCGACTTCGTCGCCCGATTCGTGCTGGTACTGCTGGTGCTGATGAGCCTGGGCAGCTGGTACATCCTGATCACCAAGCTCTACGAGAGCTTCAAGCTGTCGGGTGAGGCCAAGGCGGTGCGCAAGGGCTTCTTCAAGGCGGCGAGCCTGAACGACGCTGTCAAGACGCTGAAGGATGGCAGCGCGTTCCGCTTCATCGCCGAGAGCGGCATGGAAGCGGGCGAACACCATGAAGGCGCACTCACCGACCACATCGACCTCAACACCTGGGTGACCGCGGGCGTTCAGCGCAGCGTGGACGACGTGCGCAGCCGCCTGCAGGATGGTCTGGGCTTCCTGGCCACGGTCGGGTCGACGGCGCCGTTCGTCGGCCTGTTCGGCACGGTCTGGGGCATCTACCACGCGCTCACCGCCATCGGCATCGCCGGCCAGGCCTCGATCGACAAGGTCGCCGGCCCGGTCGGTGAAGCGCTCATCATGACGGCCATCGGCCTGGCGGTCGCGGTGCCGGCTGTGCTCGGCTACAACTGGCTGGTGAGCCGCAACAAGGCGTCGATGGAAGCAGTCCGTACCTTCGGCGCCGACCTGCACGGCATCCTGATGGGTGCCAAGCTCAGCGCGCATCGCTGAGGAGCGCCGCCATGGCGATGAACGTAGGACCCAGCGGAGGCGACGACGACGAAGTCGTCTCCGCCATCAACACCACGCCGCTGGTGGACGTGATGCTGGTGCTGTTGATCATCTTCCTGATCACCATCCCGGTCGTCACGCACACGGTGCCGATGACCTTGCCGAAAGAGACCAACATCGCGCGCCAGACCAAGCCCGAGAACATCGAGATCTCGGTCAACAAGGATGGCGACGTGTTCTGGAACGCCCGGCTGGTGCCCGACAACGACGCGCTGTTCCAGAAGCTCAAAGAGATCGCGGTCGTCAGCCCGCAGCCCGAAGTGCACATTCGCGGCGACGAGAAGGCGCGCTACGAGTCGATCGGCCGCGTCGTGTTCGCGTGCCAGCGCGCGGCGATCCAGAAGATCAGCTTCGTCACCGAACCTCCGCCCAAAGGGTGAGTCGTGACCCTTCCTCTTAAAGGATAAACAGCCATGGCCATGAACGTAGGCACAGGCGGTGGCTCGGGCGAACCCGAGCCGATGATGGACATCAACACCACGCCGCTCATCGACGTGATGCTGGTGCTGATCATCATGCTGATCATCACGATCCCGGTGCAGCTGCACTCGGTCAACCTGAACATGCCGGCGGGCAACCCGCCGCCGCCGTTGAAGGAGCCGGTGGTGGTGACGATCGACGTCGACTTCGACGGCACGATTCTGTGGAACGGCGAGACCATCCCCTCGCGCCAGGCGCTGCAGGTCAAGCTGCACGAGGCCGCGATCCAGCCCGATCAGCCCGAAGTGCACGTGCGGCCGAACAAGCTGGTCGAGTACAAGTACGTCGCCGAGGTGCTCGCCGAAGCCCAGCGTCTGGGCGTGTCCAAGCTGGGCATGGTGGGCAACGAGCAGTTCGTGAAGTGATCGTATGAACAGACAGATGAATCGGCTGATCGCCGCGGTCGCTGCCGTGCTGGTGTTCGGCGCGGCGCATGGGCAGGGCGTGCGTCCGGAGCTCGGCAAGCCGATGCAGGCAGCGCAGGAGCTGATCAAGGCCGGCAAGTTCCGCGACGCGCTGGCCAAGGTGCATGAGGCCGACGCGATCGGCGGCAAGAGCGCGGCCGAGAACCTGCTGGTCGAGCGCATGCGCCTGGCCGCGGCCTCGGGTGCGGGCGATGCCGACACGGCCGCCAAGGCCTTCGAGACGGTAGGCGCCAGCGCCAGCGGCGCCGACAAGCTGCGCATGATCGAATCGATCGCCGGCACCTACTACCGCGCCAAGGACTACGCGAAGGCGCAGCAGTGGTATCAGCGCTACTTCCGCGAAGGCGGCACCAACAGCGCGAACCGCACGCTGATGATCCAGACGCAGTACCTGTCGGGCGACCTCGCCGGTGTCTCGAAGGAGCTGATGGCGGACATCCAGGGTGCGGAGCGCAGCGGCGCGACGCCGAGCGAAGACCGCATCAACATGCTGATGAATGCCGCGATCAAGCAGCACGACGTGAGCAGCGAAGCCTTCGCGCTCGAGCGCCTCGTCATGTACTACCCGAAGAAGGAGTACTGGGTGACGCTGCTGAGCCGCTTGCAGCGCAAGCCTGGCTTCTCGGATCGGCTCGCGCTCGACACCTATCGGCTGTCGCTGGCGACCGGCAGCATGACGGCCGGTGCCGATTTTTCCGAGATGGCGCAGCTCGCGTTGCAGGCCGGCTCCGGTGCCGAGGCGAAGCAGGTCGTCGACAAGGGCTTCGCGGTCGGTGCGCTGGGCACCGGCGCAGAAGCCGATCGCAGCAAGCGCCTGCGCGACCTGATCGCCAAGCGCGTTGACGAGGCCAAGAAGACCGCCGCCGACGACGAGAAGGCGGCACTCGCCGCGAAGGACGGCAACGACCTCGTGACCATTGGCCTGAACCAGGTCTTCGAGGGCCAGAAGGCCAAGGGCGTTCAGCTGATGCAGCAAGGCATCGCGAAGGGTGGCCTGAAGCGCCCCGAGGACGCGAAGCTGCACCTGGCCATCGGGCAGCTGATGGCGGGCGAGAACGGCAAGGCGCAGGCGACCTTGAAGACGGTCAGCGGCAACGACGGCACCAGCGATCTGGCGCGTTTGTGGTCGTTGTACGCGCGTCGCGCGAAGAGCTGATCGAAGCGAGCGGGCCGAGCGACGGGCCGCTCCAAAGGCGGCCCGCATTGTCTCGGGGATCGCCTGACGTTCGTCAGGCGAGGGGCTCCAACATCACTTGGGCGCGAGCCGGATCGCGCCGTCGAGGCGAATCACTTCGCCATTGAGCATCTCGTTCGTGACGATCTGGTGGACCAGCTTGGCGTAGTCCGCCGGCGTGCCCAGGCGGCTCGGGAACGGCACGCCGGCGGCGAGTGCGTCCTGCACCTCCTGCGGCATCGTGAACAGCATCGGCGTGCCGAAGATGCCGGGCGCGATCGTCATGTTGCGGATGCCGTTGCGCGCCAGGTCGCGTGCGATCGGCAAGGTCATGCCGACCACGCCGCCCTTCGACGCCGAATACGCGGCCTGGCCGATCTGGCCGTCGAAGGCCGCCACGCTCGCGGTCGAGATCAGCACGCCGCGTTCGCCGGTGGGCTCGGGCTCGTTCTTGCTCATCGCCTCGGCGGCGAGGCGGATCATGTTGAAGCTGCCGACGAGGTTCACGGTCACGACCTTGGCGAACAGGTTCAGCGCGTGCGCGCCGTCCTTGCCGACGGTCTTCGCGGCCGGCGCAATGCCGGCGCAATTGACCAGCCCGACCAGCTTGCCCATGGCCACGGCCTGTGCGACGACGGCCTGGCCGTCGGCCTCCTGGCTCACGTCGCACTTGACGAATTGAGCCGATCCGGCGCCGCCGAGTTCGGCCGCGAGCGCCTCGCCCTTGTCGACCTGCAGGTCGGCGATCACGAGCTTGGCGCCGTGGCTGTGGAGCATGCGCGCCGTGCCTTCGCCCAGGCCCGAGGCGCCACCGGTGACGATGAAGACCTTGCCCTTGATGTCCATTACTTCAGCGCCTCGAGTGCACGTGCGGTGATCTCGTCGACGCTGCCGGTGCCGCTGATCTTGCGATAGCGCGGCGCCTCGGCGGCGCCGGTCGCGGCCCAGTCCGAGTAGTACGCGACGAGCGGCTGGGTCTGGTTCTTGTAGACCTGCAGGCGGTTGCGCACCGTCGCTTCTTCATCGTCGATGCGCTGGATCAGGTCTTCGCCGGTGACGTCGTCCTTGCCGTCGACCTTGGGCGGATTGAACTTGAGGTGGTAGGTGCGGCCCGAGGCCATGTGCACGCGGCGGCCGCTCATGCGCTCGATGATCGATTCGTCGGGCACGTCGATCTCGAGCACGAAGTCGAGTTTGACTCCGGCCGTCTTCATTGCATCGGCCTGCGGGATCGTGCGCGGGAAGCCGTCGAACAGGAAGCCATTGGCGCAATCGGGCTGACGGATGCGTTCCTTCACCAGCGCGATGATGATGTCGTCGCCGACCAGTGCACCCGAGTCCATGACCTTCTTCGCGGCGACGCCGAGCGGTGTGCCGGCCTTGACGGCGGCGCGCAGCATGTCGCCGGTGGAGATCTGCGGGATCGAGAATTGCTTGCAGATGAAGGTCGCTTGCGTCCCTTTGCCCGCACCTGGCGGGCCCAACAGGATCAGTCTCATGGGTGTGGCCTCGTTATCGTAATTCTGCGTGCGCCAGTGCAGTGCCTGCAGGGCGCGAATCGATTCGAGAATAACATGCGTACCCCGTCGCGAACCTGACGGGAAAACACCCAGCCGAGCGCGACTTGATCCGGCTCAACCTCAGGCAAACAGCGCCCGCACGCGCAGCAGATCTTCGGGCGTGTCCACGCCCGGACCGGGCCGCGTGTCGCTCACGTGGACCGCGATGCGGTGGCCGTGCCAGAGCACGCGCAGCTGCTCCAGCGCTTCGATGGTCTCGATCGGGCTGATCGGCAGCGTCGGGAAGCGGCGCAGGAAGCCGGCCTGGTACGCATACAAGCCCATGTGGCGCAACGGTGCGAGCGTGGTCGGCAGCGGGTTCGCGCCCGCGGCACGCGCGTCGCGCCACCACGGGATGGCGGCGCGCGAGAAGTAGAGCGCCCGGCCGGCGGCATCGAGAACGACCTTGACGACGTTGCTATTGTCCAGGTCGGCGAGCGTGTCGATCGCATGCGCGGCCGTGCTCATCACGCATTCGGGGTGCTGTGCGAGCAGCTCGGCGCAGGCGTCGATCAGGCCGGGGTCGATCAGCGGCTCGTCGCCTTGCACGTTGACGACGAGGTCCTCGCCGTCGAGGCCGAGCAGCTCGCAGGCTTCGGCGAGCCGGTCGCTGCCGGTCGGGTGGTCGGTGCGCGTCAGCAGCGCGCTGATGCCATGCGCGCTGCAGGCATCGACGATGTCGGCATGGTCGGCCGCGACCACCACGCGGCTCGCGGTCGAGAGTGCTGCGCGCTGCGCCACGCGCACGATCATCGGCACGCCGGCGATGTCCGCCAGCGGCTTGCCGGGCAGCCGGCTCGATGCCATCCGAGCGGGCACCAGTACGGTAAAGCTCATGCGGCTGGCGCGTCCAGCGAACGTGCTTCGGCTTCGAGCATCACCGGGATGCCGTCGCGCACCGGGAACGCCAGCCCGTCGGCGCGGCACACGAGCTCGACCTGTTCTTGCAGCGGCGGGCGCAGATGCTCCAGCGGGCCCTTGCAGATCGGGCAGACGAGCAGGTCAAGCAGTCGCGTTTCCATCAGATGAAGTTCCGGGCGGTGGCAGCAGGTCGAAAAGCGCGGCGTCGAATGCCGCATCGAGGTGGAAGTCTAGCGGCGCGACCCAGACGCGCGTCATGCCCATGCGCGCGACATCGAGCTTGATCGCGTCTTTTTCGGTGACGAGCACATCGGGCGTGCCGGCGGGCCAGGGCAGGGTCGCGTAGTTGTGGTGATCGGGCAAGGGCAGGGGCGTGATCGTGAGGCCGCGCTCGCGCAGCATCGTGAAGAAGCGCTCGGGCCGCGCGACGCCGGCGGCGGCCAGCACCGGCCGGCCTTGCAGCGCATCGAGCGCGTCGCGCGACGCGGGTCGGCCCTGCCACCAATCGGCGAGCCCGACGGCACCGACCAGCGCCCGCTGCGCGAGCGTGCCGCGCAACGGCGTCGATGGCGCGCTCGCGTTGTAGACCACCAGGCTGCGCGGCGGCACGGCGTGCGGCAAGGGCTCCCGCAGCGGGCCGGCGGGCAGCAGCCAGCCGTTGCCCACGCCGCGTTCGTCGAAGACGAGTACTTGCACGTCGCGCGCGAGGCGCAGGTGTTGCAAGCCGTCATCGCTGACGATCGCATCGACAGTCGGGTGGCGCCGCATCAGGTGCTGCGCGGCCGCGACGCGATCTCGGCCGACCACCACCGGTGCGCCGGTGCGCAGGTGCAGCAGCAAGGGCTCGTCGCCGCAATCGATGGCGCGCGTGGTGGGCGACACATCGAGCGCACCGACCGCCTCGGCACCGTAGCCGCGCGAGACGACGCCGGGCGTGTAGCCGCGCCGACGCAGCGACTCGACCAGCGCCATCACCACCGGCGTCTTGCCGGCGCCGCCGACGATCAGGTTGCCGACGACGATGACCGGCGCCGTCACCGCCTGCGCACGCAGCACGCCGCTGCGGTAGAGGCCGCGTCGCAGTGCCGTCAGCGCGGCGAACAGCAAGGACGCGGGCCACAGGGCGCGGGCCATTGCGCCGCGCGACAGCCACGCCTGCTGCAGCCGCTGCGCGGCACTGAGCGTCACCGGCGATGTGGTCGAATCCAAGGCGCGCGGCGCGCTAGTGCCCCTCGGCGCCGGCGGATGTCTGCGTCGCGAAGGTCAGGCGCGGCAGGTTGGCGCGCCGGGCCGCGTCCATCACGTTGATGACGCTCTGATGTGCGGCGGTGGCGTCGGCCGAGACGATCACGGTCATCTCGTTCGAGCCGCCTGCGGCGCTCGCGAGTTCGGCCGCGAGCAGCTCGACGCTGCGCCCGTCGACCGGCTTGCGGTTCACGGTGTAGCGGCCATCGGCGGCCACCGCGACGATGATCTCGCGCGGCCGGTCGCGTGCCTTGTCGGCGTCGGCCACCGGCAGCGTGATCTGCAATTCGGTGAACTTCGAGTACGTGGTGGACAGCATCAGGAAGATGAGCACCACCAGCAGCACGTCGATGAACGGGATCAGGTTGATCTCCGGGTCTTCGAGCCGCTGCTTGCGGAAGTTCATGGCCATGGCGCGCTGACCCTCAGTTGTGCTGGCGGCGGTCGACGACGAAACGCATCAGGTGCGGGACGAGCCGATCCGCGGCCTGCTCCATGTCGAGCGTGTAGCCGTCGACGAGGCCGCGAAAGTAGCGGTAGAACATCAGCGACGGGATCGCGATCATCAGCCCGAGCGCGGTGTTGTACAGCGCGACCGAGATGCCGTGCGCGAGCTGGGCCGGGTTGCCGCCGGTCGGCGATTGCGAGCCGAAGATCTCGATCATGCCGATGACCGTGCCCATCAGGCCCAGCAGCGGCGCGGCCGACGCGATGGTGCCGAGCGTGTTCAGGTAGCGCTCGAGCTTGTGCACGGCGGCGCGGCCGGCCGACTCGAAAGCGCCGCGCAACGCGGCTTCGCTGGTGCGCGGCTCGGCGATCACTGCGCGCAAGCCGGTGGCGAGCACCTTGCCGAGGATCGAGTTCTCGGCGAGCTTGTTGACCACGTCGGCGGGCGGCAGGCTGGCCCGCGTGACCGAGATGACTTCATCGAGCAGACGCGACGGCGCCACGCGCGCCCTGCGCAGGCTGGTGAAGCGTTCGATGACGAGAGCGAGTGCGATGACGGAGCACAGAAGCAGGGGCCAAATCGGCCAGCCGGCGGCTTGTATGATCGAAAACAATCGGGCCCTTTCGGTGGCTCGCCGCAGCGAGTCGGGGATTTTCAGTCGCGCGATTATGGCCCGCAAGAGGGTGCCGGTGAACGCCGCTCGGCGCATCGTTGCAGCGATGCCATTCGCGGCTCTCCGCGACTGCTCCAGGCATCCACTGCTGATGTGGATAACTTTGTGGGCAACCTGGCGCAACGCGCCGCAAAGCCTTGAATCGGCGCGGCCCGGGACAGATTGCTCAAACTTTAGGCAGGTAAAAATCATTGAAAATCAATAGCTTGCATCTTTATGACGGGCACATGACAGGCGAGATGGGCGTTGGCGCGTTGACTGGCGCGCTTGTGGAGTTCCCGACCCGCGCCAGCATTGGGTTTGCCGGTGATTGAAGGGCTGGCGATGGGCGCAACGCGCTCGGTCTGGAGCGTGGCCGCGCTGGTGCGCGGGGTCGGCGAGCTGGTCGGCGCCGGCATCGGCGCGTGCACGGTGCGCGGCGAGATTTCGGGCTACTCGCGCGCCGCGAGCGGGCACTGCTACTTCAACCTGAAGGATGCCGAGGGCGGCACGGCGCTGATCCGCTGCGCGATGTTCCGGCGCGCTGCCGGGCTGCTCGCGTTTGCACCCGCCGACGGGCAACTCGTGGAGCTGCGTGGGCGCCTGGGCGTGTATGAGCCGCGCGGGGAGTTGCAGTTCGTCGTCGAGGCGATGCAGCGCGCCGGTGCCGGCGCACTGTACGAGCGGTTCCTGCGCATCAAGGCCAGCCTCGAAGCCGAGGGCTTGTTCGACGCCGCGCGCAAACGCGCGCTGCCGGCGTTCCCGAGTGCGATCGGCATCGTGACCTCGCTCGGCGCCGCTGCCCTGCACGACGTGTTGACGGCGTTGGCACGCCGCGCGCCGCAGGTACGTGTGATCGTGTACCCGAGCCTGGTCCAAGGGGCGGACGCGCCGCCGCTGCTCGCCGAGGCGATCGCGCTGGCATCGCGGCGCGCAGAGGTCGATGTGCTGATCGTGTGCCGCGGCGGCGGTTCGCTCGAAGACCTCTGGGCTTTCAACGACGAGCGCGTCGTGCGCGCCATCTGCGCTGCCGCCATGCCGGTGGTCAGCGGCGTCGGCCACGAGACCGATGTGACGCTGGCCGACTTCGCCGCCGACCTGCGTGCGCCGACGCCGACCGCGGCGGCCGAACTCGTCGCACCGACGCGCGAGGCTTGCGTCGACATGCTCGACGCGATCACCTTGCTGATGCGGCGGCGCGTCCGCGACGCGCTCGATACGCAGGCGCAGCGGCTCGACCGCAGCACGCTGCGGCTGGCGCGGCCCAGCCACGCGGTGCGCCAGCAAGGCCAGCGCCTGATGCTGCTCGCACATCGGCTGGGGAGCCAGTTGCCGCGTGCCACGCAGATGCATCAGCTGCGGCTGGCACAGCTCGCCGCCGACCTGCGGCAACGCGCCGCGCGGCGCCTGGCGGCGCAGCACCAACGCCTCGATTCGCAGGCCGCGCGGCTGCGCGCACTCGACCCGCAGCAGGTGCTGGCGCGCGGCTATGCATGGCTCGCCAACGCCGATGAGCAGCCCGTGACCTCGGTGCAGCAGATCAGTGCGGGGCAACACCTGCAAGCCGTGCTGCACGACGGAACGGCGGACATGCAGGTCACGCAGGTGCAACGTCGGACAAGCGGCTAAGCCTTTGTCGGTAGGCGCCGCCAGTCGCAGCAGCGTCGCCACAAGCTGCCTACAATGATTCAACCCCGCAACTACCCGGAAGAGGTTCACGATGGAACACACGCTGCCCGCATTGCCTTACGCCCTCGACGCGCTCGCGCCGCACCTGAGCAAGGAAACACTGGAATATCACTACGGCAAGCACCACAACGCTTACGTCGTGAACCTGAACAACCTGCAAAAGGGCACCGAGTTCGAGAGCCTGCCGCTCGAAGCCATCATCAAGAAGGCGACCGGTGGCGTGTACAACAACGCCGCGCAGATCTGGAACCACACCTTCTTCTGGAGCTGCATGAAGCCCGCCGGCGGCGGCGAGCCCAAGGGCGCGCTGGCGGCGGCGATCACCGCGAAGTGGGGCAGCTATGCCGCCTTCAAGGAGGCGTTCACGAAGAGCGCGGTCGGCAACTTCGGCTCCGGCTGGACGTTTCTGGTGAAGAAGGCCGACGGCAGCGTCGACATCGTCAACATGGGCGCGGCCGGCACGCCGCTGACCACGGCGGACAAGGCGCTGCTGACCATTGATGTGTGGGAGCACGCCTACTACATCGACTACCGCAACCTGCGCCCGAAGTGGGTCGAGACCTTCCTGACCTCGCTGGTGAACTGGGATTTCGCGGAAGCCAACTTCGCGTAAAGCCTTCGGCGGTCAACGACAGGGGTCGGCGATGCCGACCCCTTCTCTTTGGCGCGGCGCGAGACGCGCTCAGCGCTTGAACGGCTCGCCCTGGAACTTGCTGCCGGCCTTGATGCCGCGCTTGTCGAACCACCCGACATTCATCTCGAGCACGAAGCGCACCGGCTTGGTCGAGCAGTGGCTGTCCAGCGTCTGCGGCTTCATGTCATCGATGTTGGCGACGGTGCCGCTGTCGTCGATGAACGCGACCGACAGCGGCAGCAGCGTGTTCTTCATCCAGAAGCACTGTTGGCGCGCCTCGTCGAAGATGAACAGCATGCCCTCGTTGGTGCCCATGGTCTTGCGGAACATCAGGCCGATCTGCTGCTGCTCGGGCGTCTGTGCCACCTGCACCTGCAGCACGTGCATGCCGGTGCTCAGGCGGATCGCCGGCAGTTGCTGAGGCGCGTCCTGGGCGCTGGTGAGAGCACTGGCGACTGCGAGCGTCAGCGCCGCGGCGGCGCGTATCTTGAAAGAAGTCATGTGGTCACGGCTGGAGTGATGACCGATTATCAACGCGCCGCATCGAGCCCGCAGCTGACAAAGAGGCTGGCATAGAATCGAAAATCGATCCCGATTCTCATCACTCCAGCGAGCGGAGCTCACCCCCATGTACCAGCACATCAAGGTGCCCGAAGCCGGGCAGAAGATCACCGTCAACGCGGACTACTCGCTCAACGTGCCTGATCAGCCGATCATCCCGTTCATCGAGGGTGACGGCACCGGCGCCGACATCACGCCGGTGATGATCAAGGTCGTCGACGCGGCGGTGGCCAAGGCCTACGGCGGCAAGAAGAAGATCCACTGGATGGAAGTCTTCGCCGGTGAGAAGTCGACCAAGGTCTACGGCCCTGATGTGTGGCTGCCGCCCGAGACGCTGGCCGCCGTCAAGGACTACGTGGTCTCGATCAAGGGGCCGCTGACGACGCCGGTGGGCGGCGGCATCCGCTCGCTGAACGTCGCGCTGCGCCAGGAGCTCGACCTCTACGTCTGCCTGCGCCCGATCCAGTATTTCGCCGGCGTGCCGTCGCCGGTGAAGGAGCCGGCCAAGACCAACATGGTTATCTTCCGCGAGAACTCGGAAGACATCTACGCCGGCATCGAGTTCGAGTCGGGCAGCGACAAGGCCAAGAAGCTGATCGACTTCCTGATCAACGAAATGGGCGTCAAGAAGATCCGCTTCCCGAACACCTCGGGCATCGGCATCAAGCCGGTGTCCAGCGAAGGCACCGAGCGCCTGGTGCGCAAGGCGATCCAGTACGCGATCGACAACGACAAGTCCTCGGTCACGCTGGTGCACAAGGGCAACATCATGAAGTTCACCGAAGGGGGCTTCCGCGACTGGGGCTATGCACTGGCGCAGAAGGAGTTCGGCGCTGAGCTGATCGACGGCGGCCCGTGGATGAAGTTCAAGAACCCGAAGAGCGGCAAGGAGATCGTCGTCAAGGACGTGATCGCCGACGCCTTCCTGCAGCAGATCCTGCTGCGCCCGGCCGAATATTCGGTGATCGCGACGCTGAACCTGAACGGCGACTACGTCTCTGACGCGCTGGCCGCGCAAGTCGGTGGCATCGGCATCGCCCCGGGTGCGAACCTGTCGGACTCGATCGCGATGTTCGAAGCCACGCACGGTACCGCACCCAAGTACGCGGGCAAGGACTACGTGAACCCCGGTTCGGAAATCCTCTCGGCCGAGATGATGCTGCGCCACATGGGCTGGCTGGAGGCGGCCGACCTGATCATCAGCTCGATGGAAAAGTCGATCGAGTCGAAGAAGGTGACCTACGATTTCGCGCGCCTGATGGACGGCGCGACGCAGGTCTCGTGCTCCGGCTTCGGGCAGGTGATGATCGACCACATGTGATGCGGCTCCGGGTCGTCCAACGACGACCCAACCGGTCCCATCGAGAAACCCCAGATCGTTGAGTCGACTGGGGTTTTCTGCTTTCTCAGCTGACGATGCCCAGGTGCCAGGGCACGAATTCATGGTCGCCCAGGCCGAGCAGCTCACTCTTGGTGGACTGGCCGGACGCAGCGCGCAGGATGTGCTCGAAAATGTGCTGGCCCATCTGCCCCATGCTCAGCTCGCCGTCGAGCACGAGGCCGCAGTTGATGTCCATGTCTTCTTCGAGCCGGGTGTACATGGGCGTGTTGGTCGCGAGCTTGATCGTCGGCGCCGGCTTGGAGCCGAACATCGAGCCGCGCCCGGTCGTGAAGCAGATGAGGTTCGCGCCGCTCGCGATCTGGCCGGTCGAGGCCACCGGGTCGTAGCCCGGTGAGTCCATGAACACGAAGCCGGCGGTGTCGATCGTCTCGGCGTATTCGTACACCGCCTGCAGCGGCGTGGTGCCGCCCTTCATCGCCGACCCGAGCGACTTCTCGAAGATGTTCGCGAGGCCGCCGGCCTGGTTGCCGGGGCCGACCACGCCGTTGAACTGGCCGTTGTGGCCGCGCGTGTATTCGGCCCACCAGGCGAGCCGGGCCAGCAGCTTCTTGCCGACCTCGGGCGTCACGGCGCGGCGCGTCAGCATGAACTCGACGCCGTGGATCTCAGGCGTCTCCGACAGGATCGCGGTGCCGCCGTGGCGCACGAGGATGTCCATCGCCGCGCCGAGGGCCGGGTTGGCCGTGATGCCCGAGAAGCCGTCGGAGCCGCCGCATTCGAGGCCGATCTTCAGGTGCGCGGCGCTCACCGGCTCGCGCTTCACGTCGTTGGCTGCCGGCAGCATCGCCTCGATCGCTGCGATGCCGGCGGCGATGGTGGCGCGCGTGCCGCCGCTGTCTTGCATGACCAGCGTGCGGACATGGTCGCCAAGCATCAGCCCCTGCGACGCAACCAGGTCGGCGACCTGATTGCGCTCGCAGCCCAGGCCGACGATCAGCACGCCGGCGAGGTTGGGGTGGCGCGCGTAGCCGGCGATCGTGCGCCGGAGCACGTCGAAGTGTTCGCTCGGCGACGACATGCCGCAGCCGCTGGTTTGCGCGAACGCGGCCACGCCGTCGACATTCGGATAGGCCGCGAGCCGCTCGGCCGTGAAGTGGGCGGCGATGTGCTTGATGACGGTGGCCGAGCAGTTCACCGACGACAGGATGCCGACGAAGTTGCGCGTGGCCACGCGGCCGTCGGGCCGCACGATGCCCATGAAGGTGGCGCGCTCGGCCTCGGGCACGTAGTCGATGGGCCGCACGTCTTCGCAGAAGCCGGGGTCGCGGTCGAAGTCGACGATCGCGAGGTTGTGCGAATGCACGTGCTCGCCGGCTTCGATGTCGCGCATCGCGGCGCCGATCACGGTGTCGTACTTCTTCACCGGCTCGCCGGCGGCGATCCGCCGCGCGGCGATCTTGTGGCCGGCCGGTACCTGGGCGCGCATGCGCAGCCCGAACTCGGGCAACTCCTGGCCCAAGCCGAGTGGCTGACGCGCGACCAGCACGTTGTCGTTGGCGTGCAAGCGGATCAGCGGCGAGATGACTGCACCCCGCTCGCCGGATACGGCGAGCGACCCTCCGAGAGGGTCGGGCCTTGCTTGGGGCGGCCCGGCGCGGCGGCCCGGAGGTGAGGCTGGATGCTTCATGCGGTCAGCTCTTCGCGATCAACTCTTTGAGCTTGAGCTTCTCGATCAGCGCGGTCTCTTTCTTGTACGCCGCGGCCACGTACTTCTCGTAGTCGGGAGCGTCCAGGTACATCAGTGGTGCGTCGATCTTCTCGCAGGCGGCGGCGAACTCGGGGCTCGCGGCGGCCACCTTGAAGGCCTCGCGCAGGCGCTGCGCGACCACCGGATCGAGCCCTTTGGGCGCGCCGATGCCGTTGGGCGCGTCGACCACGACGTTGAAGCCCTGGTCGCGCAAGGTCGGCACGTCGGGGAAGTCGTTGCTGCGCTTCTCGCCCCAGGTGGCGAGCAGACGCAGCTTGCCGGCCTTGACATGCGGCGTCCACGAGCTGGAGTCGGCGAGCGCGTCGATCTGGCCGCCCAGCAGGTCTTGCAATGCAGGTGCGCCGCCTTTGTAGGGGATGTGGTTCAGCTGGATGCCCGCGGCCAGCGCGAACTCTTCCATGCCCACGTGGGTTGCGCCGCCGATGCCGGCGCTGCCGTAGGTGAGCTTGCCCGGGGTCGCCTTCGCGGCTGCCACGAAGTCCTTCAGCGTCTTCCACGGCGCATCGGTGCGCACCGCGATGCCGAAGGTCTGGCCTGAGGTGCGCGCGATATAGCTCAGGTCTTTCAGCGGATCGATCTGCACGGTGCCGAGCTGCGCGAAGCGAGTCACCGAGATCGGGATCTGCCCGATGGTGTAGCCGTCGGGTTTCGCGGTTGCCAGCGCCTTCAGGCCCAGCATGCCCGAGGCACCGGTGCGGTTGTCGACCACGATGGTCTGGCCGAGCTGCTTGGCTGCGACCTGGCACAGCGCACGCATCGTCACGTCGGCCGTGCCGCCCGCAGGCCACGGGCAGATGAAGGTGATGAGCCGGTCGGGATAGCCGGCCGCGAGGGCAGGCCGGGTGATGGCGAGCAGCGAGGCGGTTGCGCCAAGGGCGCTGACGACGAACTGGCGGCGATGGATCTGCATCTTGTCTCCGATCTTTGGAATCGTGTAGTGAGCCCGATTGTCAACGGCAGCCTCATTACAATCCAATGAAGAGATGGACTCTCTTCTTTCCGTTTAGGTTATGGAGCCGGCATGGCCAACATCGACCGCGCGCTTCGGTCCAACCTGAAGCTGCGCCACCTGCAGCTGCTGGTGGCGCTGAACGAGTTCCGCCACCTCGGCCGGGCCGCAGAGTTCCTGTCGCTGACCCAGCCCGCGGTGTCCAAGTCGCTCGCCGAGATCGAGCGCATGTTCGGCCTCGACCTCTTCACGCGATCGACTCGCGGCACCGAGCCCACGCCTTTCGGCGACACGGTGGTCCGCTTCGCACGCTCGGTGCTGGCCGACTTCGACCGCACGCGCGAGGAGATCGCCGCGGTGGCCAGCGGTGCGGCGGGCCGCACGCGCGTCGGGGCGATGGTCGTGGCCACGCCGATGCTTCTGTCGCGCGCGGTGCAGTTGCTCAAGGCCCGATCGGCGCAGACGGCCGTCTCGATCGAGGAGGGCGACCTGACCCGGCTGCTGCCGCGGCTGCGCGTGGGCGAGCTCGACCTCATCGTCGGGCGCCTCGAGCCCGGCTACGCGGCGCCTGACCTCGAGACAGAAGCGCTCTTCGATGAACCGATGAGCATCGTCGCGCGCCCCGACCATGCCTTGGCCCGAAAGGCGCGCCTGCGGTGGGACGACCTGGCGGCCGTGCCGTGGGTGGTGCCACCACCGTGGGCATCCTCGCGCATCAAGCTCAATCAGCTTTTCTACCAGAACAAACTCAACCCGCCCGCGGACCTGATCGAGTCGGCGTCGTTCCTCGTGATGCTCACGTTCATGCGGCAGCGCCCAGCACTCGGATTCGTCGCGCGCTCGGTGGCCCGGTATCTCGAAGCGGAGGGCCTGGCCAAGGTGCTGAACATCAAGGTGCCGATCGAGCTGCCGCCGGTCGGCCTCATCATGATGCGCGGGCGCAGCCGCCCACCGGCGACCGCGCAGTTGATCGAATGTCTGCGCAGCGCGGCGAAGATGCGGCGCTCGACATGAACGATTCGAGGATGGCACACGGGCGCGATGCATCCCCGTCGCAGGTCTGCCGAAGCGCGACAAGCTGCTTCTCGAGTGCCCTCAACGCCCGGATGCGCTGCTTGACCCGTGCGATGTGACCATCGAGAAGCTCGTCGACCTGAGCGCAGGACTGATCCGGTACCACCGCCAGGTCGAGGAGCTGGCTGATGTGCCGCAACGGGATGTCGAGCGAGCGACAGTGGCGGATGAAGTTCAGTCGCGTCAGATCACGTGCGTCGTAGCGGCGGTAGCCCGACGTCTCGCGCTGCGGTTCTTCCAA
>Ga0307508_10001111_pt1 | contig 31133 bp, 28 predicted proteins | sample 9_EM_MG_FD_203089 | JGI IMG/M metagenome (GOLD analysis project Ga0307508, IMG submission 203089) | Populus trichocarpa ectomycorrhiza microbial communities from riparian zone in the Pacific Northwest, United States - 9_EM | ecosystem: Host-associated > Plants > Roots > Unclassified | place...
GCCGACACGCTGATCGGAGGCGCCGGCAATGCCTTGTCGTCGAGCGGAGGTTACAACCTCCTGATTGCCGGGACCGGCGTGGTATCGCTCAGCGCGACTGGTTCCCACGACACGTTGATCGGCAGCAGCGGCGCGGATGTGCTGTCGAGTGCGACCGACGGCTTCTATTACAACACGCTGATCGCGGGGAACGGCAACAATACGCTGCTGACGACCGGGCATGGCGACCTCCTGATCGGCGGCAGCGGCGCCGATGTGCTGTCGTCGAGCGGCAGCAACACGTTCAACTGGCTGGTTGCCGGTAGTGGCAAAAACACACTGACGACGAGCGGCGTCTACGACGTGTTGGTCGGCGGCAGCGGCGGCGATACCTTGATCAGCACCGGTGGCGGCAGCAACACGCTGATCGCCGGGACGGGCCTGAATAGCCTGATCACGACCGGTTCGCATGATACGCTCATCGGCAGCAGCGGCGCGGATGTGCTGTCGAGTGCGACTGAAGGTTTTTACTATAACACGCTGATCGCTGGAAGCGGCAACAACACTCTGCTGACTAGCGGGCACGGTGACCTGTTGATCGGCGGCAGTGGCGCCGATGTGCTGTCGTCGAGCGGCAGCAACAACTTCAACGTTCTCGTCGCCGGCAATGGCAACAACACCCTGACGACGAGCGGCGTCTACGACACGCTGATCGGCGGTAGCGGTAACGATACCCTAATCAGTGGCGGTAGCGCGAATACGCTGATCGCGGGGAATGGCGTCAATATCCTGGTGACGAGCGGTGGAGGTGACACGCTTGTTGCGGGCACTGGCTCTACCGTTATGATTGCTCAGCCTTCGCAAGCAGGTGCGACAGAATACTTCGACTACGGAAGAGGCGACGGCGCCGCGACAATTCAGATCACGTCAAGCTCTGGGAGTTCCGGTGAACTTGATTTCGATTCTGGAATTTCTGACACTGATCTATGGTTCGTGAAATCGGGAAATGATTTGCAAATAGACCTGATGGGCACGAACAGTAAGATAACTGTGAGCAACTGGTTCAGCAGCCCAAATAGTCAACTTGCGGAGATTACTGCGGGCGGTATGAAATTGGACTCTCAGGTTGCCCAGCTCGTGCAGGCCATGGCCACCTACTCAACCAACAATCCAGGGTTTGATCCGACCGCGGCCTCCCAGGCACCGAGTGACCCAAGTCTGCAGGGCGCGATCGCGACGGCGTGGCACCACTAGGGACCAAGCGAACGAGAACGATGACACGGCATGGCGGGTAGCCCTGGGCTGGAAAATTTTGATCTAGGCAGTGTGCTTACAGGCTGCTCGCCGCAATTCCTCCGCAACGCGGCGGCGCTTGGTTCCCGCGCCGCCGCGTCCGCGTCCTCCCCTGAGGCGCTCCGACATGCGGCCGCCCTCCATGGCGCCGGAAAATTCTCCGAGGCCGAGGCGGTGCTGCGCGACGCAATCGCGCACGATCCAGGCAATTGCAGCCTTCATAATGACCGCGGTGTCATGTTCGCGGCCATGGGCCGCGATCTCGACGCGCTGTGGTGTTATCGCGACGCCATCGCGTGCAGCCCCGGGGCCGCAGCGGCCTGGACCAATCTCGGCAATACGCTCACGAGGCTGCGGCATCTCAAGAGCGCAGCGACTTGCCACCAGCGCGCACTGTCGCTCTCAGACGGCCGTGAACCGCTGTTCTACCAGAACCTCGGTACTGCGCTGGCCGAAGCCGGCCAGCACAGTGAAGCCATCATCGCCTTCTCGCGCGCCCTTGAACTCGATCCTGGTCGACAAATGGTGAAGTGGGACCGGGGCCGCAGCTATCTCTATCTCGGCAACTACCAACAGGCTTGGCCCGATTACGAGGTGCGCCGGTTCACTGGCCAGTTACCGCCGAAGGCGCTTCCAGGCGAGGCCTGGAGCGGGCAGCCCTACGCTGGCAAGCGCCTCGTGCTCGTAGCTGAGCAAGGGTTTGGAGACACGCTTTGGGCCGCGCGCTATCTGCCGCGGGTCAAGGCGCTCGGGGGTGAACTGGTGATGGAGTGCCAGACTGAGCTTATTCCCCTGATCGCCATGCTCGGGGTCGCGGATCGCTTGATCCCACGCGATCGGCCGCTGCCGGAGGCCGACTATTATTGCTATCTGTGCAGCCTGCCCGGGCTGTTTACCTCTGACTTCGCCACCATACCGACTGCACCAGTATTCGCGCCGCCGCGAGATCGGATGGCCAGATTTGTCCCGATGATCGAAGAGGCGCGGGGACGGCTTAAGGTTGGTATCGTATGGTCAGGCAGTGTCACGTTCGAGCGCAATGCCGAACGCGCCCAGCCCTTGTTGCGCTTCTTCCAGGGCTTTGCGCTACCTGGTGTCCAGCTGTACAGCCTGCAGAAAGGTCCACGCGAAAAGGAACTGCGTGCGTTGCCGCTCGGAGGCCCTATCATCGACCTCGCGCCTCTGATCGGCGATTTTGCAGACACGGCTGCGGCGATAGCCCAGCTCGATCTTATCATCATGACGGATAGTGCCGTGGCTCATCTTGCCGGCAGCATGGGCAAGCCGACCTGGTTGTTGCTGGGCCATTGGGCCCACTGGCTGTGGCTGCTAGACCGCAGCGACAGTCCCTGGTACCCCTCAATGCGCCTGTTCCGTCCGAGGGGCGAAGGCGAGTGGGACTACGTGTTCGATGCAGCCTCGGTCGAGCTGATGGCGCTCACGAGGCTGATGTGATATCGGCAAGGCGTCGCGGGAGGGAGTTCGAACCAGAGTCCTCTCCCACCGCCAAAATTCGCGCGAAACGCCGTAAATTAAAATTGTATCGGTAGAATAAGGCTTTCTCAATCTGGAGCCTGTTTTGGCTGGACGCGAATGGCTGGCGGGGACTTTCTCCGTTGCCGACATACTCATGGCGGATGTGCTGCGCCTTGTCGATTGTTTCGGCGGGCTGGCGGGATATCCCGCGTGTCGCGACCATGTTGCGCGCGCCGCGGCCCGTCCGTCCTTCGTGAAGGCACACGCGGACCAGATGGCGCATCTTGCAGCGGCAGACCGAGCCGCACCGGCGCCAAACTGACAGTCACGAAACCACCAATTTTCGCCGTTCCCTTCCCGCGAATGCAGCCAGTCCAGTGCCAGGGCGCAATCTCGCCAATGCGATTGACCGGCTGCCCCTCAGCAACGCAGGTGAGAACTGATCTTCACGGGATAGTCAGCGTTCGGCATCAGCTAACCGCAGATGCGTCGACAAGCGGCTCGGAGGGGAGGCCATCTCGGCTGACGCCGATTCCCCAGCGCTGTTTTCCTAGGACTCGGGCGGGCATTCGGGGCAGGTGTCGCCTATCGAGTCCAGGACCTCGTCGATCGCCACCGCGGCCGCCTCGACCGAAAGGCCGGCCGGCAGATCCTGCCGGGCGAACTCGAGCGCTCGCTCGCGGGCGTGCGGATCCGCGCGGTCCTGCATCCAGCCGTGGTCCTCACACTCACTGATCGCGCCTGCCTCCTGCAGCACCGCTATCGCCCATCCAGGTAGCGTGCGGATCGCGGTCCGCTTCTCCTTGGTCATCAGCATCGAGATCGGTCCTGCGCGAGCGGCGAATCCTTGAGGCCCTCGAGTCGTTCCGGTTGCTAACACAGGGCAGGGATCCGAAATCGTTGAAGCAGGCGCTTTTCCACGTGTTCCGCCGCCCTATGCAAACGTCCTGTCTTCCTTGTCTACGCCGGCAATGACAATCCTCAGCCAGCGAAGCTAGGGGCTGAAATTGATTATCGCCCAAAGTCAGCTTAGGGAAAGGCAAGGAATCCCTTCTTTCTTGGTCTCCGCGAGGACATCTGAGAAGGGATTAGAGAATCAGGGCCTTTAAGATGGCGGCCGGATCGTCAACGCCTGAATGAATTCACAATCGCCACGATCCTGCTGGCGCCATTTGCGCGACTCAGGCTAGCAATCATCGTCCATCGGCCAAACGCGAGAAGAAATGAGATGGTTGCTGCTGCCCGTGAACTGCCCACGTCAGGCTACGCGCTTGAAGTGGATGGTCGACTGAAAGCCGAGTTTGCGACCCAAGACGGAGCAAAGACAGGCGCAGAGGAACTGAAGAAGCGTTTTCCGATGCTTCGGGTCAGAATCTACGATGCGCAGACGAGGACTCGAGAAGAGGTATCGCTCCAACAGACTTAGCTCGATGTATGCGCGGCAGGCCGCACCAGGGTTCTTGTGAACCGAGCCGCGCCAGTGTCTCGGCCCTACCGCTTTGATCCAGTCGCGTGTGTCCCTCGCCGGAGGCACTCGGTCCCGGGTCCCGTCGCGTTCCGCGCCGGCGCGATGCTGACCCTCCTGCGGGTGCCTTGTTAACCGGTCTCGGGACGGCAGTCGTCCCGCGTCCCCGCCTGAAGGCGGCGCCATGCTGACGCTCCTGCGGCTGCTTTTTTGGCGGATGAGCTGACGGGGCGTTATTGTCCACTTCCATTCAGGATGGAAGTATTTGAGCAGTCGACGCCCGTAGTCTAGCCTTGGGGAAGTCCAACCTTTAAGCAGACCGCTGAGCGGCGGGCATGCTCGTCCATACTTCCCTCGCGTTCCTACACGGGCACCGGGTCCGCGAGATCACGTGTCTTATTCCGCACGTTCCCAATCTTCACCCTGTCAACCGGTTACATCTTCAGTACCTCATTGGGGCACGGCGAGAGCCACGCCTTGAGTTCGTTAGAAGCGACATCATCGCCGAGCCAGGTGCTCCAACTATCCGGCGAGGATGACGGGCATCCGATTGTGTAGCGTGCCGGCAACCGAGTTCGGTGGGCATGTGATGATTGTACAGCTCTTTATCCGCTCCCCTTGCGGCGATTTCCACTCATCCCACAGGCCTGCCATGACCATGAGATCATCGTTGGCCATGCCGACCGCGTACGGCTGTTTCTCCGGTTTCTTCCATTCGTAGAAGCCGTCGGTGACGACGAGACAGCGTTGGCCACGCTTCCAGGCTTCGCGAAATACACGTGTCGTGTCGATAGTCTCAGCACGGGCATTGATCGACGAGAAGCCAACCTTGATGTCCTTCGCCCACTAGGGAACAAGGCCCCACCACATTTGCTGCGGGATACGTTTGCCGCTTGCGTTGATTGCGACGAGCATCGGATCGGTTGGACACACGTTCCAGGATGCCGCCATATTCGGCAGGGGGCAGCTTCGTCGAACTGAAGTTCGATCCTGATTTGCGCGAATTCAGTCCCGAGACGCACACGCCCGCACATGCTTAACTCTCCAACGGTCCCGGACGAATGGTATCGGTCTCCGGGTCGAGAATACCCATCTGGTCGCAGACACGGCGAAAATCCACCAAGCCGCGATCGCTCAGCTTGGCGCGCTCGGATAGCGGCCTTCTGTCTATCGTCACGACTGGCTGTGCCCTCGGCGGATCTTTCGCGGATACCCACTCATCGGCACTCATCCATCGCTTCCTTCTATTCTCTGCCGCCGATTGCTGTCCTCAGTATCGGTGGCGGCTCGAAGATCACGCTTACTTCTTTGCTCCACATTTGGACACATGAGCCGGCTGCCGAGCCTGCCCAAGGGGAAGTTCCGTCCCTCGCAGACCTTTAGACAGCACTTCGGCACCCTCCGAAATGCGTATCGGCTGATCGGCTATACCTCCAAGCGGAACTGCGACTATATCGATTCCCGACAGGTTTGGGCCGACCTAACGGCCAAGCTGGGGTCGCAAGTTGCCGCCGCAATTGAGAAGGCAGGGGGACGGGCCGTTTGCCATGGCTCGGTCGATTGCCTGCGCGTGAACGGGAAGGTGGGCATCCTTATTCGGGTTGCTCGGTGGTGCCCAGGCAAGCTGGAAAGCCATTCAGCGCATTGGGCCATTCAGTGTCGGGACCAGCTGCCTGCAGCATGGATTGTCGCCATCAGGCTGGGTGAGGACAACAAGGCTGTGCTCGACTACGTGCTGCTGCCGACAGACGGACTGGTTGGACCGTTGATAAGGTTCTCGGAAAAGGCTCGTGCCCGGCTCGCAATAGATCTTTTCGAAACCTCCGACGCGCTGGTTCGATCGATTAGCCGCCGTGTAGCCACGCGACGCCGTGCCTCTGAAACCAAGTCAACGCGGCCGAACAAACGATCGAGATCGCGCCCACCCAAAAAAAGGAGCCGCGACGCGCGGCACTGATTGAGCGGAGATAGAGATATGCGCCGATGAACCTCCCATAGTTCCTTTTGAAATCCCCATTGAGCTTAGATATCGCAACCAGCTCCGAAGTCCGTTCAGACACTGCGAAAGCCTCCTGATAAACGGATGAAGCAGCCTATAAACCATTGATTTGCCCGACGGCGCAACCTCGTTTCTGTTTTTTAGAATTCGGGACAGCCGGAGCTGCGGGCGACGCGACAAGTCCACTGCGCTCGGCGAACGGTCGCATTCGATGCCTCGGGTTTCGGTCGTTAGGCGGCCAAAAGGACAACGTTTTCAAGCGCTGGACCTGACGACGTAAGCCATGGCGCTGACGAAACGACCGCTCTTGATCTCCCCGACATCGCCTGGTGCACTGCGAGCGTAGCTGTCTGTGGTCGGCCGTTTGCCTGCTTCTTCCATAACATCTAACTTGCTAATTTCGCGGGGGTAATCAACGCCGAGTGATGGTCACGTCAGCAATGCCGATATTGTTGGCGTAGAAGGCGCCAGTGAGGCTCGGCACTCCAATGACGGCGTCGTTGACGAAAAGGAAGAGTTCGCCGTCACGGGTTGCGTGGAGCACTTCATCGATGGTGTGGTCCTTTGGATCTGGATCCAAGAAGCTCTCTTCTCCACCGGTGCCGCCGGTTCGCGCCACAATGCGAAACCATGGTCTGATCAGTTCGCGACGCATCGGAACGGCGAGAATCATAAGCGCTTTTTGCCAGACGCTAGGTGCATCAAGGCTGTAAAATCCTGCGGGGCTGGTGGGGATATCCCGATCATACCAAGACGAGTCCTTGGCCTTGATCGTGATCGCATAACGGCCGCCATTTTCCAAGAGAATCCCTGTCGCCGAACAAGCCGACGAGGTGTTGAAAATGGGTGTTCTTTTCTCGCCTCGGGCCATGGGCGTCGGCTTCACGCTCTCGGCGCAGACGTAGCCCGCATCGTCAAGAACAATGTAGGCGAGGTGATTCAGAAGCACGGTTCCCGCATAGAGAAAGAAGATGGCAGATAGCCCGGGACCGAGCCGAAACTTCCAGAGTTGCTTCGCGGCGATATAGGTCGGGTTCGTGCGAAGCCAGAAGATCCAGTTGTCGTAGGGACGCGTAATGGTATGGGGGCCAACCACGGCGCTCTGCCAGATCGAACCCATGTCGCTTTTGATCTGAGACGCCAGCTTTACGCCCAACCAGGTTAGGGCGATGGCAACAGCGGCAAGGATGACAAAAGTGATGGGACTGCGGGCGTAGCCGTCGACCCAGGGTTTGGCGATTGAGGGAAGAAACGAACTGATGAGACGGATCAGATCAGAAATCCAGCGCACCGGGCTCGAATATTCGTCAGATGCGGGAAGGCTCTTCAGCAGCGGAAAGACGAAGAGGGCGGTGGTCGCCAGGACCGTTGCAAAATAGACGATGCGGCGCTGCCACACCGTGTTCCACACGCTCTCCTGGGCCTTCGCGCGCACCTCGCTCTGAAGAGGCGTTTCATAGGGATTTGCGGGTGGCGGGAGAATTTGGCCTGCATCTGTCACGATCTCGTAGCCTTCGGGGATGCCGAGCGGAGCGCAGGGGTGGGCGTTGTTCTGGATTCGTCTGAAGACGCTTTCGTGGATCTTGGGTAACCGGATATCGACCTTGTCTCCGGCATTGTCCGAGAACCTGTCGTGGCACAGTTCGGCCAGGTTGCGCGGGCCATAGCGATAGTATCCGCCCAGTCCACTCCGCGAATCGTAGAGGCGTCCGTCCTTGTCCCTTGCTGCGCGGGTATTGATCAGGCTGTCGGGATCGGCATTCGGCGCCGACTTGAATCGCAGTCCACATTTCTGCGCCTCGGTCATGATCCAATATTGGGGAATACGCGCGAGCGAATCGTCAGGATAGCCGCCTCCGACGTTGGAGTGCATGCCAGAGAACCAGACCTGGCTGATGCGCTCGTCGGAGAGCCGCCGCACCTCTCCTGAGCCTGTGGTCGGTTCCTGGCTTTCATCCCACAGCACGGGGTGAAAGGTTGTCCGCTCATCGTCTAAGGCGAGGGCGTGACAGGCCCGTTCGACGCGGGGGTTGAGCACACGGCTGGGGAGTTCGAGCGGCCAGATCCACTTGTTGACACCGCGGGTCATTTCATCGACGGGCAGGCCGTAGGCGGCGACGGTATCCCACAGTCCAAGGAAGCGTATCTTTCTGACGGGCTTATTGCTCGCAGCTGTGGCGGAAGGCGGGATCGTTCGATCTTTGTGGAAGAGGTCCCACCACACGGTGTGGTACTTGCGCCTGCGATAGTCGTTGAACGCGGCCGTTGCGCGCCGGTCGAGTTCGTTTTCGTTCGAGGCCTGCACCAGACCCTGGTCAAGGATCAGGCCCGAGACCACCCGGATCGTGAAGGCGCCACGGCTAAAGCCGAAGCCGAAGATGTCGTCGTCGTCGTCGCGGTAGTTCCTGCAGACGAATTTATAGATATCGATGACGTTGCGCTTCAGGCCAAAGCCGAACGCGCCACCGAGCAGTGCCAGCGGCTTGAAGGACGAGGTGCCAACGCCGTCATCATAGAATGCGATCTGATCCGAGTTCGACAGATCAAGGGCTTCGAAGGTGCGCCAGACGTTGGTGCGCCAGACCGCGGCCGAGGAGTTTCCAGTCCCGTCCGAGAGCACCACGATGCGTCGCTTGGCCATGGCCTGGGCCCCTTCGGAAACGGACGAGACGTGGCAGGCAGACTAGCGAGGTCGCACGCGGGGGTGGTGTGAACTGGCTCACACATGCGAACTTGAGTTGTGATCGTGCGTTGGTCGTGCCGCTGTGCGGTCTGCGAGTGTAGCGGCAAGAGTCGGACATTGGCCTGCTTCTTCCATAACCGTTCAATTGGCGAATGTATCCTCGGCCGAGCCCGCCAGTTTATGCAGAGAACTTCTTGAAAGATCCACTCAGCCGCCGGATTTGGCCGCGCCTGGCGTTTACCTGTCTCAGGGTCTTTGATGAAACGCTGCCGATTCCAGACGATGCGACCGATATACATTTCGTTGTTCAGGATGCCGTTGCCTCGCTTGGCATTGCCGTTGATTGTGCTGAAACCCCAATCGCCACCGCTCGGCGCCGAGATGCCATCCTTGTTCAACTCGGCAGCAATCCGTTTCGCCGATTTCCCAACGACGTAGTCGTGAAAGATTCGGCGAACCACCTCGGCCTCCGCCGGATTGATGACGCGATCGCCGCGGATCGGCTCGCCATTTGTCTGGAATTGCTTGACGACGTCATAGCCATACGAGTTACCACCGCCCGACTTGCCAAGCTCGACCCGGCCACGCAACCCGCGGCGCGTCTTGTCGGCGAGGTCCTTGAGAAAGAGGGCATTCATCGTGCCCTTGAGGCCAACATGCAGATGCGTGACCTCGCCCTCTGACAGGGTAACGATCTTTACGTTGGCGTAAGCCGTTCGCTTGAACAGGCCGGCCATGTCTTCCTGGTCGCGCGAGAGCCGATCCATCGCTTCGGCTAGCACGACCTGGAACCGACCGCGTAGAGCGTCGGCGATCAGCGCCTGAGCACCGGCACGTAGCAATGATGCAGCTGAAATCGCATGATCCGAATATTCCTCCAGCCTTGCTTCTCGGCAAGGCGCGGCAGACGCGAAGTTGGTCGGAGATCGAAGCGTCCCGCTGATTATCAGTGGAGTAGCGGGCATAGAGCGCGACCTTCATGCAACGACCTCCCGCAAGCTCAGGGGCGTTTCGGACGGCGCTCCTCGACGAATTGTTCGTACCATTCCCGCGCCGCGCGGCGAGCTAGCAGACGCACGAATTTGACAAGGCGCGGATCGGGTGCATGGGCGCTCCGTGGTTCGAGCGTCAACTCCGACTCGTTGACCCGGACGATATCCTTGCTCTCTTGAGCAATGGTCTCCTTCATCGTAACGCCACTGAGTGCTGCTTGAACGGTGATGATCCCGAGCAACATCAGCATTGCGATTGACACCAGCAATTGAAATCCGCCCCCAAGATCTGGATAGGGACGGCAGCCGCAATCGCACGACATCTGGTCGCGGCGTAACGGATCGCATTTCATGGTCGCACAAATACTTGCGCGCTTCGGTAGGATTGGAATCCACCGATAGTTCTTTCATCATTTGCTGCCATCCCATCGGATCGGTCATCGTTCGAGAGCCTGCGAAAGGTAGAGGTTCACGGAAAATAATGCCAAATTGGCGACATTCGGGCTCAGTCGCGTGGATAAAACCAGACTAGCCGTCAAGGAGAGCGGCTGCGTACTCCGGCGTGCAATTCGGCCGTTCAGCTGCGGTTCAGTACGTGCTACCTTTGCCGGATTGTTCACGCGGCCAATACGCGCGAGGGACCGACGCTGGTTTCGCGTAGCGGCGACCACGCCGTACCGCGATCTGCGACGCCGGGCCTGGCCGCTCTGTCCGGCGATCGGCGCGATGCGGAAAATGGATGAGCTATCGCGCTCCCGCAGGTCGCTCGTCCTTTCCGGCTCCCTTGAGGTCGTTTTCGGAGCGCGCAGCCGGACGGCGCCCCACTCGGTCGCGCCGGCCAGATAAGAAAGCGACAGCTCATCATGACCGAATCCGTGCCGTCCCATCCGCTCGATGACAGGGAGGCGCTGATTTGGCTGCGCTCCCAGCCCGATGGACGCGTGACCGCCAGCGCGGCGGAGCTCGGGCGCCAGTGGGGTTGGAACAGGATGCGGACCAGTCGCCGGTTGAAAGGGTGGGAGGTGGCAGGCCTGATCCGGCGTAACGCCGAAGCGATCATCGTAACAACGTCTGTAACACCTTCCGTTACGGATGCGGAGCCTGTGGATGTCACGGGCGTTTCGGGTTCCAAGGCGATACCGCGTACCGCGACATCGGTCAGGCTTGCCGCCTTCATCGTGGCGTTGGCACTGGCTGGCGTCTCGGCGGCCTTTTCCATTGACGGCCTCACCGCAATCTTTGCCGGCGCTTTCTGGCCCGTCGTCATCATGGGAGCCGTGCTGGAGGCAGGGAAGCTGGTCGCGGCGGCATGGCTGACGGAGCATTGGAACTCGGCGCCGTCTCTCCTGCGTCTCGTCCTCGTCGCGATGGTTGGGGTGTTGATGGGCTTGAATGCGATCGGCGTGTTCGGGTTTCTCACCCGGGCTCACCTCGACCACATGGCATCCATCGATCTGGCCCTGGCCGACAGGACCGCCGATATCGAGGCTCGCCTTGCGACCCAGGGACGGACGGTGGCCGACCTTGATCGCCGCATCGCCCAGATCGACACGGCCATTGAGGAATCGACGCGGCTCGGTCGTCCCCTCGGGGCAATGACAATCGCTGACCAGAAGCGGCGCGAACGTGCTGAGACCACGGCCGAGCGTCAGCGTGAGGCCCAGGCTTTGGGTGGCCTGCAGATCGAAAAGGCAAAGATTGATGCGCAGCGCAGGCGCGCCGAGGTGGAGGTCGGACCGGTGCGATATCTCGCCGAGGTGGTCGGTATGCCCGCCACGGATCTGGAGCGAGCGGTCCGGCTCGTCACCCTGGCGCTTGTCGTCGTGCTTGATCCAATGGCGGTGGCGCTGCTGCTCGCCGCCGGCGTTCACACAAGGCGCAAAGACCCTCGCTGATCCATGCCCCGGAGTGCATCGGCAACTTCGCTACCGGACGAAAGCCAGACCCACGAGCGACGAAGCGCCTTCACCGAACTCGCTCGAAGGCCAAACACCAGACAAATCCAGCAAGGTCTTTTCTCACACCCTGTGCACCTGCGGTGCTGACACCTTGAGGATCGAGCGTGGCTATCCCATGAGGGGCGCAAGAGTTGTTCTCTGCGGAACGCTGTTTACACTTCGCGTTGAATCACTGACAGCCTGCTGGCCAATTCAGAATACGATTTCGACCAAGGACTTGCGCACGTCGGGCGCGATGACAGCAAAAATTATCAATTTCTGGTGTCGATCCGAGTGCCCGGCTTTCCTTCCGTTTGCCGGGACGGTCAAGGCCGACGGAGTCGCCCGGCCCGAGCCCTCACGGTGCGCCGGGAAGCGGATCCTTGCGAGCATCGGATGACTGCGACGCAGGGGACGACGCGATGGAGGAGCATCTTCTCATTGGCGGAAGCATGCTCAGGCGGTGACGCGGGGAAGCCAGCTGCATCAAAAGAATGGCCGGAGTGGCTTCCGTCTCGGTCAGATCAGGCGCGACTTCGCTCCCACCTTGCCTTACCTGCGTGCGTAGCCCTCGCCCGTCCGGTCTCAACGCGTCATGAGCAGGTCAGAAATCCGCTGGCGGTGTGTGCCCGTCCAAGGTCATGGATTCGAGAGTGGCGGTCGGTCAAAGCCACTGGCGAGAGGCATCCGGCGGAGCGCGCCGATTGAGCCCAAAACGCTCACAAAATAGCGTGCTGGTGCTTGAGCGATTGATTTCGTTCGGATTTCGCAAAAAGCGCCAGCAGGCGAATTCTCGCGACGCCTCGTAACCTCAACTCCCACAACCACAATCAGCACGCCGGCAGGCCGTGCTTTTCCCTTGCCATCCGAATCGAGCGCCCAACGTCAATCCAATGCTGCGATATTTCCCGACTCCGAAACCGTACATCACGCGTCAGTGGCGCATGCAATTCAAGCGCACGCTGATTGCTCGCCGCGGCATCGGTCAACGACGGCCGAATCGTTGTGCGCGCGTTGCAAACAGCGCGCTCGACCGGCAATGCGGATGACAATCGGACGGCATCGTTATGCGCCGTCCGCCGCATGATGAGCTGGGCATGTCGGCTCTATTTCCGATCTTCATTCATTGCGGAGGAGCAACAGATGGCGCAGAACTTCGCATTTGTGCCAACAACTGCTGTGCAACAAGATCAGATCTAATTCATTTCAAGCTCTGGCGTTCAAAGCAGTGAGCGAAAGTTCGCAACGTTCCGTCCTCTCCGGCCGCGCCGACGAAACACAAAGCTGACGGCAGTCCATCATCTCGCTCCACTCCCGGCACCGAGACGGCACAAAGATCGAGTGGGTTCACGAAATAGGTGTAGGTACCCATGATCGTATTGCGCGACATCGGTTCGGCCAGCATCTCGTCGATCGTGAAGATGGTTGGGATCGTGGGCACCACCAGCGCCGCAAAATCCTTCAGGCGGACCGATGTGATGCGCTGCAGACGCTTCAGCTCATAGAGCATCAGAAACGCATCCTTGGCGCTGTACGCCATGCCGGGCTCGATCGCAGCCCAGACGGCGGGGTGGATCGTCTCGGGGCGATCGGAGATGACGTCTCCGTAGTCGCAAAGGCGTTCGGCCACCATTGCGGACTGGAACACCAGCCGCCCGGCCTGCTCAAACGGATCGAAATCGATCTCGACCAGTGAAAAGCCGAGTTCGACGAGCCGACCGAGGTTAGCTTGGAAGGCGCGCGCCGAGGCCTCATCGCCAAAGAAGCGCAGTTGATCCTGTCTCGGCGTTGCAAGTGTCTTCACGACAGGTGCCTTCGGCGCTACGTCGATCCGCCCGGCGTCCGGGCGGCTGAACGGGTCGAGCGCATCGTAACCGGCAATCAGTTCCAGAACCTCGTATGCGTCCGACGTGACCCTGGCGAAGACGGGGATGCAATCAAGGATGCGGCTGTTGTAGAGCAGCCCACGCGAACTCACGAGGCCCACAGTGGGTTTCAAGCCGATGACGCCGTTGCAGGCCGCCGGCACACGTCCCGATCCGCCGGTGTCGCTGCCAAGCGAGAAGGCGACGATATCCCTGGCGACGGCGACCGCGGATCCCGAGCTGGATCCGCCTGGAATATAGTTCGCGTTGATGGCGTTGCGACACAGCGGCACCGGACTACGCGTGCCGTTCAGTCCAGTTGCCAACTGATCCATGGTGTTCTTGCCGACAAGAACGGCGCCGGCGTCCTCCAGCAACCGAACCACGTACGCGGTCTCCTCCGGCATGATGCAGAGCCCCGGGCAGTTGCTCGTAGTCGCCATGCCTGCGACATGGATGTTATCCTTGACCGCGAAGGTCAGGCCGAGCAGCGGCAGGTTTTCGCCATCGTCGGCGCGCCGCTGCAGCACGTCAGCGCGGCTGGTCGCATCCTGTGGCGGGACCAGCGCGGTGAAGATGCCGTCCGCTGCAGCCGCCTGCGCCCGGCGACAACTCTCGGCGACGAGGGAGCTGGCGCGCGCGCCATGGCGGAGAGCCTCGCGAACGGACGCAAAGGTGAACGGAGTCAGTGAGAGGTCGGACATGGCTTCCATGGCTGTTTCGACGAGCGCCGGCAGTTTAGTGCTTGCCCGCGCAATGTCATGCGGCTGTCCCGACTAGGTCGAGAACCGTCAGCGCGAGGATTTTGGTCGCCGCCACGGCCTTGCCGATATGGATATATTCATTGACCGGCGGCCAGCCGTCCTCGCCGGGGCCAAAGGTGATGGCGGCATGGCCGCGCTCGGCGAAACGGATCGTGTCGTTGAAGGCATTCTTGCGATAGATCGACGGCATTTCGCCAAGCAGCCGGCGATACGCCCGGCTGAGCGCAACGGTCGGGTTGGCAGCTTCGTCCTGTTCAAGCGTGCCGTCGACAAACAGCGCGCCGGGATAGGGCCGCGCGGTGACCTTCAGGTTCGGGTCTTTCTCAACCTCGGCCGCGATCACCGCCTGAATATCCGCCATCACGCTTTCGAGCGTCATGCCCGGCAGGATGCCGACGATTGCCAGCACGGCGCGGGCGACATCCGGCGTGAATTGCATTTCGCGCTTCACCCCGCCCTGCACCCTGATCAGGGCCGCCATCGGCGGCGTGCCGCCCGCAATTCGTGCCGGCGTATGCGAGAACATCATGGTCTCAAACACCGTGAGCAACCGCGCCATCTTGGCGACGGCATTGATGCCGGTGTCCGGCCGCCAGAGATGGCTCTTGACGCCGTGGGTCTCGATTTCGACCAGGAAGTTGCCGCCATTGGCGACGGCGATACCCATGCCCCAGTGCCCATCGGGTTTGGTCCAGCCGGTCGGCTCGCAGACGATGGTGTAGTCGGCATCGAGCCCGCATTCATCGAGCATGAAGATCGATCCGTCCGGACCGTTCTTCTCTTCGTCTGCGGTGTAGACGCATTTGAGCGTGCCCTTTAACGCCACCCCGGCTTCACGGATCGCACGGGCCGCAAGCAGCGTGCAGGCCAGATTGCCCCGCGTATCGGACGTCCCTCGGGCATAGAGCTTGTCGCCATGGCGCGTGGGTCGGAACGGATGACCGCCGGTCATCGTCCACGCGCCCCAATCGCCCGCCGGATAGGTGTCGAGATGATCGTTGAGGATCAGAGATGGTCCGTCTCCCGCGCCCTCGAGTATCCCGACGACGTTGGGCCGGCCCTCACGTTTGGTGTGGAACGTGACAGCAAATCCCATTTCGCTCAGCTTGGCTCCGATGAAGGTAGCTGCGCCCTCTTCTCGAGCAGGGGCCTCGTCCGGATCAAGCGGATTCTCTGCTTCCGGCTGGCCAGCAGGAACGAGTTCACAGGTCAGATCGAGCCAGGCTTCTTCGGTGATGTGATCAAGCACCCGCCGCTCAATTTCCGTAAGACCGTGCTGTTCAATCACGTTAATCGTCTGCATCGCTGTCCTCTGGCGTTTCCGTCAGGCAACAGAGCAAGGCCTGTGCCAAGGATGCGATTGAAGCGCGAAGAGCTGAAGATGAGCGGTACCGTCATATGATTCCAAGCCAAATTTCTTCAGGACTTCCATGCCGTGTTCTGTCAGAAAATTTCCTACAGTCGCTCAATGAGGGTCCGGTGTGCAGTGGAGTGTCCCAGTGATATAGGATGCGCCTTGCTCGGACGAATTGACGTCGGCGATTTGCCCCATCGGAATACGGACCTTCGCCTTCCGGCGAAAATAGCTTCTTCATTGCTGCGCGATTTCGCCCGCCGCCTTAGCGCGGCTGGTCTCCCAGAATCGTAGCACGATGGACGCGCCGAGCCATCGGCCAATAGTCTGCAACCGGATAGTGCGCGGTCACGCGATTATCCCAAAAAATCACGTCGTCGCTGGTCCAACGATGTCGGTAGGTCACTTCCGGTCGGACCATATGGGCGAACAGGAAACTCAATAACATTGCACTTTCCGCTTCCTCCAATTCAACGATGCGCGTCGTGAACCCCTCGTTGACGAACAGACTTTTCTCGCCGGTTTCCGGATGCCTGCGAATGACGGGATGAACGACCGGCGGGTGCGACTGCACTGCGGCCTCCCACCGTTCCCGGGCTTTCGGGCCAGTGTAGTCTTGCGGCCGAAAGAGCTTGCGAAAATCGTGCTCCGCCGTGAGACCATCCAGAAGCTTCTGGATTGGTTCTGACAATGTGTCGAAAGCCGCCGCGCCGCTTGACCAGATCGTATCGCCTCCGACTGACGGGCATTCGACACAATGCAGAATTGCGCCCAGCGCGGGCGCCTGAAGGAAGGTGACATCCGTGTGCCAAACCGCTCTTTCGGGCCGATTATCCCGATCGACATGCAGCACCATGATCTCTGGAACACTCGGATGATTAGGTGAAATTGGATTGATATGCAGGGGTCCAAATTTGGCGGCAAAATCACGCTGCCCTTCCGGCGAGAACTTTTGTCCGTGAAAGACTAGGACCTTGTGTTTCCAAAGCACCCTCTGAATGAATTGGACCGTCTCGTGATCGACGAGACCGGTGATATCCAGACCTTCAATGGCTGCGCCAATCCGCGGGCTGAGTGGGGCAATTGTAACGCTGGAAAGATCCGTCATCATCGTCTCCTTACTTTGCCGATTGTCTCCGAACTTTGCCAAAGTTCTCTGACGAATACCGTGCCAGGAACTGGCGTACCCGTTCCGTCGCCGGCGCAGAAAAGAACTGCTCGGGATCGTTGGTTTCGACAATACGGCCGTGGTCCATAAACACGATGCGGTCGGCGGCCTCGCGCGCAAACGCCATCTCGTGCGTCACCACGAGCATGGTCATACCCTCCGCAACCAATCCCCGCATGACGTCGAGCACTTCACCGACGAGTTCCGGATCCAGCGCGCTGGTGGGCTCATCGAACAATAGCAGGCTTGGCCGCATCGCCAACGCCCGCGCAATCCCGACCCGCTGCTTCTGGCCGCCCGATAGCCGCGCGGGATAGACATCGGCCTTCTCCGCCAGGCCGACCTTCCTGAGCAGAACGATCGCCTCTTCGCGCGCTTCGGAAGGCGGACGGCGCTGGACGTATCTCGGGCCGGCCATTACGTTTTCCAGCACGGTCAGGTGCGGCCACAGCGCGAAATGCTGGAACACCATACCGATGCGAGTTCTAATCTTCGCAAGCTCGCGATCAGACATCCGGAGATTTCCGCCCGGTCGCAGACCGACCTGCTGACCGGCCAGCAAGATGGTGCCGACGTCAGGCGGATCAAGCCAATTGATGCACCTCAGTAGCGTTGATTTCCCCGACCCGGAGGGCCCGAGCAGGCATACTGTTTCCCCGCGATGAACGTTCAGGTCGATATCGTCGAGTACCTGGTGTGCACCAAAGGACTTCGAGACGCCATAGACGGAAAGAACGGGATCGCCGGGTTGCTGCGGAACTGGGGTCATCGACGTATCACCGCGCGGCGATCGATAAATGCAACGACTGCTTCGACCAGCATGGTGAGACACCAGTACAGGACAAGGGCCGCAATAAACGCGGCAAACGGGGTGAAGTAGGTCGACTGAACGTAGGTCGCGGCGTAGGTCAGTTCCGGCACCGTGATGACCATCAGAAAGGCGCTGTCCTTGACGATCTGAATGATCTGGTTGCCGATTAACGGCGCCGTGGCGAACATCAAAGGCGCGAGTATGATATGCCGGAAGAGATTAAAACGGGAAAAGCCGAATGCCTCACCCGCTTCGATCGAAGCGCGGGGCAGCGCCGCCCACGCTCCGCGCAATATCTCCGTCACATAGGCTGAGGAATAAACAATCAGCGCGAGCAGCCCGGTGCTCCAGCTGCTCATCCGGATACCGAACGCCGGCAGGCCGTAATAGAGCAGATAGGCGAATAGAAGAAACGGAATGCAACGCATTGTGTCCACGAAAATTTGGATGATGCTGAACAACAATCTGAATCGCAATTGCATCAAGGTCGCCAAAATGGCGCCCATGAGGATTGCCGCAATTGTCGTTATGGTTGTCAGCAGAACTGTGCGCATGAAGCCGTCGAGAAGCACATCGCGATGTTGCCAGACGATGGCGATGTCCCGGCTCATAAACCCGCCTCTTGCAGGCGCCGGCGTCCCTCGATTGTCCTGTGCAGTTTGACGAAGACGAAAACAAAGGCTCCGTAAAAGACAAATGCGATCAGGAATGGAGGCAATGGCTCGTAGGTTTCAGCCCCGATGCGAGCCGCTGCCCGGGTAATATCGACCACGCCTACGACCGCGATCGCCGGGCTGGCTTTGACGAGCAACGTCATCTCATTCACCAGAGCCGGCAAGGATGCACGAAAGATCTGCGGCAGGACGATTCGATAGAACCGCTGGCTCGCCCTCATTCCGATTGATTTTGCCGCTTCCATTTGCTCGCGTGGGAACTCTTCGAGTGCAGCCCGCCATATCTCGCTGTTGAAGGCAGCCGTATTGATCGTGAGCGTCAGGAGAGCCGCCGCCACAGCATTGACCGGAATGCCGATTGTCGGCAGCACGAAGAAAAACAGCAGCATCGTTGTCACGGCAGGAGTTGCGCGGAACAGGCTGACAATCACGATGACGATCTGCCTAAGCACAGGGAGCTTGGTCCAACGCGCCACGGCCAAGCCAAGCCCCAGCGGTATACCCAGCAGGATCGCGGCCAACGACAGCAAAACTGTCGTCGACGCTCCCCACAGCAGACTGATCATGTTGCCTGCGCTCATGACGCGAGCCATTCCCGCCGGGGACTAGAACTCGGACATCCAATAGAGCGGCAAGTCATCAAACGATGTGCCGAACCATTTTGTCTGAAGTGATGCCAGGCCACCGCTCTCGCGTTCTTGCGCCAGAAAGGTGTTCAAGAAAGCCAGGACACCGGCATTGCCCTTCTTCACGGCCCAGGCTGGCATGACCCTGCCAGAGACTTTCTGGCCTAGCTCGAAGACGTTCGGCTTCTCCTTAACCAACTCACTCAGATTGATGTAGGTATTGATGACATAATCGATACGGCCGTTGGCGAGATCCTGATAGGCATCGGGAAACGAGTTGTACTCGGTCATGGGACCGAGCTTTCCGTTTGTCGGGTTGAGTAACGCCTGCAGCTCAGGCAACCGCTCCTTCATTACACTGCCGACCTGCAGACCGAAGGATTTTCCGTTCAGATCGGCGATAGACTGGATGCTCTTGTCAGCCTTTCGCTTGGCGTAGTAGTTGGAATTGTCGGCCAGAGGCATCGTGAAGTCGAGGGTGGGCTGCCGCTCCTTCGTGATCGCAGCGGCGGTGACGGCTACGTCGTATTTCCCGGTGCTGACGCCCGCAAGTAATCCCGGCCATGGGATGATTTCCTGCCGAATTTCGAACGGCGCGAACTTGCGCAACCGATCGAGGAGTTCATTGTCGAAACCGGTCGGCTTTCCATCCTTGATGAACTCGAATGGCCGAAAATCATCCTCCGTAGCAACGACCATGTAGCCGCGCTGTTTGATTTCCGCCAAAGTCGCCGCACGGCCCGAATTTGGCCAGCACAGGGCCACAACCGCAAGAGTGATCGCAGCAACTTCCGATAGGCGCAATCGCGTCATGTTTGCCATTCCACTTTCCTTCATGTGGCCGTTCGAAGAATATCCGGAGCGTCGTGGCGAGAACTCGTGCGGCTGCTACCGATCAGTACGTCCGCACCGCCGTCCTCGAAGCTCTTTCACAGGGTGTTAGAGCAAGGCATGTGCCAGCGTTGCCGTTGCGGCGCGCAAAACGGAAAGCAGCCGATACACCCCTGTAATTCCAGCGTAAATTGCCTTCAGGGATTGCCCTGCCCGCTCTGTCAGAAAATTTCCTACGGCGATCCGATGAGGGTCCGGTGAGCAGCCGGGGCGTTCAAATGATATGGGATACGCCGTGGCCGGAACTAATCATCGGCGGCGGACGCGGCCGCCGACAGCAGATCGACGCGCTGGATGACGAGCAGTCCGCGCTTCTGGCGAAGCACGCCGTCCTTCTGCATTCGATTGAGGCTGATGGTCACCCATTGTCGCGTCGCACCGATGAGGTTCGCGATCTCGGCATGGGTAAACGCGGCCGCGATGACAACGCCACCGCCATCGGTCTCTTCGGCAAAACCATAGGTGTTGGCGAGATGCAGCAGTACCTGGGCCAGTCGTTGCGACAGCGAGCGGGTGCCGAGCATCTGGGCCAGCGAGGAATAGCACCGCGCCTTGAAGCTGAGCGCGTCGATGATCTCGATCGCCAGATCCGGCACTTCGCGCGCAAGGTCACGCAGGCCGGCGCCGGGGAGATGCGTGACGGCGCTGTTCTTGGCCGCGACCGCCGACCATACCTGGACGCCGCCGTCGAAGATGGCCGGGCCACCTACGAAGTTACCAGGTAACCAATATGCGAGGGTAATCTCCTTTCCCGAGGGCGCGGTATAGTAGCTGCGGATGAGACCACTTTCGATGATCACGATGCCATCGTGCAAATCGCCCTGGAGGAACAGTGTTTCGCCACGTTGATAGGATTGCTTCTTGCCATAACTCTCGACTCGCTCGCGAGCTGCCGGTGGAAGACGGCCGATCAAACTCTGCTGGCGGGTGACGGCATCGTCAGCCTCAGTAAGCAGAATGCCGGCGGTCTTATCTCCGATGTCTGCCATACCATCTCCTAGAAACGGGCTTGCGCGCGTGGCCATTGTCGTCATAGCAAAATCCCGCAACGTGCTGTCACGGCGAAATATCATCAAAAAGACGAGGCCCGTCTCCAAGTGACCTTTCAGCCAAGCGTGTTGCAAACCCCTGCGATAAACGCCGTCTTCACTCTCGAGCGGTTGCAAACGTCCGGGTTGGGACAAGGGCGGCTGTGACCGGCAGGCCGATGGCACAGCCGGTTTACCCCGGTTACGGGGGAATGGCCGGCCGTCGTTGCGTGCCCAGGCGCAGCGGGGGAACTGCCGGGTTGCATTCCTCGCATCAGCTGACGTTCGCGAGGATTCCGTCTGCGAGAGATCGTTCGGTACTCGACCTCATTCACTCTTGGCTACTGTGCGGTCCAGCCGCCATCTGAAGCGTCCGCGTGACCGTGCCGATCCGGACTTCGTCGCGCTCCTCTTCGATATCTTGCGGCTGGCGTTCGGAGCCGAGCGACAGCCACCAGCCGTACACGACAGCGGAAGAGAACGACCACAGGATTCCGCCGCTGGACTCCGAAAATGATCACGATCATGGTTGAACGACGCAAGGCATGGCGGGCTGCCTATTGGGAGCCGCGGTCCGCAAGCATCACCCCGACTTCGAAATGGGAATAGAGGGTTGGCAGTTGCTGGAAGCCGATGGCAGCTCTCCAGCGCAGGTTGGAGTAGGCGCTGAGGTAGGTTTTTCCCGCGCTTATGGCACGTCGGCGGATAGACAAGGGGTAATAGACCTTCGGTCTACTTCCTTCCATGACGCGATAGGTGGGCAGGACCGGCGCTGAGATGGTCTGTGGACGCAAAACAGAAAGCTTCGCGATGCGGTGAAGCGAGGTCAAGATCAGCAGATCGCTGATCAGCGCCAACAATCCCGCTCCGCCCCGACAGTAGCCATGACGGCGCACAGATATGATGATCTTGAGTCAGAAAGTCGGCGGCGTGTTGATCCAGACCGCGCGCATCTGGGTTTTCCCCGGATTGCGATAGGCATGGGGGAGATCCGATGGAAAGTAGAAGGAATCCCCGGCGCGAAGAAGGTGGCTCTCATTGTTGATCGTCAATTCCAGCTGCCCCTCGACGACGAAGCCGACCTCTTCACCCTTGTGTTGCAGGGTCCCGTTGGTGTGGCCTCCGGGTTCAATGACGACGAGGAAACCCTCGAGCAGGCGTCCTTCCGCGGAAGGCACCAGAATTTCCGCCAGGACGCCCTCGCTTCCTGCAGCCTTGGAATGACCGATGGTCCTGCGCTGCTCGGGACGCATGATCGTCCAGGGCTCAGCGGTATCGCTGCTTAGCAGAGTCGAGACGCTCAAGTTCAACGCCTTGCACAGGCGATGCAACGTCGTCAGCGAGGGAATCGCGCGTTCGTTTTCGATCTTCGAAAGCATGCTTTCCGAACAGTCCGCGCTCTCGGCCACATCCTTGAGCCGCATGTGGTTCGCAAGGCGTGCGTGCTTGAGCCGGGCCCCAATGCGGGGGCCATCCGGAACCCGCTGGGCTGCCGGCTGCTTTTGCGCAGTCGTCGTCCGTTTCGTCTTCAATTCTCGATTCTCCACAACGGCAGCTTTACCGAAGCATGCACGGTTGAGCAATGCTCGCTTTATCAGCATTGCTGCTCAATTTATCTACATGAAAGCTACTTGAATATCATGCAATATGGTTCGGACGGCAGCAGACGGAGATTGCGATGGTGCGTCCACTCGACATGGGCATTTTCCTTCCGAACGCGAAAGGGGGAGCGATCATGGCAACCGGCTCTCCGCCTCAGTACTTTCCGACGTGGGAGCTGAACCGGAAGAACGCGATGGTTGCGGAGCAGGCGGGCTTCGAATTCCTGCTGTCGATGGTGAAATGGCGCGGCTTCGGTGGTGACACCAACCATTGGGACTACTCCCTCGAGTCGTTCACGCTGATGGCGGCCTGTGCCGCAGTGACCTCACGCATCCAGCTCTATGCTTCGGTTGCCATCCCGACCATTCACCCGGGCGTCATCGCCAAGATGGCTTCAACGATTGACGACATCAGCAAGGGCAGGTTCGGCGTCAATATTGTCAGCGGCTGGAACAAGCTCGAATACGAACAGATGGGACTCTGGCAGGGCGACGACTACTTCAAGCGGCGGTATGAGTATGCGGCGGAGTATCTGGATTTGCTGCGGAAGCTGTGGACGCAGGATCGGGTGACCCATCACAGTGACTTCTTTCACTTCGATGACTGCAAATCATACCCGAAGCCGTCGCACCAGATTCCCATCATCTGCGCCGGCCAGTCCGATCGCGGCATCGCATTCACATCGCAACATGCGGATTTCGGCTTCCTCGGCGGCCAGGATGACTCGCTCGAGGATCTCGGTCGGCTGAACGACAAGTTGCAAGCGTCGGCCGGCCGCTTTGGGCGGAAGGTCGGGGCCTATGTGCTGCTGACGGTGATCGCGGAGGAGACCGATGATGCCGCCTTCGCCAAGCGCGATCACTACATCAGGACTAGCGACAAGGCTGCGATGGCCGAGTGGGCGCGCGTGGCCGGCATGGACTTCTCGCGTGCGACCTACAGGGATCTCGAAGTCCAGACATTCATGGCGATCCCCTATGTCGCCGGGTCGTACCAAACAGTGGCACGCTATCTGGACGGGCTGGCTGAGAACGGGTTGGCCGGCGTCTGCTTCATCTTTCCGGATTACGAGTGCGATTTTGAGCGGCTGATCGACAACGTTCTCCCGCTCCTGAAGTACAAGCGCGCTGCCGAGCAGCGTTCGATGGCGTTCGTCTCATGATGCTCCAGCCGATAGCCGACGAGGCGCTTGCGCAGATCTTTACGCGCGCAAGGACGCATTCTGCCTGGAGTTCGACGCCGATACCGGCCTCGATCCTGAAGCAGCTGTACGACCTGGCCAAGCTCGGGCCGACCAGTGCCAACTGCTCGCCCATGCGTCTTGCGTTCGTCTCGACTCAAGCCGCAAAAGACCGGCTGCTGCCGGCCCTTTCCAGGGGAAACCTGAAGAAAGCGGCTTCGGCGCCCACGATCGCAATCGTCGCGCAGGATCGGAACTATCTGGACCGCTTGCCTGAGCTTTTTCCGGTCGGTTACGACGCCCGCAGCTGGTTCAACACGTCGGCTGACGCCGTGGCCGCTCACGGAGAGCGCAACACGATGTTGCAGGCAGCCTACCTGATCGTGGCTGCCCGCGCGCTCGGCCTCGATTGCGGGCCGATGTCCGGCTTCGATCGTGATGCGGTCAACTTTGCATTCTTCTCGGAGCAGCCATGGGACGCAAAGCTTCTCATCAGTCTCGGATACGGAGCTGAAGCCGTTCGCGAGCCACGGAAACCGCGGCTTAGCGCAGAAGAAGCCTGTCGATTTCTATGATCAACCGGAGTTTGTGATGGCGATCAACGACGGAACACCGGCATTCGGTACATTCATCGTCGAGCAAGCCAGCATCTCGACAGTGCGGATTGCGGCGAGCGCCGGCGCCGATTTCCTGGTCTTCGATGGCGAACATGGGCCCATCGAGCTGGTATCCATGCGCAACGCGATTGCTATCAGCACAGTATTAAACGTGGACGCTTTCGTTCGCGTTCAAAATGTCGAGAGTGAATTGCTCCCCCAGAGCCTTGATGCAGGCGCCCGCGGGATTGTCATCCCGAACGTGGAGTCCGTGCAGGAGGCGCGGCGCGCCATTGAACGCGTGAAGTTTCCTCCGGAAGGTCGGCGCGGAGCCGCATTCGGCAGCGCCCAGGACGGTTACACGGCAGGCGATATCGCCATGAAGGCTTCTCGGGCCAACGCTCGAACCATGATCCTGTGCATGATCGAAAGCCCGACCGGAGCGGCGCAGGCCGATCAGATTGCGTCGATCGACGGCATCGACGGCCTCTGGTTCGGCTACATCGATTTCAGCATCGCAGCCGGCATCCCGGGACAGATCAGCCATCAACTCGTCCTCACTACGGCAGAGCAAGTGGCGGCGGCCTGCCGCCGACATGGCAAGCCGGCCGGCGTGATGGTGACCTCCGCAGCCGAACTGGCGCGCTACGTCGAGCGCGGATTCGACCTCATCGCTTTCGGATCAGACGCCTTCGTGATGAAGCAGGGGTTTTCGGCCGGCTTTGAGCTGTGTCGCAGCGGTTTCGCCAATGTCCAACAGCGCAAATGACAGGAGAGATGATGAGCACGAGTGACTCCGTACCCACAATCGACATTTCAAGATTTACCCACGGGACAGCATCGGAGCGCGATGCGGTCGTCCGTCAGGTCGCCGAGACCTGCGAGCGCATCGGCTTCTTCCTCATCCGGGGGCATGGCGTTGCCGACGATCTCATTGCGCGGACATATGGCTCCGCACGCGCGTTCTTCGATCTTCCGAAGGAAGAGAAACTCGAAGTCAAGCGCAACAGGGCCGAAGTCAGCCGCGGCTACAATTTGCTCGCTGATCAAAGTCTCTCGCGCAGCATGGGCATTCTCTCGCCGCCTGACCTCCAGGAGAGCTTCAACATCGGGCCGCTGAACGCGGGACCGGATCCCTATTTTGCGGAAGGTTTTGGCGCGATCCATTTTGCGCCAAATCAGTGGCCGAAAAGGCCGGTCGACTTTCGTCAGAACGCCGCCGCATATTACGGCGCGATGGAGACGGTCTCCTGGCAGCTCATGCGCATCTTCGCGCTGTCGCTTGGCCTTGATGAAAGCTTCTTTGACGGCAAGATCGACAAGCACGTGAGCAGCCTGCGGTTCATCAACTACCCCGATCAGCCGACACCGCCGGCAGAGGGCCAAAAGCGCGCCGGCGAGCATACCGATTACGGCGCACTCACGATTCTGAGGGTCGAGGACGCGCCCGGGGGCCTTCAGGTTCGCGACCGGGCCGGCAATTGGATCGATATCGGCTATGTGCCGGGGACGTTCGTGGTCAACATCGGCGATCTGATGATGCAATGGACCAACGATCGTTGGATCTCAACGTTGCACAGGGTGATGAATCCGCCCGTCGACGCCGCCACGGGCAGCCGCCGTATCTCTTTGGTGTTCTTCCACCAGCCGAACTACGACGCGGAAGTGGCGTGCCTGCCGACCTGCGCTTCGGCCGAGAGCCCCGCCAAGTACGCGTCGACCACATCGGGTGCGTACTGGCGCGGGAAAAACCAGGCCGCGCGGAACGTGAAGTCGCCGGAAGAGAAAGTTGCCTGATAAAGCAACTTTCTGCTGCAGAAAGTGACTTGAAAATCAGCGTCACCTTCCGATCCCACCAATGGATCGGAAAAAATTCAGTGAAACATCAAGGCAATCGACTGTGGCATCGTTCTTGCGATGCTTCTGATTGCGTAACATTCGGAGGCAGATATGGCAGGTGATAAAACTTCGATCTCAGTGACTCGCCGCAGTGCTCTCGTGACGATTGGATCGGCCGCAGGCGCGGCCTTGCTGCATCGTCCGTCCCATGCCGCTGACCGACTCAAGGTCGCCGGGGTGTATTCAGTGCCGGTCGATCAACAATGGGCAAGCCGGCTGCATACCGCTTTGAAAGCGGCGGAGGCGCGGGGCGACATCGAATACAACTGGTCGGAGAGCGTGGCGAACACAGACATGGAACGTACGATCCGGGATTGGGCCGAGAAGAAGGTGCAACTGGTCATCGCGGACACCTTCGCAATCGAGCGGAATGCAAGGAAAGTTGCGGCGGACTACCCCAAAACCGCTTTTCTGATGGGGTCAAGCTTCGGACCTACGGACCCCAATTACTCGGTATTCGACAATTTTATCCAGGATGCGTCGTATCTGACGGGAATCATCGCGGGCGGCATGTCGAAGTCCGGCACCATCGGTATGGTTGGGGGTTATCCCATTCCGGAGGTCAACCGTCTCATGAATGCGTTCATGGACGGCGTGCATGAAGTCAATCCGAAGGCCAAGTTCTTCGTGAGCTTTATTGGGAGCTGGTTTGATCCTCCCAAGGCCAAGGAGGCCGCCTATGCGCAGATCGAGCGGGGCGCGGACCTGCTCTATGCGGAGCGTTTCGGCGTCTCCGACGCTGCCAAGGAGAAAGGCGTGCTGACGATTGGCAACCTGGTCAATACGCAACCTCAATATCCTAACACGGTCGTCGCATCCGCGCTTTGGCACATGGAGCCGACCATCGACAAGGTCATAGCGAAGCTCAAGGACGGGGCTTACAAGGCGGAGGACTACGGCTCCTTAAGCATGATGAAGTTCGGGGGCGCCTCTCTCTCGCCGCTCGGTACCTTCGAAGGCAAAGTGCCGAGCGAGATCATGGCCAAGGTCGCGGAACGCGAAAAAGCAATTCGAGATGGAAGCTTCGTGGTGAAAGTGAACGATGGAGAGCCGAAATCCACGGTCTGAACGGCCAGGCAACAAAAGTGGAAGGGTCAGTCGGAACTGGTGGACCTGCCCTCCGCATCTCGGGCGTTTGCAAGCGATTTGGTTCGCTTGTTGCAAATGAGGATGTGAGCTTTACACTCAAAGCTGGGGAGGTTCTCGCGCTGCTCGGGGAGAACGGTGCGGGCAAGACGACCCTGATGAATATTCTATTCGGCCACTACGTGGCCGACAGCGGTGACATCGAGGTCAACGGGGCTTTTCTTGCGTCTGGATCACCCCAGGCCGCGCTCCGGGCCGGCATCGGCATGGTGCACCAGCATTTTGCACTTGCCGACAATTTGACCGTAGCCGAGAACATTATCATCGGTACGGAGCCGCTTTTCCTGCCCTGGCATCGACCGAAGTCGAAGGACAGGATACTTGAGATCGCGCGGCAATTTGGCCTTGCCGTCGATCCCGATGCGCTCGTCAGGGATATCTCGGTCGGCGAACGTCAACGGGTCGAGATCGTCAAGGCCCTCTATCGCAACGTCCGCATCCTGGTCATGGACGAGCCGACAGCGGTTCTGACGCCGCAGGAAACTGATGCGCTGTTTGCGACCTTGCGCAACCTCGTCGCGAACGGAGTTGCCGTGATCTTCATCAGCCACAAGCTGCGAGAGGTGTTGTCCGTCGCCGACAAGATCATCGTGATGAGGCAAGGCAAGGTGGTGGCGGAGCGCTTCGCCTCAGCGACCAACCGCGAAGAGCTAGCCGAACTGATGGTTGGCCGGAAGGTGTCCTTTCCGGCTAGAGAACCGGCGACTGTTGGCAACCCGGTGCTTCGCCTCGATGGCATAGTGCTCCGGCAAGCCGGCAATCGGCCCAACATCCTCGATGGCGTCAATATCGTGATCAGGCAACATGAAATCCTCGGCATCGCCGGGATCTCGGGGAATGGCCAGGCCGCCCTGGCCGATATTGCGTGCGGTGTGCTCGCGCCAACCGAAGGGCTGATCCATCTCTCCGGCCAACTGGTTCAATCCGAGCCATCCGAGTTCGTCAAACGCGGTGTGGCCCGCATCCCGGAAGACCGCCATGCGACCGGTTTGATCCCGGATATGTCGGTGTGGGAGAACGTGGTCGCCGAGCGCTATCGCTCGCAGGATTTTGCGATCGCCGGCTTGCAGCGGATAGGTGCTGCCAGGAAGTACGCCGAGCTGGTGATTGATCAGTTCGATGTGCGCGGTGCCGCTCCGAACACCTCCGCCAAGCAGCTCTCGGGCGGCAATATGCAGAAGCTGATCCTTGGACGCAGTCTGCTGCAAAACCCGGTCATGATCGTCGCCACCCAGCCAACGCGCGGGCTCGACATCGGCGCCGTCGCCTATGTGCACCGCAAGCTTCTTGAGGCACGCGACCGCGGCGCCGGCGTTCTTCTGATCAGCGAAGATCTCGATGAGCTGTTCGCGCTCTCCGATCGCATCGCCGTCATGTTTCGCGGCACTCTCAGCAACGCCTTGCGCACCGAGGAGGTCAGCCTGAAGGAATTGGGGCTCAAGATGGCCGGCCAGTTCGGTGTCGGGGGAAGATAGATGCGGCTCGAAAAGCGCGACTTTCCTCCGCTCGTTGTCAGACTCACTGCCCCGGTCGCGGCCGTGTTCGCCAGTCTGTTGATCTCTTCTTCCTTGATCAAGGCGGCCGGCGCTCCTGTGCTCTGGGCCTACTGGACCATGCTCGACGGCGCCGTGGGCAGCATGAACGCGCTCTCCGAAACGTTGACCCGTGCAACGCCACTGATCTTCACCGGTCTGTCGGTCGCGGTCGCATTTCGTGCGCGGATCTGGAATATCGGGGCTGAGGGCCAGTTATACGCGGGCGCTCTCGCGACGGTGCTCGTGGCCGCGGAGGGCGGCCGGATCGCGGCTTTCGTGCCGCCCTTGGCGCTTCCCATCGTCGCTGCCATTGCGGCGTTTGTCGCCGGCGCCGTGCTTCTGCTCGGGCCGGTCATCTTGAAGGTGAAGCTCGGCGTCGACGAGGTGGTCACGACACTGTTGTCGAATTTCGTGATGTTGCTCTTCGTCTCCTTCCTGCTCGACGGCCCGTTCAGAGATCCGATGTCGATGGGGTGGCCGCAGACGCCTCCGGTTGATTCCGTGGTCAATCTTCGTCATTTGCTTGGGGGCGCCACCAGACTGCACGCGGGTTTCCTGTTTGCGTTGCTGAGCGCGGCATTTCTCTGGCTCTTCAACGTCCGCAGCGTCTGGGGTTACGAAATGCGGGCGGTCGGATACAGCCAAAGCGGCGCACGCTTCGCCGGCATGCCGGTCACCTCGGTGCTTGTTCGGGCCGCGCTCCTGTCCGGCGGTATCGCCGGCCTTGCCGGCTTCAATGAGATCGCGGGCGTGAAGGGCTACCTGACGCTCGATATGTCGCCGGGCTTCGGTTACAGCGGTATCGTCGTTGCGATGCTCGCCCAGCTCCATCCCGCAGGCGTCGTGGCCTCGGCGATCTTTGTGGCGGCGATCTTTGTCGGCGCCGATGCCATGAGCCGGGCGGTTGCCGTTCCGAACTACATTGCCGACGTCATTGTCTCGGTGAGCCTGCTCACGATGCTGGTTGCGATGATATTGACGCGGTATCGGATCCGCCATGAGTAGTACGTTTGACGTCGTCCTCACCGCGAGCTTCTGGGCCGCGACACTGAGAATAAGTGCGCCGCTGCTCTTCGGCACCATCGGCGAGCTGATCTGCGAGCGAGCCGGTGTGCTCAATCTGGGGATCGAAGGGATCATGACGGCCGGCGCGCTCAGTGGCTGGCTGACCGTCTACTACGGGGCGGACCTCTGGACCGGCGTCGGGGTTGCGGCTCTGGTCGGCGCCGCCTTCGGCCTGCTGCATGGCGTTCTGACGGTATCTCTCGGGCTTTCGCAGCACGTCACAGGGATCGGGATATCGCTGCTGGGAACATCGCTGAGCTACTTCAGCTTCAGATTGCTGATTACCTCGACCGCCACGCCGACCATCAAACCCTTCAGTGCCGTTCGCGTGCCGTTCCTGGCCGACCTTCCTATCATCGGACCGGTCCTGTTTGAGCAATCCCCGCTCTTGTACCTGGCGTTGGCGCTTGCCATCACCGTTGCGTATGTCCTGTACAGGACCCCGTTCGGGCTTGCGCTGCGGATGGTCGGCGAGAATGCAATGGCTGCGGATGCGCAAGGTGTGAGCGTCACCGGCGTTCGGATCGCTGCTGTCATCGTTGGTTCTGCGATCATGGCGATCGGAGGCGCCTTCCTGACGCTGTCAGCTTTCAACGCCTTCTTCGTGAATCTCGTCAACGGGAGAGGGTGGATCTGCGTCGCCCTGGTCGTGTTTTCCTCGTGGAACCCGATCCGGGCGATCCTTGCATCGGTGTTCTTTGCCGCGCTGGAAGCGTTGCAGATCCGGCTGCAGCAGGGCTCCGGTGTCTTGCCCTATCAGTTCTTTCTCATGCTGCCGTATCTTGTAAGCATCATCGCGCTCATTGCCGTCGCCCGCCGGGTGGCGGGACCGCAATCCCTGATGGTCCCGTTCAGGAGGGGAGAGCGGTAAGCGGGCGGCGTTGCCACTGCTCAAAAAGTAAACTTGTTCCGGCACGGTGTTCCTGCCATATTCAAGTCACTTGAATAAAATTCAGGAGAGAGTGCTTGAGCACAGCTGACGGGATCAGAAGGGCTCTCAGCAACTATGCCACCGGCGTGACTGTGATCACCGCGCGCGACGGCCCCGACCTATGCGGCCTGACGGCCAACTCGTTCACCTCGGTATCCCTGGCGCCGCCGCTGC
>Ga0307508_10001112_pt1 | contig 31130 bp, 50 predicted proteins | sample 9_EM_MG_FD_203089 | JGI IMG/M metagenome (GOLD analysis project Ga0307508, IMG submission 203089) | Populus trichocarpa ectomycorrhiza microbial communities from riparian zone in the Pacific Northwest, United States - 9_EM | ecosystem: Host-associated > Plants > Roots > Unclassified | place...
TTGTATGTTCTGGGGGTTGGAAATCTCAAAGACTTCCCGTCGGAATGGGTGCAGGCAGTCTGCTGGTGGATTGTTCTCGGGAGGAGTCCACTATCTGTGCCACCTACACCCAGCTGCTGTTGCTTCTTGTACTTCGGTTGTCCCAAACAGATCCCGCCGCTGCGTATCTTGTTTGTACACCCCGATGTCGTTCGGCGTTTGCGTAGGGTCGATAGTTCTCTGAGTTTGGACCCACAACGGGCGTCCCTCTCCTCAGAGCAACCAAATAGGTGGTAAAAGTTGGACGGAGTCGTAAGAAGAATCCTCAACAACAGCTGGCTCCCTGCCATGGTCACCAGTGTTGAGGAGCCAAGAGAATGGGCGCTGTGAGGGATTCTTCAACGGAAGAATGGAAGGGCCAAACCCAACCAAAACGTGTGGTATTTGTATAAAAACGGGGGGCGGGGATGTAGAGAAAAAGGTATGAATTCGTAGGAGGCTGCTCTTCTAACAACACAAGAAGAAACCATTTATCCTTGGGGAAAATCCCCTCCCACACACTAGCACTGCCCTAAACTCCTCAACCCCATCTTTTTCCTACCCTAGCCCTTTCCCTCATTCATCTTCACTCACTCCACTTTCAATTTTTCTCCACTCTCACTCCATTTTTCCTTCATCACACCACTCCTCCAATTACCCACTGTAACAACGGGAGCAAAATATAACTTCTCCTCTTATGGGAGTTAGCAATGCTTACGGGAGCTACGGGAGCTACGGGAGTACCCTAAGAATTCTCAAATTTTTTGCTGATGCACTCCACCCATGTCAAACATGCCACCCACAGCCCTGGCTAAGAAAATTCTCAAGAAGATGTTGATAAAGAAAGCAACGGGTGGAGATACAGCCAGTACTGCTACTGCCACCGGCAATGCTACGCCCACAGTGGTGTCAGCCATGCCACAGGTGCCACCTACCAATACTTGAGGATGGGAAACCATACTGCCCAAAACCCAAAAGCCGAAGGCCGCCCCGCCAAAGCTCATTCCAACAAATTACCTACGAGTAGAATGGGAAGTGATCTGCCATTTCCAGAATAGCAATGAGGACAACCCCAATGGTATCCGCCCTGAGAAAACCTATAATGAGTGGCAGACAATGGCAGATATGGCTTTCCGCTGGGTCAACTCTGGGATCATTGACAACAAAGACGTTCTTGCACCTCCATTCATCCGCACACGAGTTACAGTCTGTGGCAACGTGATCATATTCGCCACTGGCACCACCCAGAGTAACATTATCTACAAAGATTATACTACAATAATTGCAGACACCCTTTCTTACTATGGCTAATACGAGAAAGTGGAAATCGGAAGGCGATTTAGCTAGTTTCTGTTGCATGGAGTCCTGATGCACCTCTTGATACTGGAGATTTCTGACAGTATCACTACCAACTATCCGCAACTGGTACAAGGACAAACACCATGCTGGCTGACACCCACAGAGCACCACGAGCATAAAACGAACTCTACGATTGTTATAACACTAATGTGTGATGATGAGAAGAACGTAATCAATCTCCAAAATCTTAGCGCATGCAACCGCAAATACCAGTTTGATGACTACATCCCATACAGGTGGAGCACACAATACCAAAATAGCTAAGCCAATGCACACCCAGCTGCCCTCTGCAGGAACAACTCCTGCTATGCCATTTGCACTGGCTCCTATGAAATTCGAGAACATTTGTGTACCCTTCCGACTTGCAGAAAGGGTCCTACCTACACCCACACTCCCATTCGATGTGCAAATTGCAATTCACCGCACAAGGCAACTGACCCAAATTGTCCAGAACGAGTGAAGCTTAGAACTTCTAACAAAGCTACTGGTGTATCCATCAAGGGAGATGTCCCCATGGTAGGAGTGGCCGATTAAATGGCCCTCCCTATATCCGTTGGGTCCGTGCAGCTGCTGAACTATATGTGAGGCCAAGCAACGACAATTTCAGCCTTACAGGAGTTTACCCGGAAGCCCGAAAGCCTCATCTGTGTACTTCAAGAACCGTGGTGTGATAGACATGGAAACCCACCTTCTCTACAAGTATTTAATACCTTTACCCCATCAGCCGTCAAACTGAAATGAGACATACGTACTTCATACACCCGGCTTGAGCACCACTACAGTCTTTACTGCCCAGGACTCCTGTTTGGGGACTGCAATCACCTTCTAATACAACCAAAAAACATTCACACTTTTCAACTTCTATTCTCCATGACGAGCGGAGCCTTGGGCTGAAATTCTCCCAACACTCAAACTACCGAATGATTGTCTACTTATGGGAGACTTTAATGCATACCATCCATGGTGGCAGGGACCCCTTCCATTGACTGCTCGAATCTCCTGTGGAAGGCAAACGATTGCAAATTCACTTGAAGATAACAATTTCCACCTCCAGAATGAACCGGCAATCCCCAGACACCACCCCAGAAATGGTGGATGCCAACAACAATCGACTTGTGCCTTTCTTGAGGTTCTACCATGCACTTCATCTTTTCTCTGGCTGTCGACCACGATACTACCTCAGACCACAGCGCTGTTACCATTATCCTGTCACTTCCAACAGGTAAAGCACTGGCAGTTCCCTGCTGGTGCTGGCATAAGGCCAACTGGGAGCAATTCGACTCCAGAATCCAGTCGGCAGAGATGGATCTCTCGCAACTCCAAGGAAAGAATGATACTCTCCAAGCAATAACCAACATCACACACCACATCAACCAAGCTGTTGACAAGGCCATCCCACTGAGGGTACCGCGGAAGGTAGCTGCACCCTGGTGGAACCACAGTCTGACACTGGCCAAAGAGAGTATCAAATGTGCTCACCGACAAGTCTGTCTTCAACCTACCACTGCAAACTGCAAAGATAGCCAGTACAAGCATTCCAAATGGTTAATAATGGTATGAAACGCGAAGACAGCTTACCATATCCACCAACTTGAGACCGCCTCCACTCAAACAGTTTGGAAAATGATACAAACATCACAACACACACCATAAACCAATCCTACCACTTGATGGACGATCTGACTTTCAAGGGAAGTGCGATGTACTATGGAAGTATTATTTCCCAATATGGTGCAATGAATACCACTCACTGAGGTCCTTCTCACCTCCAAGAAAGATCTACACCACTACAAGAGTGGATTTACAGCATACAAAATCTAGCTGGCAATTATACATCGGAAATACAGTACATCAGTCAGACCGGACAATATTACCTACAATACCTTATGTCGGTTCAATGAAGCTGCCCCACATCTTCTCCCCTGTGTCTTTACAGCATGTCTCAGATATGCTGCACATCCACTGGAATGGAAGACTGCCAATTGCGTTGTCATCCCCAAACCAGGCAAAAAGCCATACTCACACCCAAAATCCTACTGCCCAATCTCACTGCAGTCATGTTTTGGGAAGCTGCTGGAGACAATTGTGGTACAACGTCTCTCTCAGAGTATATTAATGTGTGGTGCGACCCACCCTTCACAAATGGGAGTCCAACCAGAAAACTCTGCAATCGATGCCCTACTACGAACGATAACCCCCATCGCGAACTCTATAAGTAGGAAGTAGACAAGCAACCAAAAATCCGACATGGCCAGCGGTACTCACATATGAAATCGAGAGAGCATTTAACCATGTCCATCCGACAATTCTATATGAAATTATGTGCCAATTCTGGATGCCATCCTATTTCGTCAAGTGGGTTGCCGCATTTAACACTGATCGGAAAATCACGTTCAGATCTGACCAACAATCTGAAGAACGACAACCATACTGATGTGGACTACTACAGGGGTTACCGATCTCGCCAATCCTCTTCCATATCTACAGTAATGTAATGCTCAAGAAACTGCATTACCCTGCTGACACCATCGACACCTCCTATGTGGATGACATTTGCATGGTACAGCTGTCACATACAGTCTCCAAAGCCACATCAGCAAAAAATGGAAAGTTGAAGTATATTGCTTTTTTTACATGTGAGACATAAATTTGAACTAACATTTTTCGAGGTTTCAGCTAAAAATAAACAATTTTTTTTTTCCAAATCCTTACACCAGCAAAATATAACTTCTCCTCTTACAGAAGTTAGCAAGACTTATGGGAGCTACTGAAGCACCAGGAGCAGTTTGCAATTTTTTGCTGATCTAATGTACATCTAGAGAAGGGAACCAAATGACACTTGAAGAATGGTGCCCCACTCAGACTTCACTTTGCAATGTCAAAAACCGAACTACTCTACTGCCTGCCCCTCACAAGTAAGGATAAAAACAAGAGCCTTGTATTGCATCCTCCGCTCCAAGTACTCAGTAGTACTATCCCTGCCAGACAACAGATCAAGTACTTGGGGGTATTTATTGATGAATCACTCACATTCAAGTATCAGGCTACAATGGCAGCTGCCAGAGTAAACAAGGTTCTGGGAAGACTGAATTTTCTGCAACACCGGCCTGTGGCATTCCCACCTACATCGCCCACCATCTGGCAATGACAGTGATCCTTCCCACAATATTTTATGCATCTCCGATATGGTCGACTAGAACCCCCAAGGTTGTTGTTAGACTCAAAGTGGCATACAACACTGTGGCTCGATGGATTACTGACCATCCACTCAATACCAGAATGTCAAATCTCATCACTCTTGCTCATCTACTACCGATGGAGACATATCTCAACTACCTATCACTATGATATGCAATCTGACTACACTTTCTTCCAACTCACCATACCCTTAGAGCTCCATGCAAGCAACTGAACACCCATGCCAATGTTCCAGGACTACACCGCCTATACAACCTCAGTAAAAACCTTGTACTGCGAAAGTTGGAGGACAGGACAGCAACTACAACCACAAGAGGAGTGGCGAAGACTGTTTCTCCAAACCCTGACAAAATGACAAAACCACAACAGCTCCACGAAAAATGGCTGGAAACACTTGAAGACCATACGATTGTCATGTATACGAATGGTTCCAAACTCACCAACGGTGCAGTTGGCTGTGGATGGGCAGTCTACCACTATGGTGACCAGCAACTCCACTGGTTCACCTTGGGAAAATGTCATCTTGGAAGTAGGGCTGAGGTGTTCAATACCAAACTACATACTGTACAGGAAGCATTCTCCACCCTACTCACTACCACTCTGCCACCAGTGTTCTACATAGATCAGACATGTCAGCAGACCGGTCTAAGTTAGTCTGCCAAAACCCCAACCCGACCAACAGTTGGTCGGACTACTTAAAATTAAGCCGATTCAGACTAAGAGTTGGTTGGTCTAATCAAAATTGGGCCGATTCAGACTAAGTGTTGGTCGGTCTGGACATAAGTAGACCGATTCCGACCTCACCTGTCCAGGTCTGCCGACATCGGCCGATATCAGGATAACACTATAAAAAGGTACCTTTTTTTTCCCCTAGCCTCCAGTGGGGTCCAGTTCAAGCATGACAACGTAAGTCCAAAGAAGTTTGGTAACCATAAATCCCCCAGACTCCCACCACCACTACTGTCATTTACCATAATACCTACCCACCACAACATCAGCCAGCCACCAGAATGCTACATCCTCGAGGAAAGAAACCCCCCAGCCAATACCATCAGGCTCGTCATGGTACCACTTTGCAACAGCACACCGATGACAGACTACCGGAAAACCTACTGTTCAACCCCCAGCAGTATACCAATATACGAGAGGTCGATGACGATACCGTGTCAGTTGAAGACGTGGTTGATGATGAATCTATTCCCGATGCATTCAAGAGACGAAAGAGAGTGCAGTCGAGTCATATATGGTTATCCAAAAATGGCATCGAACATACTACACCTGATGGGGTGACCTGTTGGAAGTGTCAACGATGTAATGGTTTCCATTCAATGAGAACTAGAAACTGTGCTGATACTAATAGAGGTTCTAGACTCACCGTCAGGATCAAGGATGGTGAAATTCTCCATGAAGACTACGAAGAATACGATTACACATCTGAAGACAAAGCATAATATTGGTCCTGAAGGGACAATCATTGCCAGAACTACACCTGCTCAGCAAACAATTCAAGTTGCCTTCGGACAATCGACACCTAGGATTCTGTTCAATGAGAATATCTTCAAGGAGCTTCTACTCCTGTGGGTTGTCAACACCAATATTAGCTTCTGTATGTGTGAGCAACTGAGTTTCCATACCCTTTGCACCTACTTGGCCGTATGCCAGCCTGACTATTCGGGAATTTATCGAGCGCTACCTCAGAGTGGAAATGCAATCAAGCGCTATCTCCTAACTTGGTATGAAGCTATATGAAATGAAGTGAAGTTGAAGCTCCATTTAACTACCATCAAGATACATTTCTCCTTTGATATGTGGAGTGGACCTAATCAGCATTCGTACAAAGCAATTGTTGCTCGCTGGTTAGATGGTAGGTACCCTCCATGTAGTGCTCCTCTCTCTTCATCGCTTCAAAGGAGCTCACTCCGGTATCAAGCAAGCTGAACACCTATGGCATACACTTCAACTCTACGATATCCTACCATTCGTGGGGATGTTCAATGTGGAAAATGCTTCGAATAACAATACTGCACTGGTCAAGGTTGCATACCGTTTACATGATGCTGGTTATGCATCTTTCAATCCCATTCAGGCAAGAATTCGCTGCTTCGGCCATGTCCTCAACCTCGTGGTTAAGGCTATCCTTTGGGGTAAAGATGTTGAAGCTTTCGAGATAAACCACCAGGCTGCTGAGGCTGAGTTGGGACCTATCCACGATTGGCAGTGTAAAGACCCTTTGAAGAAACTCCATAACTGTTTGACCTATATACTGAAGACCCCACAATGATGGGATACCTTTGCGGCAGTTGTTAGATATGTATACCCAGATGAAACCGTACATACAGTCTTTGTTGGCAATTTTACCAGTTGGTCGAGCGATTATGAGAGTATTATCCGTGCCTTCCGACTTCGTGATGCTATTGAGGACTATCTACGAATGGTCATACGACAGAATGTCAATAGAGAGTATCAATGGGAAGATCCTTCTGCGCTGGTCAATGATGAGCTCCTACCGGATGACAGGGACTGTATGAAGTGTATCAAGGAAATCCTTGCACCTTTTAAGGAGTGGTCCCAATGGCTCCAGGGCAGATACAGTAATGGCTGTGTCAGCGATATTCTTCTGGTGATGGACAAACTCCTTAGCCATCTTGAGGATATGAAGGTTCAGTTCTGCAGGTATTCTCTATTGGTGAGGATGATAGAACTTGGTTGGAATATTCTTGACAAGTACGTACACTTCATTCCAATTGGCACTACTCTACTAACATTAACAAAGATATTATGCGAAGACTGAACTCTCACCAGCGTATGCGATTGCTGTGGCTCTACATCCCAATATAAAGTTCAATTACTTCCAGGAGGAGTGGAAGGAGAGGCCTGAATGGATCGTTTCTGCTGAAGTGATAGTGCAGACGGTCTGGGAGTCCTCATACAAGGGAAGTAGCACTGCATATGGAGTGGCCGGTCAGAGACATCCACTGGAGGCTGACCCCAACACAGTGGAGAACCTCACCCGCTGGGAGTGCAAACGTCTTGCTGTCATGCAGCTGCCAGCCTATCTCGATATGCTGTACTGCTTTCAACAGGAGGCACACATCCACCCTGAATAAGATGCAGTGGTTGGTTGGTGGTATGATAGGTTGCATGATCCACACTGGAAGGATCTTGCTCAGATGGCTTTGACATAGCTCACTCTCCCTGCAATGAGTGCTGAGCTGGAACGTGTGTTCAGTGGCACAAAGATAATGCTCTCAGATCGCCGTTGCCATATGGGAGACGACATCCTTGAGGCTGTCAAATGTTTGAAAAGCTGGCAGAGGGATGGGATGATTGCAGCTACGAAGGAGGATGTTAAAGCGATTGAGCAGATGTTGGCTACTCTTTGTGAGGAAGATCTGGTGTAGTGTAGCGATAGCGCACGCCAAAGAATTAATGAGTTACTTCAAATCACTGGTGCTGGTAGGGAAGCTCGTACTATCCCCGTACAGGTGTAATGAATTTTCTGCAAAATCACCTTTATTAACCAGACCTATCCTAATATTGGCCGACAGACCCAACCTACGCTTGGTCGGTCTGGATATAACCCAACCAGTCCCAACCAGTCCCAACCTAGGCCAAAATTATTCCAGACTGGTCTATGTAAAACACTATCTGCCACAGTCTGTGGTATTTATCTGCATAGACAACCAGACCACTATCAACACCCTTCACTTCAATAAGTATAACCATGAGTATGCATGATGGACATAGGAAATCATTGAAAAACTCCAACTCTTAGGCTGGTGGATCTCCACTGTGTGGTACCCCTCCCACTGTGACATCCAGGGGAATGAACGGGCTGATACACTTGCCAAGCTGGAAGCATCCTCAACCACATCATGCTAATTTGCACTGACAACCAAGACCTGGGTGCTGGTCTAGGATCAAGCAGAATTCATTTGATGATGGAAGACTGAACTCCCCCTGTTGAACCCCTCCTTCAAATTCCCTGAACATCTCCATGACGTCAGCTGGGCTGACACACGAGCACTACTATGGTGAGTGTTTTGCAACCGCTCGCCTACCGATACCCCACCAAATCTCGACACTGGCGCCTGCCCTGAGGATTGGCCCCATATACCTCACACCATCTCCTATGTGACTGTCCACAGCTGGCGGCACAGCAAACAACCCTTCTCTCCTCTGCTACAGGGGATATACTGTCCCCTAACTTCCTCACACCACCCAAAACTCACTACCACTCCACCGATTTTTATGAATCACTGGGCTAGGCCACTCAGTATATCTCCGCTTTGGAGGAACCCAAACCACCACGGACAGTACTGACGATTCCAACTCTAACTTCCCAGAGCCAGACTTTGGTGTGCTTGACACCGAGTGTGCCAACAACATATACCAGACAGAGGACTGGGGTAGATGGAAGGAGGTTGCTGTCTCTCTGGTTGGCTGTGGCTGTTGTGTATGCTTTCTGTTCTGAAACTCGCTGTAATGCTTTGTTTTGTTTTGCCTTTTTGTTACTTTGGGTGGTGTTAGAGAGATGGGAACCCCACAGGGGTGGTATGGTGAGGAGGAGTGTACATAGTAGCCTGTAGTGCTGAACGCAATAGATTGAAGTTGCATATTATCCTCTGACTCCACCCCACATTTTTTTGACCACAACTATGAAAATCTCCCTCCTGCTACCGATCAAACCCCAAACAATCCGAAAATGATCCCCAAGATCTGGTAAATAGTGTCATTAGCTAAAAAAACCAGCCTCTTGAGGATTCCATTTCGACCCCCACTTTGACCCCACAGTGGTGATCTCGGATTTTTACATGCCCAACCATCACCATCATTCTCACCAGCTTCATGACTCCCTCCGGCCGTGGCCTAGGACCTCTCGATTCCCCAATTGACACCAGTGGTACAGGAATCAACTCTGGCTGTCAACCTACTGCGGCCAATTCTAACAACTACTCACACTCTCCTATGAAATGCTTTTGTACTGAATCTGGCTCTGACAAAGTGTTACACCTGGCAAGATATCACAGGCAGAAGGATGAAGATGTGTACCAATATGGGAATAGCTAGTCTTGGGGGTCAGATCTTAGGGAGTCTAGGTGGGAGATAATGGAGTTAGTAAGGATTATGGCAGTATCAGTCATAAGGGCTAAACTCCAGAAGATAAGGGGCACAGTAAACTATGGACGATTAGTGGTGGACGGATCAAGCCGTGTCATGGTTCCAACACTATCAACTGATAGATTACACAAAGAACTCACCCCCAAGTTGAGAGATTTGTATGGAAGCCAACAGCACCTTATCTCCTTATCGCTAGTACCAACCAGAACCAATGACAGCCAATGACGAACCCCCATCTAGGTGGAGGTTTACTGACCTCGGAGGAATAGATAGCTCAGATCATCATATCTGATGACACCTTGCCTGATACATAAGATGGCTCTTCCCTTGAGAGAAGAAGGCAGTATGAAACACCACCACTGAAACCCATACACAAGATCTAAGATTATTCTGTTGTGAATTATTGAAAGTAGCCTGATCACCTTTGATTCTCCACACTCCGGTTACGAGACAACACCAGTGTGACACTATAATCTTCGATCCAAAAATCAACATACTTTCTGTAAAAAACCCGGATGCCCTCCTTCGAGCAAGACCATCAGTACCTACTTGAACACTTGAACATATTTGAACAAATGACCCAATACTTGTTCTATTATACATTTTCCGCCATCGATTCCATACTCAATCAAGATAATTGGGATCCAGAAATAGACGGCCCAACACTAGAAAACAAGGAAGTCGACAACATACCCCAGAACTGGTATACTCAATACTAGTTTAACTGCACCTTATGACAGATAGGTGCCAACCTTGATAGATACAAATTCCGTGAAATTTGCGATTATACCTTAGAAGTTGAAGAGACAATTTATACCAGCCACCCTTTAGACCTCTACTAAGAGATGTCCGCCCACTCCGACTTCAATATGCTCCACCTAGAGGTACCCCGCAAATTGTTGCAAATATCTATAGATGACGAATCCTGTCCCGACAGCCTGGAAGTGACAAACCCAGCAGATTGGATGTGGGCTATTGCCAATCATCAGTATCAGGCCAAGCAGGACCTACACAAACTAATAGAAGTAAATTGCAACACGGTGGACTGGACAGATTGCCAGATCTGAGCCATTGAAAGAGTCTATCACAAACTATCATAAGGGATGCAATATGTATAAAAAAGAATAGAAGCAAAAGAAGAAATAGCAGAAGCATGCCAGTGGGTAAGAAACGAACTCATGATGGCCCATAATGTATACCAGACCTTTTGCTCACCAAGTATGGGAGGCAATCATTGAACAAATCAAGGAAACAGAAGTACAACGATTGCACCAAGCAACTCAGGTGGCCCATACGTCACGAACCTGGCGCGACAGGCTTTCTGGAGCCACCGTGGGCGCCGCCGTAACCATTGCCACTATGTGGTTCATCCTTGTCTCCGCCGCCGCGGCCACGATTGTCCTATGTGCCTAGACGCAACATCCTAGTCCTTGCAAATATCACTCCGGGAGCGATATTCGTCAGAACCCTGACCTGGTCGCTGGCCGATCAAGATCTGGTATAACGTGTGTGTGCCTGCCTCGTGTCATTCAGTGTTATGTTTATTGCTTCCCTTGTTGTTTCCTTGGTTGTTCCTTTACCATTGCGTGTCTGCCTCGCTTTTGCCTGTGTTATGTTTATTACTTCCCTTGTTGTTTCCTTGGTTGTTCCTTTACCGTTACGTGTCTGCCTCGCATTAACCTGTCTTATGTTTATTGCTTCCCTCGTTGTTTTCTTGGTTGTTCCTTTACCATTGCGAGTCTACTTTGCATTTTCTGTTGCAGAGGAAAGAAGGGGCCGAGCAGGATTGTATGTTTCTGGGGAGTGGTGATGGAGTCATGATGGAAAGCTCTGCGTCAGTCTTGCGGGTAGGACTGTGATTCCAGGGTAGTAAAGGTATAAAGGAAGGGCGCGGTAGCTAGTCTGGAGATTCTATCTCCACGCAATCTATTATCCTTCACTCCACCGCAAAATTTTCCTCCGCCGCCAAACAACTTTTTATTCCCACCACCGATTTCGCTGGAAATACCCTCTGGAGCTTCATAACTCCACGGTCTTTCCATCTATGAACTCGCTGGCCACCTCTCACATCTTTGTTGCTGCTGCCCACTCGATTCCGCTCCGCGTCGAGGTCGCCCGGTAACCGAACAACGCCCACCCCCGCTCTGAAAAGTGGACACCTGTCCACGAAAACTCTGTATCACCATGGCAACCATCTTCGCCTCCATGGCAAAGGGCAAAGCTAGCCAAACAACAAACCCGTCGCTTGGGGGGAGTTCCTCCACCCCACCGCCAACCACATTCACACCACCATCGCCCCCAATCCCAACCCCACAACAAAGCATCCCCCTCGACATGTTCAACGCAGAGTTGGACTATGCACCCGACTGGGACCACGATACCGACACACTGGCCAGTTTCCTCGCATGGAAATCCGAACTGGACCACACCACCGCTACCAACGACACCACCGAACGGCTACTTGAACCGATTTGCCGTTTCATCCGCGCCGAAATGACATACCAATTCGCAAAGCAATCAGTTACCGTCAAAATCCCTGGCCTCAAAGAGATGAAGAAGAGGGACCTGGAGATGCAGAAACAAATCTCCCAGTTGACCAACACCATCACCAAGCTCTCGGAGCAAATCGCCACCCTATCCGCAGGTCCCATTCCCGCCGCCGCCCCCGCAGCCCCCAGGGTTGTGCCGGCACTCCCCCAACAATGCCAGAAGCCACCCACCACCACCAAGCCCCCCCCAGGTCCTGCACCAACCTACGCACAGGTAGCAGAAAAACAGCCGAGGGAGTTTACGGAGGTCAGGAGCAAGAAGAAGGCCAGAAAGGAGACGATCCTCCCGAAGCCTTACCCGACGGTGGACAGGCTGATAATCCTCAGCCTCACGACCGCACCCAATGACTGCAAGGAGGCCGCAGACCGTGCACTCCAAGTGGCCAACAAGACCATCACCACCCATGCCAACATCGAACACCCACCCCTCATCCTGGCAAACATCACTGCCACCAACAACCTTGTTTTCACAGTTGCACCTCAGCACCTGAGCACCAGCTATGAACCATACCTAGCCATCCTCGAGGAGGCACTCCACGAATTCCCAATCGCATCGTCCAGGGTCAGCCAGCGATGGACCCATTTCATCATCTATGGCATCCCGACCACCGCCACACCCGAATCTGCCTGTACCGAAATCGAATCATCCTACCCGTCCCTCCGAATGGGCCAGACACCGCGTTGGCTCACCAGCCCTGAACGCCACCAGGGTAAAGAGGCCTCCTCCATGATCGTCACCTTTATAGGTGAGATACCGAAGAAGTCTCTCGGTGCTACCAGCCTCGCCATGTTCAACCGCGAATGCACTATTGCCGAATACATCACCTTCGGCCCTGCCACCCAATGCAACAAATGCCAGACCTTTGGGCACCCAACGCAATGCTGCACCGCCAGCAACCACACCTGCGCTGTGTGTGCACAACCCCACCCCACCAAGGATCATCCGTGTGCGATAACGAACTGCAGAGCAGGGCACTCTTGCAACCACCCGCCGATCCGCTGCGCCAACTGCCTACAACCACACAAAGCCTCCGACCGAAGCTGCTCCACCTATGTCAAGATCATGCTGGGAATGCGCCACGACAACGCGGCAACCACTGACACGACGATGGCCGCCTAGAGAGCGCTCAAAAGGTAAGGGTATTGCACTGTCTCCTTTACCAAAGTTTCTTTCCACTGCAAGTCTCCTTTATAATGTACCCACAAAAACGCTTTGATTTCGGCCAAAGGGGAGGACAGGTTGTCATGAGTCTTTCAGTACGGTCGCTCGCTATTACGATTTCTTTGGTGCCGTGCTTTTACGATTTCTTTGGTACTGTGCGTTTACTTTTCATGTCGTGTACACTTTGTCTTTCGATTTCCTTGGTGCGTTTACTCCTTTTGGTGGACGGGAAAGATGGGAGCCCCACAGGGGTGGTTCAGCGAGGAGGAGCGCACAAAACCTGTAGTGTTAGAGTGCATTAGATCGTAATCAAATATTATCTCTCTCCACAGACCTACCTCTCTACCCATGACCGGCGCTGAGACCACCAAACCCCACTAGAACAACGAGCCTACACAAAGGCGTGTGAGAAAGACCACGACGAGACTACGCTGGGTGTGACGGATACCGCGAGAACAATGAGCCCAGGCAAAGGTGTGTGAGAAGACCGCGATGAGATCACGCCAGGTGTGACAGATACCCTGAGAACAATGAGACCACGTAAAGGTAGGTGAGAAGACCACAATGAGACCACCCCAGGCATGACGGATACCGCGAGAACAAGGAGCCCACGCAAAGGCATGTGAGAAAACCACGACGAAACCACGCTGGGCATGACGGAAACCACGAGAACATTGAGCCCACACAAAGGCGTGTGAGCAGAGCGCGACGAGACCACGCCGGGCGCGACAGATACTGCAAGAACACCGAGCCCACGCAAAGGCGTGTGAGAAGACTGCAACGAGACCACGCTGGGCGTGACGGATACTGCGAGGACAACGAGCCCACGCAAAGACGTGGCATCAGGAAAAAAAAAAATTGCATCCTGAGCATCTGGACGCACTAGATGTACTGGACGTTTTAGATGCAACCTGCTTAACTCAGACGCAGATCGCCATGGCACCGTGCGTCCGGACGCAGATCGCCACAGCATCTGCTTACCGGACGGAGCATGGCAGGGTATTTTCCTTCTGGACGCAGCCATGTCAGGGCATTTTCCTTCTGGACACAGCCGTGTTAGGGCATTTTCCTACTGGATGTGTCCGGACGACACGTGTCATGGCACCACATTTACACTGGCTGTCAAGGCACGGAACATCATAGCAAATACTCGGGTCGCATTCGCAAACACGCAGCGGGTTCCAGGCATAGTGACTCAGTCTAGTTCTATTCTTTATATCTATGGTATGTACATCTATATATGCTACTACACACTTCGCGTTTCCAGCAAAAGCACCCAGCATCACATCCATCACCACGATCAACACATGCAGTAATGCTGTTTTGACGCGTGTAGCATTGCTCTGCGTGTTGGAAACAAAGGAAAGTTGGCAAATACGACACGACGCGATGAGCACGACGACTATGAGGAGGATGGCGATGAGGACTCCAGCGGCAAGGACGATAGCGAGTAGGTTGTTGCAACTATGAGAGCGAGTAAGATACAGTGAGGACGATAGCGAGTAGGACGTGGCGACTATGAGAGCGAGTAAGACGTGGCGAGGATGATAGCGAGTAGGACGCGGCGAGTATGATGGTGTGACACTGGGGTTATGTCGTAACTGGAGTGTGGGGCGGATCAAAGGTAATCAGTCTACTTTTGATAATTCACAATGGAATAATCTTAGATCTTGTTTGTGGGGTTTGTCTTTGTCGAGTGGGCGTTCGGTACTGTTCTCTCCTTCTTTTCCACTGAGCAGGATCTTGCCTAGCTATATAGTCTTCTTACGGTGTCATGTGGTTCTTCTAGAGAATCCGTACTTCCTATCCCTTCTCGGGAGATTCGTCCGCTAGTCAAGGCCCCGGAACCCCACGGGCTCAGTTCTCACAACTCCATTGGTCCTGGTTGGTCTGATAATAAGCCGAGTGTATCCCCACACCACGTAATCCCCTCAAGCCCTGCGGGTGAGCGGATTACCGGTCTATCAGGGAGAGAGAAGATATTGGTTCCATGACCTCACTCCTCGTATCCCGTATTTAGTTGCATTTGCCACTACTTCCGCAGATTAGCCCCTTAGGTCCATTACGGCCGTAAGGTCTAATCCCGAGGCTATCTCCTGCCTAGACTCTCTGAAGCCGACTAGGCTCGACTTCCCTCTTCGAGCGGCATTAGGTAAAGTCTCACGTGCTCTGGCTACGTAGCTATCTATTTTTCCCTGTGTTTCAGACTGCGGTGTAACACTACCTTCCCTCTCCCCAAGCCTCGTCCCGAGCGCTTCCTCGAATCTTTCTAAGTAGCCCATCTCTTCCTGAATAAATATTTGCCGGACATAATGCTTGCCCGCTGAATGCAGTCCTCCTCCCCTGCATCCCTCCCAGTCACCGGATCAGGGCATGAGTCTGTAATCCATCGGAATGACTGGGCACTCAGAGTAAGCTGGTATGTACTCTTACTGTCTTGTTGAAACTTGATCGCGTCGCGCATTCGCTATGACTGCTTCCCGTACTCGAGTTCCGGGGTCAACGAAGGTCACAGAGGATCGGCAGAGAAATGGTATCCTTCGTGGCTAGTCCGGTATCCCGAAAGTGACTGGGCCTGATCTAGGGCTCTACAGTGTAGGTAGGAGTGACCGCACCTTATTCGGGGATCGCGTGACCGTCATGCTTGCTCTGTTGCTGGTTCCTTTTTGGGGTAAGGAGAATATAACCGTACAGGAGTGTGTCAAGTTCATTGGGTCATTTCGGTTTTTCCGTCGGACGCTCGGTCAGCGGTTTCTCCTGGTTGCCCGAGAAGCGGGTCTTTTTGTCGGTTCGTAATACTTTTTGGTGCTGAAGTCCTCTGCCCCTTCAGCCCACTACCGCCAGGTCCTCGGTGGAACTGGTCTAGCCCTCGGTGAGCCGGTAGTCCCTTGGTGCGTCAGGATTCCGTCGATGAAACTCCCGGAGTTTCTCCAGACCACCTACTGAAAAGTTGTCAAAGGGTTCTTCCGTCCAGTCTTTGCGTTCTGGATAGTCAAGCCATTTGACGAGGTAAAGGACTCGCTTGTTGTTGCCCCGGCCGCGCTCGACCGACAACATTACCTCCTCTACGTCGTACACCTCGCTTTGCTCAATGTCGTCCGCCTCCCGGAGCACCTTTGATGGGTCTGGAGGTGCCCGGTGTTCGCTGGTTCGGTAGGGTTCGAGTAGCAAGAAGTGGAAGACATTATGGATCTTTCATTTTCGGGGAAGCGTGAGACGGACGGCCAGTGGGGAGACGATTTTCTCGATTTGGAAGGGACCATGATTCTTGTGATCCAGCTTCTTCGAGGGGTGGCGCGTTTTGATGTTGCACCTATTGAGCATCACCAAGTCTCCTACTTGGTATGCCGGGGGTTCCTTTCCCGTCGGATCGGTGTACCGGCGCATTCGCTCCTGTTCATCTTCCAGCCCTTTCCGGGACTCTTTGTGCACGGTCTGCATCCAGGCAGTGGGCGTAGATTTGGCTGCCCAGGTTGGGTGGTTCCATCAACGCCGGGCCCATGGCTACTGGGTGGAAGCCATAGTTAGCATAAAATGGGAACATACTGTTTCCTGTGGTGACCGAGTTTTGTAAGTGAACTCAGCCATGGGTAGTAGCCGTACCCAGTCGTTCTGTTCCTTTCCGACAAAGGCTCGATGGTAGGCCTCGATGGTCTGGTTGAGCCGTTCCGTTTGTCCATCCGTCTGCGGGTGGAATGCCGTTGACATCCGAGGTCGGATGCCGGAGAGCTGCAGGAACTCTTTCCATGTCTCGGACGTGAACCGGGAGTCTCGGTCTGACACAATGTCAGTGGGGAGGCCGTGATATTTCCATACTTCCTTTGCGAAGACGATGGCCAGGTCTCCCACTGTCCTTCCTCCTTTCCTCAATGGGAGGAAGTGGGCCATTTTGGTGAATCGATCGATGATTACCCATAGTTGGTCGCAGTCCTCCGACGTCGGGAGCTCCGTGATGAAGTCCATTGCTATGGACTGCCATGGGGCATAGGGCAGTTCCAGCGGCGATATCAGTCCATAGGGTTGGTGCCGCACAGCCTTGTTTTGCTGGCACTCTGGGCAACTTCGAACGAAGTCGATGATCCATTCATTCATTTTTAGCCACCAAATGTTCCGTCGTATGAGCTCGATGGTCTTGTCTTGGCCCATGTGTCCTGCTACCTTGGTGTCGTGTTCCGATTCGAGGATTCTCTGTACCATACCTTCTGGAATCCATAGCATACCTTCCTATAGAGCAGCTCATCCTTGTCTTCCAGTGTTTCGTTCCCAGCCTTTCAGTCCGTCCGTCGCTCTTCCTTGAGGACGGCTTCCATTGCTTCCTCATAGTTCGCATCCTTCCTTCCTTCTTCCTGGACTTTCTTCAAGAACCCCTTGTTTCACTTTCTTGTTGGCAGCGAGGTTTTTCGGGCTGAGGAGCAAACGAATATGGTGCTCCTTCTTTCATTCAGGCTTTCTTTGTCCAGGTGTTTTTCCTGCAAAACTGTCGTAATCGGCTGGTTTTCTGCCCCCCCCTTCTCTGGGCGATACTCCGTGCACCTGGATAATGCATCCAGCTTGCCATTTTGGGTCCCTGGTCGGTAGTAGATTCGAAAGTCTATTCCCACCAGTTCCTGGGCCCATCGCGCTTGCCGTCGGTTTAGTGCTTTACTTGTTGCAAAGTATTCCAGGTTCTGATGGTCCAAGAAAACTTGGATTTGATGCGCCGCTCCTTCGCAGTAGCGGTGCCAGTGTTTAAATGCATCGACCACTGCTAGTAGCTCCTTGTCATGGATTTCATAGTTGATCTCCGCTGGCTGGAACTTCCGCTAGTGGAATGCCACTGGGTGGAGGCGGTTCGCTTCATCCCGCTGGGATAGGACGGCGCCCAGCGCGAAATTGGACATGTCTGTTTCGATGATTACTGGTCTGTTTGGGTCGAAGTGGGCTAGGATTGGGGCCATGGTGAATCGCTGCTTGAGTTCTTCAAAGGCTGCCTGCGCCCCTTGAATCCAGGCCCATCCTTCCTTTTTCTCTTGCTTCGTCAGTTCCGTCAGCAGTTGTGCTACTCGGGAGTAGTTCTGGATGAAGCGCCGATAGAAATTAGGGAACCCCAAGAAGGATTGTACCTCCGTCAGAGACTCCAGCGTTTTCCATTCCAGCACTGCTTGTACTTTTTCTTCTGCCATTTTTATCCCGTTTCTTCCTATGACGTATTCCAGGAATTCCACTTCCTGAACCTTCCAAACGCATTTTTCCGGTGAGACCGCCAGTCCATTTTTCTGCAGTCTTTCGAGGACTTCCTTGACTAGTCGGTCTTGCTCCTTCTCGGTTTTGGTATATACTAGTATGTCGTCCATGTATGCCAGTACCCCAACGTCCAGTAGGTCAGACAAGAAATGGTATGACCTGAAATTCGAATAGTCCATAGCGGGTTCGGAAGGCGGTCTTCCATTTGTCTCCTTTCCTCATCCGAATTAGGTGAAACCCGTTTTTGAGGTCCATTTTTGTGAACCATTGGGCCGCTTGTACTCGGTCCTGTAGCTCCTGCATCAGTGGGAACGGGTATCGGTTTGGGACCGTTATTTGGTTTAGGGCCCGATAGTCAACGCACAGGCGGAGTCCTCGTCTGTGGGGTTTGTGTACGAACAGGATTGGCGATCTGGCCGGGCAGGTCGATCGCTTGATTTTCCCCGTTCATTCCATCTCTTTCAACCATTCCCAGAGGGTTTGTAGCTCAACTTTGGAAAGGGGGTATATAGGTCCCCATGGCGCAGTGCTTCCTTTTTTGAGCTCAATTTTACAGTCGTAGGGGCAGTGCTAAGGGAATACGTCTGCCGCTTCTTTGCCCATTATTCCCAGGTAGGGTCTGAATTCTCCTGGGACGCTAGCCAGGGCGTCGTCAGTGGTCACTGCCGATATATGTCCGATTACTCGGGCGTTCGGATTGTGTGCCACTTTTTCGTCCCAAGTAAGTGAGAATTCCTCCTGCTCATATCGTGTGCAGGTTTCTTGGCATCCGGGACTGTTGAATTGTATTTCTTCCAATTCCCAGATTCCTTGCGGGGGATGCCTCGATATCCACCAGTAGGGTAAGAAGATGTCGACCTCGGGTTCCATCAGAGTTACTTTGAAAGTTTCCTTGGAGAAGTGCCGCCGGTGCTGGAGGAGTAGCGATTTTGTATAGTATATTCCCACCTTCTCCACGTGTTGCCCTGTATAGTTCTCGATATGGATCGCCAGGTCGTGTTTGAGCATAGGGACCTGTAATCTCTGTGCTGTTTCTTGGTGGACCAGCGGGACCGAACACCCCGTGTCCAGCAGCACCTGGGCTCAGTGTCTTTCTTGTTCCACATGGAGCCGCATGGTTATGATTGGTCGCGGTCCACATCGAGGTTTCTTGCGCTCGGTTTCCTTTACGGGTTCCTCAGTGCCTCTTTTTTGGCCTGTTCCACATATAATATTCCTGGTCTTGAGGTTCGGCCGTATCCTCTGACCCTTCAAAAATCCTCCTCTTCCCATCTGGCGTCTTGGACGGTTGGCTCCGTGTCCATTACCTCAGCCGCCGAGATCTTCTGTATTTTGGCCGTGGGAGTTGGTTCTTCTTGCTCTTCCCTTCATCGTTTGTTCCCTGCCGAGACTTTCCATGGTGCCTGGGGGAGTTCCGTGCCGTTGGCCTTGGTTTTTGCATAACACTTATGCGAGCGGTGCCCCATTCTTCCGCAACAGTGGCATCCCTTCTGGTGGAGGTCGGCTCGCTCTGCGCGGGGAACTCCTTGCATCGCCGCCTTGTACAACCCCCATGAGCTGGGCTTCCCGAATTCGTCCTCTGGTCTCGAATTCCTTTTGTTGCCGTCGTCCGGCTTTTCTGCAGGCGGATTTTTCTTTCTTTCTTCCTTCTTCTTTTCCTCAGACCGGATGTTGCCTGTGGGTCGGGCGGCTTCCCGGGCCTGCTTCAGGGCTTTTTTCTTTTCCACTTGCAGGCCTGCCTGGTAGGTGGCTTGCAGGAAGCCCTCATCGTCCGCAAAGTCCTCCAGATAATGGGCGAACCGCATATCCAGCACCGCGTCGGGCATTGTCAGGTCAACTTTCTCTTGCAATGCTTCGCCGGCGACTCGCGCGAAGTTGTTGAGCGCCCGAAATCCATTAGGTAGGCGCGGATGGAGCCCTGATACTTGAGCTGTCCTAGCTTGAGCTGGGCATCCGCTGCTTCCCGCTCGTTTCAGTACTCCGCTCGTATGGCCGCGGTATAGTTGGCCCATGTGTCGTTGTCCTGTAACTCACAGTATTGGTGGATGTGCCATACCAGGGTGGTGTCAGTCAGGAGGGTTCCGACCCAGGCGATTTTCTGTCGGTCGACGGTTTCCGGGTAGAATCCCAGATACATCGTGACCGCTTCCCACCATTGGTTGAAGGTGGACGAGCTTTTCCCATCAAACTTCTCGGGGTTCTCCATTTTCAACCTTGAGGTGCTTATCCGGGCCTCATTTGCCGGTCTTTCGGGAGCTCGTGCCACCGCAATTCCCACACCCACTAGCCTCGCTATTTCTTCTGGCGTAAGCATAGTGGCGATCTGCGTGCATGTTGGTTCCCTCGTGCCTGGCGGGGGTCTTCCCATGGGAAAGTTCTGTACGAATCGATCGTTGTCATCTTCACTTGGCGGCGGTGAAGGCGAGGGGGATCTTGATGGCTGTCCTGGCCTTGGTGGCATTCCGCCCCCTCTTCCTCCTCCACCTACGGCTGCCGGCCATGGCGGGAGTGGTGGTTCCGGCGGGCTTGATGGTGGGAGCGCTGGTCATCTTTGCCTGCGTGCAGGGGAGGCGGGAGCGAGCCGGATGGGACTTCGGAGTGCTGGTCGTGCTGGGATCAGCGGGGGTACAGCCGGTGCTGTGGCGGCACTGGTGCTTGGTGGCCTGACTGGGCTATGCCATAGCTGTAGGGGCTGCGGATATGGGCGTCCTATTTTCGGAGAACCAGGGAGGGGTATTAGGGTGGCTATCCGCCGAATTTCATTCCTAGCTAGTCGTAATTCTTCCTCCACCTGGGTCATCTTCCTCATGTGGTCAGCTGCCCATAATTCTACGTTACCTTGGAAGGTGGCCAAATGCTGGCTTCGAGCAATGTTGGCCTCAGCCAAGAAAGCGAGAGCGTCGTTCAGGCGGGTGAGCTGGGTGGCCTGGCATATCTGCCATTGGTTGTCTTTGTTGGTTCGTTCCAGGATGGGTTGCCACACGTTCTGTGCCAACGTTTGATAGGCATTAGCTGCGTTCGCCAGCTCGGTTTGTACCCAGATTTCTGCGATTTCTTCGTTAGCGTGTACCTGGTCATATATGTACCTGGTGCCCTCAGTCAGGGTGTGATAGGCCTCCTCGATTCGGATGATTCGTTGATTGGTTTTATCAATCGTGTTACCGCATAGCTCCGTGAGCTGTCGTAGGTCTCTTTCCGCCTGTTTTTGTTGTCGTGCCAGGGTTCAAACCCAGACCACGGGGTTCGCTAGCTCAATTGCTTGTTCCGGCAGAGTCGTTCCGTCGGTGATTTGGAGCAGGTCCCGCGGGGCTTCCAAGCGGAGCATGTTGAAGTCGGAGGAGGCCGACATTTTTTCGTTTCTTAGTACCGATCGAGGAAGTCTTCGCTGTAGATAGTTGAGTCGTAGTCCAAGTGGTAATCGAATAGGTCGACAAGTTCGTCTTCGTCGAAGTTGGCCGGTTGGGATAGGAGTGCACAGTTCCACCACTGCTGAGTATACCAATGGTATGGGGCACACTCGATTATTTCGTGGGCCAGCTTAGGTCCATCGAAGAATTCTTCCCACTGCTCGTGTTTTGAGATTTTGTCGTCGATTCACTGAAAGGTGTAGTCGAAGGAGTATTGAGACTTAGGCTCCAAGAAGGTAGATAGTTCGAGTAGATAAAGGTGGTCTTCGAAGTAAGTGTCGTTGAAGTCAGTTATGAAAGTAGGGTGATTTTGAGATCAAGATTATAGTGTGACACTGGGGTTATATCGTAACCGGAGTGTGGGGCTGATCAAAGGTGATCAGGCTACTTTTGATAATTCACAACGGAATAATCTTAGATCTTGTTTGTGGGGTTCATCTTTGTTGAGTAGGCGTTCGGTACTGTTCTCTCCTCCTTTTCCACTGAGTGGGATCTTGCCTAGCTATATAGCCTTCTTGCGGCATCACGTGGTTCTTCTAGAGAATCCGTACTTCCTATCCCTTCTTGGGAGATTCGTCTGCTAGTCAAGGCCCCGGAACCCCATGGGCTCGGTCCTCACAACTCCATTGGTCCTGGTTGGTCTAACAATAAGTCGAGTGTATCCCCGCACCGTGTAATCCCCTCAAGCCCTGCGGGTGAGCAGATTACCGGTCTATCAGGGAGAGAGAAGATATTGGTTCCATAACCTCACTCCTTGTATCCCGTATTTAGTTGGGTTTGCCGCTACTTACGGAGATTAGCCCCTTAGGTCCGTTACAGCCATAAGGTCTAATCCCGAGGCAATCTCCCGCCTAGACTTTCTGAAGCCAACTAGGCTCGACTTCCCTCTTCGAGCGGCATTAGGTAAAGTCTCACATACCCTGGCTACGTAGCTATCTATTTTTCCCTGTGTTTCAGACTGAGGTGTAACAGATGGCGAGGTTTGGGACATGGTTAGCACAGCTCTCAGAGTGATAGGAACAGCGGCGGGAACTGGTACAATACGATGTAATCAGTACGTAGTCAATGAGGAGGATGTCGATGAGTTTGATGGCAGTGAGGATGGCGGCGAGTATGATGGAAACGCGAAGAACGACGACGAGTATCTAGAATGAGGTGAAAGGAGAAGAAAAAAGGGGTCTACATAGGAGTGATGTGCAAGCCAAACCTTGCGTAAGCGCAAGTGTTAGTAATGGCTTGGCACTTTGCATTGACATCATACTCGCCACGTCCTACTCGCTATTATCCTCACCACGTCTTACTCGCTTTCATAGTCGCCACGTCCTACTCCCTATCGTCCTCGCCGCCGGTGTCCTGATTGACATCGTACTCGTCACTGTGTATTCTACAACTTCCCAGTGTCTCTGTCACTCTGAGAGCTGTGCTAACCATGTTACAAAGCTCGCCATCATACTTGCTGTATCCTACTCGCTATCGTCCTCACCGCGTCTTACACGCTCTCATAGTCGCCACGTCCTACTCGCTATCGTCCTCGCCACTGGCATCCTCATCGCCATCCTCCTCATAGTCGTCGTGCTCATCGCGTCGTGTCGTATTTGCCAACTTTACTTTGTTTCCAACACGCAGAGCAATGCTACACGCATCAAAACAGCATTACTGCATGTAATGATCGCGGCAATGGGTGTGACGCTGGCTGCTTTTGCTGGAAACGCGAAGTGTGTAGTAGCATATATAGATGTACATACCGTAGATATAAAGAATAAAACTGGACTGAGTCACTATGCGTGGAACCCACTGCGTGTTTGCAAATGCGACCCGAGTATTTGCTGCGATGTTCCGCACCTTGACAGCCAGCGTGACCGTGCTGCCATGACACGATGAGTCCAGTAGGAAAATGCCCTGACACGGCTACGTCCAGAAGGAAAATGCCCTGACACAGTGCGTCCAGAAGGAAAATGCCCTGCCATGCTCCGTCCGGTAAGCAGATGCCGTGATGATCTGCGTCCGGATGCACTGTGCCCTGGCGAGCTGCGTCCGAATTCATATTGCCTCTGCGTTTTGTGTTGGGAGCGGTATGTGCGCTGACAGGGTGCATCCAGAGCGTTCCGAGCGCCTGGTGCGTCTGGACGCAGCCTGTGCGTCCGGACACAGATATTTTTTCCTGATGTGTGAGGAAACGAGCGATGCCCTGAAGATCAAGTCTACTTTACCTGTCGAGCAGCACAGAGTAGTCAGGGCAGGATCTTAACACTAGATTGCATCTCCAAATCGACATCTGACGTAACAAGACAACTCCCATAGTGGAGTCCCACAACGAAGACTCTGAGGACCCCCTCAACCTCTGAGAATTCAGGGAAGTCCCTATCAACCAGCGGGCCCCGAGCCTTGTGACACCAGAACCACAATCAAGACCACAGACACCCGAGTCACCAGAACAACCTAGAAGAATGGCGGAAGGATCAGGCATGGGGGGAAGCGGACCCCACTTGCTAACTACGGAGATACTGCAAACACTCTTAGCAGCACGCGACAGACCGCCGCAGAATAGTTACCCAAAGCTCCGGGACCCCGAACCGTTCAAAGGAGAAAAAGCAAAATTCAAAACATTCCTGGCTCAGTGTGAGCTGAAGTTCAGGACAGAGGGGAACCGATTCGACGATGATGAGAAAAAGACGGGATATGCATCCTCCTTACTCCGAGGGGTGGCCTGGAACTGGGTGGAAACTTTTCTCAACCAGGAAGGAGGAATCAACCTAACATGGGAAGAACTGAAAACCAACATGAGGCATGCTTACGGCCAAGTGGACGCCCAGGAAATAGCATTCGAGAAATTCCAGAAAATCCAGCAGGGAAACTGAACAGCTGTAACCTATTGGGTGGAATTCCAGCGAATCAAAGCAGATCTCCCATACGCGGACAACGTATGCATCGCTCGATTTCAAGATGGATTACACCCAGAAGTAAAAAGGCACTTGCATCAGGAAAAAAAAAAATTGCGTCCTTAGCGTCCGGACGCACTAGACGCTCTTGACGTTTCAGACGCAACCTGCTTAACTAGGACGCAGATCGCCACGGCACCGTGCGTCCGGACGCAGTACACCATGGCATTTGCTTACCGGACGGAGCGTGGCAGGGCATTTTCATTCTGGACGCACAGTGTCAGGGCATTTTCCTTCTGGACGCAGCCGTGTCAGGGCATTTTCCTTCTGGACGCAGCTGTGTCAGGGCATTTTCCTTCTGGACGCAGCCGTGTGAGGGCATTTTCCTAATGGACGCAGCCGTATCAGGGCAAATGGCATCCAGACGACGCGTGTCATGCCACTGTGGTTACGCTGGCTGTCAAGGCACGGAACATCGCAGCAAATACTCGCGTCGCATTCACAAACACGCAGCAGGTTCCAGGCATAGTGACTCAGTCCAGTTCTATTCTCTATATCTAATGTACATCTATATATGCTACTACCACACTTCGTGTTTCCAGCACAAGCACCCAGCGTCACATCCATCGCCGCTGTTTTTGACGCGCGTAGCATTGCTGAGTGTCGGAAACAAAGGAAAGTTGGCAAATACGACACGACGCGATGAGCCCGACGCGATGAGCACGACGCGATGAACACGACGCGATGAGCATGACGTGATGAGCACGACGACTATGAGGAGGATGGCAATGAGGACGCCGGCGGCATGGATGATAGCGAGTAGGACACGGCGAGTATGAGAGTGAGTAAGACGTGACAAGTATGGGAGCGAGTAGGACGCGACGAGTAAGAGAGCGAGTAGGACACGGCGAGGACGATAGCCAGAAAGACGCGGCAAGGACGATAGTGAGTAGGATGCAGCGAGGACGATAGCGAGTAAGACGCAGCCAGGACGATAGTGAGTAGGACGCGGCGAGTATGATGGCGAGCTTTATGGCATGGTTAGCACAGCTCTCAGAGTGACAGAGACACCGGGAAGTTGTAGAATATACAGTGACGAGTCGATGTCAATGAGGGTGCTGGCGGCGAGGACGATAGCTAGTAGGAGGTGTTGAGCACGATGGCGAGCTTTGTGGCATGGTTAGCACAGCTCTCCGAGTGACAGGAACAGCGGTGGGCGCTGGTACAATACGATGTGACGAGTATGATGTCATTGAGGAGGATGTCGATGTGTTTGATGGCAGTGAGGATGGCGGCGAGTAACGTAGCAAGAATGGCGCGACGAGTAAGATGTTGATGAGGAAAATGTCGATGAGGAAAATGTCAACGAATAAGATATCATTAATTTGATGGCGGCGAGTATGATGGCAATGCGAAGGACGACGACGAATATCTAGGACGAGGTGAAAGGAGAAGAAAAAAGGGGTCTAGGAGCGATGAGGACGCCGAACCTTGCGCAAGCGCAAGTGTTGGTAATGGCTTGGCGCTTTGCATTGACATCATACACGCCGCGTCCTACTCGCTATCTATCGTTCTCGCTGCCAGCAATATCATTGACATCATACTCGTCACATCGTATTGTACCAGCTCCCACCGCTGTTCCTGTCACTCGGAGAGCTGTGCTAACCATGCCACAAAGCTCGCCATCGTGGTCGCCGCCTCCTACTAGCTATCGTCCTCGCCGCCGGCACCCTCATTGACATCGACTCGTCACTGTGTATTCTACAACTTCCCAGTGTCTCTGTCACTCTGAGAGCTGTGCTAACCATGCCATAAAGCTCGCCATCATACTCGCCGCGTCCTACTCGCTATTGTCATCGCCGCGTCTTACTCGCTATCATCCTCACCGCGTCATACTCGCTATCATCCTCGCCGCGTCTTACTCGCTATCGTCCTCGCCGCGTTCTACTCGCTCCCTTACTCATCACGTCTTACTCGCTCTCATACTTGCCGCATCCTACTCGCTATAGTCCACGCCGCCGGTGTCCTCATTGCCATCCTCCTCATAGTCGTCATGCTCATCGCGTCGTGCTCATCGCGTCGTGCTCATCGTGTCGTGCTCATCGCGTCGTGTTCATCCCGTCGTGGTCATCGCATCGGGCTCATCGCGTCGTGTCGTATTTGCCAACTTTCCTTTGTTTCCGACACTCAGAGCAATGCTACGCGCGTCAAAAACAGCGGCGATGGATGTGACGCTGGGTGCTTGTGCTGGAAATGTGAAGTGTGGTAGTAGCATATATAGATGTACATTAGATATAAAGAATAGAACTGGACTGAGTCACTATGCCTGGAACCCGCTGCGTGTTTGTGAATGCGACCCAAGTATTTGCTGCGATGTTCCGTGCCTTGACAGCCAGCATAACCATGGTGCCATGACACGCGTCGTCCGGATGCCATTTGCCCTGACACGGCTGCGTCCATTAGGAAAATGCCCTGACACAGCTGCGTCCAGAAGGAAAATGCCCTGACACGACTGCGTCCCGAAGGAAAATGCCCTGACACTGTGCGTCCAGAGGAAAATGCCCTGACACCGTGCGTCCAGAAGGAAACTGCCCTGCCACGCTCCGTCCAGTAAGCAGATGCCGTGGCGAGCTACGTCCGGGTGCATGGTGCCGTGGCGAGCTGCGTCCAAATTCACATTGCCTGTGCGTTTTGCGTTGGGAGCAGTATGTGCGCTGCCAGGGTGCGTCCAGAGCGTCCCGAGTGCCTGGTGCGTCAGGACGCAGCCTGTGCGTCCGGACGCACATTTTTTTTCCTGATGTGGTCATGAGCGAAGTACTGGCCAACGTTCCGGTGAACTATGCCACCGCGGCCATCAAAACAGATAGCCACCTATGCAAAATCGGAGTCATTAGTCGACGACCTGCAGCTAGCCCAGAAGCGCGCTTCCATGTCCACAGGAAAGAACCACCGTCAGTACCTCCAGGGGACCCGATGGACCTAGACGCCACCCTGCGATTCAATTTCGCACCAAGAACACCGAACTGGTTTCCCCAAAGACCACAAACAGACGAATGCTACAATTGCAGGAAAAAGCGGCACTTCGCAAAGGAATGCCCCCAGCCCAAGAAAGCACGTATTCTATGGAGGAGGCCATACCGGGCAACGCAAGCCACGTACAAAGAAGATACCATAAGCAATGAAGCAGAAGAAGAACTCGAACTGGCAGGAAACGACAGCCCTTCGGAGCGGGCCCAAGCAACAGCCACCCGAGGGAGAAACCCGTTGCAGAATCTGACCCACACAACAGGATACGAACAACCAGGTACGACCGCGAAGAAAAAATCATGATCAAAGTACGAATTATTGGAACAGATGGAAACGAACACAACACCACAGCCCTAGTAGACAGCGGGGCATCTGAGAACTTCGTTGACAAAGCCTATGCCGAAGCCAGTGGAATTCCAATGCAGCAAAAAGTGACACCAACATGAGTTCTGACCATGGACAGGAGTAAGGTCACCAGCGGGCCGGTAACCCATGACGTGCAAGTCCACCTCACAATCAATCATCACGAGGAAGGCATCCGGCTACCCTGTATCATGATCGGAAATGTGCCGATCATCCTAGGACTCCCATGGCTCAAGCTCCATGACCCAGTGATAGGATGGAAGAATCATACTGTGAAATTCCACTCAGACCACTATGCCGAGAAATGCTTACCTAGCTTACCGAAAGCCAACACAGTCCCGGAAGAAAAGGCCACGGAGCAATACCACAGAAAAACACCCGAAAATTGGGAGATTGGCAAAACAGACCCATGGGAAGTATGCCAGACCATAATCAACAAAATCAAGGAAACCTCCAAAACCAACAGAAATCCAATCCCACTGGAATATCACGAATTTCTCGAAGTATTCACCGAAAAAGTGCCTACAGCACCTCCACCCCACTGCATCCAGGACCATCATATTCCACAAGAGAAGCGGAAAACGCCCCCGTATGAGCCCTTGCGACCCCTGAACGATGAGAAAATGAAGGCTCTCAAAGAATACTTGGATATAACGAAAAACGAGGATGGATCTGCGCCTCCACTTCCCCAGCCGGAACGCCGATCCACTTTGTGAAAAAGAAGCACGGAGGACTATGTTTGTGCGTAGATTACCGACAATTAAACGAAATCACGATCAAAGACCGGACGCCACTACCATTGATCGGAGAGTCTCTGGATCAACTATCCAGTGCCACCATCTACACCAAACTCGATGTCTGAGACGCCTATTAGAACCTGCGAATTGTGGCAGGAGATGAATGGAAAACAGCCTTCCGAACCTGGTACGGACTGTACGAGTACTGCGTCATGCCTTTAGGGTTGACCAATATACCAGCGTTGTTCTAACAATGGATGAACGAGATTCTGAACGAATACCTGGATATCTTTTGTGTGGCATATCTGGACGACATCCTCATCTTCTCGCAAAATCTGGAAGACCACCGGTAGCACGTCCGGACAATCTTAAGGCGAGTTGAGGAGGCCGGGCTCACGCTGAAAGCATCCAAATGCGAATTCCATACAAGGGAAACAGAATACTTGGGATATGTCATATCACCAAAGGGACTGCGAATGGATGAAGAGAAGATCCAAACAATCAAGGAATGGAAAGAACCAACGAATGTGAAAGGAGTCCAGAGCTTCTTAGGGTTCGCCAACTTCTATCGGTGTTTTATCAGAGACTACAGTAAAACCACGACATCCCTGTCTTCCCTCACAAGGTAAGAAAAGGCATGGGAATGGGACGACAAACAGCAGGAGGCGTTTGAAACACTCAAAGAAGCAATGATCACAGAACCAATACTGCAACACTTCGATCCGGAACGACCCGTCACTATTGAAATGGATGCCTTGGATTACACCATAGGGGCAATATGTTCACAGCCCGACAAAAAGGGAATCTTGTATCCGATAGCATACTACTCAAGGAAACTCAAGGACCCAGAGGGCAACTACGATATCCACGACAAGGAGCTACTGGCGATTGTGGATGCACTGCGCAAATGGGATACCTACTGCAAGACAACGGGACCCAAAATCATGATTCTGACAGACCACAAGAACCTCGAATATTGGAAAACAAAGAAAGACTTCAACCTATGGCAAGCCTGGTGGGGCGAGCGATTAGCCAACTACGACTTCACAATCAGATATCGAGCTGGGAAGTTAGCCGGTAAACCGGACATCCTCTCTAGAGAGTCAGGAGACTCTGCCTGGGAAGGGAATACGAAACATCAGCAGAACCATGGCCGAATCCTGTTGCCCGAAGACGCTTTTGAAGCGCTCCAGGCTAATACAACAGAAACCATCAGCCTTTAGATAGACAAGGAACTCCTGAACGAAATCCGGACACTAAGTGCCACAGATAAATAGATGGAAGAAATCCGGAGGGAAAAGGCGAACGGGATCACCCGTGATGGGAAGATTGCACTAGGGTTATGCGAGGAAAACAGCAGGTTGCTAATGTACGATGGCCTCATATGGATCCCTGACAACGACACCCTATGACTTCGCATACTAAGAGACCACCATGCCGCGTAAGCCGTGGGAGACCTGGGCCGAGCAAGAACCCAGAAACTTGTTAGCCGAAATTTCTACTGGCTAGGGCAACGGAACTACGTCCACAGATACGTTGACCACTGTGACACCTGCCATCGCATCAAGTCAATCCGACACACACCATTTGGACTGCTAAAGCCACTCATGTGACCCTAAACCGGGCCACCCCGGATGATGGTATCCGGTGCAGATTGCTTAAGGGAAGTAACAGAGGATACCTCCCGCTGTATATTACTTAAGGGAAGTAACAGTGGAACGGATCGGAGCGGAGCGTTCTAGCCCGCACCGGAAAGGCAATGGGCCGCTCGGGAGCGGCCGCAGGCGGAGCACCACTCTCCGCAAGGATGACTCAGCAAGGGAGGAGCGGGACTATATAAGTAGCTAGATATCCGCTCTCTGAATCAACAACTCTCTTCTCTTCTTTCATTTCCTATCTCCTCTCATGTCTCCTCTCGTTGCGTTCTTCGTAACAATTGGTAGCAACACCAACACCAGTCGGAGGACTTGCTCCTCCTGACGAACCAACCAATTCCTCCTCGTCCCCGGTCTGACATCTCGGCCCACCCCCACCACTAAGTCTTCCGCTGCCCCCACTACTTTTCTCCTCGTCCCCGGCCTGACCTC